>Ga0307405_10000150_pt1 | contig 26578 bp, 16 predicted proteins | sample 322Cmetagenome_2_FD_203311 | JGI IMG/M metagenome (GOLD analysis project Ga0307405, IMG submission 203311) | Maize rhizosphere microbial communities from greenhouse at UC Davis, California, United States - 322HYB-C-1 | ecosystem: Host-associated > Plants > Roots > Rhizosphere > Soil | place...
CGTTCTTCGAACATGCGTTCCTGGCCCGGGAAATGGGCGTGGAGCTGGTGGAAGGCGCCGACCTGTTCGTGCACGACCTCAAGGTGTTCATGCGCACCACCGACGGGCCCAAGGCGGTGGACGTGATCTACCGGCGTATCGACGACGCGTTCCTCGACCCGCAGGCGTTCAATCCCGAATCGATGCTCGGCGTGCCAGGGCTGGTCGCGGCCTACTGCGCCGGCAATGTGGTGCTGGCCAATGCCATCGGCACCGGCGTGGCGGACGATAAATCGATCTATCCCTATGTGCCGGCGATGATCAAGTTTTACCTGGATGAGGAGCCGATCCTGCAAAACGTGCCGACCTTCCAGTGCCGCAAGCCCGATGAACTGTCCCACGTGCTGGCCAACCTGGCCGAACTGGTGGTCAAGGAAACCCAGGGCTCCGGCGGCTACGGCATGCTGGTCGGCCCAGCGGCCACGGCGGCCGAGATCGAAGATTTCCGCCAACGCATCAAGGCCCGCCCCCATGCGTATATCGCCCAACCGACCCTGAGCCTGTCCACCTGCCCGACCTTTGTCGAAAACGGCATCGCGCCCCGGCATATCGACCTGCGGCCCTTTGTGCTCTCGGGCAAGGAAACCCGCCTGGTGCCGGGAGGCCTGACGCGGGTGGCATTGCGTGAGGGCTCGTTGATCGTCAACTCGTCGCAAGGCGGTGGAACCAAGGACACCTGGGTGGTGGAGGGCTGAGTATGTTGAGTAGAACCGCCGCGGATCTGTATTGGATGTCCCGTTACCTGGAACGCGCCGAGAACCTGGCGCGCATGCTCGAAGTCAGTTATTCGCTGTCGCTGATGCCCCAGGCCGGGCGTAGCGATGGCCTGGACGAACTGGCGATGTCGTTGCTCAGCAGCGGCACCCTGGACAGTTACCTGGAGCGCCATCAAACCCTGGATGCCGAGCGCATGCTGCACTTCTTCGCCCTCGACGAAGAAAACCCCGCCAGCATCTACAATTGCCTGCGCGCCGCGCGGGGCAATGCCCATGCGGTACGCGGGCGCATCACCGCCGACATGTGGGAAAACCTCAACGCCACCTGGCTGGAAATGCGCAGCATCGCCGCCGGCGGCCTGGCACGCCATGGCATCAGCCACTTCTGTGACTGGGTCAAGCAGCGTTCGCACCTGTTCCGCGGCGCGACCTCGGGGACCATCATGCGCAACGACGCCTATCGGTTCATTCGCCTGGGCACTTTTGTCGAACGCGCGGACAATACCCTGCGCCTGCTGGACGCGCGCTACGAGATGTTCGGCGAAGAGTCGGAAGAAGTCAGCGACCTGTCGGCACGCGGGTATTACCAGTGGAGCGCCCTGCTCCGCGCGTTATCGTCGTTCGAGGCGTATACGGAGTTGTATCCGAATGCGCTGAATGCGCGGTCGGTGTCCGAGTTGCTGTTGCTACGCAGCGATGTGCCGCGTTCGTTGCATGCCTGTATCGAAGAGTTGAGTCATATCCTCGCCGACCTGCCCGGCAGTTACGGGCGCACGGCGCAGCGGTTGGCGGCGGAGTTCGAGGCGCGGCTGCGGTATACGGGGATTGATGAAATTCTGGAGGATGGGTTGCATAGCCGTCTCACGGAATTCATCGAAACGGTGCGGGGGGTGGCGCGGGCGATCCATAGTTCTTACCTGGAGGTTGTTTGAGTGCGCTTGCTGACTGTATGTCGTGCTTAGGATTCAGATAAGGTGAAGCAGATTGATTCAACGTAACCTGCTTCGCCTTTCAACTGTATTACCTCGTAGACGTTATACCTTTATTCCAACGGCAGACCCTCTGAAGCGACCGTCTACAGCGCTTTGGCTGCCATCGGAAAATTTCAAACAATAATAGCTGTTATCGCCAGGCGCTCTATCACTAGACCAGTGAGCATCACTGTCCAATGGCCATCTTGCCCCATAAGTATTATAAATTTCGCGTAACTGAGCCATGCTCGGCATACTTGCGCCTTCCCTTGCAAGCGCATTACGAACATCCTCAAGAAAATCTCGAGCAAGTGGAATAACCGCAATAGCGTTGGTCACGGTCAATGTATAGCTTGCAGTTTGTTGCTTTTGATCTCGGACCGTTATCGTCGTAACACCTCTTCCGCTCACCTGGACAACACCTGTGGTGGGATTCACAAACGCGGCGGCTGGATTGGAAGATGAATAATAGTAATCCGGCTGTCCTCCTGTTGCCTGCCGTTGCATGGTCGTTCCGGCAGGCCAGGATGGAAGCGCATGTGAGTACCCTCGAATCACATACACCTTACCAGCCAGCGTTGCTGGAGAAGTATCAAATACCAACGGGGGCGGAGCACTTTTGACGGTGTAGGTCACCTGCGGGAAGACAATGGCATTGGCCTCCGTCACGCCAGGAACTAAAGCTGCCTTGAAATGCAGTGTCAGTTGCGTGTTGTCCCCTAACTCTTTCAAGTAGGCCGCATAACTGATTGGACTTTCCCACCACCCTTGGTTGAACCAGGTCGTATTCACATAGGCCCCCCCACCGTTCCAATGTTTGAGGTTGTGCGCCGCCCCTCCGCTTTTGAAACCCTTGAACTCAATCCAGACCGGGGAATTGGTCGTAATGAACGGCCAGGTGCCGACCCGCAGTCTCCTGTTCCCCGTTCCGGTCGATAGATCCAGCACCTTCGTCGCTGGGTTGGCCTCATTGATTTGGATTACGGTTCCCGCCAGTTCGCTCGCAGGTATCGGGGTCACTGTTACCGTCAACACCGACGACGGCCGAACGACATTTCCACGGGTGAGCTCGTACTTGAGGGTAAACATCGTGTGGGTATTGCCGATATTCGCCGCAATCGCCGTCTTGGGAATATCAAACGTCACCACACCACTGGTCAAACCGTTCTTCGCCGCAATAACCGGTGACCCCGCACCGGCAGTCCCTTCCATCGTGACCTTGATGCTGTCAGTGGTGTACATCGGCAAAAAACTGACTTTCAGCGTTGCACCATTTTGCGCATTCATCGGCGCAAGGGTCACCGAAACACCTGAGCCTGTGGCTTGGATCAATTCGGGAACAGGCATCTCATTCGGCAGGTGCACCTGATATAGCTGGCGCAGGGATTCCTGAGGCAGTTCATTGCCCCGTGTCACGCTGTAGAACACGTCGATAAAACGCCCGTCAAAACGCTTGAGCTCAGTGCCCGGCACATCGAACGTCATATCATCGCCGGGGGTAACCTGGCCCACGAGCCGTCCTGCCGTGTAATCGACGGTGCCGCCGGCGTCGCTGGCCAGGATGGTCACTTGTACCCTGTCTGTGCTGACCCAACTCGCCTGCACAGGGAAGCGGATCGTAATCAACGGCAAGCCTGGGTCCAGATCCTCTCCCAGGGCTTGGTCTACGGTCGGTGCCGGCCATCTGACAATCTCGCCGATCACCGTGAGATAACGGTTATGCGAGCGTTTGTCAGGCAAGCCAGCGCCTTTCAACTCGTAGTACACCACCGCACTGCCTTGGGCGATCGCACTGACCAAAGCGTTGCCGATATTGAAAAAGTAACCCTTGGCGCCTGACAGTGGCCGATCCTCAAAGTAATGAACCGAACTGCCCTGGGCACTTACCCCGTTCCAGTACAGAAAAACATGACTGTAGACACGAGCATCGGCCCCGCCGACGGTCAGGCCGATTTGTGCGTCCCGAGTGCCGAGTATTTCCAGATCGATTTCTCGGTCGGTCTCGGGTACTTGCACCCAGGGTGCGTCCAGGCGGTCAGTTGCCAGGTACACCGAAACCAATACCGTGGTCGACCAGGGCGCCCAGGGATCGGGGTAGTTGCCGGTCGGTCCGCGAACCTGGAAGGCCACTGGCAGCAAGTCGCTGTCCCCGGCTTCCTTGATTGCATCCTCGTCGAGCATGCAGGTGATATCCCGCCCGACTTCGGCGGGCAGGATCAACCGCTCGATTCGCACCGAGCCCCAGACGAGGATAAGCAGGTCATAGGCGGCCATGTTCAGCCAATGCCGGACGACCACCTCAACGCCCTGCCTGGCCCGATCGGCACTGACCCCGCCCAGCCTCACATCGTCTGGAAGTTCAAAGACCAAGCCCTGATTTCCGGGGGCGGGATTGGGGTCTTGTCCGCCCGGATGTTGCAGGTTGACCCTCAAACGCAAAGGCTGGGTTCGGGATTCGTTTCCGCTGCTGCGAATAACCCGGACGTACACCGGATCTGCCCACGGCTCGCGAATACTGTCATAGGGCACGGTGAAGGGAATGCGCGTCAGGTTCTGGTCGCCCTCGCGGATCAGGTTGTACGCGACCGGATCACCGCCGCCCCAGAACAATTCGAAGAACGTTCCTTCAGGCGTACTGCTTGGTCTGTCGATATGCACGACCAGGGGTCTCAGGGTATGCGACACACCAATCCCCCCGTCGGCCTCCTCCAAATCTCCTGCAATCGGCGGTTGCATCAGCGGAATATCCACCGGGGGCAGCTCGGAGATCAGACTGGGAGGTTGAGCGCGATACTTGGCCATGCTGGTTTCCTCGGCATTCCCCTGCGCACTGGGCATGGGTTTGAGAGAAATCAGACATCCAGTAGCAGGGTGTTGGCAACTGTCAGAATTAACAGGTGGCGACCGATGGCGTGGCACCTTAGATACCCACGACCGTCTGTCAGCACCTGTGAATTCTGACAGTTGTCAGCGCGAAAACGTGGGTATTTGATATCGCCAGAGGCAGGTAAATCGTTAACAGCGTCAGCCCCCCCATTCAGGGACTTGTTCAGGAGAATAAAGAGCATGAGCACTGAAAGCGCCAAGACCTCCCCTGGGCAGCCCAAGCAGCTTCCTCGCCTGTCGATCCCGGGCATGACTCCCAATGTGGACGGTTACGACGGAGGGATTCCCGACTGGCTGATGGTCTCCGGGCTGACGGTCCGAGTGGATAACAGTTGGGTTGCCAGTCCTGGCGACATCATCAATATCGTCATGATGCCAAGTATGACGTCCTTGGCGATGAAGCCGGTCCGGGCGGGAGAGGAACAACACCACAGTTACTTTTTTTCCATTCCACGGGAAAAGCTGCCCGACGGAGAACTACGCCTGGGTTACGTGGTGAATTACAGAGGCAGCGACGACTACGAGGCATCCTATCCCCTGAGTATCTTGGTAAAAACCGAACTGCCGGCGGGCGAAGACCTGGATCAGCTTGAGCCGGGTCACTCGCAACTCAAATACACACTCTCGGCCCTGGAAGTCTATCCGCCCGAGGCAGCCAAAGGCGTCAGCGTAATCGTTCAGCCTTACCCGAATATGCATCCAAGCGATCGCATCCACTTCCAATGGGGCAGCCTGAACGTCGTGCAGAAAGTTGCAGGCGTCGGCCAGGCGACCCTTATTGTGATTAATCACGCCCAGATGATTAAAGCCGGTGACAGTGATGGCCTGCTGGTGGGGTTTTACATCGTCGACCTCGTCGGCAACGCCTCAACACCACGATCCAAGTACACCCGCGTAGTGGTGGCGCTCGACAATGCGCAACGGGAAGGCCCATTCATCCAGTCCGACGATCAGCCGGGCTATATCGATATCGAAAGACTCAATGGCGCCAACTTGAAGGTTGGCATGTACACCCCTGGGCACATCGGCAGGACGGGAGACTGGTATGTGATCACCTTCAAGGCCTACCCTCCGCTTGGAGGTGAGGTGGTGCACCGACGCATCGAAGTGATCACCAGGGCTGGCACCGCGACCTATCATGAAGTGCCCTACAGCAAAGTCCGTGCTGCGGCCGGAGGATGGGTGGCGATCAGTTATGAACTGATCCGGGCAGACGACTTGACCCCTTACGTTTCCAAGCAGACCTGCGCTGAAGTCGTGGGGTCGGTCATTCGATTGGAGGCGCCCTATTTCGAAAAATACCCTGAAGATACGGTGTTCATAGAAAACTCCCTCGTTGTGAATATCCCCTGGTACGCCTGGCGCAAACCGACAGATACCCTCACGTTGATCCTGCGTTACGTGAAGTCACTCAACGAAATCATCCTCTTCAGCGTGACGAAGCCGGTGGGATCGTTCTGGTCGGATGGGCAGCCGGTTCAGTGGGCGCTCACCGGTACGGATCTTCAACCGTTCGTGGGCTACGCCCCTGATCTGTATTTCGTGTACGAATCCGAGTCCGCCTCTGTTGTCAGGGCCCGCTCCGTGGATTTGAACGAATCGCTGCGCCGTCAAGTGCAAATCCTGCAAGGTTCCTGACCGGGCGTGTTGCGCGCCGTCCGCCCGTCGCCACCTGTTAATTATGACAGTAGCCAAATCCTTCTTTAACGGCGTTTGATAGGTCCAAGCGCAGGAGCATTTCCTGTCACGCGTGACAACTTTCTATTGGAGAAAGCCATGCCTACCAAGAACAGCAAGCCGGCCACGACCAAACCCAAGAAGGCCTCGCCGGTCAAACCCAAGTTTCTTGACACGCTGCGAGTCCCTGGGATGTCCCCTGCATTTGCGGGCTATGACGGTGGTATTCCGCTCTGGTTGCTGGCCAGAGGCCTGACCGTGTCGGTGGACAAGAATTGGCCCGCGAAACCCGGAGACAAGATTGAGGTGCTTTCTATAGTGGGGATGAAGGTACTTGCAGAGAAAACCCTGGAACCTGGGGAAGAAGCCCGCAGCAGCTTCTCCTTTGCCATTTCGGACAGCGACCTCCCCAATGGGGATCTGATACTGGGGTACAGGGTGTGGTACACCGGCGGCCCATCCAATGACCTCTCTTATCCGCTGACCCTGATGGTCAAGCGAACCCTCCCGGCCGGCGAGGATCAGGACCACATCACTCCCGGCCATTCCGCACTCAATTTCAAAATATCCGATACGGAGATCAGGGAAATTCAGGCCGAGCGAGGCGTGACCATAACCTTCGAGCCTTATCCGAATATGCATCCACTGGATCGCATTGAATGCCAGATTGGTAGTTATTTAGCCCCCTCTCAGCAGGTAACCGGTGTCGGCCAACAGACCGAGATAAAACTCAACCGCGATCAGATTATCCAGATCGGTAACGGCACCAATCGATTGGTGAGTTTCCAGGTTGTCGACGCCGTTCGCAACGTATCCACCCCCCGCTCGCGCAACATCCCGGTGCTCGTGGAAGTGGGCAGCGCCAACTATGCCGCGCCTATCTTCGCAACCCAGAACTATCCAGGCTTGATCGACCTTGAGTCACTTAACGGCGGGCCTTTGCATATGCAGTTGTTCACTTATCCGTGGGAGGGCCCTGTTGGCTACACGTATTTTGTGTCTTACCAGGGCTACCCAAAGCTGGGGGGCCGGGTACTGCACGATCAATACATCCCCATCGAAGCGGCCGGCCGGCCTCATGATTTTTTCGTACCTCATGACAAAGTGCGTGCCGTGGCCGGTGGCAAAGTGGAGATCAGCTTTATCCTGTTCCAAGGGCTCAATATCGTGGGTTACTCAAAAATCGCCTCTGCCACCGTGCAGGACGCGATCATCCGATTGCAGGCGCCTATTTTTTTGCGATACCCCTCCCATGTCGTCAACCCCATCCCCACCGGTGGTGCCGCCGTCGAAATTCCTTGGTACGCATGGCGCAGGCCCACTGACAACATCATGTTGCTTATGCGTTACGTGATACCGGGCAGCCATGACCTGATCCTCTACGACGACCTGTTTACCGTGGGGCAGGTGCCTGAAGGCGTGCCCATCAGACGTCTGATTCCCTATGAACATCTCTTGAGGTTCAACGGCACCACCCCTGAACTCTATTACGTGTATGAGCCCGAAAATATTCTGGCGCGCAGTACATCGCTAAACGAATCGTTACGCCAGGAAGTACGGATTGGTGCGCCGGGCCGTGGGAGATGAAGCCGCTGCGGTTTCTATCAGCCACACCGCCCCTCTTGGAGGCCTGACCATGTCCCGTAAAACCAGAACCCCGGCCCGCCGTCCCCGCAATGACCACGACCTGGGCCCAGTGCTGATCAGCGGTATCGAGCCCCCTCCTGTAGGGGATACCCAGTCTGACGGCGCACTGGGCGCACGCCATGTGGAACATAATCTGGAGGTGCTGCTCCTGGCGTTCCCGGGGGTAGTGCTGGACACGGAGATCTACCTGATTTGGAACAACCCTGAAGCCCCGGTGGATTACCTCATCATCCAACCGGACAACCTGGGGAACCGGTTTTTCAGCCTCACGGTGAATAAAGAGCAAATTCTGCCGGAGTGGGCCGAAGTCTATTGCCTGATCAAGCGCCCCAGCGGCAACCGCTCTAAAACCAAACCATTGAAGCTCAGGGTGAAACGCAGTCGCCCGGCGCACCCTGATCCGAACCCGGACGCCGACGGTAACCAGGGCCTGGTGTTTTTTCTGCCTGCCGACCTGGAGGCCGGCAGCCACGTGGATATGGCCCGGGCAAATCGCGGTGTAGTGCTCGAAATCCACCCCTGGGAAAATATGGCCGAGTGGGACACCTGCCGTATCGCCTGGGGCTCCACGCTCATCGAACACGTGGTGACGGCCAGTGAGGTGCGACGCCCATTTGAAATGTTAATTACCCCCGAGCAGATCAAAGAGAATCCTCACTACGTGAATATGCCGGTGGCCATGCAAATCAAGGATGTGGGCGGTAACTACCCCGCTGATCCCGATTCCAAATCGAACTGGTCGGAGACACAGCGAGTAGAAGTCAACCTCGGGCTCTTGCGGCCACGGCCACCGTTCCTTAAGCAAGCCGGAGAAACCGTTGAACTTGATGAGTTGGGTGATGCTGCACAGGTCGTCCAGATATTCATCGATAACGACTTTTTCGAGCGCAACGACAAAATTGCATTTGAATGGGAGGGCCGAGACACTTATAACTTGCCTTTTTTCCATGGTGAGGAGAGAGACGTCAACCTTGTCAACTTCATCGAAGACTTCGACGTGCCCAACGAAATTGTCAGCGCAATCGTCGGCGGCACTGCAATTATGTACTACAACCTCTATAAGGCCAGAGATGATGTATGGTTGCCGTCAAGAAAAGTACGGGTAACGGTTAAGGGCGAGTTCATCGCCTGGCCCGCACCGAGCATCGTAGAAGCGCCAGACGGAGAATTGAATCCAAACTCAAATGCCACGGTTAAATACCGTGCCCAATTTGGCTGGACCGCCACCACACGCATCCGAATAGTATGGGCCGCACACTCGGTTAACTTTGCTGAAGAGTTTGTGCTGGGACCTATTCCGGACGACCGGGAACTTTCATTTACCGTTCCGAATGCACAAGTCAGGCGCTTTAATACATTGCCTGTCGAGGTGTATTACGAACGCATCGACCAGTCACCCCATCGGCAATCCCAACGTCTTCAACTGCAAGTGGGCGAGCCTACAAGGACACTGCCAGCGGTAAGGGTTGACAGCGCTTCGGGTAACTATCTGGACCCGGATAATTTTGGCACCCATTTGATGGTTACGCTCCCGCTTACCGACAGTCTGGGCGACGATGTGATCAAGTTGGATTTGGATGGAGATGTCATCAGCACCTCCGTTCAGATGAAGTTAAATAATGACCAGGCAGGGGAAACACTGGAAATCCCTATCGAACGTAACTTCATCACTGGAAACCTCGATAGATCCATAAGGCTGAAATACAGTTTGGCCCGGGCCAATGTTCCCAGGCGATTTTCCCCGATTCTCGCGTTGCGCGTAATCGCAGGCTTCGACCACCTCACCACCTTCGACAACAGCAACTTAAACGGATGGGTGCCAGGCCCTGCGGTCAATGGAGGGCGTGATATTGAGTTTAGAAAATATGCCACCAACACCGTTTTCCATAACTTTACAAACACCCCCGGGGATAAAAGTGGGGTAATCCTCAGCCAAGGATTTGCCAACTTGCTACCAGGTCATCGATACGAATTCAGTATAAAAGCCAGAAGATTCCGCGGCCTATATGTAGTCCCTTCCCTCTCCCTGAGTACCACTCAAGGCGCTGTCACAGCGCCCACCCAGCTCACCGACTTAGTAAACTGGCGAACACTTTCGGGAAGTTTCCTCGCTAACAGTTCTTATGTCGTGCTTTACATCAATAGTCATGTAGTGACTACCAGTGGTAACGACTACGAAATTGACGATATTCGCTTCAGACGCCTCTAGCCCGAACTTTGCCTTTCGGTGTCTTACCCGTTGATTTATAGAAAGGAGCCACTCCATGTCCAACGTCGTCCCCCCTCCCCCTGCGCCCACCGCCGAACTAGGCGATCTTTACATCCCAAGGCTCCACCCGGCCGCGGCCGGTGATGTGGGGGTCGACGGCAACCTGGGCCTCAGGAATATCGAAACCCCGCAGGTTGTCTACGTGAAAACCAGTTCGCGCACATCACCCGGTGAATTGCTCGAACTGTTCAGCAACGACCCTATCCTTCCCGTCGCTCACACCTTTGTCATGCCCGGGGATACCCAGCGTGAATGGCTGCCAATTCTCCTGCCGGCAGCCAGTATCCGACCTCAATGGATAGACCCGTTGGTGTGCCGGATCAACGCCTCGGGCGCGTCTACCCTACCCCTGCGCTTACGGGTTGACCTTGCACGTCCGGGCGGCCACGACCCCGACCCTTCCAGGCCAGGACACCAGGGACTGGTCATCTATCTGCCTGACGATGTGCTGGTTAACGGCGTCAGTGAAGCCAGGGCCCGCGAAAATATCGAAATTACGCTGATGCCTTACGCCCACGCGGCTCCGGGAGACCAGGTCCTGCTGTGCTGGGGAGATCAACAGGTCACCTATTTACTCACCGAGTCAGATCTGAACCATGCGGTCAGCCTGATAGTGCCTTACACGAAAGTCATGGCCGCCCGCGACGGCAGAGAACTGAACGTGAGGCTTCAGGTGCGCGGGCATACCGGTAACTTCACTGACCCGGCTGAACGCTGGTCTGCCGTCAGCAAGGTATGGGTATATGCACAACGCGATATTTTGAGAGAGCCTTACAGCGCCGAGGTTGACCCGCAAACCGGGGTCATTGACCTGGAGAAGCTGGCAGGCAAATCCGTCACGGCTTCGGTGTTTGCTTCAGCGGATTACTTCGAGACGAGAGATACCCTGGAATTTGTCTTCAGGGCTACCGATGCTCAAGGAAACACTGTCACACATCGCGAGGAACGCCCAGTGGAGCGGATCAACGCGATCTATGACTTTCCGATCCCTCCTGCGTTCATGGGCGGTCTGGCCCAGGGGCATGCCAAGCTGTATTACACCCTGCGCAAATATGTCGGTTCAACGACGATGTATTCGCAAGCTGCCTACGTGAGTGTCAAAGGTGCAACGGTTCTGTGGCCAGCGCCCTATGTGATCGACACCATGCCCTTCGCTGAAATACGTCCGGTACCGAAAGATGGGCAAGCCTACGTGCCTTACCAGGCCAGCTGGAAACCGTGGGACCTGATCACACTGGTCTGGCTCTTGCCTGACCGAGACGGCAGCGTGGAATACCGCTTCACCCGCAGTGCAGGTGAGCGCCCGGAGCACGACATCATTGAGTTCGTACTGCCCGTGGCCCAAATCAAGCGATTCGAGGGGCGCCCTTCCGAAATGCACTACGAGGTCAATGGTACTGATGGGCGGCTGCTGGGTGAGTCTGCGCGCAAAAGCCTGCTGGTGGGAAAACCGTTGGAGCCCATGGCCGCTCCTGTAGTCGACAAGGTTGCCGGCCATTACCTTGATCCGGACCTGGTACCGGAGGGCGTCTGGGTCACCATCCCTGACCCGCCTGTCGGCCAGCATGTTCGACTGCACTGGTTTGGCCCGGTGAACCGCATTGTCATGCTGATGCATATTTCCACACCCGGTGAAGTTCGAATCAAAGTCCCGGCGAAGTATGTATCGGACAACCTCAATCGCATCGTAAAAGTCTATTGGGAGGTCAACCGTCACGGTGTTCCACAGCGCTATTCCGGTGTGGTGACGCTGCGTATTGCTCGCCGAGGCATTTTCGGATTCGAAGACATACCGTAAGGATGATCATCACGCGGCTGCCTGATCGATTTTCAACCCTTTCATGTGGAGGATTCACGATGTCTCGTGCTCCTGAAAGAAAGCTTGGAAGTACAGTCGACGATAGACAATCCGAGCTGTACATCTCGAACCTGGGCATGCCTATCAAGGAGGACACCGAACCTGACGGGTGCATTGGACTGCGGCATGTCGAGCATGATCTCAAGCCGTTACTTTTCCCCGAGCACAAGTTGGCGCTGCACACAGAGATATTCTTGTACTGGAACGGCCCGACGCCAGAGGACTACCTGATTATCGACGAGAGCAATGCGAATAACCCGATGCATACCTTGACCGTGTCCAAGGAAAACATTCTGCCGGAGTGGGCTACTGCCTACTGCACCATTGAGGAGCCCGGAAACGGCCTCGTCGACACCAACCGGCTCAGGCTTCGGATCAAGCTCAACCGTCCCGGCAAAGAAGACCCGGACGCTGACAAACCGGGCCATCAAGGACTGGTGTTCTTCCTCCCCGAAGATCTCGAGGCGGGCGCAGTGATAGACCCCGAACGGGCCAGGCTTGGGGTCGTTCTTGAGGTCCAGCCCTACGAATACATGGCCGAATTCGATACCTGCACAATTGCCTGGGGTTCGCAGCCTATCAGTCATGTGGTAACCCCCAGGGAGGTCGGCAGACGGTTCCAGGTAACGGTTAATGAGAGCGTCATCCGTGCCGCCGGCAGCAACCCTTTCCTGCCCATCGCCATGCAGGTCGTTGATGCCGTGGGCAACTATCCGGTCTTCGACCCCGAATCGGACGCAAATTGGTCACCACCAACCTGGGCAAATGTGGACCTCGGTACTCGGCCACTTGAAGCACCTTTTCTTGAGCAGCCAGGAGACGTTATCGACTTGAAACGGCTCGGGGACGCGGCGCAGAAGATCAAACTGTTCCTTGATCCAACGGTGTTCAAAAAAGGCGATCGAGTACGCCTGGATTGGGAGGGGCGAGACGCAGAGAACTTTCCTGTGCCCTACAGCGAGGAAAAGACCGTCGAGCGCACCAATAGCTTTATGGAGTTCTATGTCCCGAATGAAAGAGTCAAGGCCCTGGGCGGCGGCGTCTCAATGCTGTCTTGCAGCCTTCATTCGCTGAACACCGACGATGTGCGTGTTTCGATGAAGACGCGTGTGAGCGTACGCGGGGCCGCCAGTCCCTGGCAGGCGCCCCGTGTCCAGGAATCCGCGGCTGGCTATCTGGATCCGAGTGTTCCTGAGGCGACGGTGGTCATAGTCGCTCCCGACGGATGGGCGGCGTCGACCCGGATTCGTCTGGTGTGGGTGGGTGGCTCGGTGATCTACACCCAGGAATACACACTCGGGGCGATCCCCGCGGATCGCGTCCTGGTGTTCAAGGTCGACGGCGAGCATATCGAGCGTTTCAATGCCCTGCTCACCGAGCTGTATTACGAACGCGCGGACCGGCCATCAAGCCGTGAGTCGCTGCGCTTGCAATTACAGATAGGCAAGCCTGCCAGCGCGCTGCCCCAGGCACGGGTTGAAGACAGCCGTACCGAACAGCAAGTGCTGGTGATACTGCCTTTTACCGAAACCGAACCCGGAGACGCCGTGACATTACAGTGGATTGGTGACCAATCGAGAACCACGGTACCGAACACACTGGATTCAGAAACGGCTGGCCGGGAACTGCACATTCCGATCCCAGTGAATGACCTTGAGGAGGGGGAAATCGTACGGGTGTATTACAGCCTTATACGACGAGGCCAACCCGTCCGTTATTCGAAGCTGCTTGTGTGGGTAATGGGCTACGGTGCTGGATGCCAACCATCAGTTGAACGACCGAACCTGCCCTAAAAACTCGAGCACCAGCGCATTGACCCGTTGCGCCTGCTCGTTCTGGATCCAGTGACCGCAGTTGGCCAGGCTATGCAGTTCAAGGTCAGGCACCCACTCAGGCATGCGCTTGAGCGTGTGGGCCTCAAACACCCCGACCGGATCGCGGTCGCCAATCAGGAACAGGGTCGGCTGCAACACCTGGCGGCCGGCGAGGAATTCGGTGCGCTGCCAGTTGCGCTCGAAATTACGGTACCAGTTCAACGGGCCGCGAAAGCCGTGTTCAGCGAAGGTTTGCACGTACACGTCGAGGTCTTCCTGAGTACACCAGGGCGGCAATGCATCGGGCGTTGAAGTGCCCTCAAGCAACGTGGCGGTGGCCGGTTTCTGCTGTAGAAACACATCCTGGTCCTGCATGAACAGGCGCAAGGTGCGTTCGATATCGGCATCCAATTCCTGCTCGGCTACACCCGGTTCCTGGAAATACAGGATGTAATTGAAGCGGTCGGCATACAGCTCGCGCATGATCTCGATCACCGGCCGCCGAGCACGCCCGGCGAAAGGCACGGACATCGTGATCAACCGAGTGACGCGCTCCGGCTCGAGCAACGCCAGGTGCCAGGCCACCACGGCGCCCCAGTCATGGCCGACCATCACGACCTGTTCGTGCCCGAAATGGTCCATGGCCTGCTGGATATCGCCGCACAAGGTCATCACGTCGTAGTCGGCTATCTCGGCGGGTGCGCTGGATTGGCCGTAGCCGCGCATTTCAGGGGCAAATACCCGGTAACCTGCGGCGGCCAGCGCGGGTATCTGTTCACGCCAGGAGTGCCAGCACTCGGGAAACCCATGGAGCAGCCAGATGGGGCGGCCCTGTTCCGGCCCCGCGACATGCACCCATAGCTCAATACCGTTTACAGGGATCTTTTGCGCGGGCAGTTGGCTCATGGGCGGGGCCTTTCCTGGAGGTTTTTGCCTAGCCTGGGGGATCCGTCGTGCAAGAACCAGCATTATTGATGGCAGGAATAGCTCAATAAACCGTCCACCATCCCGGCAACAACTGGCGGACCCGCGCCTCCCCGAACCGATCATCCATCAACATCACCACACCCCGGTCGTGCTGGCTGCGGATCACCCTCCCCGCCGCCTGCACAACCTTTTGGATGCCGGGGTACAGGTAGGTGTAGTCGTACCCTGCGCCAAAAATCGCCGCCATGCGCAGTTTTATCTGCTCGTTGACCGGGTTGAGTTGCGGCAATCCCAGGGTGGCGATAAATGCGCCGATCAGGCGTGTGCCCGGCAAGTCGATGCCTTCACCGAACGCGCCGCCCAGCACGGCAAAGCCGACGCCTTGGCTGTGCTCGGTGAATTGATCGAGAAAGCCTTGGCGTTCGGCCTCGGCCATGCCCCGCGACTGTTGCCACAGCGGGATCTGCGGGTGTGTTTCGGCGAGCAGTTGCGCCACCTGTTGGAGGTAATCAAAGCTTGAAAAAAACGCCAGGTAGTTGCCCGGTTGCCGGGCGAACTGGCGGGCGATCAGCTCGACAATCGGCGCCAGGGAGGCTTGGCGATGCACGAAGCGGGTGGAGATGTCGTCGACGATGCGCACGTGCAGTTGTTCGGCCTTGAACGGCGATTCCACGTCGACCCAGGCGGTGTCCGCTGGCAATCCCAGCAGGTCGGCGTAATAGTGGCGAGGGCTCAAGGTGGCGGAAAACAACACGCTGCTGCGGGCCGCCGTCAAGCGCGGCCGGATGAATTCGGCAGGCACCACGTTGCGCAGGCACAGGGTCGAGCTGCTGCGTTTGCCGCCGAGCTGGCGCTTGCTGATGTCGAAGATAAAGTGCTCGTTGAACAGCTCGGCGACCTTGGTAAATTGCAGGGCTTCGAAGTAGAAGGCTTGCAGGTCACCGCTGAGGGCTTCGGGGTGGTCGTTGAAGTAATCGCCCAGGGCGCTGGTGCACAGGCTCAGGGCCTGAAGCAGTTTGTCCGGGCGCACGGTGTAGGCCTGGTACGGCGCGAGCTGGTCCTTGTGCAAGGCGTTCCATTCACGGTTGAGGCGCTGCAGGGGTTTCTTCAGCGGCTCGGGCGCGGTGTCGCGCAGGATCTTCAGGCTGTACTGGTCGAGGCTGGCGCTGTACATCGAACGGGCGCGTTCGACCAGATTGTGGGCTTCGTCCACCAGCACCGCAGCGCGCCATTGGTTGAGTTGGGCCAGGCCAAAGAGCATGGCGCCGAAGTCGAAATAGTAGTTGTAGTCGGCGACCACCAGGTCGGCCCAGCGCGCCATTTCCTGGCTCAGGTAATAAGGGCATACCCCGTGAGCGAGGGCGACATCGCGCAGGTTGCGCTGGTCGAGCAGGCGCACCTTGGACGCGGCGATGCGTGCGGCGGGCAGGCGGTCGTAGAAGCCTTTGGCCAACGAGCAGGCGTCGCCGTGGCAGGCTTTGTCCAGGTGTTCGCAGGCCTTGTCCCGCGCCACCAGTTCGAGAACGCGCAGGGGCAGGTCGCTGCTGGCATGCAGCACCGTGGCGGCATCGAGGGCGAGTTTGCGACCGGGGGTCTTGGCGGTAAGGAAAAACACCTTGTCCAGTTGCTGGGGCGCCAGGGCCTTGAGCAGCGGGAAGATCGTGCCGATGGTCTTGCCGATGCCCGTGGGCGCCTGGGCCATCAGGCAACGGCCGGTGCTGACAGCCTTGTACACCGACTCGGCCAGAGTGCGTTGGCCGGGGCGAAAATCGGCATGGGGAAAACGCAAGGTCTGCGCCGCAGCGTCGCGCGCTTCGCGGTGCTGCATTTCCTGGCGGGCCCAGCCGAGAAACAGTGCACATTGCTGATTGAAGAACGCTTGCAGCTCGTCCGCCTGGAAACGTTGATCGAGCAGGGTCTCGCCTTCGCCGACGATATCGAAGTACACCAGCGCCAGGTTGATTTCCGTAAGGCCCAGCTTCTGGCACATCAACCAGCCGTACACCTTGGCCTGGGCCCAATGCAGTTGCCGGTGGTTGGCGGGCTGGGCAGCCAGGTCGCCGCGATAGGTCTTCACTTCTTCCAGGCGGTTGGCGTCCGGGTCATAGCCGTCCGCCCTGCCCCGCACCTTGAGCTGCTGGTAGTCACCTTCAAGGGCCACTTCGTTCTGGTAGTGCGCGCTGCGCCGCGACGCGACGGTGCGATGGCCCGCTATGCCTTCCTGGGCGCTGGGCGACGGGGTAAAGCGCAGGTCCAGGTCGCCCACCTTGGCGGTGAACTCGCACAGCGCCCGCACGGCTACGCTGTAGCTCAAGCGGGTTGCTCCGCCCAGCGTACGTAGCAGACGGTGACGGGCATCTGGTATTCGCCGCAGAACTCCAGCCAACGCAGCTGGTTGTCCTGCAGGCGGTCGCCAGGGCCCTTGACCTCGATCATGCGATAGGTCTTCTGCGCCGGCCAGAACTGGATCAGGTCCGGCATGCCGGCGCGGTTGGCGCGGATATCCAGCAGCAGCCGTTCGAACCAGTAGCGCAGGTGTTCGGCCGGCAGGCAGGCCAAGGCTTGTTCCAGCAGGTCTTCACTGAGCAGGTTCCAGAACACAAAGGGCGACTGGATCCCCCATTTATCGAGGTAGCGTTGGCGGATGGTGGTTGTGTAGCGCCCGTCCTGCAGTTGCGCAAAACACGCGTCAAACAGGGGGACGCGGCGCGCGTGGAAGTCTTCGCTGTGCAGGTCCGCAGGCCCACGCTGGAACGGGTGGAAAAACGCCCCCGGCAGCGGTGCGAAGATCGCCTCCCAGCACAGCAGGCCGAACAACGAATTGATCAGGCCGTTCTCGACGTAGTGCACCGGTGCATCAGGTGCGCTGAGGTGGGCCTGGACACAGTACTCCACCGACATCAACGGTTCCGGTAGCGCAAGTTCCAGGTCCAGGCGCGTGACTTCGCGGGATTTGAGCGTCGGCAGCCGGGGTTCGCCCAGCTTGCGGCGCAGGCGGGGCATCACGCGCAACAGGTGTTGCTGTTCGGCGGCACTTTCCGGTGCCTGTTGCGCGACGCTTGCCAGGGCCATGGCCTGGGCGTAATCCTCCTGGCGCTCCAGCACGCGAATCAGCCGCGCGCGGGCGCCGGGGTAGGCGCAGGTGCGGTAGATCTGCTGCGCCAGGTCCAACTCGGCACTGCGCTCGCAATACTGGCCGAGCTGGAACAACAGCTTGGCCCGGCGCTTTTCCAGCCAGGGGTTGTCGGTGTTCAGCGTGGCCACTTCAGCCAGCACCTGCGCCAGCGCCTCACCGCGTTCAAACGCCTGCTGGCATTGGTGCAGGAACAGAAAACCGTGCACGTCGGCGCGACTGCGCAACCCCCGCGATTCGGCGCAGAACTCGACTTTTTCATAGGTGTAGATGCCCAGGTCGGCGAGCACGAACTCGGACCAGTCCTGGTGCAGGTTGCCGAAAAACATCAGCCGCAGGCGGTCGCATAACTCCATCACGGTGAGGCTGTACAGCGTGTCGGCGAGGTCCGGGCACCAGTCGGCGAAACGGCGCGTGTCGGTGAACTGCGCCGCCAACCCTTCCAGCCAATCGACCTTCTTGCCCTTGGGCTGGCCGATCCAGGGGGCGAAGGTGCTGAGGATCTCGCCTTTTTGCAGCAAGGCGAATAATGCTTCAAATGCCAGAAGATGGTTGTCGTCCACCCATCCCAATTCCCGCAAAGGCGCGGCAGCGGCATGGGGGCAACCGATCTCCACGTAGTGCAGCTTGCCCGCGCGAAAATGCACGCCCTTGCGCATCACCATGCGCACCAACAGCGCCTGGGACGCTTGCGGCAACCTGTCGAATTGCTGAATGAAATGCTGTTCGTCAGGGTCGAGCAGATCGGCATAGCGTTGCCCCAGCCAATGCAGGACCTGGCGGAAGTTATGCAGGTAATAGAGCGGGTTTTCGAGGGGATTGGCCATGGTACGCATTGGTCGAATACTGGTTATGCATACAGAGTGCCGTCGTAAATGCGGTGTTGCAATCGGTAATAGATAAATGGCACACGCAACTTTTTGCATAAAAATGATCAGATGGGGAGTCGATGGCGTAACATTTGTCGCCCGCGTCCCTGGCGTGGGATTTTTCAGGGTTAAAGGTAAGGGTTATGAACATGAAGAATTTGGGGCTGCCACTGGTTGCACTCACTTTTCTGGTATTGGCCGGTTGCGCGACGCAAACCGTAGTGACGCTGCAAAATGGCACGCAGTATTTGACCAAGGACTCTCCAAAAACCAAGACGGCCGACGGGTTTTATGAGTTCACCGATATCGCCGGCAAGCGCATCCGCGTCAAAGCCGACGATGTGGCCACGGTGCGCAAGGAAGACTGATTTCCGGTGGCCCGCACTGAACAAATGTGGGAGAGGGCTTGGCCCCCTCCCACCGTTTTAACCGATCACAATCCCCTCCCCCGACAAGCCAACCACCCCCACCAACGTCACCGAATCCGCGCCAAAACTGATCACCGTATCCCCGCCCACGACCTTGGCGTGATCACGGTAATCCGCACTCCCGTCAACGTCCCTGAACACCAGCTTGTCCGTTGCTTGATAGCCGATAATCCGGTCCTGGCCAAACGGCCCGCTGAACAAAAAGGTGTTATGCCCGCTGCTGTCGCGGATCGTGTCATTGCCCTTGCCGCCCTCGATAAAGTCCGCGCCCTTGCCGCCCTGGATCAGGTCATTGCCGTCGCTGCCAATGATGTAGGTATCGCCCTTGTGCGGTTCGGCATTGCGGTTGAGGTCCTGCACCCAGGTGGTGGCGCGTGCCGGGTCGGACAGGTTGGCGACGATAATCGTCGAGTCGCGGCTCATCTGCCCATAGAACCCGGACTCGAGGATGCGCGTCATCCCGTCGCCATACCCCGTAGGCAAATGGGAGATCCAGGTCGGCAGGTTGGTGATGGAAAACGGCAGCACATTCCACAACGTCGAGGCGTAGTGGTCGTTGAAGCTGACGATATTGTCCGTGGTCGATTCATGGGGTTTGTCATGCACGCCCAACGATGACCAATTGAAGGATGAGCCGTCCAGCGCCCGGAATACCGGGTCGTTTTCGTAGCCGATATTCAGCACCTTGTCGCCGGCGCTCTGGGTCGGCGAGGCGTAGGCCAGGTAGTTGGCGTCCTGGTAGAAACCTGCCCATTTGCTGCTGCTCAAGTCGGCCATGCTGTTGACCGCCAGGCCGCCCAGGCTGTGGCCGCTGACCACCACGTCGTGGCCGCTGAGGCCGTGGGCACTGGCGTAGTCGGCGACGTTCTTGAGCAGGCCGCCAAAGGCTTCGCCGGCGTAGTTATTGGCGTAATCCTTGGGCCCCAAGGCCGCGAGCAGATCGCTGACCAGATCGCCAATGGAGTCGCTGACCAGCGTTTCCCGAGGGCCCGACGTACCGCGAAAACCGATACCGATTTCCAGCAGCTTGCCGGCGTCATCGTACTTGCCCAGCACCTCGACCTGGGCCGTGGTGTAGCCAGCCTTTTCGCCGAAGAACGTGCCGCGGGCGTCGACCTTGCCGGTATAGCCCAGGGTGCTGGCGCTGATGGGGGTCCAGCCGGCTTGTTGCACGGCCTCCAAGGCGGCTTTCTCCGAATCCGGGTTCCAGGGAATGCCGGGAATCACGCCCTGGGAATCCGTGCTGCCCAGCAGTGCACCCACCAGCGTGGCGGGCAAACCGAGCCCCAGGCCGTTGTGCTGGTAGCCCACGGCAAAGCCGTTATCCAGGTTGTGGTAGGTATACAGCGTGATCGCCATGGCATCGGCGAACAACGCTTTGGAGCCCTCGGTCCCGAGGTTTTTATAGTCGAACACACCCATGGTATTGCCTCTCTGTTGTTGGAATTGTCGAGAAAGTCAATTAATGCGGTGCCGGCCCGAACGCCTCATCCACCTTGGCCAGGTCGGTGTCGCGCAGGTTGCCGGCGTAGTAATGCAGTTTGGTCCAGGCCATCAGGTAGTCGTAACGCGCCTGGGCCAGGTCGCGCCGCGTGCTGTAGAGCTGTTGCTCGGCGTTCAGCGCATCGAGGTTGACCCGCTCGCCACCGAGGATGCTCTGCTGGGTCGACACCACCAGCGCTTCTGCGGAGGCCAGGGCCTTTTGATAGGCGCGCAGTTTGCTCACGCCCGACAGGCACGCGCTGAACTGCCGACGCAGTTCGATCAGGGTCTCGCGGGTCTTGCCTTCCAGTTCGTACTCGGCCTGTTCCATGGCGCGGCTGGCCTGGCGGGTGGACGCAGAGATGCCGCCACCGGCATACAACGGCAGGCTCACTTCGACGCCGATCGTGTTGGTGTCGTAGCGCTGGTTGTAGGTGTTGCCGCTGTCGGACTCCTGCTGGCGCGAACTGGCATACGCAGTGACCTTGGGCAGGTGCCCGGCGCGGTTACGCTCCACTTCATAACGGGCGACTTCCAGGGCCTGGCGCTGGGACGCCAGCGTGGGGTTGTTGCTGATCGCCAGTTCATGCCAGGTGTCGTAGTTCGCTGGGGTCAAGGTGAACGCGGCGAAGCCTTCGTTCAACGGGGCGAGGTCGTCGATGTTGACGCTTTGCACACCGATCAGCGCGCCCAGTTCTCTAAGCGAGGCATCCTGTTCGTCCAGCGCCTGGATCTCTTCGGCGGTGGCCAGTTCATAGCGCGACTCGGCTTCGAGGATATCGGTGCGGGTGCCCTCGCCCTGCTGGAACAGGTGCCGGTTCTGCTGGAACTGCTGCTCGAAGGCCTTCTTCTTGGCCCGTGCGATGTCGATCTGGTCCTGGGCAAACAGCGCCTGGGTGTAATAGCTCAGCACCCGCACCAGCAGCGCCTGGCTCTTGTCACGAAAGCTTTCGTCGGCGAACAACGCCTGGGCCACGCCCTTTCGGTAGGCTGCGTACGCCTCATAGTCCAGCAAGGGTTGTTGCAGCGTCAGGCTGGAGCCGTAGCTGCTGTAGTTGCAATCGTCATGCTGGCTGACGCCGCGCCCGTCGGGCAAGGTGGCCTGGGAGTTGTTGCGGCCCTTGTTGTAGTTATACGACAGCTTGGGCAGCAGGCCTGCGCGGCCGATGGTGCGGTTTTCCAGGCCGGCGTCGCGCTCCTTGATCGCGCCGAGAAACACCGGATCGTTACGCAGGGCCTGCTCGTACACATCGAACGGGCCCATGGCGGCCTGGGCATTGACGCAGGTGAACAGCAAGGCGATGAACACAGCTTTCATGTTCATTCCTCGGTCAACGCGGAGCCGGCGCGGTCGAGCAGCGGCTTGAACAGGTAATTGAGCAACGAACGCTCGCCGGTGCGCACAAACATCTCGGCGGGCATGCCCGGCTTGATCACCAGGCCGTGGAGGGTCTCCAGTGCCGCCTCGCTGACGGTGGTGCGCAGCACGTAATACGGCGCGCCGGTTTTTTCGTCGAGCATCTGGTCGGCGGAAATCAGACTGACCTCCCCCGGCACGCGTGGGGTGCGGCTCTGGTTGAAGGCGGTGAACAGGATATCCACCGGCAGGTGCGTGCCGACCTTGTCCACCAGGTGCACCGGCAAATGCCCTTCCACTTCCAGGCGCGTGCCCTGGGGCACGATTTCCAACAGGGTTTCACCGGCACGCACCACGGCGCCTTCGGTGTGCACGCTGAGGTTGACCGCAATGCCGTCGGCCGGTGCGTTGATCTCGCTGTGTTGCAGATCGAAGCCGGCCGAGGTGAGCTGCTGCTCGAGGGTCAGGCTGCGCAATTGCGCGTCGGCCAACTGGCTGCGCACGTCCTTCTGGTATTCCTCACTGTGCTGCTGCAATTTCAGGCGCGATTCAAGGATGCCCTGCTCCACCCGGCCGCTTTCGCCGGTGTTCTGCGCCAGGTCCTGTTGCACCTGGGACAGCTGGCGTTGGTACTCCATCAGCCGGTTGCGCGGGATATAGCCGTTGTCGGCCAGGGGTTGCAGGTTGCTCAGTTGGTCGCGCAGGGACTGGGCCTGGGCGGTCAGGTCGCTGCGGGCGCGGCGCATGCCGTTGAGCTGCGCGGTGGCGCCCTCGATATTCGCACGGATGCCCGCCTGTTCACGGGCAAAGGCTTCGCGACGGCTGCTGAACAATTGGCGCTGGCCTTCCAGGACCAACGCCAGTGCCGGGTCGGGGTTGCTGCTCAGCTCGGCGGGAAAGGTGATAGCGGATTGATTGTCGCGCTCGCTCTGCCACCGCGCGACGCTGGCCCAGGCCATGCGGTACTGGGCCTGCAGGGACTGCACGTCAGCCTGGTGCTGGGTCTGGTCGAGACGGAACAGCGGCTGGCCTTGCTTCACAAGCTCACCCTCCTTGACCAGGATCCGACTGACCACGCCGGGGCTGAAGGTTTGCACCGCCTTGCGTTTGCCCGACACCACCACCGTGCCCTGCACCGGGATGCCCTGGTCCAGGGGCGCCAGGCTGGCCCAGAGGAAAAAGCCACCGGCACCGACCACGGTCAGCAGCCAGCCCATGCGCGCAAAGAACCGGGCGTCGCGCTCTTTGAAACGTGGTTCAACAGTGATACGGCTCATGCGCCTGGATTCCTTCCGGCTTGATACTGACGGCTGAAACTCACACCGGGTTTTTCCTTCGGTGCTTCCTGCTGGCCCGATAACGCTCGCAGCACGTCCTGGCTCGGCCCGAATGCCTGCAAACGCCCTTCGTTGAGCACCAGCAATTTATCGGCCTGGGCCAAGGCCGAAGAACGATGGGTCACCAGTACCACACTGCTGCCCTGGACCTTCATCTGCACAATGGCGCTGGCCAGCGCGGCTTCGCCGACGGTGTCGAGGTTGGAGTTGGGCTCATCCAGGACGATCAAGCGCGGCCCGCCGTACAGCGCACGTGCCAGGGCTACGCGTTGTTTCTGGCCGCCGGACAGACCACCGCCGTTATCGCCGAGGACCGTGTCATAACCGTGGGGCAGGCGCAGGATCAATTCATGCACGCCGGCTTGCTGCGCAGCTTTCACTACCAACTCGGGGTCGGCCTCGCGAAAACGTGCGATGTTGTCGGCGATGCTGCCGCTGAACAGTTCGATGTCCTGGGGCAGGTAGCCGATGTGCGGGCCGAGGTCGTCGCGGTCCCAGCGGTGAATGTCCGCACCGTCCAGGCGCACGGTGCCGGCCAGGGTCGGCCACACGCCCACCAGCACGCGGGCCAGGGTGGATTTGCCGGAGCCGGAGGCACCAAGCACGCCGAGCACTTCGCCGGCGCCAAGGGTGAAGCTGACCTGATGCAAGGTGGGCATCCGCCGCCCGGGCGGCCCCGCGCTGACCTGTTCGAAGCTGACCTGGCCCTTGGGTGCGGGCAATTTCATCTGCTCCACTTCCGGCGGGAACTCGCGCAGCAGTTCGTCCAGCCGCTGATAGGCCAGCTTGGCCGAACTCCATTGTTTCCATACCGCAATCAACTGGTCGATGGGGCTGAGTACACGGCCCATCAGGATCGAGCCCGCGATCATCATCCCGGCGGTCATGTCGCCCTTGATCACCAGCAGCGCGCCCAGGCCCAGCACCAGGGATTGCAGGCACAGGCGCAGGGATTTGCTCAATGAGGTGATCACCGAGCCGGTATCACTGGCTCTGTTCTGCAAACCCAGGAACTGCGAATGCACAGCAAACCAGCGGTGGCGCAACGCGCCGAGCATGCCCATGGCCTGGATGGTTTCGGCGTTGTGCAAATGGCTGGTGGCCAGCTGCGTCGACTGCTGGGAGAAACCACTGGCCTCGCCCAAGGGTTTCTTGGTCAAGTATTCGTTGAGGCACGCAAGGCCGATCAACAGCACTGCGCCGGCCGTGGCCAACACCCCGAGCCAGACGTTGAAGAGGAAAATCACCAACAGGTAGATGGGAAACCACGGCGCATCGAAGAACGCAAACAGCGCCGGCCCGGTGATGAATTGGCGGATATGGGTCAAGTCACCCAGGGATTGCCCGGCATGCCCCTGGCCGCGTTGCAGGTTGCGTTCGAACGCGGCCTTGTATACGCGCAAGTTGAAACGCCGCTCCAACTGGCTGCCGATGCGGATCACGATAAAACTGCGGATGACCTCGAGCAGGCCAATGAAGGCAAAGAAGCCCACCACCATCAGGGTCAACATCACCAGGGTGGTTTCATTCTGCGAGGAGAGCACACGGTCATACACTTGCAGCATGTAGATCGACGGCACAAGCATCAACAGGTTAATCAACGCGGTAAAACAACCGACGCTGATCAAGATGCTCTTGTATTCACCCAGCGCCTTGAATAAAGGCGCAACCGCATGGGGCCTGGCCATAGGTTCTGATCTTCCTTGAATCAAATTACGCGCATAAGTTTGCCGTCCTCCGCGATAGAGGCCGCTCAACTAATGAAATCGAGTTATAGGTTTATAACAACAACTAAGGCACTCGTTTTAATTCAACCACGGTGCCGGACTTCGTCCGCGCCTGATACTCACCGTCTTTCTGACGATTCAAATGGGTGATCCCGCTGCCTTCGGCATTGAACAGCCAGATACCGTCGGGTGTGGGCGACCAGGTCAGGGGCTTGTCCCCCAGCCACTGCGCCACACAGGCCACATCGCCGCCCAAAGCATTGGCCTGCTCGAGCAGGTCCAGTGCACACACCTGATCCTGCTGGTGCAACTGCCAATGCCCGGCCAGTTGGGCGCTGGTGGGTAAAACAAGACTGCTCGCCATTGCGTGGGCTCCTGCCGACACGAACATCACCTGCAACACGCAGGCGATCACATTGTAAAAACGCTGCATCTGTACGCTCCAGCCTGGAGGCGCGGCGCTTGCGCGCCGCGCCCGTGCATCATGCCACGATGTCGCTGACCGCTGCCTGGCCGACGGTGGTGACGAGGAAATCCGCCACGCCGTGCCCGGAGAAGTCGACGGCCAGGGTGCCCAGGTTGGTGCCTGCCGCGTAGGTCAATACCGCATCGCCGGCATGCCCGGTGAAGGCATTGACGAAGGTCAGGCCGGCCCCTTTGGTGATGCCGCTGAGGTCGATCTTGTCGGAGCCCGAGGTGAAGTCAAAGATCTTGTCCGCCGCCCCTGGTTTGGAATCGGAACTGGCGCCGAACACAAACGTGTCGTTGCCCGCGCCGCCCCACAGTTGATCCGCGCCGCCGCCACCGTAGATGAGGTCGTTGCCGGCCCCACCCTTGATCACGTTGGCCGCGTTGTTGCCGATGATCAGGTCATTGCCCGCGCCGCCGAACGCGTTCTCGACCGTCACGCCCTTGGCGATGGAGACGTTGCCGACCAGGCCGCCAACATCGGAGAACGAGGCCTCATTGAGGTTGATCTTCTGGTTCTGGGTGAAGCCGGAGAAGTCCAGGGTGTCATTGCCGCCACCGTCCCAGACCGAGAACACCAGCTTGTCGGCGTTGGACGTGGCGCTGAGGAAATCACGCCCGGTGTTGGAGTTGAACCCGTAGGTGGTGTCGCCGGCGCGGGTGTTGTAGTTGGCACCGTAGAGCTTCTGGATCGCGGCGATGTCGTCGATCAGCGGGCCGGAGGCATAGGCTTCTACCCCGCCTTTACTGAAGTTCTGGTTGGTGTTGCTCTCGCTCCAGTAACTCATGAGGCTGTAGCCGCGCGTGTCCTGTCCATAGGTCGCGTCGTTGTAGGTCGGGGCGCCTTCGCCGGCGTTGTAGTCGCCAGGGTGAGCCAGGCCCAGGGTGTGCCCGATTTCGTGGGTCAGGGTCTGCCGGCCGTAGTTGTTCAGGTCCGGGGTCTTGTTCGGCGTGTAGCTGTTGTTGGTCAGGT
>Ga0307405_10000151_pt1 | contig 26435 bp, 24 predicted proteins | sample 322Cmetagenome_2_FD_203311 | JGI IMG/M metagenome (GOLD analysis project Ga0307405, IMG submission 203311) | Maize rhizosphere microbial communities from greenhouse at UC Davis, California, United States - 322HYB-C-1 | ecosystem: Host-associated > Plants > Roots > Rhizosphere > Soil | place...
CGATTACATCGAGATGTTTTACAACCCAAAACGACGCCACAGTTTCAACAATCAGCTGTCACCGGTAGAGTTTGAAAAGCGTTACGCAGCGAGCCTGGAGAGTGTCTAGGAAACCCGGGGCGATTCACTCATAACGACACGATGACCGCGTAATTACAATCCCGACAGAATCCCGCCTAGACCTTTTGATTTCGCCTGAGTCGCCTTATGATCAAAATCAGTAGCAATCTACCACTTGAAACGTAGCCACCGTTTAGCATGGCGCTTAAAACTCAGCATTCGTAAAGTCGTTATTTTATCCTATACCTGACCAAAATATGATTTTTTCTAAAAGTCGGCGAACAGAATACTTAATTAAGCTATATTTAGGAAACACGTAGCTCCATAGCAGGGCAAGTGTGCGTCCTCTACGTTACGGAAGGAGAAGTATGTGGCATCTAATCACTCTCATGGCGCTGCAGCGCTAAGTGAAGGTCACCAGAAAAAGCTAGTCATGGCACTGGCCTTGACAGGCAGCTTCATGATTGCTGAAGTGATCGGAGCATGGATTACTGGCAGCTTAGCATTGCTGTCCGACGCGTCGCATATGCTTACAGATACTGCCGCCCTGATGATTTCGTTGATTGCGCTTCAAATAGCCAAGCGGCCAGCAGATCAGAAACGAACTTTTGGCTATGCTCGCCTGGAAATTTTAGCATCTACATTCAACGCCCTATTGCTCTTCATGGTGGCTATTTACATTTTGTACGAAGCTTATCAACGCTTCCTAATACCTTCTGAGATCGCAACCGGCGCGATGATGTGGATCGCTATTGGGGGCCTTGTTGTAAATCTGATATCGATGCGCTTGCTCTCCTCAGCGAGTAATGAAAGTCTGAATGTCAAGGGAGCCTATCTCGAAGTTTGGAGCGACATGCTTGGGTCATTGGGCGTGATAATTGCCGCACTTATAATCCGGTTTACGGGTTGGAGTTGGATCGATACGGTCGTCGCCGTAGCGATCGGAGTATGGGTGCTGCCGCGCACTTGGCAGCTAATGCGCGAGAGTTTGGGAATCCTTATGGAAGGGGTTCCTGGCGGCCTCAACATTAAGGAGATCGAGTCGACGATTCTACGTGTCGATGGTGTCACAGACGTTCATGATCTACATGTTTGGGCTGTAAGTAGCGGTCGCAACGTACTGACGTCGCACGTTGTAGTTCGCGACTCAGTAGATCGAGATGCTGCGCTAGCAGATGTAATCAATGCGGTAAGTCATGCGTTCGACATTCACCATTGCACAATTCAAATGGAGAATACGGACTTCCATAAGGACACTCCAATTCCTCCACACTAGTCAACCTAGAAAAATTAAATCGTAGGATTAATATTGAAGGCGTCAGCACCAAAAATTTAGATTAATTTTGGCTCATTACTTAGCGTCGAGAGACAGGTCAATTAAAAATTATTTTATTGTCACGTTGCGTTAGCAACAATGCCACCAGCTGAAGGTTACAAAACTAAAATATTGGCACGTTAACCAGGAATATAATTTTTACTCGGATCGATTGATGCCAAATCACAATGGAACTGACCAAAAAAATATCCAGCGGCTCTCGAGCAGAATAGTCTGGTGCATCCGCCAGTCGTGGCAGTGCTCAACTACCTGATTCATCAAAGCTATGCTGCACCAATAATTTAAATCGCCACAACTTTCAGTGGCCTTGCGATCAAATTAAAAATTTGTAATTTTTCGCCAAAACCCACTATTTCGCGTTAATATTCGAGCATCCTGAGTTGATCACGGCGTATTGATATAGGTAGAAATCACCACATGCCAAGCACGCAGAGAAACTTTAAACTGGCCTTAAATCACGATCAGGGAGAGCTCGGCCCCCTCCTTACTCACACCTTGAGATAAGTTATGCGCGTACTAGTTGTGGAAGACGAGATTAAAACCGCGGAATATATTCAGCAGGGTCTATCCGAAAGCGGGTACGTCGTAGACATTGTACACAATGGTGTTGATGCTCTTCACTTGTTCAATACGATTGTTTATTCGCTCGTACTCCTAGATGTGAACCTCCCGGGCATCGATGGTTGGGACCTCTTGGAAACTATCAGAAAAACTAGCCGGGTTCGCATCATCATGCTGACTGCCCGCGGACGCATTAATGACAAGCTTAGGGGCTTGGATGGTGGTGCAGATGATTATCTCGTCAAGCCCTTTGAGTTCCCCGAATTGCTTGCTCGCATCCGGTCACTGCAAAGGCGTGGCGATGAGCTTGTCGAGAAGAGCACACTTATAGTTGCGGATTTGGAATTGGATTCCTTGCGCCATAGAGTATGCCGAGGAGCGACACGCATTGATCTCACCACAAAGGAATTTGCTCTCCTGCACCTACTAATGAGCAGAACAGGCGAAGCGCTTGCCCGTTCGCAAATAATCTCGTTGGTCTGGGACGTAAATTTTGACTGCGATACTAACGTCATTGATGTCGCCATCCGGAGATTGCGCTCAAAAATTGATGATCCATTTGAGACCAAGCTCATACACACACTTCGAGGCGTCGGATACGTGTTGGAGGAGCGTACATGAGGCCTTTCAGCCTCGCTGTGAAGGTGGGATTCAAAGTTGGACTGATGAGTGCGGCGTTGCTGCTTCTTTTCGCCACCTTCGGTTATCTGATGGTGAGCCAAGCTCTTGAGAGAAACGCCCGAACCGACCTCGAAGTGAAAATGGCAGGCATGGCTCACAACCTTTCCGCAATCACTGCTATTTCTGGTGTAAATGCAGACGCCCACCAGCTTGTTGACTTGGTCATGGGGCATAACAATCTTTACGTCAGCATCTTCGAATCGACACAAACTCTAACTCCATTGCTCTCGATAGGCTCGAAGCAAGTCAACATGGAAGTGCACAAATTCCAGCCTACCGAACAGGCGGAGCAGCGAGAGTGGCGCGACTCGACGGGCCGCCCGCTAATGAGCGCCTCACGAGTCATGCGCTTAGGCGATGGAACCGAAGTTAGTGTATTCATGACCATGGACCAGTCATCTAACCATGCCCTTCTTGATGCGTTGCTCACCTGGGCATTAATGGTGTCGCCTCTTATTCTCATGCTGATCTTGGCAATTGGGTGGTGGACTGTACGCAGAGGACTGCTCCCCCTCACCAAGTTCCTGAAGGTCGCCTCAAGGATTTCCACCGAGAGCCTTGAGCATCGCCTTCCAACAAAGGGGATGCCGGCAGAACTTAAGAATCTCGCCGATGGAATTAACATCATGCTGATGCGTTTAGACGACGGAGTTCAGCAGCTTTCGCAGTTCTCTGACGACCTTGCTCACGAACTGCGGGCACCACTGTCTAACCTGATGGGTAAAGCTCAGGTCGCGTTAACTCGGGAACGATCCCTCCCTGAGTATAGAGAGGTCCTAGAGTCGTGCACTGAAGAGCTACATCGCATGAGCCGGATGGTTTCCGACATGCTATTCCTAGCCCAAGTCAGCCACCCAGCGTCAATGGTAGAGTTCGAAAGCGTATCTCTAATCGACGAAACTCAGCGGGTCTGCGATCTGTTCAGCATTTCGGCCGAAGAAGGTGAGATACAGCTCCAGATCGCAGGAAGTGGAGACGTGGTGCATGGTAATCAGATAATGATTCAGCGAGCCGTCTCGAACCTGGTCTCGAACGCGATCCGCTACTGCCCTCGTGGTCGGACGGTTTACGTGAAGGTTCAACGTGGTGCTGACGGCGCTACATTGAGTGTTGGCAATCCGGGACGTGGGATCGCCAAGGAACACCACGCGCATTTGTTCGAGCGATTTTACCGGGTGGACAAAAGTCGAGCACGAAGCGAGGGTGGCACCGGTCTTGGCTTAGCTATCGTTCAGTCAATCATGATTTTGCATCAGGGTTCGGCAAGCGTGGAAGTTACGGATCAGAATTTCACTTGGTTTCACCTTAACTTCCCCGAAGTTCAAATGAAACAACAAGAAATGAAGCCAGCTTAGCTCCGTGTAACGAAGAAGGCCCGGTTATAGATGGGCCCCCTTCGCTCTAGGTGCAGGCGCGAATGCCTGAGACGTAGCCGACGCGTGGGTGCTCAAGGACTCACTGACGTTATGCGAGAAAAAACTCTATCGCCAGAATCCTCACATGGCGCGTAGAAAACCGGCGGGTCTCTGAACTTCAGACCGAATAATTCGCAACCGTTGCTTTTGCATAGCGCTCAACGATCAGAGACCCCGCTACACTCTGCAGAATTTGAAATGCTTCGAACTGTAAGTCGATCTCGACGGCATGAGGCCGCACCTTCTCTCTTGCACCTTCCCCCGGAATATGCGGCGGAGATCGTAAATTCATCGAAAAAAATCAATTGATCTCCCCCGCGACCGCGTCGCGCGCCCTAATGTAAAATGAAAGCTCACTTAGCTGTAAATTGAGTCTTGATGCATGGGCGAAAATCAAAGACTTCTGCCACTCAGGGCTCTAAAACGAACATGATTAGCTCCTTGGCAAGCAAGAAAAGCCTCCAGTGTTAATGCACCGGATATCAAAATTGAAAATTAATAAAAGCCCCAGCTCTTCATCGTCTTTTGTTATCGCCTGGAAGACTTAAACCTTCTCGCCAAGCGTAAAATTACGAAATTGTAATTATTAACTCATCTTGCCGTTAGCTTCGTAATCCTAGACTAGTAACCAACAAAGGATGCTATCAAGGCAGACCTAGTGAATATCGAGGCTTCAATGAAATTCGTAAAATACTTCTCTATTGGCAGCCTGCTAATTGGGCTTACAGGTTTCGCGTTTGCTGAAGATGGTTTCGAGCGAACTAAGCAGTTCAAGGAAAACTTCCGAGCCGAACAGGCTCGCTTGTGGGGCCCTGACTCCTCGGAGCAAGGTAAACAGAAAGTTGCTCAAGAAAAGCAGGAAGAGCGTCAGGAGCAAGCCGACAACTAATAGGCGGTTAGATGTAAAATGACGATTTGTATCGACGAAAAGCCAGATTAATATCTGGCTTTTTCTTACATTTAGTGTTAGCTATTCCAGCGGTGATAGACGGAACTACTCAGATACAGAGATCATCTCTAAGACTTATTGTTCTTATAAATCTGAAATAACGTCACGCTTTGAGTATGTCCTTCATCGGATGATCATTTTCGATTAGAGCCCGCTACGCCATCTGCTGCAAAATCTTCACTATCTTGGCCCAGTATTCTCCCAACGACAAAGAAGCAGTAGGCTTGCGTTCGTTTCGGTAACTCTTACGCAACCTAGGCCTGTAGGCAGATCAGCATTGCTGTCGCGCAAACGCCTGGAAAGATAGAAAAAGCTGTTGCGAGGCCACTCATCAGGATCTTTGATGTTTTCGGACATTCCCCTACTATAAAACTCAGAAGAATACGAACGACGGCCAGGATAGATCAGGGCACCCGATTGAGCCGACTGTGCTTTGAACCAGGCGTCAACCACATCTCGCTGGTTTTGAGGGCGTTCGTCTAGTACTCCAGCGTAAATGATACCTGCGCCCACAATTGGCAGCAGGAAAGCGCTCGCTGCAGCAGCCCGGCTGGTATAAAGGCCGACTTCACTGATTCGCCCTGCAAGAAGCAGCGCCCAGGCGGGTAGAGCCGGGAGCAGATAGGTCCAGAGAATGTTGCCAGAGAACGTGAAGAAGAGAGGCGTGGCCAATGCCCAGAGCCACATATAAGCCTCGAAACGCCGCATCGATGCTCTTCTGCGAATCATTAGAGGCAGGAAAAATGCCCAAGGCAACAGCGACAGACCGAGCTGGATCCAGATGGTGCCATATGGCTTGGCATGTGCACTGCCATATAGGTCCCCAGCCCAATCACTAATTACATATCGGCTCCAGTGTTCACCAACAAAAAAATATTCCATGAACCCAGGCGTCTTTATTTCGGCCGCGACATACCAAGGCACAGAAATACCGAGCATGAGAATAATCCCGGTTACCCACGGAAGCATCATCATCCGATTCCATTCTTTATGGATGACGATCCAGGCGAATGCCGGCATGCCCATCAACACCAGTGTCAGTGGTCCCTTAGCGAGTAAGCCCAAGCCCAGACCTAAGAACATCAGATAGGCATCCGCTTTGCCTGCACACTTCATCCAACGCCAAAAACCATAGCTAGCAAGCAGTATAGAGAACGACAGAACAGGGTCAGTCAGTACAACACCACTGGATACCAGGCCCAGTGTTGTGCTTGAGAAGATGATGGCTCCCCAAATGCCAGCCCTGCGCGACATCTCCTGGGTCGCGAGCTTAATGATGATAAAGCAGCTTGCTAGGTGAAGTAGCCAAGCTGGAAATCGGGCAGCGAATTCGTTGATACCGAATAACTTCATGCTCGCTGCCTGAGTCCAGAAAGACAGTGGCGGCTTACCCCAAAACGGTACTCCATAATCGAACATTGGGGTAATCCAGTCATTCAGTTCGACCATCTTGCGTGCCATTTCGGCATAGCGTGCTTCGGACGTATCCATCAGGGGATATGCTCCCAGCCCCAGAAGACGTAAAAGCAGAATCGAGATTAGGATCCACAGAAGTATCCGCTCGTTTTTCAAGTTCAGCATTTCTTACTCTCGATCGAGGAAACCGGAGGGTGAATAGTCACGGGGGTTGCTTTGTTATTGCTCTTCAAAAAATAAAGCGGTCGGCGTTTGACTTCCGCGAGCGTCACACCCAAGTACTCGCCCACCATGGCAACCCCCAAGCACATAAATGAAGTCATTCCGAGCAGCAAGTGATGGATGTCGAAGGAGCCTGCCACGAGCGCTGCGAGCAGGAAACAGATACTGGAGACGAAGAAGCCGAAGCTAATGAGGCTGAATATACGCAGCGGCTTTCGAGAGAAACTGAGAACACTTTCAATGGCTAGATTGAACAGCCCAGCGGCGTTCCATTTGGTATTACCCGCATGACGAAAAGTGCGATTGTAGGGTAGCTCTATGGTACGAAAACCCACCCAGCCGATCAGGCTCTTAAGAATTCTGGAGCGTTCGTCTAGCGCTCTCAATGCAGCCAATGGCGCAGGGCCAATCAGACGGAAGTCACTGACATCCGCCGGGAGATCAACTTTCTCCACCAGTCGCTGCATGATCCAGTAGTAACTGCGCGCACTCATGCGCTTTAGCAAGGAATCGCCGGTTCGCAAGTCGCGTTGCATGTTCACAACGTCGTAACCCATCTGCCAGTGGTGCACCATGCTCGTAATGAGTTCAGGCGGGTCCTGCAGGTCCACGTCAATAAAGATCAATGCGCTACCGCGCGCGTGGTCGATGCCTGCACTTAACGCAGCCTCTTTGCCGAAGTTTCGGCTCAGGAACAGGCAGCGTACATCAGATCCATCCTGATAGTGGCGAAGTAAGTCTGCAGTACGGTCATTGCTTCCGTCGTCGATATAAAGAATCTCGCACGAGACAGGCAAACACCTTACGACGCGGGTGATGCGCTTGTGAAATTCGGGAATGGTTTGCTCTTCTTGAAAGCAGGGCACCACAATGGTTAACAAAGGATCAGGGCGTTCGGAAAGCCGATGTAATGTCTGCATGATTGAATGTCCAGAAACGGTGTGCGATGAATCCGAGCGCAGTTAGGATTAACGTCACCAATATCTGGGATATAAACGGTGACAGGTCAATTTTAATTAAGACCCACATGCCCATTCCATTACCGAGGTTTGTCGCCAACGAAATCAGCAAAAACCTAATGGGTTGAAGCTTACAATCTCCCTTCGCTATAAAGCAGAGCCTTTTATTACCAACATAGCTAACAAACGCGCCTAAGACGCCTCCGCTAACGCTGGCCAACACTGGATCAGCAAACCCGCTCGCGACCAGTGCAAGGAAAACAGAGTAATGCACTCCCGTTGCAATAGATCCGACCCCTAGATAACGAATAAATAACGCTACAATAGGCAAGTTTTTATTTTCCATCTGCGAAGCTTAAGGAGTTCAAAGTGAAAAAAAAGTGAAAATTACATGTGATTTCAGAGCTGAATAACTTCAACATGACTCGAAAATTACAATTTTGAAAAAAACGGACAATCCATATCACAAGTATAGATACCCCACATTACCCTGCTGCGAGTTGAATGGGTGACCACATAGTAAGTTTGTCTGTCGCAGAGATTATTTAGTGCAGAGAGACTGGGAATCACAATTGTACGCTTCTAGGCTTTCCCACATACCACAAGCTTCCAATTTACTCCACAGGTCGAAGTCTTAGAAATACACTGCCCCAATCATTCGGCCTCGCCAATTTTAGCCGTCTTAATATCAAAATATTCAACAGGTTAAGTACCAAAAGCTCACTCTGAGCAAGCTGCGATCAGGTTAACCTAGGGAAAGTTACTATTGCTGAGCCATCAGGAGGGTCAACCAGATGTTATGAGCTCGATCGTTCTGAATGCAGGTGTTCCAACCAAGTATATTGGCTATAACGTATTAAGGCTTGAGGGCGAGTAGCACCATCGGTGCAACAATGTTTGCCTAGTACCACTCCAGGCGCCTTAAAAAACGCCAGGCATTGCCTGGCGCTTATTAAATGCCTAGCCATTCGAAAAATTCAGCTTTTGTTATTCGGGCATTGCGAGAATACAGAATAGCGAATCGTCTTGAGTTCACCCTGGGGGTCTTCGTAGCTCATCAATCGTGAATAAATCTGGCAAGTACGAGGGTCCTGGGATTGACGTACGAATTTCTCTACATCAATCTTCATACCGTATTTATAGTCGACAATCTCTGGCATAGGCTTGTTATTTTTTTTCGCGTAGGCAGCCACGGCACTTTGGTGCTCCTGGATGTATTCCATCTGCTTCTTCTCGGAAAAAGTAGTGGCTTGCGAAGTCATAGAGCAAAAAACAAGTGCAGCTGCAACAATAAGCTTTTTCATAAGTTTCTCTCGATATCAATGTCACTGGAAGCAACCTTATCAATTCATAGGCATCACCGGCATGACGGAAAACTTACAATTTTGAAAGGTGAAATATCGACCCTATAAAAACGAAAAAGCCCACAACTGTTGTTGTGGGCTTTTGTTTATCGGCTATCAGCTTTCTGCTTCATCGCCGTCATCATCCTTGCGGTGTGCCCATTGATACAGAGCAGGCAACACCAGCAAGGTAAGTGCGGTGGAGGACAAGATACCGCCGATCACCACTGTAGCCAGCGGCCGCTGAACCTCTGCACCGGTACCGGTTGCCAGTGCCATAGGTATGAATCCCAGGGATGCAACAAGGGCAGTCATCAGCACTGGCCGTAATCGAGTCAATGCGCCTTCATCAACTGCGTGACGTAGGGTACGCCCTTCCTCACGTAGTCCGCGGATAAAGGAAATCATTACCAAACCGTTCAACACAGCTACACCGGAAAGCGCAATGAATCCGACCCCTGCCGAGATCGACAGCGGGATATCCCGCAGCCAAAGCGCGACTACGCCACCCGTGAGTGCGAATGGGATCCCGGTGAAGACCAGCATGCCATCCTTGAGGTTGTTGAACATCAAGAACAACAACGTCATGACCAACAGCAAAGCTACCGGAACAACTACCTGCAGACGTTTGGCTGCTGACTGCAGTTGCTCGAACTGACCACCCCACGTGGTCCAGTAGCCAGCGGGAATCTCCACGCCGGTTGCCAGAGCACTGCTCGCTTCTTCAACAAACGAACCCAGGTCACGCCCCCGAACGTTTGCGCTGACCACAACAACACGCTTACCGTTCTCTCGGCTTATCTGGTTCGGACCTAGCTGCAGATCCAGGCTAGCCACTTGGGACAGCGGAATGAAGCCGATTTGATTCGCCCCTTGTGCCGCATTCGGCGGCACGGGAATCAGCAAGCCGGACAACCCCGCTACATCTGTACGCAGTGTTTCAGATAGACGTACCACCATATCGAAGCGGCGATCGCCCTCATAAAGCGTGCCGGCCTGACGACCACCTACTGCGATTGCAATCGCATCTTGCACTGCGCCGATGTTCAGGCTGTAACGTGCTGCCTTCTCCCGATCAATATTGATGGTAAGTACAGGCAGGCCTGTAGTCTGCTCTACCTTCACCTCCGAAGACCCCTGGACACCCTTTAATGCAGTGGCTATCTTCGCTGCTGTTCGATTTAGAACGTCCATGTCATCGCCGAACACCTTGACGGCCACGTCACTGCGGACACCCGAAATGAGTTCGTTGAAGCGCAGTTGAATAGGTTGGGACAACTCATAGTTGCTGCCAGGCACACTTGCTGCAGCTTTCTGAACTTCAGCAATTAGCTCTTCACGCGATCGATTGGGATCTGGCCACTGGTCTTTCGGCTTCAGCATCACGTAAGCGTCTGAGATATTCGGCGGCATTGGATCGGAAGCAATTTCCGCTGTGCCGGTACGGGCAAACATTCGCTCGACCTCAGGCACCTGCTCAATGACGGCTTTTTCCAAGCGCTGCTGCATGTCTACGGACTGAGTCAAGCTAGTCCCCGGTACTCGTAAAGCCTGCAGCGCAAAATCCCCTTCACTCAGACTCGGAATGAACTCACTGCCCATTCGGCTCGCGAGCACACCACTTAGAACGACCAAGGCTAGGGCGGCGGAAAATGCGATGCTTCTATGCTTAAGCACCCACTGCAGAACGGGAGCGTAACGCTGCCGTGCAATACGCATCACCATCCCCTCTTCTTCCTTGACCTTGCCTGTGACGAACATGGCAATTGCCGCAGGAACAAAGGTTACGGAGAGAATCATCGCGCCGACAAGTGCCATCACCACGGTAAATGCCATGGGGTGGAACATTTTTCCTTCGACACCGGTGAGTGCAAAGATCGGCAAATACACAACCATGATAATCAGCTGACCGAAGATCAAGGGGCGGCGAGCTTCCCGTGCAGCTGCAAAAACCTCGTGAAAGCGCTCGGCTTTGGTGAGCATCCGCCCATGCTTGTTTTGTGCATGAGCCAGCCGCCTGATTGCGTTCTCGACAATCACTACCGCCCCATCAACAATGATGCCAAAGTCGAGTGCGCCAAGGCTCATCAAGTTGGCACTGACCTTGTTGTTGAACATGCCTGTAAACGTGAACAACATGGACAACGGGATCACCATGGCAGTGATCAGTGCCGCACGGATGTTACCGAGGAACAGGAACAAGATAACGATTACAAGAATCGCCCCTTCAATCAGGTTCCTCTTCACTGTCGATATGGCTTTTTCAACCAAATTGGTACGGTCGTAGACGGTAACGGCAACAACGCCCTTGGGTAGGGTACGGTTAATGTCAGCCAGTTTGGCTGCAACAGCTTGAGATACTGTCCGGCTGTTTTCGCCGATCAGCATGAACACCGTACCCAATACAACCTCTCGACCGTTCTCAGTAGCAGCTCCAGAGCGCAGCTCTTTCCCGATGCTGACTTCAGCGACATTGCTGACTCGAATCGGCACGCCATCGACACTGGTAATCACAATATTGGCGATATCTTCGATACTGCCTACCTGGCCGGGTGCGCGGATGAGCAACTGCTCACCGCTGCGCTCGACGTAACCGGCGCCAACGTTGGCGTTGTTGCTTTCCAACGCAGCGACCAGATCATTAAGAGTCAGCTTGTAAGTGGCCAGACGTTTCGGATCCGGAGCAATCAGGTACTGCTTGGCATAGCCACCAATGGTGTTGATCTCGGCCACACCCCGGACGTTGCGCAATTGTGGCTTGATTATCCAATCCTGGATCACGCGCAAATCAGTTGGTGTATAGGCCGTACCATCCTCTTTGACAGCGCCTTTCTCAGTCTCGACAGTCCACAGGAAGATCTCGCCGAGACCCGTTGATACAGGCCCCATCACTGCGTCTACGCCATCCGGCAACTGCTCCTTCGCTACCTGCAGTCGCTCGTTGACCTGTTGCCTAGCGAAGAAGATGTCGGTGCCGTCTTCAAAAATGACGGTGACCTGAGATAGTCCAGAGCGAGAAAGGGAACGAGTCTGCTGAAGGCCCGGCAAGCCAGCCATTGCCGTTTCAACTGGAAAGGTAATTCGCTGTTCGGTTTCCAACGGAGAGTAACCAGGAGCAGCAGTGTTGACCTGAACCTGTACGTTGGTAATATCTGGTACTGCATCAATAGGCAGCTTTTGATAGCTGTAGACACCGATACCGGCCATGATCAGCACGGCTATCATTACAACGATGCGCTGCTCAATGGCGAATCTTATGAGACGTTCAAACATGTGGAATGATCCTGTCAGTTCGCATCAGTGACTGTGCTCGGCACTAGCCTTGCCGAGCTCGGACTTGAGCGTGAAGCTGCCACTGGCTGCCACTTGGGCGCCGGATTGGAGGCCTTCGGTTATTTCCACATAGCCACCTGCACGGCGACCAAGCGTTACCGTGCGAGTGTCAAATCCCTCAGTGGTCCTGACGAATACCGCAGGCTTTTCCTCAACGGTCTGCACTGCGGATTCTGGAACGGCTACGGCCACCCGATCAGTCTGTGAAGTGACCGCGATGCTTACGAAAAGGCCTGGTCGCCAGGCTCCATTAGGATTGGTCAGCGTGACGCGAACGGTCGCTGCACGGTTCTGCTCACCCAGGAGGCTGCCTACATAACCAACCTTGCCGTCCACCTCAGCCTTCATGTCAGGCGAAGAAACCTTTACCGCACGGCCTGTCACAACCTTCCCCAAATCGCCCGGAGGAACTGCGAAGGTTGCCCACACCTGATTGAGGTCTGAAAGAATGAAAGCGTTGGTTGCCTCGCTGACAACCTCACCGACGGTCAGGTGCTTCTCCACGACAACTGCGTCGAAGGGCGCGCGAAGCTCGTAGCGGTTACCGCCGGCAGAATTGACCGATGCCCCGATAGCTCCGACCTTTTGCTTAGCATTGGCCAAGGATATATCTGCCTCTTGCAACCCTTGACGAGCCTGGAGGTAATCCTGTTCGGCGGAGATTTTGTCCTGCCACAACTGTTTCTCGCGGTCAAAGGTCAAACGTGCCAGTTCTACACGTCGTTGAGCGGCTTGTTGCTCACTGCGTAGATCGGAGATCTGTTGACTCGCAATCACCGCAAGGACTTGCCCCTTCTTAACCGACTCTCCGAGGTTGGCCTGAACGCTTTCTACAACGCCAGGTACGCGAGGCACGACATGCGCTGTATGGTCCTCGTCAAACCGTATCTCGCCAGGAAAAGTCACGACAGTGCTAAGTTCACGGGGAGCCGCAGCTTCGAGGACGACACCGGCAGCCTTGATCTGCTCAGCGCTAAGCGTCATCTTGCCTTCTTCCTCCTCTCCCTTTTCGCTGTCGCTGTGGCCCTCCTCACCGTGGCCATCATCCCCCCCCTCTTCAGCGGGTGCTGCGGCAATCTTCTTATGCTCATGGCCGTCCTCAGCGCCGTGTTCGGCATTACTGGCTGGCGGCTGCTCAGAACTAGAGTTCCAGGCGAAGCTGCCAAATCCAAGGGCTGCCACAGCGGCTACCGCCAGTGCGATCTTACGTTTGTTGTCCATTGTTACTCCTGCTGATCGTAGGTAGCGGCTTATTCAAAGACGCGTACCGAGGAAAATGTCTAGGCGTTCAGCGAAAACTGGCATTCGATCCGACGTCGCCATAAACCCTTTCCACCTGCGCACGCGCATTGGTTGCAGCCGCCAACGAGTCGAGGTACTGGCCACGAGCGACTATCAAGGTGCGCTGCGCATCCAGCACTTCGATGAAGCCGAATTTGCCCATCTCAAATCCACGCGTTGCGGTATCCACGGCCAGTTGAGCTGAAGGCAGAATCGTCTTGTCGTAAGACTCGACCTCTTGCATGGCGGTAGCCCACTGGTTAACTGCGGTTTGGGTTTCGGAGCGTAGCCTTAGCTCTACAGCGTTTCGTTGGTCTCGGGCCTGATCTGCGCGGCGAGAAGCGGAAAGAATGTTGCCCTGATTACGATCAAAGAGCGGCAAAGGCATCGACAGCCCCACGAGGTTGACCCGCTCGCGAACAGACCGGTCATATTGGCTACCCACACTCACAGTGAGATTCGGGATACGTTGGGCCTTTTCCGACCCGAGTGAGGCATCGCTCTTGTCTATTTGAGCAAGCGCCTGTCGCATCTCTGCAGTTTGATCAAGCTTCGCCAATAATTCTGCGGCCTGCGGCGGAATGCCGGGAGATAGGTTTGGCGAGTCCAGACGATCAAATGCAGTAGCCGAGCTGCCTATTACCTGGGCCAATTGCTGGTAAGCCGTTGACTTCGCTGTTTCAGCGCGCCTTACCTGTAACTTGGCTTCAGCCAACTGCACCTGGGCGCGCGTAGCCTCCACCGGTGAGGACTTACCGGCGCGCACCCGACCATCGACTATGCGCAGACCGCGTTCGGTGAGCTCCAAAGATTGTTTTGCCAGGTTCAAGCCTGTCTGAGCCCTTAAGGCGGCGTAGAAAAACTGGACAACATCCGCACGAAGACTATTGACTCGTCGGTCCAGCTCTAGCTGCGCGACGGTTTGACCGTAGGTGGCAACTTCGATACGAGCACTTCGTTTGCCACCCAACTCTAAAGGCTGACTAAGGGTGACTGTGGTCGTGCTTGTATTACGACGGGTGTCTTCCACGTCATACGAAATTTCAGGATTAGGGATGAGTCCCGCTTGCTTGCGAACTCCTTCCGAGATGCCGATTTCCTGACGCGCAGCTGCAAGATCGGGGTTAGCATCCATTGCAGTGGAAAGCGCTTCGGCCAGGCTAATACTCTGAGCAAATGCGGCTGGCACGATCGCTCCTGAAAGGAGCGTACAGAATGCAATGGCTCTCAAGGGAAAGACAAAGACAGAGGTTTTAGATAAAACGTTGTGATTATACCAGGGCACTTTATGGTCCTCGTGCACAAACTTTGATAAAGCTTGGCGAGAACGTATTTACAGCCGCCAAGCTCCACTGGATCAGGTGATGGCACTCTAATCAGCGATCGCTATCAGTGGGGTGGCTGTAAAATTACAATTTCGTTAGAAAGTACGTTCGACATTAAAATTTCCCGCCCAGTTGCGCGCGGGACAAGCTATTGAGTAAATCAGTCCGCAGCTACAAAACGTCCTTAAATACGACAGATAACAATTAGATTGCCAAATTGTAATTTTTCTATCACCAATCCGTTATCTTTGATCTGCAACTATCATGTCAGGTCCTACGCAGGTGCCCGGCCGGGCCACAAAAAAAATATAGCCGTGTCGGTAAATCAAAATAAAAGCTGCCGTAATCAAAGGGGCATCAAATGAAAATTAATTTACCGTTGTGTGTGTTGGCAGCTTCTGCTTTTTCCATAAGCTATACAGCTATAGCAAACGCGGAAGATAAGTCATCAGAAGGTTTTATTGACGGTAGCAGCCTCACTGTTTTAAACCGAAACTTCTATTTCAATCGTGATAATCGCAGCTCTTCTGCGCCAACGTTCAATAGCGGCAAGGGAAACACCAACGGATATTCTGAAGCTTGGGCGCATGCGATAATTTCTAAATTCAACTCGGGCTTCACCCAAGGCACCGTCGGCTTTGGTTTAGATGCCTTCGCTATGATCGGCCTCAAGCTCGATACAGGCGATGGCCGTAACGGCGGCCGAAGCTCCTTCGATGTGTTGCCAGTTGATGGAAAGGGCCAGGCCCGTGATGAATACACGAAGGTTGGGGGGGCTGCCAAAGTCCGCCTGTTCGATACCGTAGTGAAATTGGGTGATGTCTTCCCAGCGACACCAGTCGTTGCATCAGGAGACGCACGTCTACTGCCAGAAAGCTTCCGCGGTGTAACGGTTGAAAACACCAGCATGCAAGGCCTCACCCTGCAGGGTGGCAGACTACACGCGATGAGCCAACCAGTATCCAGCGACCTGAACGATAACTTCGTGACCTTCTATGGCGGCCCAGTCAACTCGCCTTGGATCGGTTACGGTGGCGGCGATTACAAGGTCAACGACAGTGTTACTGTAAGTCTCTATGCCAGCCAGCTAAAAGATGTATGGAATCAATACTACGCCGGGACAAGCGTCTCCTACCCGCTTAGCAATGATTTGACCCTGATCAGCGGCTTTAATTACTATAAAGCTGTTGACGAAGGCAAGAAGCGTTTGGGTGAGTTCGATAATAATATCTGGAGCGCCAAGCTCGGCGTCAGGTATGGTGCACACACCCTCGCACTGTCGCATCAGCGTAACAATGGCGATGACGATTTCGACTATTTACGTCAATCAGACTCGATATTCGTCGACAACTCAATTCAGTACAGCGATTTCAACTCGCCAAAAGAACGCTCTTGGATGCTGCGCTACGACCTAAACATGACCGACTACGGTATTCCAGGCCTTTCGTTCATGACTCGCTATGCCAAAGGCTCTGGCGCGGACTACTCTAATGCCAATCAGTTTTACATGCGTACCGATGACAATGGCAATCCGCTCACCAATCAAAAACGTTGGGAGCGTGACATTGAGGTTAAATACGTAGTGCAAACAGGAGCTGCCAAAGACCTTTCTTTGAGATTGCGCCAAGCAAATACACGAGCAACTGCTTTCGAATCGGATTTGGATGAAGTGCGCCTGATCGTTGAATACCCACTTTCGGTACTATAAGCTATTGCGTTGCTCTGCTACTCCTCCAGCCGAAACTTCTGAAAAGCAAATCGCTAGTTCAACGAATTCACCTTGAGTTGCTTAAATGCTCCTTTGGTAAAAGGTGAATATTTTACGCCCTTCGGGGCGTTTTTTTTTACTAAAATTCCAATACCTGTTCAAGGATGTGCATGGCATCCCGATGGAGTTCATGGCTGCACCAGTGGCCCACGTCCTCAACGTGAGAGTCGACCCCATCATCTGAACGGAACAGAGCGACCACGACAAATAGAACAACCCAATATTTCATAAGGTAAATTCACCTAATGGGGGAGGGTCCGCAATTGACAAACCCAGATGGCGACACATTAAACTGCGAGGTTATCAAGCGTATTGCTTAACAATTACAAGTCCGTTATTTAAGCCACGGACAGTTAGTTTTGATTTACCATTCCCCCCAATGATGACTGCGCACTTGCGTGGTTAAAACTGCTGAGTAATATCGAGACAAAATCCAATGCGAATTCTGGTAATTGAGGATGAAGTAAAAACTGCTGAATATGTACGCCAGGGCCTCACTGAGTGCGGATATGTAGTGGATTGCGTACATACCGGCTCTGACGGGCTATTTCTGGCCAAGCAGCACATGTACGAACTCATTATTCTAGATATCAATCTTCCAGAGATGGATGGCTGGCAAGTTCTAGAACTATTACGACGGAAAGATTGCTCTTCGCGTATTATGATGCTCACTGCCCGCAGCCGACTAATCGATAAAGTCAGAGGTTTGGAGAATGGAGCTGATGACTACCTAATTAAACCCTTCGAATTCCCCGAATTGCTTGCTCGAGTTCGCGCATTGATGCGTAGGTCGGATAGTGCTGCATCTGTAGAAATCATTCGCGTAGCTGACCTTGAGTTGGATCAAAGCCGCCACAGAGCGTTCAGAGATGGTCAGCGTATAGACTTAACAACAAAGGAGTTTGCTCTGCTGCACTATCTAATGCGGAATACGGGCATTGTTCTGAGCCGCACACAAATCATATCCCAAGTGTGGGATATGAATTTTGACTGCGACACTAATGTCGTTGAGGTTTCCATAAGAAGACTTAGAGCCAAGATGGACGACCCTTTTGAGAGTAAGTTAATTCACACACTTAGAGGCGTGGGATATGTTCTAGAAAAACGCTAGATTTACATTATTAAAAATAATGAACGTGCGAATAATATTTGATGCCTTCAAATAATGCCCCGTTCAAAATCTTTGGTAGCAATATAAAGCGCTCAAATTCAGACTATTAAAAGTGTTCGTTCAGGAGGGTGTTTTTAGCAGAGCAGTCAGGAAAGCCTTAAATTTTAATATGTCGCCAAATTCATGCTCCCAAGTGGCGCTCCGCAGATTTACTACTTTGAGATTGACATCATCGAAATGGCGCCGCCATAGGGCAATTACTTGTCGAATACTGCAGAGAAAATCTTACTGCCGCCTTGTTGTTGGTCTTGTAAAGACCTGTAAGCCTTCAGCCACTTCCCGGCCTCCCGCTCAGCTCTTGTTCTCTCGAACAGCATCTGGGCGTGAGACTCAAGTGCTAACTCAAAGCGCTTCTTAAGATCAATGTTTTCTTGTTTTATCTCTTCAATTTTTTTGGCAGCCTCACCACGTTGAGGCAATTTTCTTTTTCCATTTTTTAAAACTATATCCCTCACTTAATAATATTTAGTATTTGATCGAGCTATGAGGGATCGAGACCTACCAGTCTCGTCGTCTACGGCGGACAACGTGAATTCTACCTTGGCTTTGCGCTGCATTTCTAAATTTTTATGATTACGGGGCACGTTGTTTACCAGCCTCTCAAAAGCCTTGCTTATAATATCAAACTCGTCAATAGAGCGTTTTCGAAAATTAGTCATTGATATTAAATTGCCGCCTATTCCGACTAATTACCCAAAGACAAAATCCTTATAGTTTTTCGCCTGTTCAGCCTGTTTACGGATAACAGCGAATGAAGATTCACTCTTAGGCATATCCGAAGTCAAGAAATTCGAATATTCTGAATATCGATATTTCCAGAATGATAAATGGCTTCTGTTAATAATAAAACATTGACATCCTAAACATACGCTAAGCTGCTGAGCTTTATAATTAGGTGCTCTACCTATCGGGGGCCTTCTTCCGCATACCCGATGTCACTGCATCTGCGAATCATCTAGAGGAAGACCAGTGGCGTGCGGTGCGAACCAGATAACCAATCCTTTTTCAAACAAAAAAGTGTCTAACATCAGCCCATCCTTGGGCCTTATTTTGACCCTTTTGCTATCGTGGATACCACATAAAGCGTTAACCAAAGTAGGAGAAAATCCTCTTCTAACAACAAACTTTGACTGGCGGGAGGAGGCCGCCATAACAACCACTGTCGAGTCCGCGACTAGACAATAGGCGCGTCCAGGAAAGTAAAATCCAACCTAATCTGTTGCCGCTGACCGAAAACTGACCCATTGGGTCAGTTTTCAATCGGCGCCAACATACGACAATTTCGCGGGCATCCGACAGAGCTTCGGCGGCACGTTTGAAATCTGACATCAGAAAGCTCCTCGGTAAGGAGCCACGAGACTTAAGCGAACTTGGGTCTGATCGTCGACTTGCGCCTCAGGTAGAGGGGAGCGTACATCTGGTGACTGGCTGATTTGGGAGCCGGCACTGATATCCTAGGGCGGTGATTTTCCAAGCGCTTTTTCGAGAACCACACCTGTGATGTCTTTTTTTTGCGAAGGTCCAGCTCTCCCATTTTGTAAACACCGCGAGAGGTGCGATATACAACAGCACTTTCTTGAGTTGCTATGCCTTGGAAGCAAATAATTTGGTCCAGGTCCTCCAAACTCCATCTGCCGGAACGGGTCAGGGCTGGTGGGCACAGCATCTGCACGTGACTGATGACAACGTCAGGAGCAGCATTCATATAGTACTGAAGTTCATACGCACAGCTGACCATCGCAGCGCGATCACTCATCTCTGTCTGGGCTGAGGTAATGGTGATAAGAAATCCCACCCCCTCTAGTTCACAGTGTGTCCTAGTGAAAACTTTACGTTCTGCAGGGTCAAGTATGTATATCAATTGCCAACCCATTCCCGATTCAGTCCGTGCCGCTCGTACACTCACAGTGGAAAAATATTCGGTATCGCAGGACTCATCTCGACTGCGTTGTGAGTGTTTGAGGATTTGTAGAACGTTCCTGGAAGGATGAGGATTCCAAGCTTACGCGCTATATATGCATTTTATACCCCCACGATGTGATGCGTCAAAGCATGGCTTTATTCTCTCTTTTGTGAGTACACGGAAGAGAGATGGATTATTTGGAGGCTTTGGGGCAGGTCATAAGGGAAGTCCGGGTTGCTGCTGGGCTCAGTCGAGAGGGCTGTGCACAAGTCCTAAATCGAGATCATCTTGCCAAGGTCGAACAAGGACGCCTGGCCATTTCTGTTCTCAAACTCTATTCTTTATGCGAATGCCTAGGCATCTCCCTCAGCCTTGTGCTTATGGCTGTGGAGGCGCGCATGGTTGGTATCGACCTTGAAGCCTATCGGCATCAGCAAGAACGTGATTTAAACCGACTTGTCGGAGCTGGCCTGCTGAGTAGTGTTATCAATCATGGTGCGAGCCGCGGGGTACGTGGAAAGCGGGCAGAAGATAATCGTTTGGCCATCCAGACTTTGCAAACCGAAGGATTAGCAAAAATGGAGATCGTTCGTAGACTGGGTGTCAGTCGCGCCACAGTCGACCGTTATTGGCTGAAGCGATAAGCGACCAAACACTCCCGAGGGGGTTGTAATTTTAAAAATATTCCAAACATTCCCATTACGCTGGAGCTTAGTTTGCATAAGCTCCAAACGCTTACTAAACGGTCAATCACGTTCGAAGGCTCTGACCTATTTCATCCTTCAGTACCAGTGGCTTCAGAAAGCTCGCTCAAAGCGCCCACATTGTTTTTGAAAGCTGCTGCAAACACTGAGCGATTTTTAGCCATGTAGATGCTCACATCCTCTGCGTGTTTCTCAGATAGCCCCGGTACATGCTTCATCAGTGTGTCCGTCAGCAGCTCCGCCAGCTCAAGCATTTGATCATGCGCATCAGCGAGTTTGCGATCCACAAAAGTAGTCTCCAGGTCTCGGGTACTGCGATAAAGAGTCTCAACTGCCATTTTGGCCTCGTCGTCTGTCTGTCCAGCGTGTATGAGAAAGCATTTGTTCAAATCAAATGCTGGCCGATGAATCTTGCGAACTGTTGCGCTAAAGCCCTACGAGCTAACTAGGCAGGGTGGCAAAAGCGAAAACTAGGCAGGATAATTGGTTTCGAAGGACAATATTTCTCCATCTGGATACTTAAGCTGCTGATACTACGACAGTTTTAGATGCAGCTACCCCGACCAATGGCCTATCTAGGCAGTCCGCTAGTCCGCAAAACAATGTACAAACGCTCCAGATCTCGGCTGCTGCGGTATACCACTTCGACGGCCATTCACCACCTCACATGCCTTCACGATAGTTGTCTTTTGCGACTACTGTATTTATATACAGCGAAAAGGGTAAGCCAAACCGTGGGGTTTGGGTAGCAGTTTTTTAATGTAGCCCGTAAATACAGGCCAGGCGTGCCTCATGTCACCCCGCCATCATCTTATACCCGCCTCTGGCCTTTTTTCTGCATGCAGAACAACCGTCACGTCCAACCCGCATTATCCGGTCGAACCGACCTAAGGAAGCACCATCGTGAAATTTAATTGGGCCGAAAAGCTGCGCCATCAAGTCCATGGGCTGGCCGAGTCCCTGGGTAACCTGTTTGTCGAGTCGTTCCATTACCTGGCGTTGTTCGCCATCGGTGCGGTGACCGCCTGGGCTGCGGTGATGGAATTCCTGGGGATGCTGGAGAACGGGCACATCAAGATCGACGACATCCTGCTGCTGTTCATCTACCTGGAATTGGGCGCGATGGTCGGGATTTATTTCAAGACCAACCACATGCCGGTGCGCTTCCTGATCTACGTGGCGATCACCGCGCTGACGCGCCTGTTGATCTCCAACGTGTCCCACCACAATCCGCCCGACCTCGGCATCATCTACCTGTGCGGCGGGATTCTGCTGCTGGCGTTTGCGATTCTGGTGGTGCGCTACGCGTCGTCGGCGTTCCCGTCGGTGAAGGTCGAAGGCCCGCGTCGCAAGGGCGAGGCGAGCCTGGAGACCGAGAAGGGTGAGCTTTAAAGCCCGACGCTGAAGGGCAGGGCGCGGGTCGGCGGCCGCTGCAACAATTTGTGGCTGTCGCCGTCCGTCATCACCGCCAGGATCTCCATGGCGCTGTGGCCCTGCTCGATGGCGATGCCGAATTGAATGCTTTGCACCAGGCGTTTGAGCCGTTGCGGGTCGTTGCGTTGTTCGGCGCTGATCATGCGTTTGGCCACTACGCCCGTCTCGTCCGAGAGGGTGAGCATGATGCTGCCGTCGAGCCGTTGGATGCTCAGGTTGACACGGTATTTTGGGGTGAAGGTGTCGGTGATGATCTGAAAAGGATTGTCCATGGTGCGTTACCGCCTGATAAGAACATGCAGTCATTGACGACCGGTGTCGTGATTAGTTCGCGTTGCCTGACCACCGGCCACTCCGTCGCTGAGGTGGTACAAATTCCGTTTACCTCATGGGCTGTACAGCAAAGGGCGTGCCGTACAGCGATCTGTCAAACAATGAGCTCCTTATGGGGGAGGGGGCTTGCTCCCGATAGCGGTGCATCAGTCAATGAATACTTGGCTGATGCACCGCTATCGGGAGCAAGCCCTCTCCCACATGGGTTCTATGTTGTTATTGGTGTTGGTGATCCGTTTCAGGGCAACACGGAAAAAACGATCGCAGACAGCGCAATCAGCCCGATCAGCACCACAAACACATTCGACACCTGGCCCGAATACTGGCGTAAAGCTGGCACGCGATGGATGGCGTACATCGGCATCAGGAACAGCAGGCAGGCGATGATCGGCCCGCCCAGGGTTTCGATCATGCCCAGGATGCTCGGGTTGAAGGTGGCCACGGCCCAGCAGGTCAGCACCATGAACAGCGCGGTGCAGCGTTCCAGCCATTTGGATGACATCGAACGGTCACGCCCGCGCAGGGATTTGACGATCAGCCCCTGGAAGCCTTCGCTGGCGCCGATGTAGTGGCCGAGGAAGGACTTGGTAATCGCCACCAGCGCGATCAACGGCGCGGCGTAAGCGATCACCGGCGTCTGGAAGTGGTTGGCCAGGTACGACAGGATCGAAATGTTCTGCGCCTTGGCCGCTGCCAGGTCAGCCGGCGACAGGGCCAGCACGCAGCTGAAGCAGAAGAACATCACCGTCAGCACCATCATGCCGTGGGCCGTGGCGAGGATGCCGCTGCTTTTGCGTTCGGCCAGCGGGCCGTACATGCGCTTCTGGTCGACGGCGAAGGCGGAGATGATCGGCGAGTGGTTGAATGAGAACACCATCACCGGGATCGCCAGCCATAGCGTGTTGAAAAACACTGGCAGGGGCATGCCCTCGCTGGCGGAGGCGAAGAAGGCGCCGTTCCAGTTGGGGATCAGGCTGAGCGCCAGCAACAGCAAGGCGGCGACGAACGGATAGACCAGCACGCTCATGGCCTTGACGATCACACCCTGGCCGCAGCGCACAATGGCCATCAGGCCGAGGATCAGTACCAGCGACAGGATCGCCCGGGGCGGCGGCGCCAGGTGCAGTTGGTGCTCCATAAAGCTGCCCAGGGTGTTGGTCAGTGCCACGCTGTACACCAGCAGGATCGGGAAGATCGCAAAAAAATACAGCAGGGTGATCAGCTTGCCCGCACCGACGCCGAAGTGTTCTTCGACGACTTCGGTGATGTCGCCGGATTTGCCTGACAGCACAAAGCGCGTCAGACCACGGTGGGCAAAGAAGGTCATCGGGAAGGCCAGCAGCGCCAGCACGATCAACGGCCAGAAGCCGCCGACGCCGGCATTGATCGGCAGGAACAAGGTGCCGGCGCCGATGGCGGTGCCGTAGAGGCCGAGCATCCACGTGGTGTCGTGTTGGGTCCAGCCAGTGGTAACGGTAGTGTCTAAAGCAGGATTTTCAGCCGCAGGTGTACGTACATCGGTCATCGTTATTGCCTCGTTATTATTTTTGCGCGGGCTCACGTTGGGGCGGGACGAAGTGCTCCGATCAGCACTCCACCCAGCTGACCGCCAGGCCGCCCCGTGAAGTTTCTTTGTATTTGTCGTGCATGTCGGCGCCGGTATCGCGCATGGTGCGGATCACCCGGTCGAGGGAAATGAAGTGCTTGCCGTCACCGCGCAGGGCCATTTGCGTGGCGTTGATGGCCTTGACCGCGGCGATGGCATTGCGCTCGATGCACGGCACCTGCACCAGGCCGCCGACCGGGTCGCAGGTCAGGCCGAGGTTGTGTTCCAGGCCGATTTCGGCGGCGTTTTCCAGTTGCTCGGGGGTGGCGCCGAGGATGTCGGCCAAGCCGGCGGCGGCCATGGCGCAGGCTGAACCGACTTCGCCCTGGCAGCCGACTTCGGCACCGGAGATCGAGGCGTTTTTCTTACACAGAATGCCGACGGCTGCGGCGGCCAGGAAGAAATTGATCACATCGTCGTCAGACGCGTCGGCATTGAACTTCATGTAGTAGTGCAACACCGCCGGGATGATCCCCGCTGCGCCATTGGTCGGCGCCGTGACCATGCGCCCGCCTGCGGCATTTTCTTCGTTGACGGCGAGGGCGAACAGGTTGACCCATTCCATGGCCGACAAGGTCGAGGTGATCACATTGGGTTTGCCGATTTCCAACAGGCTGCGGTGCAATTTCGCCGCACGCCGTGGCACGTCCAGGCCACCGGGCAGGATGCCTTCATCGCGCAAGCCTTGTTCCACACATTCGCGCATCACCGACCAGATATGCAGCAGGCCGCTGCGGATCTGTTCTTCGCTGCGCCAGGCGCGTTCGTTGGCCATCATCAATTCCGAAACCCGCAGGCCGTGCTGGTTGCACAGGGCCAGCAGCTCGACGGCGCTGGAGAAGTCGTAGGGCAATTGCACATCGTTGGCCGGCGCGATGCCCGAAGCCGCTTCAGCGGCTTCGATGATGAAACCGCCACCCACCGAATAATAGGTCTGCTCGCTGAGCAGGCCGTTGTCGCCGTAGGCGTGCAGGGACATGGCGTTGGGGTGGTAGGGCAGGCTTTCGTCCAGCAGCAGGAGGTCTCTTTGCCAGTTGAAGGCAATTTCCTGTTGACCGGCCAGCAACAACTGTCCGGACTCGCGCAGCTGTTGGATTCGCGTGTTGATCGAAGTGGGATCGACCTGATCCGGCCATTCGCCCATCAAGCCCATGACGCAGGCGCGGTCGGTGGCGTGGCCGACACCAGTGGCGGACAGCGAGCCATACAGGCGCACTTCGACCCGGCGCGTTTCACTCAGCAAGTGCTGGTCGTTCAAGGCCAGGGCGAAGGTCGCCGCCGCGCGCATGGGGCCGACGGTATGGGAGCTGGACGGGCCGATGCCCACTTTGAATAGGTCGAAAACGCTGATAGCCATGCTAAAGCCTTACAAGCAATGGAGTAGGAATCGCTGCCATGTTTTGTAGGACGAGCGCAATTGGCGCGATATTGAGCCTCTGGATCGGCACTGACCAACGAATTATCCTAAGACACCCTTTAGCAGGACTAAACCCTATGGCTCGCCCTCTCCATGGCCAGACTTACGTCTGGTTGCACGTGTTTTCCTGCGCTGCCCGGCATCTGTCGTTCACCCGCTGCGCCGAAGAACTGCACATCACGCCGGGGGCGGTGAGCCAGCAAATCCGCCAGTTGGAGGAGCGCCTCGGGTTTCGGCTGTTTCATCGACGGGCACGGGGGGTGGAGCTGAGTGCCGAGGGCCAGCGCCTGGCGGCAACGGTGGGGGAAGCCTACGGCAGCATCGACGCCGAGTTGCAGCGGTTGGATGCGGGAATGATCAGCGGCACGCTTCGCCTGCGCTCGATTCCATCATTTCTCGGCAAGTGGCTGACCCCACGCCTACCGCGCTTGCAGCAGCGCTTCCCGGATATCCAACTGCGCATGGTCGCCGAGGACAGCAGCATCGCCCTGCACGAAGGCGACTTTGACCTGGCCATCGACCTCAATGACGGCAGCTACCCTGGCCTGTTATCCACAGCCCTGCTGGATGAGCAGATTTTCCCGGTCTGCGCCCCCAGCCTGTTGCGGGGTCGACCGCCCTTGCACGGTCCGGCCGATCTCGCGCATTTCCCGCTGCTGCACGACATTACCGCCTGGCGTGGGAGTTATGAGTATGCGGAGTGGGAGTTCTACCTGAATGCCATCGGCTATCACGTCGCCGATGTACGCCGTGGCCACACCTTCAATCGCAACCACCTGACCATCGAAGCCGCCATCGCCGGCATGGGCGTGGCGATTGCGCGACGCACCTTGCTCAATGATGAGCTGGAACGTGGCACCTTGATCGTGCCGTTCGGCCTCGCGGTGCCCAACCACAAACGTTATGTGCTGCTGTATGCGCCGGGCGCCCTGAACCATCCGGGCGTGCGCGCGGTGCATGACTGGCTGGTGGAGGAAGCAGGCATTTTTCGCGCCTTGCACCCGCTGGGGGAAGGGCAATTGTGAGGGGCGCGGAGCGTAAGAAGATGTAACTAACTCCCCACCCTAACAGTGTTTCTGCTTGTCGTCAGGGTTAATTTGTAATGTGGGATTTATCTTTGCAAAGGGGTTGAAATGTTTCTCTGACTGCTCAATTGTGTAATCAAGAGGTCATGGTTTCACCACCCCGGTGTTGCAGTTTGTGACCTCTCGCGAGCTA
>Ga0307405_10000155_pt1 | contig 26232 bp, 31 predicted proteins | sample 322Cmetagenome_2_FD_203311 | JGI IMG/M metagenome (GOLD analysis project Ga0307405, IMG submission 203311) | Maize rhizosphere microbial communities from greenhouse at UC Davis, California, United States - 322HYB-C-1 | ecosystem: Host-associated > Plants > Roots > Rhizosphere > Soil | place...
GACGGGAACAGTTATTTCAAATGGAAGAAATGGTGGGCGATGACGGGCTCGAACCGCCGACATTCTCGGTGTAAACGAGACGCTCTACCAACTGAGCTAATCGCCCCCGTGGGGATTTCCGGCGCTTCTAGGCCATTTGGCGCGCCCGTCAAGCGCACATTTGCGGAACGGAACGGCAACGGCAGGAACCGAATGGACCTGAGAGTCCCGAACTATTCCCGAAGTGTTAGGTGCCCGAAGCGGACCTTCACTCGTCAAGATTGCCGCTGACTTCCCCCGTGCTGTGCCGGATGTCCCGTCGAATTTATGGTATCCCAAGGATGCCGCGCTCGCGTGCAACTCGATGGATGACATATTCAGTATGGAAATCAGCATCAGGCTCTGCGTCTTCCACCTTTCGAGAGGAGGTCACTTCCTCAAGGGCCGCAAGGAACTTGTTGGCCGCCTCTACGAGTTGCGGTCGAACTTCGCCATGTTCTTCCTTGAGATCGAGCCGTTCGAGAAAATCTTTGATCCGCCAGATCGACATTTCAGATTTTTCGAACATCTTTTGGATCGCGGCGGCAGCTTCGAAGTCCGAGAGCTTTCTCGCAACTCGTCGTTCCTCCCGCTCCCGCTCTAGTTCCTCTATATCAAGAGGATCTCGCGGATCGATAAGCCTCTTCAGGCCCTCCGCTCCGATGGCTTCATATAGAGTGGGCACTAGCAGCCTTAGCTTCGGATCCTTTTCCTCCACGTTCCGCATCGCACTCGCGGCGTAGGCTTTGCGCTGACGCCGCTTCCTTCTTGCCAAAGCGCTCGATACATAAGCGAACGGAGCGATGATCGCGGCAAGCGCCGCGATTGCCATGAATGGATACGTTATGAGGCGCAGCAACTGGGCAAGGGCGCTTCCCTGCCAAGTTGAAGCGACCAACCCAGGCGAGGGCGCCACTGTGCTGGAGAGGCTCGTGGCAATCTTGGGAATTCCTTCTACTTTGCCGAAGGCTCTGAAATCCAGCTGCTGGTGCTCCGGTTTCAGGACTAGTAGATCAAACTGAACGTAATCTCCTGCGTCAAAGATGAGGCCGTCAGGTAGAACTAGAGCCTGATCCCGTCTTGAGGGGCGTGCGAGTTTCCGAAGATGCGAGGAGGTGGCAGATACCTCATTGATGCGGGCGATCTGACCTCCCTTGACATCGAAACCAAGTGGGTCTGCAGGTGTCGTGTTGCGCGGGGTAATGCTCAGATCACCCGTATTTCGTAGCCGAAGGCGGACTGCAACCAAGTCCCGCCGAGAGGAAGTCAAGTCCCGGCCATTCAGGGTAACCGAGAGTCCGGCCACCGGCTGACGAACGTCGAACACGGGAATTTGGCTAACCACCTCTAGGGTGAGGGCCATACGCTTTCCGAACAGCCTGTCAGCTACTGGCGGAAGCGTGATAACGAAGCCGAGCAGGCCTAGCAAAACACCAACTGCGCTAGCCCCCTGAAACCATCGATTGGTCAGCAGCCGTTCCATCGCAGAGCGTTCACTCTCTTGTGATTCACTCATAGTTCGATCCCCACCGTGAACGTGGCGTTCGCACTGCACAGACGCGCAACCTATGGCAATAGGGTTCGACCATTTAGTAAGCCGGGAGGGGTCGGGAAAAAGGTAATCTCTATAACCACCGTGCAAATTCAACAGGTTACGAGTAACATAACCTATAATCTTTCTATAACCAGATTATACCTTCTAGGAGTGATTTTCTGCTCCAAAAAAGTCCTTATTTTTCAAGAGGATTATAGTTTTACCCCTTGAGAGGTTGCAGAAGATTATAGGGGAAGGCCAACCTCAGAAACCGCAGAAATCCGCCATTTTTTAGCGGATGATCGGCACAGATTGGCGAGATTACCTTTTTCCCGACCCCTCCCGCTTTCAACGGCGGCGAACATGATTTTTCGGGAATGTCGCACCGGCCCAAATGGGGCGCTGTGGGTGCATCAAAACGCATCAGCGCAGGCCGCCTCATGATCGGCAACCGGCCAAGGATCTAGGCCGCTTTCCGGGTGGTGTCGATGGTGCATCAAAAGGGACATAAAAAGAGCGCGGGCGAGGCGGGGGGAAAAGCGCGTTTTGAGAGGTGGCAGGAGGCGGCCCCGGCGGAAGGCCCCTGCCTGCGGGCGCGCGGCGGCGCGGCGGCCTTGCCTGCCCGATCAGGAGTGCAGATCGCCCTGGCACAATGCGCAAGAATGTTGCGCGCGCGTCGCCGGTCCGCCGATGCCCGCTCGCAGAATGCCATTGACCGACTCGGTTTCTGTTCTCCATATGTTCCATATCAGGAGACACGACATGGAACGCATTGACGACATTCGCGACGCGGTCGCGAAGGCGCTGGAGGCGCGCGGCCTCGACAACCGGAAGTTCTTGGGCGAGATCCGCGACGGCCAGCGGGACGACGGCCCCTATATGATCGGCGCGCTCGCGTGCGCCCAGCTGTGCCGCATGGAAGTGGCTGCGGAATGATGTGGCGCGCTACGCCGATGGGCTGAAGGTTGCCACCTGCATATTCGAGGCGGCGGCATGGCACCGCACGGTCAAGGTCAGCTGCCGCTGCGGGAATGTCGGCCTGTTCGACGGGCATGGCCTGTGGTGGAAATTCCAGCGCAAGGGCTGGACTGACGACTTCCGCGATGCGCGCCGCCGGTTCTACTGCCGATCATGCTCTCAGCGCGCGGGCCGCAAGGTGCGGCCATCGTGGATTGAAACCTGCGATCAGCCGCCGCGCATCTGCCTACCCTTGCCTGACGAACGGGAATGGAAAAGAGCGGTGAACCGATTTAGGGGCTAAGCCCATGCGATATAGATGGAAAGACCGCCGCGCCGATCTGGAAAACCCATCCAACCCATGGCCGGTGCGGATTGAGGCGACGATCCTCGCCATCGCGATGATCGCCGCCGCCTGGACTATGGTGCGCTCGCTTTTCTGAACCTTGGCGGATCAGGCCGCCTTCACCCGCTCCAAGAACCGCACCGCCTCAAAGCCCAACTGCTCGTTGAGTTCGAGGAAGACGGACTGCAGGGGCTGGATCTCCAGTTCAAAGAAGCTGTCGAGCGCCTTGGCCGGATCGCCGAAGCCTCCAGCGTTGGCCGGGATGATGCCGAGCAGCTGCGGCGGCACGCGGTGCGCGGCGAGCACGTCATCGCGCGTCGTGTTCTTGATCCCCAGAAATTCGTCCTTCGCCCCGACCTCGGCGATGGGGATGATCTTGATGCCGTTCTCTTTGCCGCTGGGCGAATGCACGAACATGTTGCGGAAATTGCCCGGCCCCTTCGCCCGCTTCAATGCCTCGCGCATCGCATCGACGTCGCCATTGGCGAAGTCGCCGGTGGCATAGAGGATATAGCCGGCGTGGCTCCCATTCTCGAAATAGCGGCGGCGGAACAGCGTGGCATTCTCGTTCAGCAGCGCCGACTGCAGGGCCGACAGATATTCGGGCAGGCCATAGATCTCCTGATTGATGTCGGGCGCGAGCAGCTGATGCACCGTGCCCGGCACGAACTCGCTCTCGTTCCGATAGCCCGGCACCCACCAGAAGCGGCCCGGCTCGATGCCGCGCCGCGTATATTTCGCCAGCGGATGTTCGACCCGCAGCACGCCGCCCAGCTGGTTGCGGATCTCCTGCGCATAGGCGTTGCCCATCACCAGATAGTCCTGCACCATCCCGGCGAACACCTTGCGCGACAGGAAGGGCGTGGGATTGAGGCTGGCCGCCAACAAGTTCCGCTTGAGCATAATGGCGCTGCTATGGTGCGGCGAGGCGCGGAATGCGCGGGCGAGCCCGTCCAGCGAGATCGGCGGCTCATACCAGCGGCCATTGTCCCAGCATTCCAGCATGTCGAGCATGGTGGCCCCGCTCAGCACCGGCTCAGGATCGCCGAAGGTGAACGCCTGCACCGCCCCGCGCCGATTGTCACTGGCCGCGACGATCGCGCCCTCGGACGCTGCGACCGATTCCCGGCGGTTCATACGGCGTGCGCGCTTGCTCATTCGATGATCTCCATTGTGCCCTTGGGCGCTTCCTTGCCGTCGAGCGGTTCGTTCATGAGGATGTGCATGGTGGCCCAAGCCAGATCCGCGTGGCCGTCATTGCCGCCGCGCCCCGCCTTGAAGGTGATGTTCCGCCCGCTGGTGGTCAGCGTCTTCTTGATCGACACGAAGGCGGACACGATATCGAGCAGGCCGCTGTCGAACGCGAGGCGGCCCCGGCGGACGACGTTCTGCGCCTTCATGATCATCTGCGCCTTGAGTTCGAGCGAATACTCGATCTTGGCGACGGCGCAGCCCGGCAGCGCTCCCGGCTTGACGAGCAACTGATAGACACCCGCGCCAACGCCCTTGGCGTCGATACCCAGATATGTGCAGGTATAGCGGCTCAGGACCGCCTTGATGAATTCCGCCTGCTGCTCGAAATCGAGGCCGCGCAGCTGGTGGCGCTCAAGGATCCTGAATTGCCCGCCCTCGACCAGCGGCGGCGCGGCGATGACAAGCGCGGCATTGTCGCCATTCTCGCTTTCCTGCGGATCATAGCCCGCCCAGACCGACCGCTTGCCATAGGGCCGGGCCGCCTCCGGGTTGAAGTCCGCCCATTCGACAAGGCTATCGACCCCGCAGGCGATCATGTCATTGAAGCGGAAGGCGGACTGGCTGTCGTCCACGAAGTCGCACATGAAGAGGTTGGCGAATTCGTCGGGCGCGTATTCGTCCTCAAGCTCTTCGATGTCGAACAGGTCGCATCCGCCCATCTCGGCGTCGTGGATGTTGACGATGTTCCGCCAGATCCGGTCCGGTCCGGCCATGCCGATCGCCAGCGCATCATGGCTGACATCGATCTTGATCTGATCTTCCTTCTTGCGCCGACGGTTGCGGCGGTCGCCGGTCCAATATGGATAGGCCGGATGCGCGACGCTGGACGGCGTGGAGAAGTAGGTTTTCCGCCACTTCTTATGCGTCGCCATGCCAGAGGCGACCTTGTTCAATTCCTCGAACGAATGGACCCAGAAGAATTCGTCAAAGTAGAAATTACCGTGGCGGCCCTGCGCGGTGCGGAAGTTGGTCCCAAGGAAATGCAGTTCCGCCGCCGCTTCCTCCGCTAGCCGCAGATCCGACGTGATCAACATCGGGTCGCCGGTCAGGGCGACGCCGACCAGCTTGGCGAAGCTGACGATGTAGGACCGGAATTGGTGTGCCTGGGCTTTTGATGCCGACAGGAAGATCTGGTTGCGGCCCGTCTCGATCGCGTCGATCAGCGCCTCGAACGCGAAATAATAGGTCGCGCCGATCTGGCGCGATTTCAGGATCATGCGCGTGCGCTGATCCTTCGCCTGCCACCAGCGATGCTGATAATCATAGAGGCCGTCGAGGAAGACGCGCTTGAGTTCTTCCGCCTGCTCGGCGGTGAAATGGTTCTTCTTCGCCTTCTTGCGCTCGCCCGCGTTGCGGTTCGCCACCTTGTCGTTGAGATCGCCAGAGTGGCCGCCGGGGGCGTCATAGCGGCGCACCTTCGCCAGCGTTTCGATCTGCCGGGCCAGCGCGTCCATTTCGACCAGATCCGCGCTGGTTTTCTTTTCCTTGGCGATCAGGGTCAGCAGCCGGATCTCCAGCCCGTCCTCAATCTTGCGGATCGAGGGGGCATCGTCCCAGCGGTCGCGTTGCTTCCACGCCTCGATCGTCGCGCGAGGGATTGGCCCGCCCTTTTCGTTGACGATGCCGTGCAGCGCGAATTCCTCCGCGATCTGCGTCACGCCCCACCCGCGCCAGTAGAGGCTGCGCGCATGGCGGCGCGGATCGAACTGCCACATGGAAGATGGCGCGCCGGGCTGGGGAGGTTGCATGGTCATCGCGGCGGACCATGCCCCGCGCCCAAGCCCCTGATCATTGGCATCTATTTGGATAGCCGCCTGTCCAAATGCAGGGACTTGAGCCTGCCCCCGCGACGGCCCCTTTCTGCTGCCCATCAGGCCAGCGCCTGCGCGCCCAAGCAACCAAGGGAACCGGACCGATCATGGCAAAGAGCAAGTTTTTCCGCGTCGCAGTCGAAGGTGCGACCGTCGATGGCCGCGTCATTCAGCGCGAATGGCTGGAGCAGATGGCGGCCAGCTATGACCCGGCCACCTACACCGCGCGGATCAACTGCGAGCATATCGCCGGTTACAGCCCGGATCGCCCCTTCAACGCCTATGGCTCTGTCCTGTCGCTCAAGAGCGAAGAAGTCGAACTGACCATCAACGGCGAGAAGAAGACGCTGCTGGCGCTCTATGCCGAGATCGACGCGAACGATCAGCTGGTCGAGATCAACAAGGCCGGGCAGAAGCTGTTCACCAGCTGCGAAATCCACCCCGACTTTGCTGGCGAGGGCAAGGCTTATCTGGTCGGCCTCGCCGTCACGGACATGCCCGCGTCGCTCGGCACCGAAGCGCTGAAATTCGCCGTGAAGTCGCGCTCGAACGTCTTCTCCAGCGCGCATGAAACCGCGCTCGAACTGGTCGCAGACCCGGTGGATGGGCAGACCCTCGGCGAAAGCATCGCGCGGGGCATCGCCAGCTTCTTCAAAAAGGAGAAGAAGGAGGAGCCGGAAACGCCGCCGAAGCCCACGCCCGCCAACGACAACAGCTTCGACGTCGCGGCCTTCGGCAAGGTCATCGGTGACCAGATCGCCGTGGCCGTGAAGCCCGCCAGCGATGCCGTCGCGGCCCTCGGCACCCGCTTCGATGCACTGGAAGCCAAGCTGAACAGCACCGAGCAGTCCCAAACCTTCAAGCGCTCGCCCGCCACCGGCGGCAACGGCGGCGTCGTTACGGACTGCTGATCGCCGCGCTCATCTGAACAACCGCCCCGCCCCAAGTCCGTCAGGAGCCAACGCACATGCGTAACGAAACCCGCCTGCTCTTCACCGCCTATGTCAGCCAGATCGCTCTGCTGAACAGCGTCGCCGACGCCACCGTCAAATTCAGCGTCGCGCCCGTCGTGGAGCAGAAGCTGGAAGAGAAAATCCAGGAATCGAGCGAGTTCCTGAGCCAGATCAACGTCGTCGGCGTGCCCGAACAGTCCGGCCAGAAGGTCGGCGTCACGGTCACCCGCCCGCTGGCGAGCCGCACCAACACCGCAGGCGGCACGCGCCGCACGCCCACCGATCCGACCGACACCACGGACGACGGCGGCTATTTCTGCAAGCAGACCAACTTCGATCATGCGATCAAATATGCGAAGCTGGATGCATGGCGTCACAAGCCGGAATTTCAGACGCTGCTGCGCGATGTGATCCTGAAACAGCAGGGCCGCGACCGCATCATGATCGGCTTCAACGGCACGTCCGCCGCCGCCGCCACCAATGTCGGCACCAATCCGCTGCTGCAGGACGTCAATGAGGGCTGGCTGCACAAGATCCGCACCCATGCCGAAGAGCGCGTGCTGGACGACGGATCGCTAACCACCGATCCCACCAAGGCGATCTATGTCGCCGCCGGTGTAGAAGTGGTCGATGCCGACGCCACGAACGTCGCCACTGCTGACGCCGATTTCGCCAACCTCGACGCGCTGGCATTCGAGGCGCTCGATCTGCTCGATCCGTGGCACCGCAGCGATACCGACCTTGTCGTCATCGTTGGCTGGAAGCTGGTGAAGGACAAATATGCCAATCTGCTCCAGGCTGCGGGCGACACCGCGACGGAACAGGAAGCGGCGCACCGCATCCTGACCCTGCCCAAGCAGCTGGCCGGCAAGCGCGCTGTCATCGTGCCCTTCTTCCCCGAAGACGCGATGCTCATCACCAGCCTCGATAACCTGTCGATCTATTGGCAGGAGGAAACCCGCCGCCGCCAGATCAAGGACGAACCGGCGCTCGACCAGATCGAGAACTACGAGTCCGTCAATGAGGCCTACGTCGTGGAAGACTATGGCCGCTGCGCCTTGGTCGAAAACGTCGTGATGGGCAAGAAGCCCGCCTGATCCAGCCCCGCTAATCCCTCCATCTGACAGGACACGCACATGAGCCTCGCTCGCCGCCACAGGGACAGGATCCTTGCTGCCAAGACCGTTGCGTCCGCTCCCGAAGGTGGAGCGGACGCAACCCCCGCTGCCGTATCTCTCCCGGCAGCGGGGGCGGCCAATGCTTCCCCAGCTGATCGCGCCGCCGCGCAGATCGGCCTGCGCCTGACGCATGATCTGCGCCGTCTCAAGGAAATCCGCTCGATCGACCTCAAGATCGCTGCGAAGCGCGAAATGCTGCCCGAATATCGCGATTGGGTCGCCGGGATCATCGGCGCTGATGCCGGTGTCGGCACGGGCCTTGCCGCCGAAGTCGTGCCCACCGTCATGGTCTGGCTGATCGACACCGGCGCATTCGCCGATGCCCTCGACCTCGTTCCCTTCATGCTGGCGCACAAGGTCGCCATGCCTTCACGCTATCAGCGTGACGCGGCGACGATCGTCGTGGAAGAAATCGCCACCGCAGCCCTCAAGGCGCAGGGCGCGGGCGCATCCTTCCCCCTCGCAATTCTCGATCGCGTTTCCGAACTGACCTCCGGTCTGGACATCCATGACGAAGTCCGCGCCAAGCTGCTCAAGGCCATCGGCGTCGAGCAGCTGAGCGAGGCAGAGGATCTTCCCGCCGATGATGCTTTCAACGCGCTGACGGCGGCAGTCTCCACCCTGAACGAAGCCCAGCGGCTCCATGACCGTGTCGGCGTGAAGGACAGGATCAAGCGCGGCCTTAAGCTGATGGCGGCCATCACCGCAGCGCGTGAAAAGGCCATTGCCGAACAGAACAACGAACAGGGCGGCACCGCCGCCTGACAGGCTCGCCCCCGGCGCTCAGGGGCGGATCGCGCGATGCGGGAGGCTTTCGAGCCGTAGGGCCGCACTCTGCCCCGATCCTCACCCCTGTAAGCCGGTGGGCCGAAATCGGAGGACATCATGCCCTTTTTCAATCTGGCGCTGATTGCCGTTTTCGCCGTCTACGCCATGCTGTCGGCGATTTTCTGTTTCGAGCGGATCTGGTGTGTCGTCCGCAAGCCCCAGCTGATCGCACCTTATCTGCCTGATCGCATCCGCATGTCCCCGGCCTACCGGATCGTGCTGCCGCTCTTCCTGATCCTCGACGTGGGCGCGGCTGCGGGATGGGCCTTCGTCGTCTTCGCCAGCATGGCCTTCATCGCCCGATTGGGGATGGCATGAGCTTCGTTGCCCGCCCGCCTGCGTCGGAGATCGAGCAGCCCCCGGCGGAAGAAACGCCCGTCGTCAACGATGGCTTTTTTCCCGACATCGACCCGGCGGCGGTGCGCGAGGCCGCGAGGATCCCCACCAGCATCACGCCCGCGCGGCTGCGCGCCGCCATCATCGGCGCGATCATGACCGTGGAAATCGACCTGCGCGCATTCGCCGCGGCTTCCATCGCCGCAGGCCATGCGACCCTTGCCGACGTCCCCGCGCCGCAGCTGGGCGGCGCGAGCGTGCAGCTGTTTCGCTACAGCCGCGCCGTGGCGCTTTATGCCAAGGCCGAACTGATCGAACGGCACCGGGATTTCGACACCACAGCCGCCGGTGGCGGGCAGGCGGACGAACTCACCCCGACGATCAGCGAACTGCGCCGCGACGCCATGCACGCGATCCGCGACATGCTGGGCGTCACGCGGACCGTCGTGGATCTGATCTGATGGCTTCCGAACAGCGCCTTGTTGCCCGGTCAGGGGACAAGCTGGACCTGCTGCTCTGGCGCGATGCCGGGCTTGGCCCCAGCGAGATTTCGCGCGTCTGTGACGCCAACCCGGGCCTTGCCGATCTTGGCCCGATCCTTCCGCTCGGCACGATCGTCATCGTGCCCGCCACCGCCGACGCAAGCGCGACCCGCGTGCGCCCCCTCATTCAGCTTTGGGATTGATCCATGGACCTGCGCACCTTCCTCGAATCGGCGGCTGATCTGGTCGGCTCCCTCACGCCTTCGCTGATCGGTTCCGCCGTCGCGCAGGCATGGAAGCCCGCCCTGCCTTTTCGCCAGCGTTTCCTCCAGTGGGTCGTTGGTTCGACGGTCAGCTATTACGCGACCATCGCCATCATCGCCGTGACGGGATGGAACCACTTTGCCGCGCAGTCGATCGCCTTCGCCGTCGCTCTGCTCGCCTTCGACGCCACCCCCCGCATCGCCAAGGCCGCGATCGACACGCTGACCAGCGTGCCGGGCCGCGTCGCTGACCGCTTCCTGCCCGAAAAGGACTGACCATGCAGCTGTCGCCCAATTTTAGCCTGGCTGAATTCGTCGCCTCCGCGACGGCGTCCGCCCAGCGCATCGACAACACCCCCAGCGTGGCCCAGATCGCGGCCATGAAGACGCTCTGCGCGAAGGTGCTGGAGCCGCTTCGCGCCCATTTCGGCAAGCCAATCCACCTTTCATCGGGCTTCCGCTCGCCCAAGCTGTGCCTTGCCATCGGTTCGACCGTGGATAGCCAGCACGCCAAGGGCGAGGCGGCCGATTTCGAGATTCCCGGCATCGACAATGTGACGGTCGCCACCTTCATCCGCGACCGCATGGCGTTCGACCAGCTGATCCTTGAAAATTACACGCGCGGCCAGCCCAACAGCGGCTGGATCCATGTCAGCTATCGCGATGGCCGGCTGCGCAAGGACGTGCTGACCTATTCGCGCCGCGCCTATTTCAAGGGGCTGCTGGCATGATCGGGAAATCGCACCTCGCCATGGCCGCCGCGCTGGCCGCCTGCACGGCGGGAATCGGAGGCTTCTTCTATGGCACTAGCGTCGGCAGCGCGCAGGAACAGGCGGCGCAGAAACGCGCCGATGATGCGCGGGACGCCGAACGCAAGAAGCTACAGGCCCAGCTGGACGCCTCGACCGAGCGCGCGCAGGCGGCGGAATATGCCCGGCAGGGCAATGTCAGGGAAATCTACAATGAAACTCAAAAGGTCATCGAAAAGCCGGTCTATCGCAATCTGTGCGTCGATGCTGATGGCGTCGGCCTGCTCGACCGCGCCGCAGCCACGGCCAACAGCGAAGATCTCTGGGGGATTGCTGGCGACACCCGCCCCATTACCGAAGGTGCAGCGGACTGACGCGGGCGAGATGACTGGGGCGCAATGCCTCGGCAGTCTCACCAACATCTATGACGTTGCGGGCCAGATCCGCGCCAGCCTGATCGAATTGCAGGCGCAGGCGCGCATGGCGAACGCAAAGGCGGATTGACGATGCGCAAGGCCGACAGCCTGCGGAAATGGCTCACCGCCTTCCTGCCCGATCTGAAAACCCATCCTGACCGCCTTCAAATCTATGTCGAGGGCGGCCAGATCGGCACGCGCCAGTCCCGCACGCTGTCATTCGTCTATGCCTATACGCTCAAGGTCGGGATCTGGGAATTTGCCGGGGATGCTGACACCATCATGGTGCCGATGCTGGCATGGATCGAGAAGGAACAGCCCCAGCTGCTGCGCCGGAGCGACGGTCAGCCCTTTACCTTCGAAGCCGAACTGCTCGACAGCGAAGCGTCGGACATTCTGATCTCGATCGACCTGACCGAAACGGTCCTCGTTTTGCCCCGCGCCGATGGCAGCGGCTATGACGTTCAGCACCCGGTAGAGCCGAATTTCTGCGACGCCTTTGACGGCGTAACGGCTTCCTTCCTGCAGGGCTTCGGCAACGCCGAACTGCTGGTTGAGACCTTGGATCCCGCCGCCAATCTGACCCCGGCGATTCCGCCCGACGCATGAGCGAAGATCTTGCCGAGATCGAGCGCATCGCCGGGGCGCTGATCCGCAGCCTGTCGTCGGGCCAGCGTCGCACGCTCATGCGCCGCATGGCCCGCACCTTGGCCCAGAGCCAGCGCGAACGCATCGCCGCCCAGCGCCAGCCTGACGGCTCGAAATTTGAGGCACGCAAGGAGAAAGCCCCGCCAGTGTCGGGCCGTGGCGCGACATGCTTCCTCTATCCATCCGGAGGCGGTGGCGAACCGCGCAAGGTCATCATGAAATCCTTTGCGTGGACGACAGGCCGCATGATGACCGGCTTCGATATTGAGGCGGGCGGGATCCGCTCATTCGAGTTCGACAAGGTCGTTAAATGGCTTCCGGTCCCCGAAGAACATCGCAACGCGGGCGGCAGCAGCCTGCGCCGCCGTGGCGGCCTGCGTCGCCGCGCCATGTTCCGGCGCTTGGCAAGCGGGAGATTCCTGCGCACCGGCGCCGACGATCAGGGCTTCTGGGTCGGCTTTTCCGGCAAGGTATCGCAGATCGCGGGCGTCCACCAATATGGCCTGCGCGACAAGCCTTCCCTGCGGGCCCAAGCGGTGCCCTATCCGAAGCGCGAACTGCTTGGCGCGACCGCCGCCGATAGGGAGCAGCTGTTGGATCTGCTCTACACCCACGTTGCTGATGCTTGATTTGCCGCAGCTTCCACGATTAGACATCGGATAGGCGTTTCGCGGGGGGAGTGAGATGACTAAAATGGTGGGGACTTGCCCCCATTGTGGCGTTGATGCTGCAAATGTTCGATTGAAGGCAGAACTTGTCTTGGTCAGGCCGGATGGCGAAGTGACAGGCGCGCAGAGAAACTTTATTGGCGACTGCAATGAACATGGAACTGTTTTCGTTTTACAGAAGATGGGCCATCATTCCACTTTGGGCGCAAAGCAACTTGTCGTCCGGTATTCTCGCGCGGCTCAGAGACGGATAAGGAACCGCCTGCCACCGTCTGGGCGAGCAAGGTTCAATCTCGCCATCAACGGCCACTATTTCCCGTCCAACATAGAAATTCGACTTTGGGATCGCCTGTCGATCGAGCCGACTCCTTCATCCCATTCGAAGCGTCTCGGTTTATTTCACCAGAGCATAGAGCAAGCGGAATAGCGGTAGCCTCGAATCGTCAGTTGTTGATGTCAGCATTTGGATAGCCGCCTGTCCAAATACAGGGGCATAGCGCACCCCCATAGCCTGCCCCGACATGGCGGCCATGGCCGATGCAACCTTCACCGCCGTTGATCTGTCGCGCCTTCCCGCGCCGGACGTCATTGACCCGCTAGATTTCGAAACGATCTACGCGGACGCCGTCGCATATATGCAGACGCTGATGCCGGACTTTGTGAGCCGGGACAGCGATCCGGCTTCCAAGCTGCTCCAGACATTCGCCTATTTTGCCCAGCTGCTGCGCCAACGCGTCAATGACGCGGCCCGCGCCGTTATGCCCGCTTATGCCGTGGGCGCGGATCTCGACAATATCGCTGCCCTGTTCGGCATCACCCGCCTGACCATCACCCCAGCGGATGAGGTTCTGGGGATCCCGGCAGTCATGGAAAGCGATGCCGATTTCCGCCGCCGGATGGTGCTGGCACCCGAAGGCTATTCCGTGGCCGGGCCGGAAGGGGCCTATATCTTCCACGCCCTGTCGGCGGACCCGGATGTGCTGGACGCCAGCGCGACCAGCCCGCATCCCGGCGAGGTGCTGGTATCGGTCCTGTCCCGCACCGGATCCGGGCTGGCGTCCGCCGGGCTGATCGCCACCGTCGCTGCCTATGTGTCCGACGAAACGCGCCGCCCGCTGACCGATTTCGTCACCGTCCAGTCCGCCGCCATCGTCAATTACAACGTCAACGCCACCATCACTACGTTCAGCGGCCCCGATGGCAGCGTGGTTCTCGACGCGGCCCGCGCCAAGCTGGATGATTATGTCGCCTCCAGCCACCGGCTTGGCCGCGACATCACCCGATCGGGCATCTTCGCCGCCCTGCATGTCGAGGGCGTGCAGAATGTCGTCCTGACGTCCCCAGCTGCGGACATTGTGATCTCGCGCGAGCAGGCCCCTAACTGCACCGGCATTACGCTCGCATACGCGGGGACGGGCGAATGACCTATCCGTCCATCCTGCCCCCGGCATCGACGGATCTTGAAAAGGCGCTGGAGCAGGTCGTTGCTCGCCTGCTCGACATCGCCGTGTTGGTGAGGGAAGTCTGGTCGCCAACCAACTGCCCCAGCGCACTGTTGCCATGGCTGGCGTGGGGGTTGTCGCTCGATAACTGGTCGAGCGATTGGCCGGAAGGCATCAAGCGCGAGCGCGTCCGCAAGGCCATCTCCATCGCACGCCAGAAGGGCACGGCAGCATCCGTGCGCGGTGTTGTCCAGAGCTTCGGCGGCTCGGTGGCAATCCGTGAATGGTGGCAGATGGAGCCGAAAGGCGACCCTTTCACATTCAGCCTTGTCCTCAATCTTGACCAGAACGGCGCGCCCGCATCGGCGACCTTTGTCGATCAGGTCATCGCCGAAGTCAGCCGCGCCAAGCCGGTGCGCAGTCACTTCACCTTCACCCAAGGCATCACCGCGAAGGCCAGCATCGGCCTGATCGCGACTGTTCGCCCGACCATCTATGCCCGCCTGCCCTGCATGGCACCGGCGGCCTGACCGGAGGAATCATGGCCCTTACCGCTATCGTCACCAATGCAGGCCGCGCCGCGCTTGTGAATGCCAGCAACACCGGCACCGCGCCCGTCACCATCGCGCAGGTCGGTCTGACCGCTACCGCCGTTGTTCCCGGCGTCGGCATTACGGCGCTGCCGGGTGAATATAAGCGCATCGCGACGATCTCCGGCGATGTCGTTGCTGACGATACGATCCACCTGATCGTGCGCGACGAGAGCGCGGACGTTTTCACGGTTCGCAGCTTCGCCCTCTATCTGGCCGACGGCACCCTGTTCGCCATTTACGGGCAGGCTGGGGTCATCTTGGAAAAGTCGGCGCAGGCGATCATGCTGCTCGCGATCGACGTGCAGTTCGCCGACGTGGCCGCCGCCATGCTGACCTTCGGCAACGCCAATTTTCTTAATCCTCCCGCGACCACCGAAATGCAGGGCGTGGTGGAACTGACTACCGTTGCGGAGGCGCAGGCCGGTATCGACGCCTTGCGCGCCCTGACGCCAGTCGCCGCCAAAGCCGCGATCTTGGGTTGGTTGCTGGCGCAGGACGGTTCCGGCAGCGGCCTCGACGCCGATCTGCTCGACGGGCAGGACGGCAGCTACTATGCGAACATCCCGCAGCGCCTCGGCTACACGCCCGCAAATCGAGCGGGCGACACTTTCACCGGCAACTTGGCGATCTCCAAAACCGGCAGTCAGGAACTGCATTTTTCGGGCACCGGTACCTATAAGTGGCGCGCCATCGGGACCAATCTCGCGGGAAGCGGCGGCAATTTCCACCTTCAATACACGACTGACAATTTCGGCTCTTCGTTCGTCAGCGGATTGATGCTGACCACTGCGGGGTTTGCGTCGTCGCAGGGCCAGGGCATCTTTTGGGGACCGAACAATGATGGCGCGGGTTCGGGCCTCGACGCCGATTTGCTCGATGGGCAGGACGGCAGTTACTATTCGAACATCACGCAGCGCCTCGGTTATACGCCCGTCAATCGCGCTGGCGACACCATTACGGGAAATCTGACCGTTAGCGCCGGGGGCGGTTATGCTCAACTTCAGGCGACGGGCGACATCATTGCCACGCGGTCAGGCGGCACGACCGGCACGCTATACCTGAACGCTGGGGCGACACGATACCTATATAATGACGGTGGCGCTTATTGGCTGAATGGCCAGCAGCTTTACATTAATAATTCCATGGCCTGGAACGCGGGCAATGATGGCGCTGGCTCCGGCCTCGACGCCGATCTGCTTGATGGGCAGGATGGCAGCTATTATTCCAATATTGTCCAGCGCCTCGGCTTTACGCCCCTCAACAAAGCCGGGGACACGGCATCCGGCAAAGTCAGCTTCGTCGGCGGCACGACCGGGAACAACCCGCTTGGTACAGCGACCTCTGGTCTTGGTGAAATTGAGGTGCGCGGCAATGGCACCGGCGCTGCCATGATGACTTTTCACCGCCCGGGTTCTTATGCGACCTATTTCGGCCTCGACACCGACAACAATCTGAAGTTGGGCGGGTGGAGCCTCGGCGCTGCCTCCTATTCTCTCTGGCATTCTGGCAATGATGGCGCTGGCTCCGGCTTGGACGCCGATTTGCTCGACGGCTTGCAAGCCTCGCAATTCCTGCGGAACTACAACGGCACTTGGCTCAATTCGGAAGAGGGCACCCCCCGCTTTCACTTCATCAACGCTGGCGCAACTTACATGCGCGTCACAGCCGCCTTCATTTGGCAAAATTCGGCGAACGGGAACATTGCGTCGCTCGATGAGAGCGGGAACATTTGGCTTAACGGGCAAGTTGATGCCACTCGCTTTCTGGCCCGCGCGAATGGCGACGGGCAGGCGGTCAAAATCGGTGACGATGCGTGGCTCGGGGACGTGAATATCTCCAATGGCTTCCGCGTGACGGGCATTCAAGACCCGACGCGAGGCTTCATCAACTTCGGCAATTGGGACACTGCATCGTTGGGCCGCATTGGTTCCGGTCATCTGATCTATAACGGGAACACCATCTGGCACGCTGGCAACGACGGTTCTGGCTCCGGCTTGGACGCCGATTTGCTGGACGGCTACCAAGCCGGCGACCTTGCCAAATATGGAGATTTCACCGGCGGCAACCAGTCGCTCGGTGCGAGCGGCTATCAGAAGTTGCCCGGAGGTCTCATCCTGCAATGGGGCACGATCACGCTGGGCGACGACAGCTATGGCACGGTGACCTTCCCCATAGCCTTTCCGAACGCATGCCGTTCTATTCAGGCATCGCGCGCGACCGAAGTCGGCAACGGCAACGCACAGGCCAATGGCCCGCTTCCCTACAGCGTGACGAATACGCAGGCCCAATTCTGGAATGCAGCCGCAGGCGGCCCTTACGCCGCTTGGTGGTTCGCACTCGGCAACTGAGAGGAAAACATGGCTCTGTTCTACAGCAAAGCCCAAGGCGGCTTTTTCGACGACACTATTCACGACGCGATCCCGGCCGACGCCTGCGCGATTTCAACCGAACTGCACGCCTCTTTGCTGGAACGGCAATCCATGGGCCTCTGCATCGTTGGGGATGAAGATGGCCGTCCCGTTGCCGTCGAGCCAGTCCCCAGCGATGAAGAGCGGTTGCGGGCACTGCGCGGGCGGCGGGATGGCCTGCTACGCGAAAGCGACCGGACCCAGATGCCCGATTACCCCATTTCCGAAGACCAGCGCACCGCCTGGGCAATTTACCGGCAAGCTCTGCGCGACCTTCCCGAAACCGTGGCGGACCTGTCCGCCATCGAATGGCCTTCTGCCCCCTCTTACTGATCGAGGATCATTATGACCGAACTGACGACCAAAATCGGTGCCTTTGACGCGGAAACGCGCTCGGTGCCCGTCACCTTCACCAGCGGCGACATCAAGCACGAACGCCGCGTCAACGCCGTGCTGAAGGGTGACGGCAGCTATGACCGGGCCGCTACCAAAGAGCGCGTCGCAGAAGTGGCGCTTGGCGTCGCTCACAAGATCGGCTTGGGCGTCATCACCGTGCCGCCGCCGGAACCGGATATGCCCGCGGTCGATCCGTTAGCCGAATAACGACCAGCGGCGGCTATGAACGCCGCCGCTCCCCTTACGGAGGGGGCTTGGGATGTCCCCACATCTCCAAACCGCGAGCCTGCACTCGCACTCTCAGGGCGGCGCGCCCGCCCGTTTTTGAGTTCCCTCCGTGGCTTGCCGCGTCGGGACATCGTGCAGGATTTCCTACATGTCTACACCCTTTGTTCACGTCCGCCCCGTTTCGCCCGTCGCCGGATATATCGGCGGCAAACGCAACCTCTCCCGGCGGATATGCGCCATCATCGATAGCATCCCACACAGCAGCTATGCCGAACCCTTCGTGGGCATGGGCGGCATCTTCCTGCGCCGCAGCCGCCGCCCGCGCGCCGAAGCGATCAACGACATTTCCGGCGATGTCGTGACGCTGTTCCGCTGCCTCGCCGAGCATTATCCGTATCTGGTCGACATGCTGCGATTCCGCGTGGCGAGCCGCGCCGAATTTGAACGGCTGCTTGGGCAGGATCCCGACAGGCTGACCGATCTGCAACGCGCGGTCCGCTTCCTATACCTCCAGCGCCTCGCCTTTGGCGGCAAGGTGCGGGGCCGTGGCTTTGGCGTCGATGCGGCGTCGCCTGCGCGCTTCGACGTCGGCAAGATCGAGCCGATGCTGGCAGAAGTGCATGAGCGCCTGCAATCGGTCGTCATCGAGCGCCTGCCCTATGGCGACTTCATCCGCCGCTATGACCGCGAGGGGGCGCTGTTCTATCTCGATCCGCCCTATTGGGCGTGCGAGCGCGATTATGGAGCCGATGTGTTCAGCCGGGATGACTTTGTCGCGCTGGCCCAGCAGCTGGCCGGGATCAAAGGGCGCTTCCTGATGTCGCTCAACGACAATGCAGGCGTGCGGGAAACCTTCGCGCGCTTCCCGATCGCGGCGATCGACACGACCTACAGCGTCGGCGGCAAGCCAACGAAGGCGGGCGAAGTGCTGATCAGCAATTTCCCGATCCCCGCTAACGACATATGATCGGCAACGCCCTGCATTTGGATAGCTGGCTGTCCAAATGCAGGGCGGCGAAAGGCCCGCGCGCCCGCGCCATGGTCCGCGCATGGCCAATGCCCCAGATACCGAACAGCAGGTCGGCGAAGCGATCCAGTATGGCGTCATCGCGTCGGTCGATCATGCCAATGCCACCTGCACCGTCACGCTGGGCGATCTGACCACCGGCGATTTGCCGTGGGTGGCCCAGCGCGCGGGCGCAGCGCGCATCTGGTCGCCGCCCTCTGTCGGGGAACAGTGCGTCGTCCTCGCCCCTGAAGGCGATCTGGAAAATGGGCTGGTGGTGGTCGGCCTTTATTCCGACGCCAATCCGCCGCCGAGCAACGATCCCGACGTCGTCCAGATGGATTTCCCCGATGGCGCGTCGATCAGCTACAATCACGCCACCCATGCTCTTGCTGTCAGCCTTCCCGCCGGGGGCACGGCCACGATCGACGCGCCTGACGTCACGATCAACGGCAATGTCGCCATCAACGGCGATGTGACCATCACCGGGACCGCGACCGCGTCGGAAGACGTCATCGGCGGCGGCAAGAGCCTCAAGGGCCATAAGCATAGCGGCGTGCAGGCTGGCGGCGCACAGACGGGGGCACCTGTCTGATGACGGGCATGGCACGCACCACCGGCGCGGCGATGGATGGCCTAGAGCATATCAGGCAATCGGTGCTGGACATCCTGTCTACCCCTGTCGGCACGCGCGCCGGTCGCCGGGAATATGGCTCGCTGCTGCCCGAACTGATCGACCAGCCCATGACCCCCGCGAACATCCTGCGGGTCTATGCCGCATCGGCTGTGGCTGTTTCCCGCAACGAAGATCGCATCCGCCTTCGCCGCGTCGGCATCGCCGCCGGAGATCGCCCTGGAGCCGCCACCATCATCCTCGACGCGGACAGGACCGACACCGCCGCCGCGAACGCCCGCACCCGTCTCGTCCTGCCCCTCTCTCTCTAGCCCTCAAGCCGCCAACAAAGGAGCCTGTCATGGCCTTTAAGCATGGAATCACCGTTACCGAGATCAGCGACGGCGCACGCACGCTGACCGCCGTTTCCACAGCCATTATCGGCTTGGTCGCCACCGCCTCCGATGCCGACGTTGCCACCTTCCCCCTCAACCGCCCCGCACTGGTGACGGACGTGGAAGCCGCGATCGGCAAGGCGGGCGTGCTGGGTACGCTGGCGAAGTCCCTGCGCGCGATCGCCGATCAGACCCGCCCTGTCATCGTCGTCGTGCGCGTCGAGGAAGGTGAAGATGCAGCCGAAACGGCCAGCAACGTCATCGGCACCACGGACGGAACGGGCCAGAAAACCGGGATGCAGGCGCTGCTGGCCGCGCAGGCGCAGCTGGGCGTCAAGCCGAAGATCCTCGGCACGCCGGGTCTCGAAACGCAGGCGGTGACGACGGCGCTGGCTGTCGTGGCGCAGAAGCTGCGCGGCTTTGCCTATGCCCGCGCGATCGGTGATACCGTGGCCGACGCGATCCTCTACCGCGCCAATTTCAGCGCGCGCGAACTCATGCTGCTGATGCCCGATTTCCTTAGCTGGGATACGGCATCCAGTGCCAATGTCACCAGCTATGCCGCCGCCCGCGCCATGGGCCTGCGCGCACTGATCGACACCCAGACCGGGCCGCACAAGACCCTGTCGAATGTCGCGGTGCAGGGCGTCGTGGGTCTGACCAAGGATATTCATTGGGATATTGAGGATCAGGCGAGCGAAGCCGGGCTGCTCAATGCGGCGGAAGTGACGGCCCTTGTCCGCACCGACACCGGCTACCGCTTTTGGGGCAACCGCACCACTTCCGACGACGATCTGTTCGCCTTCGAAAGCACGGTCCGCGTCGCCCAGCTGCTGGCCGACACCATCGTCAGCGGCATGATGTGGGCGATCGACAAGCCTCTGACTCCGGCGCTGGCGAAAGACATCATCGAAACCATCAACGGCTTTGGCCGCCAGTTGAAGGCGCAGGGCATCGTCCTCGGCTTCAACTGCTGGTTTGATGAGGCGAACAACAGCACGGCCAGCCTCAAGGCGGGCAAGCTGCGCATCGACTATGATTACACCGTGCCGCCGCCGCTGGAAGATCTCGGCTTCAACCAGCGCATCACGGACGCCTATTTCGCCGACTTCGCGAGCCAGCTGACCGAAACGGTCTGATCCCGCCCCCTTCATCCCTTCATCACATAGGAGCCAGCGATGGGACTGCCCCGCATCCTCAAGAATATGAACACCTTCAATGAAGGCAACGCCTATGGCGGCGAGGTCAAGACCGTCGCCCTGCCGAAACTGACCCGCAAACTGGAGGAACATCGCGGCGGCGGCATGAACGGCCCGCTCCAGATGGACATGGGCATGGAGGCCATGGAACTCGGCCTGACCTTCGGCGGCCCCGTGCGCGACGTCCTGCGCCAGTGGGGCGTCCCCACTGTGGACGGGGTCTATATCCGTTTCGTCGGCGCATATCAGCAGGACGATAGCAGCGCGATCGACACGGTCGAGGTCATCGCTCGCGGGCGATATTCGGAAATCGACCCCGGCGATCAGGAAGTCGGTGAACCCGGCGAGTTCGCGGCGACCATGGCGCTGGCCTATTACAAGCTGGTCTGGAACGGGCGGACGGAAATCGAAATCGACTTCATCAATATGATCGAGATCGTGGGCGGCGTGGATCGCACCGCCGAACTGCGCGCAGCCATCGGCATGTTCTGATTCCTGTGGCCCGGCGCGCGTCGTCGGGCCGTCCTTCCCTGAAATTTGAGAGAGTATCATGAGCGACACCACCGATCCCCTGTTCCGCACCGTCACCCTCGACGCGCCGATCGTGCGCGGCGAAACCTCGATCGAGGAACTGAAGCTGCGCAAGCCCCGTTCCGGCGAACTGCGCGGCCTGTCGCTGGTCGATCTGGGCCAGTTGAAGGTGGACAGCCTGACCAAGCTGCTGCCCCGGATCTCCATGCCCACCCTGACCGAAGCCGAAGTGTCCAATATGGAACCGGCGGACCTGCTCGCTTGCGGTGCGGAGATTGGCAGTTTTTTGCTGCAGAAGTCGCAGCGTGCGGCTGTCCTCGATCAGTAGATGACGCGATGGCGGACGTGGCGATCATCTTCCATTGGTCGCCCGCCGTCATGGACGGAATGGATCTCTCCGAACTGATGGGCTGGCGCGAGCAGGCCGCCCGTCGATCGAAACCCCCTGAAAAGCCCGGAAAGCGATAATGGCGGACAAGAATCTTCGGCTCCAGATCATCCTTGAGGCGCTGGACAAGGTCACATCGCCCCTGAAATCCATCACCGGCGCATCGTCCGCCGCGCGCCGGGATCTGGCTAAGACGCACGAGGAACTGAAATCGCTGGGTGCCCTGCAAAAGCAGGTCGGCAGTTACAAGGCGGCGGAAACCCGCTTCGCCGATGACACCCGGAAATATCAGGAGGCCCAGACCCGACTTGCCGCCTTGCGCGACCAGCTGGAGGCGACGGAAAAGCCCACCAAGAAACTGCGCGACGAGTTCGCCCGCACGGAAAAGCAGGCCGCCGCACTGACCGCGCGCCTCGACAGCAACGGCACGGAATTGCAGCAGCTGGCGGGCAAGCTGTCCGCCGCCGGGATCGACGTGGGCGAACTCGCCGCTCATGAAGATCGGCTTGCCCAGCGCACCGCCGAAGCTAACCAGGCGCTTCGTCAGCAGACCGCCCAGCTGGAGAAGGTGGCAAAGGCCAACCGCAATTCCGAAAAGCTGAATGAGATCAGTCAGAAGGCGACGGGCATGGGCCTCGGCATGGTCGCCGCTGGCACCGCCGCCGGTGCGCCGATCGTCATGGCGACCAAACAGGCGATGACGCTGGAAAGTGCCATGGCCGACGTCCGCAAGGTGGTTGATTTCCCCACGCCCGAAGCCTTCAACAAGATGTCCGACGACATTTTGGAGATGAGCACGCGGATCCCGATGGCGGCGGAGGGCATTGCCCAGATCGTCGCCGCCGCTGGCCGCGCCAATGTCCCGCGTGAGGAACTGATGCGCTTCGCCGAAGATGCGGCGAAAATGGGCGTGGCGTTCGACAGCACCGCCGAAGATGCGGGCAATACCATGGCGAAATGGCGCACCGCGTTCGGCTTGCCGCAGGATGGCGTCGTGGCGCTGGCTGACCAGATCAACGCCCTGACCAACAGCTATGGCGGCAATGTCGGCGCTGTGACCGACATGGTGACGCGCATCGGCCCGCTGGGTAAGGTCGGCGGCCTCGCTGCTGCGCAGATCGCGTCCATGAGCCAAGTCCTGTCCAGCGTCGGCGTGGAATCGGAGATCGGCGCGACGGGCATCAAGAACATGATGCTGGCGCTCACCAAGGGCACGTCCGCCACGAAATCGCAGCAGGGCGCGTTCAAGGCGCTGGGGCTGGATGCCGTGCAAATGTCGAAGGACATGCAGAAGGACGCCGGGCGCGCGATCACCAATGTTCTGGAGCGGATCCAGAAGCTGCCGAAAGAGGCGCAGGCCGGGATGCTGACCGACCTGTTCGGTTCCGAAAGCGTCGCTGCGATCGCGCCCATGCTGACCAGCCTCGACCAGCTGAAAACGAACTTCGCCATGGTCGGCGACAGGAGCAAATATGCAGGCTCCATGAACAAGGAATTCCTGTCGGCCATCGCCACAACGGAAGGGGCGACCGGCTTGGCGGGCAACGCCTTGTCGGCGCTCAACATCACCATGGGCCAGTTCCTGCTGCCCACCATCGTCAAGGTGTCGGGCTACGTCTCCAAAGCAGCTGTCGCGGTGCGTGGGTGGGCGCAGGAACATCCGGTGCTGGCGAAAGGCATCATGATATTCATGGGCGCGGGCGCGGCGTTGCTGATCCTGCTCGGCGGCCTTGCGCTGGCTTTCGCCGCCCTGACCGCTGCCGCCGCGCCGCTGGGCATTGCGCTGGGGCCATTGCTGCTGATCGTCGCGGCCATCGCTGCGGTCGCCGCAGCCGCATATCTGATCTACGACAATTGGGGCGCGATATCCGCGTGGTTCGGCGGCCTGTGGGAAGGCATCAAAGCCATGGTCAGCGGGGCGATCGACTTCCTGATCAATGCCTTCCTGACCTTCCACCCTCTCGGATTGCTCATCCGCGCCTTCATGCCCGCGCTGGCCTATCTCCAGTCGCTGAATTTTACCGAGATCGGCCGCAATTTGATCCAAGGGCTGATTAACGGCGTCGTGGGAATGCTCGGCGCGCTGAAAAGCACCATCGTCAACACGGCCAGTTCCGTCGCCAATTGGTTCAAATCCAAGCTGGGCATCCATTCCCCATCCCGCGTTTTCGTCGGGCTGGGCGGGTTCGTCATGGCCGGTCTGGATCAGGGGCTTTCCGACAACAGCGGCGGCCCGGTGGACCGCATCGCCGAACTGTCGGACCGGATGACGAAGGGCTTTTCGGCCAGTCCCATCATTCCGCGGATCATGGATCTGTCGGGGCAGATGGCGAGCGCGATCGGCGCGGGCACCGCCGGGGCGGCCATGGCCGTCGCATCCCCGGCTGCGGCACAGCAGCCGGCCACTAACCCGACCGCCGCCACCGCGCCCGCACCGGCCACCTATGAACTGCATTTCCACGGCGTCACCGGCGATCCGCAGGACATCGCCGACAAGGTCCGCGAGGCGATCGAGCAGATCGAGCGCGAGCGGCGCGGGCGCGGCTTTAGTGACGAATAAGGGGAAAATACAATGCGAGTGAAAGTCGGAGATCAATGGTTTGAGGCTGGCCCCGGATGCCCGGTCATGGTCGAACTCACCCCCGCCGATCGGAGGAACATTGCGAATATGGCTGAGAATGCCACGCGCTACGCCCTGTTTCATGACGCGGACGCAACGGTGCCGCCCGATCGCAAATATGAATGGATGGCGGAGTAGCGGATATGCACCTGATGGCTTTGGGCATGTTCCTGTTCGAGATCGGGACGCTCGCCTATGACGAAATGCAGCGGAAAACGGACTGGCAACATGCCCGGTCCCCCCGCATCGGCGCGCGGGACGCCACCCAATACACCGGCCCCGGCGACGAAACGATCAGCCTGTCGGGCAAGGTCTATGCGGAGATCGCGGACGGGCGCGTCTCGCTCGATGATCTGCGGACCATGGCAGACGATGGTGAGGCGCTTCCCTTGGTTGATGGCAGCGGCACGGTCTATGGCAATTACGTCATCACCGCGCTCGATGAGCGTCATGCCTTCCTCATGTCCGATGGCCGTGCCCGTCGCATCGACTTCGGCATAGATCTGCTGCGCGTGGATGATCCGGCGGCGGCAAACAATGCCCAGGCATCGTCATGAGTGAGAAAATCAACAATATCGCGGACTGGCGCGTGACGCTGGACGGCAAGGATCTGTCCGACCGGCTGCGCCCGCGCCTCGTCTCCCTCTCCCTGTCGGAAAAGCGTGGCGATGAAGCCGACCAGCTGGATATTGTGCTGAACGACACGGACGGCATGTTGGGGATCCCGAAGGAAGGCGCGGTGCTGAAAGTAGAGCTGGGCTGGAAACAGGGGCGCGACGTCACCGCCGGTCGGATCGACAAGGGCAGTTTCAAGGTGGACGATGTTTCGCACAGCGGCCCACCCGATCAGATCACGATCAAGGCCCGCGCCGCCGACTTCACCAGCCAGATCCGCAACCGGCGGGAGCATAGCTGGAAGAACACGACGCTGGGCGCGGTGCTGAAAGACGTCGCGGGCCGGAACGGCCTGACGCTCAAGGTGGCGTCGGATCTGGCGGCGATCGCGCTGCCCTCGATCAGCCAGAGCCGGGAGAGCGATATTGCGTTCCTGCGCCGCCTTGGCCGCGAGAATGACGCCGTGGCAACCATCAAGGACAAGCACCTGATCTTTGCGCGGAAGGGCGCGGGCACCACCACGGGCGGCAAGGCGCTCCCGACCCTGACGATTCGCCGCACCGATGGCGACCGGCACAATTGGCAGCGGCAGAAGCGGGACGGTCAGGAAGGCGTCACGGCCAGCTGGCACGACAAGAAGGGCGCGGCGCGCCAAACCTTCACCGTGGGCAAGGCAGACGGCGCGAAGAAGCTGCGGAAGGTCTATCCCGACGAAGCGTCGGCAAAGCGCGCCGCCGTTGCGGAGCGGGACCGGATAAAGCGCGCCCCGGCGACGCTGGACATGAAGCTGGCGCTGGGCCGCGCCGACGCCATCCCCGAAGCCCGCGTGAGGGTCAGCGGCTATAAGGATGAGATCGACGCGACCACATGGCTGATTTCGGAAGTGACGCACCGGCTCGACAAGGCGGGCGGCTTTACGACCGATGTGAAGATGGAGACTGCGCCGGATCGAACTACTTGAGCTCCGACGGTGGTCCGTTTGGTTGCAGCCTAACAGTAAGCCCCCCGAGGCGGTATTCGTCATCGTCTATTAATGCGACCGCGCGGAGCGTGAACTCACCCTCGATAGCTAAAGGAACCATTTTCATTGCCGCACTTAACGTGAATAGCCGCTTCGAGTCGCCGTAACCCGGACGATACTCCGGCTGAGGGATGTCGGCGAAAGGTGGCAGTTCAACTGCAGTCAGCACTTCCTCTACGCCCGATGGCAAATACTTTTTAATCTGGATCGTCAACTGACCAGGCATCCGCTCGGGATCCAAGTTGATTGTCGCAACACATGAAAGCTGCGGGAGCATCACGGGAGGGGTGGCGTTGATCATCAGATCGCTTCCGTACACCCCGATAAGGGAATTCT
>Ga0307405_10000156_pt1 | contig 26152 bp, 29 predicted proteins | sample 322Cmetagenome_2_FD_203311 | JGI IMG/M metagenome (GOLD analysis project Ga0307405, IMG submission 203311) | Maize rhizosphere microbial communities from greenhouse at UC Davis, California, United States - 322HYB-C-1 | ecosystem: Host-associated > Plants > Roots > Rhizosphere > Soil | place...
CGACATGGGCATGGGGTTGTCGCGGAACGTCAGGGTAGGCGCAATCCGCGTGAGATCGCGCGAATCCACGATCTGCAAGGTTTCGAGAGACTCACCACTAGCGACGGTAATGGACTCGGAAACGTCCTGGACGTCCTCAACCCGCTTGCGTGCCGTGACGAGGATCACGTCGCCGGGCGGGGCGGCGCTGCGGGCAGATTGCTGCTCTGCTTCCTGAGCGGCTAGCGGCGTCGCGCCGAGCATGCCCGCGGCCGCCATGGTCGCAAGCGCGCCTGCGTGCCCGAAAGCCTTCTTGTCCATCTCTCTCTCCCGTTATGGGCTCCTGAGAAGCCTCTGGCAGCAAGATGTCGGGTTAATTTGAGTGTGTGTCAATAAGGAAATGGCGGGTATTATGCGGGACATGTGCACGTGAGTGTTGTGCTGTATCAGGCAATCATAGAGTGAAAGTCAGTAAACTCCGTTCCTCAGGAATCCCACGCTTGCTGTGGCGCGCAGGGGCGCTCGAGGGCGCCTCTTCATCGGGTAAGATGCCGGCCCGCGGCGAACAGCGGCAGGATGCCCGATTGTTCGAACCTGGGATCTCGAAAGCCCCGGGTCTGCCTAGGATTTCTGGTTCGACGCCTTGGCGGCGCGGTTCGCTCGCTTGACGCGAGGTCCAATATGCGGGGTATTTGATTTTGTGGCAGCGAGAACCCGGTCCCGAGTCGGACATCGGCGCGAACCGCGCCAATGCCGCGAGGGGCGCCGCCCACCTTTCCATTCCGGCCGGCACACCCTATGGTCCGGTCCATGAATGACGCCGCGCGCGAAGTGGAACTCCAGCCCCGAATGCGCGCGCAGGATCGCGTCGCAATGATGGTGCTGGAGGCGGATCGCAAGATCAATTTGCGGCGATCGGCGCGGATCGCTCCTGCCGACATCGCGGCTGACTTGGGTACGAGCCGGTCGCTCGTCTATTCCTACTTTCCTGATCTCAACGCGCTGCTCATTGCAGTGCTCGATCGCCATGCCGACTTGCTGATGGAGGCTGGTCTCGACCAAGCCGCAGATCGACAAGACATGCTGGCGGCCGCGACCGAGAGCGCCAGCATCTATCTCGATCACATCGTCACGAACGGTTCGGCGATCGAGCTCTGTTTTCGCGAACGGTGGCTGGTTCGTCACCTGCATGGCCGGATGAAGAGGCTGGCCAATCGCGTTCTCCGTACGTTGGCACGCAAGGTTCAGGCTGAGCTACGCTACGGTCCGCGCGAGGCGCTTGGGATCGTCCAGATTCTCCAAGCTATGCCCGAAGAGGGCGCTCGGCTTGTTCGCAGCGGCGAGATTCCGCTGGAAATGGCGCATGATCTTTGCCGCCGGCATATCACGGCTTCGCTTGAGGAACTGCGCCCGCAGCCCAGCATCCGCACTTAAACGGCGCGCTCAGCGTTGCTGCGGACGCAGCCCAGCACCATCGGCAGGCACAAGCGGATCCCGGCCTCGATCGACAAGTCGCGATTGGCGATCAGTCTGCCCGTGCGCAGACAAAGCGCAGTGACCAGTCGGTTGCTCCCGAGCGCCTCCTCTTTGCTCATTCCATAAGTCATCGACATCGTGTCGATAATCGGATCGGTCAGCAGCGCGCGCGTCGCCGCACGTTCGCGCCGCAGGACCTCGCGCACGTCCGTCTCGAGCAGGACCGACTGGAGCAGGGAGCCCCGCCCCCCGGCTTCGTTCAGGTAGTTCACGGTCGACAGGACGATCTGTGTGATGCGGTCCTGCCCACGCAGGACGACACCCTGCCTCGAGCGTTCGAACTCGCGAATCTCACGCCGCGCCAGCTCTACTAGAACGTCGACCCGGCGCGCGAAGCAGTTGTGCGCCTGCGCCTGGGAGATCCTGGCTTCGCGGGCCAGGCGGTTGAGACTGACCTCGTCAACTCCCTCCTGCTCGACGATGCGCGCTGCGATCTCGAGCAATTGCGCTCGGCGCTCTTCTATCGGCAGGCGGGTGCGCTTTTTCGTCTTGGGAGGCACGGTCTTCGCCTTGCTGCTTGCTGGTCCATATTGGGGAAGAGGAGGGCGAAGACCAGTCCGTTCCTTAGCAGAGAGCCGCCAATAGCTGCGCTTTGGTCGCGGCACCTCGAGCCGATCGCACATCTTCGCCAATCCGCCCGGCGTAAGCCCGAACGTATGGGAAATCTCCGTGAGCGGAAAGGACCACACGGCTTGGTACAGCTCCGTGCGGTCGGGCGTCGGCGCCTTATTGCTCACCCGAACCTCCAGCCGCAACGTGCCCACCTCATGAGCGAACCGCCGATCGGCAGCACCTCCACCATCCGGCGACAGTGCCAACGCCGGCAACGGTGCGCAATAGCAGCGCTGGACAGATTGCGACGGGCGTGAGCCGATGTCGATCGGCTGGCGGAGCTCCAAGCCCGAGCGCCGTGCCGACACGTGGTGGTATCGGTGCCCTCTGTAGATAGATTGCTCAAGCACGCTTAGCGGCGGCGCGAGAAACCGACTTTGGCGCGGCATTCTCGGTGGCGGTCATAAAGGTCTCACGCAGAACCCGGCGATACCAGTGGAAGCGCTTTGACTCCTCGTCTTCGTCTCTGTTCCTCGTGGTGTGCAAATAAGACGCTGGTAAATATATGCTTGTTCCCGATAGAGCCTCGCCAGCAGCGAGCGAAGGTTAGGCCCGCCATTCCGCCATGGCGCGATCGTACCGCGACCGAAGCTTCGCCACGTTCTTTTGCAGCTTCGTCAGTTCAGATGAGTGACTGCGCTCGAGTTCGCGCAGCTCGCGCTCGAGATCCGCGAGGCGTCTAACCAGCGCCTTCTGCTCCTTGACCTGCCGCTTTTCAGCCTCGGCCAGAGCGCGCTCTGCCTCATCGAGCGCAGTGCGATCGGGCTTCGGCTTCGGTGGGACTGCTCGCTTTTTCGGCCGGGCGGACGGATCTTGCGCCGGCACGTCGTCCGGCTTCGGTGCCGGGGAGCGCTTTCGGGCGGGTTTGCTCTTCGGCAGCGCGGCGATCTGCTCGCTCATATTGCCGCGCAGGCGGCGTATGATCAAGCCTGGCTTGGCGAGCGGCTCGCGCATCAGCTCGGGATCGTCGACCTTCTCGGCAATGCCGCGCGCGAAAAGGTCGTGCTCGCTTCCCCACGCCTCCAATGCCGCCTTCTGGCTCGGTGCGGCAACATAGGCGTCGTGGAAGCCGGTCGGGGTGCGGAATACCTTGAGCTTCTGCTTGCGCGGCATGATGCAGACTAACATCGGCCATGGCACGGCACCAGCGTCGTCCCGCAGCGCGGGCGGGCTAGAGGCGTGGTCCGTCGCGACGCTTTCGCGGCATCCGTTCCGCAAGCTCGATCCAGACCGGCGCATGGTCGCTGCTCTTCTCCCAGCTTCGTGGGCGCGTATCGACCTCCGCTTTCGTCAGGCGTGCGGTGGCGGGACCATTGAGGAGGAAATGGTCGATCCTGAGACCGGCGTTGCGCTCGAACGCGCCGCGCCAGTACTTCCAGAACGTGTAGATCGTCTCGTGGGGGTGCAGATACCTGACGGCATCGGTCCAGCCCTGGTCGAGCAGCCTGCGGTACGCCGCCTTCACCTCGGGGGCGAACAGCGCGTCGTCACGCCAGCGCTCGGGCGCATAGACGTCGAGATCGGTCGGCATGACATTGTAATCGCCGGCGACGACCACCGGCGCATCGAGACCGATCAGAGCCGCGAGGTGCTCGTGCAGCCGTTCGAACCAGCGGAGCTTGAACGCGAACTTCGGCCCGGGGCGCGGATTGCCGTTGGGCAAGTAAAGCCCGGCGACGAGCACACCGTTGACCGCCGCCTCGATATAGCGGCTCTGCACATCGTCGGGATCGCCAGGCAGACCGCGGCGGGTTTCGTGGATCTCGCCGACCCGGCTCAGGATAGCCACTCCGTTCCACCGGCTCTGGCCATGCCAAACCGCCTCGTAGCCGGCATCACGGATGGCCTTTTCGGGAAATCGCTCTTGCGGCGCCTTCAGTTCCTGAAGGCACACGATGTCGGGCTTGGCGAGCTCGAGCCAGCGCACGAGCACCGGCAGCCGTCCGTTGATGCCGTTCACGTTATAGGTTGCGATCTTCAAGCCTCGGGCGTCCTTGTGGCCATTCGCTTTTTGCAGCCGATCTGTCGACGATCAGGAAACTCCAGGAGTCCCAAAACGTTCTCCCGCCGAACCAGAGGAGAACCTGATGTCCAAGCGCGAACTCATCGATACCGGCAGCGACAAGCGCTATGTGCGCCGCGACGAGAAAGGCCGGTTCAAGGAATCGGATGACGTCGGCCGGTCGCTGGCAGCCGATCGCCGGACCAAGGCGAAGACGACGGTGAAATCCGGTCAGGGCGATCGCGGAGATCAGAAGAAGCGCTGAACTCGTAAGTCTTGCGATCGTCTCTTTCAGTTCGATGAGGCATCCGACGCCGCCTCCGCGAGGCGCTCGTTGAATGGCTTGGATTCCAACGCTTCGAGCGCCCGCCGCAGGAGCGGCTCAAGGGCGCAAGGCAATTCGGCGTCAAGGGATGCTGCGGCCGTTGCCGTGATCGCCCACCGCTTTCGGAGAGCGGGTTCCAACTTGTGGGTTTTGGCGGATGGATGGACCACGCGCTCTCGGCGGTCATGGCCCGGTCTCAGCTCAACCCAGCCTTCCCGCTGGAGCTGCGACACCGTCTGGCTCAAGGCGGAATGGCTGACGCCGGCCTGCCGGGCGATGTCCCTGATCGGCATCGGGCCCGCGTCGAGGAGCAGCCTGATAACGGGCGTGTAGCGCGGTCGGAAATCCAGGCCGGCCTCACGATAGGCATTCTCCACCGCACCATCGAGCGCATCGATGAGGCGGCGCAGCAGTGTGCTCAAAGTAGCTTGATGTCTCTGCATATGCGTGCTTATATATAAGCGCTTATGTAACACAAGGACGGTTGGATGCTTGTTCCTATCTTGGCGCTCGCGGCCGCAGGTGCCTGCCCCCAGCAGGCAAGCGCCTTGGAGGCTGCAGCCAGCGCTATCGAAACGCAGTACTTCGACGAGGGCACGGCGAGCAGGATCGCGCGCCGCCTGCGGGAGGAGGCTGCAGAAGCTCGGCAGCGCGCATGTCTGGACGAGGCTGCCTTCGTCGCGGAAACCAACGTAATCCTCGACAGCTACGATCCGCACTTCATGTTCGAACGGCCGGATAGCGACGCTGGAGCACAAGACTGGCTGATGGCCTGGCGTTCGGAAAGTCGGAACGTCAACGCCGGCGTTCGCGAGGCGAGCGTGCTTGAAGGGAATCTTGGATATCTGCGCATCTCGAGTTTCTATCCCTGGGACCTCGCCAAGCCGAAACTGGAGGCCGCCGCGGCGCTGCTCTCGGACACGGGAGGCCTGATCATCGATCTGAGAGGGAACGGCGGGGGCGATGCCCGCACCGCGCAGCATCTGGTTCGCGCCCTGGCGCCGGCAGTAGAGGCGGTGCAGACGATCGAGCGGCGCCGCGGAACGTCAAGCGAAAGTCTGCCGGCGATCGAGCTCGACCTTGGCGGGACTGCGCGGCCCGTTGCCATTCTCATCGACCGAAGATCCGGCTCGGCTTCCGAGTTCGTCGCTTACTCGCTCCAAGCCCTCGACCGTGCTCTAATTGTCGGCTCTCGCAGCGGCGGTGTCGCCAATCTGATCGGTGAGCCGGTCGAGCTCGGCGAGAGCTACGCCATCTCGATACCCGACGCGCGGCCCGTCAACCTGACGACGGGCGCCAACTGGGAAGGTTCGGGGGTTCAGCCCGATGTTCCGGGAGGGGACGATCCACTTTACGTCGCGCGGCGCGCACTTGAGGACCGGCTTTTGCCTTGACGGGCGATCTGGGACGCTCTCCGCTGGCCGGGCGGGGCGAATGCGGGGGTGCTCTAGCCGGTGGTTGACGCTATGCGACCGCCCAGGCCCACAAGCGAACCAGATGGTCCGCGAGTGCCGCGAGGGTCGTAACGACTCCCAAAGCGACGACTCCTCCGACGACCACGAACTCGATGGTGCGTCCGACCGGACGCTTCAGTCGCACTGGTGCTTCCGCCAGTAGCGCTTCCACACCAGCGCCTGGCCGGCGGCCACCATCGCGCAGGAAAGGTCCCCGCCGCGGGGCGACACGCACCAGGCGGCTGTCCTGTCACCGCCGCCGGAACCGGCACTGCGGCATCGCATCGTGGGGCCGCTGACCAGGACGTGGCCTTGGGCGCTGCGGCCGCGCGGCTGTCCGACCAGTGCGACCAGGGCGTCGCGCGCCTCGTCGGCATCCGTGTCCGGGCAGGGCTGGTTGGCACGGCAGGTGCCGTCGATCTCGCGCGCAGCGATCCCCGACAGGCGGATGCGCGGACCCTCCGCGCACCAGATCGGGCCATCGCCGTCCCACACGCGCGTCGGTGTGCATTCGAAAGTTTGGCCCGCGGACACCACGGCCGCGGCGGCGAGAAGCAGGAAGCTCATGCTCCGGTGTATGACGCATCTCCCGCCGCGCGGCCAGATCGATCGCGGCGTTGTCGTTCGCTGCGGCGGAGGCGTCGTCCGGTGCGGCGGAGCGGCAGTGTCCGATCCGCGGCAGCTGCGCGATGATCTGCGGGCAAGTCCGGGCATTGCCCCGTCCGGACGGGAGCCCGTCCATGACCCCGACCAAGCTGCTTATCGGCCAAATCCTCGTGGTTGTGGCAATCGTCAGCCTCGGCGTTTGGGCCGCCACCCAGTGGGCCGCTGCGATGCTCGGCTACCAGGAAGCGCTCGGCGCCCCCTGGTTCAGCATTCGCGGAATGCCCGCCTACCACCCCTGGGCGCTGTTCCGCTGGTGGTACCACTACGAGGCCTATGCCCCCGACATCTTCGACAAGGCGGGCCTGCTCGCCGCGGGGAGCGGATTCCTGGGCTGCGTGGCGGCGATTGCAGGGTCGCTCTGGCGCGCGCGCCAGCGCGGGCTGGTCACTACGTACGGCTCGGCGCGCTGGGCACGCCCGCGCGAGATTGCGCGCGCAGGGCTTACCCGGGACGCCGGGGTCTTCCTCGGCCGGCTGCGCGGCCGATATCTGCGCCACTCCGGCCCCGAGCACGTCATGGCGTTCGCGCCCACCCGAAGCGGGAAGGGCGTCGGTCTGGTCGTCCCAACCCTGCTGGGCTGGACCGGCTCCGCGGTCATCCACGACATCAAGGGCGAGAACTGGCAGCTGACCGCCGGCTGGCGCGCGCGCTTTTCCCATTGCCTCTGCTTCAATCCGACCGACATCCGGTCGGCGCGCTACAATCCGCTGCTGGAAGTCCGGCGCGGCGCGAGCGAAGTGCGCGACGTCCAGAACATTGCCGATATCCTCGTCGATCCCGAAGGCGCCCTCGAACGGCGCAGCCACTGGGAGAAGACCGCCCACGCGCTGCTCGTCGGTGCAATCCTCCACGTGCTTTATGCCGAAGAGGACAAGACCCTCACCGGCGTGGCGATGTTCCTGTCGGATCCCTCGCGCAGCTTCGAAGCGACGCTGGCCGCGATGATGCGCACCAATCACCTGGGCACGCCCGAGGCGCCCAAGGTGCATCCGACCGTCGCTTCGGCCGCGCGTGAGCTCATCAACAAGAGCGATAACGAGCGGTCGGGGGTGCTCTCCACCGCCATGTCGTTCCTCGGCCTCTATCGGGACCCTACCGTCGCGGCCGTGACCTCGCGCTGCGACTGGCGCATCGCCGATCTTACCCACGCCGAGCGCCCGGTTTCGCTCTATCTCGTCATTCCGCCGTCCGACATCAGCCGCACCAAGCCGCTCGTGCGCCTGATCCTCAACCAGATCGGGCGCCGCCTGACCGAGCGGCTCGACGACTCCGGCTCCACCAGGCGCCGGCACGAGCTGCTCCTGATGCTCGACGAGTTCCCGGCGCTCGGGCGTCTCGACTTCTTCGAAACCGCACTCGCCTTCATGGCCGGCTACGGGATCCGCGCCTTCCTCATCGCCCAATCCCTGAACCAGATCGCCAAGGCCTACGGCGAGAACAACGCGATCCTAGACAACTGCCACGTCCGCGTCGCCTTCGCGGCCAACGACGAGCGCACCGCCAAGCGCATCTCCGACGCGCTCGGCACGGCGACCGAGCAGCGGGCCATGCGCAACTACGCCGGTCACCGGCTCGCCCCGTGGCTTGCCCACGTCATGGTCAGCCGCCAGGAAACCGCGCGCGCCTTGCTGACGCCGGGCGAGGTCATGCAGCTGCCGCCCGACGAGGAGCTCGTGCTCGTCTCCGGGCTCGCGCCGATCCGCGCGCGCAAGCTGCGCTACTACGAGGATGCGAATTTCACGCCGCGCCTCCTGACCGCGCCTTCACCCAACGATGTGCGGGCGTGCCGCCGGCCGCCGCCGCGGAGCGATGACTGGACGCAGCAGGAAACACCCGCAGACGCCCCTTTGCCGGAGGAAAACGCGCCGCCGGCCGAGGCGCAGCCGTCCGGCGGTTCGCAGCGCACGCGCGAACCCGAACTCGCCGAGCTCGCAGGCGCAAAGCCGCCCGTGCGTCAGACCAATCCCTGCAACATCGATGATGACGACGATCAGGAGCTTCCGCGGGTGCACGCGCGCGCTCATCCGCTGGCGCCCGTCCAGGCGGCCCGCACGCTCGAACAGGAAACCGGTGCCCAGCTGGAGTTCGCCCTGTGAGCGCGCGCGTCGAGCGGAAAGTCCGCCATCAGTTGTTCCTCTCGGCCGAGCTCAGCGAGCGGCTCGCCGCGCTCGCGGCCGAGCCCGGCGTCACCAAGTCCGCGATCCTCGCCGACGCGCTGGGCGACGCGCTCGCGCGCAAGGGCACGGACGAGCTCCAGGAGCGCTTCGGCATGCGCCTCGACCGGCTCAGTCGCCAACTCGCGCGGGTCGAGCGCAACAGCCAGATCGAGATCGAGATACTCGCCCTCTTCGTGCGCTATGTGCTCGCATCGGTCCCGCCGGTGCCCGAAGGGGACGACGTCGCGCGTGCGCAAGGACGCGAGCGCTTCGAGTGGTTCACCATGAAAGTGACCGAGGCCTTCCGCAAAGGGCGGGGCAGCTTCGGCGTGGAGCGCAAGCCATGAGCGTCGAGCTGTCCGCGGAGCGGCGCCGCGCGATGCTGCGCTCGGCGATGGGTCCGACGATTGCCGCCGCGCTGGCGCGGGCCGACGTGGCCGAGATCATGGTCAATCCCGATGGCGCCCTGCGCCTCGACGTTCTCGGCGAAGGGCGGATCGACACTGGCGTCCGCATGCCGGCCGAGCAGGTAGAGCGGATCGTCCGGCTCGTGGCGAGCCACGTGCGCACCGAAGTTCATCCGGGCGCGCCGATCGTCAGCGCCGAGCTGCCGCCGCACGCCGAAGGGAAGGGCGAGCGCTTCGAAGGCGTCCTGCCGCCGGTCAGCTGCGGCCCATGCTTCTCGATCCGCAAGCCGGCCGCGCAGGTGCACAAGCTGATCGACTATGTGCGCGCGGGCACCGCAAGCCCGGAAGCGGCGCGGCTGCTCGCGCTGGCCGTGGTCGAGCGCCGCAACATCCTCATCGCCGGGGGCACGAGCTCGGGCAAGACCACGCTCGCCAACGCGCTGCTCGCCGAGATGGCAAGCCTCGACGAGCGGGTCATCCTGATCGAGGACACCCGCGAACTGCAATGCCCGGCGCCCGATCGCGTGGAGCTGCGCACGCGCGCCGGCGCCGTCTCGATGGCCGATCTCGTGCGCTCGACTCTGCGCCTGCGTCCTGACCGCATCGTCGTCGGCGAAGTCCGCGGCAGCGAAGCCCTCGACATGCTCAAGGCCTGGAACACCGGCCATCCCGGCGGCATCGCCACGCTCCATGCCAACAGCGCGGCATCGGCGCTGACGCGCATCGAGCAGCTCGTCCAGGAGTGCGTCGTCACGGTCCCGCGGCCGCTGATCGCCGAGGCTGTCGATCTCGTCGTCTTCATCGCCGGGCGGGGCGCAGGCCGCCGCATCGCCGCGCTCACGCGCGTCGATGGCCTCGATCGGGCCGGCGCCTACGCGCTCACGGCGCTCCCCATCGAATCTTCGAGAAATTCTGAAGGAGAATGACCATGTCCTTGACCCGCATTGGACTTCTATCGCAGGCGCGGCCGCTCTTCGGGCTTATCCTCGGGCTCGGACTGACCGCCTCGGCCTTTGCCGCGGGTTCCGGCATGCCGTGGGAGGAGCCGCTCCAGCAGGTGCTCGAATCGGTCCAGGGACCGGTCGCGAAGATCATCGCGGTGATCATCATCATCACCACCGGGCTCACGCTGGCGTTCGGCGAGACCTCGGGCGGCTTCCGGCGGCTGATCCAGATCGTCTTCGGCCTCTCGATCGCCTTTGCCGCCTCGAGCTTCTTCCTCTCCTTCTTCAGCTTCGGCGGCGGGGCGCTCGTCGCATGAGCGAAGCGCCGGTCGAGGGCTTCGAGGTGCCGGTCCACCGCGCTCTCGTCGAGCCGATCCTGCTCGGCGGCGCGCCGCGCGGGCTTGCGATCCTCGCCGGGACCCTTGCCGCCGCGCTCGGCCTCGGGCTGCAGCAGTGGATCGCCGGCCTCGCGGTCTGGCTCCTTGGCCACACCGTCCTCGTCTTCGCCGCCCGGCGGGATCCCGACTTCGCACCGATCCTCATGCGGCACCTGCGGCAGAAGGGCGGCTACGCATGCTGAACCTCGCCGAATACCGCCAGCGGTCAGATCGGCTGGCCGACCACTTGCCATGGGCTGCTCTGGTCGCTCCCGGCGTCGTCCTCAACAAGGACGGCAGCTTCCAGCGCAGCTTCGCCTTTCGCGGGCCCGATCTCGACAGTGCCACCCAGGCCGAGCTCGTCAGCGTCGCCGCGCGCATGAACAACGTTCTGCGCCGGTTCGGTTCGGGCTGGGCGCTGTTCTTCGAGGCCGAGCGCAGCGCGGCCGCGGGTTACCCGCCCTCGTCTTTTCCGGACGCGGCATCGTGGCTCGTCGACGAGGAGCGGCGCGCGGCGTTCGATGCCGCGGCCGGGCGCCACTTCGAAAGCCGGTTCCACATGACCCTCGTATGGATGCCGCCGCCCGATCAGACCGACCGGGCGGGGCGCGTGCTGGTCGACCGGCCGGAAGACGCAAAGGGGCGCGACTGGCGCCAGGCGCTCGCCGGGTTCGTCGCCGAGACCGATCGCGCGAGCGACCTGATGGCCGGGTTCATGCCCGAGATGCGTGCGCTCGATGACGCCGAAACCCTGAGCTATCTCCACCGGACGGTCTCGACCGCGCGCCAGGCGCTCGCGGTCCCGGCCACGCCGATCTACCTCGACGCGCTGCTCGCCGACACCCCGCTGGTCGGCGGGCTCGAGCCCATGCTCGGCGACCGGCATCTGCGGAGCCTGACGGTCCTCGGCTTTCCCGGGCACAGCCGGCCCGGCATCCTCGATGGGCTCAACCGGCAGGGGTTCGATTACCGCTGGACGGCGCGCTTCATCGCGCTCGACAAGGACGAGGCGAACACCGCGCTGACGCGTATCCGCCGCCAGTGGTTCAACAAGCGCAAGTCGGTCTCGGCGCTCCTGCGCGAAGTGCTCTACAACCAGCCCGCGCAGCTGCTCGACGGCGACGCCGACAACAAGGTCGCCGATGCCGATGCGGCGCTGCAGGCGCTGGGCGGCGACCATGTCGCCTTCGGGTATCTGACCACGACCGTCACGGTCTCCGACCGCGACAGGGCGCGGGCCGAAGAGAAGCTGCGCGCCGCCGAGCGGGTGATCCATTCGCTCGGCTTCACCGCGATCCGCGAAAGCGTCAACGCCGTCGAAGCCTGGCTCTCCAGCCTGCCCGGCCACGTCTACGCCAACGTGCGCCAGCCGCTCGTCCACACGCTGAACCTGGCGCACCTCATGCCGCTGTCCTCGGTCTGGGCCGGTCCTGCGCGCAACGCGCACCTGGGCGGACCGGTGCTGTTCCATGCCGAGACCGGCGGCGCGACGCCGTTCCGCTTCTCGCTCCATGTCGGCGATGTCGGCCATACGATGGTCACCGGGCCGACGGGCGCGGGAAAGTCGGTCCTGCTCGCGCTGATGGCGCTCCAGTTCCGGCGCTATCCCGGCGCGCAGGTCTACATCTTCGACAAGGGCGGCTCGGCGCGCGCCGCGACCCTCGCCATGGGCGGGGCCCATCACCCCCTGGGGGAGAGCGCGCTTGCCTTTCAGCCGCTGCGCGCGATCGACCGCGCGTCCGAGCGAAGCTGGGCGGCCGACTGGATCGCAGGCCTGCTTGCGCACGAGAAGGTTGCCGTCACGCCCGAGGTCAAGGAGAGCGTCTGGTCGGCGCTCGCCAGCCTCGCCAGCGCTCCTCCGGGCGAACGCACGCTGACGGGGCTTTCGCTGCTGCTCCAGTCGAACGCACTGAAGACCGCGCTCCAGCCCTACACGCTGGAGGGACCCCACGGCGCGCTGCTCGATGCCGCCGAGGACGCCCTCGACCTCGGCGATGTCGAGTGCTTCGAAACCGAGGGCATCTGGGGGGAGGGAGGCGCCGCCGAACCCGTATTGTCCTATCTGTTCCATCGGCTCGAGGCGCGTTTCGACGGCCGGCCCACGCTCCTCATCCTCGACGAGGCCTGGGTCTTCCTCGACAATCCGCTCTTCGCCGCGCGCATTCGCGAGTGGCTCAAGGTCCTGCGCAAGCGCAACGTCGCGGTCGTCTTCGCGACCCAGAGCCTCGCCGACATTGCGGGCAGCAGCATCGCACCGAGCATTATCGAAAGCTGTCCGCAGCGCATCCTTCTGCCCAATGCCCGTGCTGCCGAACCGCAGGGCCAGGCCGCTTATGCCGCTTTCGGGCTCAACGAGACCCAGATCGAGCTCGTCGCGCGCGCGAGCGCGAAGCGGCACTATTACCTCCAGTCCGCGCGCGGCAATCGCCTCTTCGAGCTCGGCCTCGGACCGCTTGCCCTGGCCCTGTGCGGGGCGTCCGATCCCGCCAGCCACAAGCGCGTCGAGGCGCTGCTCGCCGGTTATCCGCGAGCGGAATTCCTCGAGCGCTTCCTCGCGGCGGCCGGCCTCGACTGGGCGGCCGAGCTCGCCGCCGGCTTTTCCTCAACCCCGTCCCCTTCCGCAGGAGAACGACCATGACCAGGAAACTTGCCTTCGCCCTGCTGGCCGGTGCGCTCGGCACCGCCGCTATTGTGCCGGGCGCGCCGGTGCGCGCCTTTCCGGTGTTCGACAGCGCCAACTACGCGCAGAACCTGCTCACCGCCGCACGCACGCTCCGGCAGATCAACCAGCAGATCCAGTCGCTCCAGAACGAAGCCGCGATGCTCGCCATGATGGGCCGGAACCTGGAACGGATCGACTTTCCCGAACTCGAGCAGCTGCGCGACAACCTGGCGCAGATCGACACGCTCATGCGGCAGGCCGATGGCGCCGGCTTCGATCCGGAAGCGCTCGAAGCCCGGCTCGACGCCCTGTTTCCGGACGAGGGCGAGCCGAGCCCGCCGGTGGCCAGGGCAAGGGCCCGGCTCGAAGCGGCGCGTAACTCCTACCGGCGCACATTGCGCGTCCAGGCGCAAATCGTCGGCAATGTGCGTGCAGATGCCGCGCGGCTCGCCGCCCTTGCCGCCCGCAGCAGCGCGGCCGACGGCTCGCTCGCAGCAACGCAGGCGACCAACCAGCTCCTCGCGCTCGCGGCAAAGCAGCAGATGCAGCTTCAGCAGATGGTGGCTGCGCAGTTCCAGGCGGCGAGCCTCGAGCGAACCCGCGGCGCCCAGATCGAAGCCGAGGCGGCCGCGGCCACCCGGCGCTTCCTCGGCAACGGCGCGGCCTATCGCGGCGACTGACCCGTCCTCATGGGCGGCCGGCCTGTCCCGCTCCCGCCGCCGCCCGCCGCGGGGCTCCGCCCGCTCCCCCGGGGCCCCGCGGCATCTTCTTCGAAAGCAAAGCGATGGACGATCTCGGCATCATCGACGAATTCCTGGCAGTCTTTATCCGCTACATCGACAGCGGGTTCGGGCTGCTGGGCGGCGACGTCGCCTTCCTCACCAGCGTGCTCATCGGCATCGACATCACCCTCGCAGGCCTGTTTTGGGCCCTCGGCGGCGAGAGTGACGTGCTCGCAAGGTTCCTGAGGAAGATCCTCTATGTCGGTGTTTTTGCGTTTATCCTGAACAGATTTCCAGCGCTCGCGGATATCATCTTCCGCAGCTTTGCCGGTCTCGGCCTGACCGCCGGGGGCGGGGGGATCACGGCCGGCGACCTGCTCAAGCCCGGGCGTCTGGCGGCGGCCGGCTTCGAAGCGGCTCACCCGCTGCTGGTGCGGATCAGCGAACTCCTCGGTCCGATCGCCTTCTTCGAGAACTTCCTGACCATCGCCGTGCTCCTGATCGCCTGGCTGATCGTCATCCTCGCCTTCTTCGTCCTCGCCGTGCAGCTGTTCATCACGATCATCGAATTCAAGCTGACCACCCTGGCCGGCTTCGCCCTCGTTCCCTTTGCGCTCTGGAACCGCACCGCCTTCCTCGCCGAGCGCGTCCTCGGCAGCGTCGTGGCGTCCGGCGTCAAGGTGATGGTCCTCGGCGTGATCGTCGGCATCGGCTCGGGCTTCCTCCCGGAACTCGCTGGTGTGCTCGGCGACGGCGAGATCGATCTGGCCGGCGCCATGTCGCTCGCTCTCGCTTCGCTCGCGCTGCTCGGCCTGGGCGTGTTCGGCCCCGGAATCGCCTCGGGTCTCGTCGCCGGCGCTCCGCAGCTTGGCGCCGGCGCGGCCGCCGGAACCGCGGCCGCGGCGGCGGGCACAATGATTGTCGGCGGCGGAGCCGCCGCCGGTCTTGCCCGCGCTAGCGGCAGCGCCGCCCTCGGGGCCGTGCGGGCGGGAACGGCAATGGGCAGCGCCGCGGCGAGCGGGTACCGGCTCGGCCAGGAGACGGCCGGCACGCAGTCGGTCGCTGCCGGCCTCGGCGGCGTCGCGGCCACGGCGTGCGGCGCATCGTCTGACGCGCTTCGGCGATCGGGCGCCCGGCTCGGTCTTGGTGCAGCGGTCCAGGCCGGCCGCGAGACGGCCATGCGCGCGGGTGCGGCAGGCAAAGGCGCCTCGGCCGTATCGACTTCGCAAATGCCAGCAGGCCCGCTGCCGGCCAGGGCGAACGATCTCAGGACGGCGCAGCGTCGGCGGGCCGCCAGCCAGGCTGCTCTCCAGGTACTGGGCGACGGTAGCCGCGGCGGCAGCGGCGCCAATCCCGACATTGCCGAGAAGGAGGACTGATCCGATGCGCTTTCGCCGCGCCGTGCAACGTTACGGGCGCACGCCCGAACCCGTCACGCCCTATCAGCGGGCCGGTCAGCTGTGGGACGAGCGGATCGGGTCCGCCCGTGTCCAGGCACGCAACTGGCGGCTCATGGCGCTCGGCGGCCTCGCCCTTTCGGCGGGACTTGCGAGCGGCCTGCTGTGGCAGTCGATGCAAAGCCGCATCGTCCCCTACGTGGTCGCGGTCGACGAATACGGCGAGCCGCGCAGCGTGGCGCCGGCCGCGGCCGATTATGAGCCGACCGATCCGCAGGTCGCCTGGATGCTCGGGCGCTTCATCAGCTGGGTTCGCGGCGTCTCGCTCGATCCGGTCCTCATGCGCGAGCGCTGGCTCTCGGCCTACGACTTCGTGACCGACCGCGGTGCCCTGGCGTTGAATGCCCACGCCCGCGCCAGTGCGCCGTTCGCCGCGGTCGGAGAGCGGACCGTGTCGGTCACCATCAACAGCATCGTGCGCGCTTCGGACCGCTCCTTCCAGGTCGAATGGACCGAGCGCCGCTTCGAACGCGGCGAACCGGCCGGGAGCGAGCGCTGGACGGCCATCCTGACCGTCGTCGTAAGACCGCCGACCGCGCTCGAGACGCTGCGCAAGAACCCGCTCGGGCTGTACGTCGACGCGATCGACTGGAGCCCGCAGTACGAAGCTCACGCCGCCCCCGCCGGGACGGCGCCTTCGGCCGCAGCCTTGCCACTTTCCCCCGAACAACCTGCGCAAAGGACCGAGCCATGATTGTCATTAGACGCCTGAGCCTCCTGCTCGCGCTGCTGGTGGGGGTGGGCCTGCCGGGCGCGGCGGCGGGAACGCCGACCGTGCCACCCGCGGCGACGGAAAGCGGGCGCGCGGCCGTGCGCGAACCCGAGCCTGGCGCCTATTTGGGCGCGATCCAGGTCTATCCCTTCGAGGAGGGCGCGCTCTACCGTCTCGTCACGGCGCCAGGACGGGTCAGTGCCATTACCCTGGAACCTGGAGAGACTCTGATCGCGGTCGCGGCCGGCGACACGGCGCGGTGGAATGTCGGCGACACGACCAGCGGGACCGGCGAGACGCAAAGAACCCACGTCATGATCAAGCCGCAAGCCGCGGGGCTGCGGACCAATCTAGTCATCACTACCGATCGGCGCGTCTACCACCTGGCGCTCGAGAGCCGGGAGGCGGCGGCAATGGTCGCCGTCCGGTGGCGCTATCCGAACGCCAGTCCGCTCGTTCTCGAGCGGGTGGCCGGGCGCACCGAGGCCGCAACCGCGTCTTTCGATCCCGCCGCGCTCGATTTCGCCTACGTGATCGATGGCGACGATCCGCCCTGGCGACCGCTGCGCGCATTCGACGACGGGCGTCAGGTGTATATCGAGTTTCCGGCGGACCTGGGGAAATGGACCGCGCCGCCACTGTTCGTGGTCGGGCCGGAGGGCAAGCCGCGGCTCGTCAACTATCGTGTCCGGGGACATCACTACATCGTCGATCGCCTGTTCGTCGCCGCCGAGCTGCGCCACGGCGAAGACGAGCAGACGGTCGTGCGCATCTGCCGCATCGGTGCTCCGGACGAAACCTGCCGGGAACGCGAGCGATGAGCGCGCACCGGTCCGGCGAGAGCGATGCAGGTCGGGAAGAAGAATGCGAGACGGCGGCCGCCGAATCGGCGCAATCCGCGAGCAGCGCGCCGGCCGACAGCAGCGACGGGGAATCGCCGGACGATCCATCCGAGCGAGCGGTGCCCGCCGATCCCGAGGCATTCGCGTTGCGCGGTAGGCCGGTGCGGGCGATCCGCTTCCGGCGCGAGATCGTGATCGGGACCGCGCTAGCCGCTTTGCTTGCCGTGACCGGAACGGTTTGGTTTGCCCTGCGGCCCGTCGGCTTACCTGTGCTGCGCGAACCCGTGCCCGACCTGCCCGCGCATTCGCGTCCGCCCGAAATACTCGCGCAGGCACCGGCCAGCTACGATGCCGTTCCGCTGCTCGGCCCGCCGCTGCCTGGCGACCTGGGACGGCCGATCCTCAAGCGGCAGCGCAGTGTCGGGACCGGGCAAGACGAAGACACCGGCGGGGGGCATGCGAACGCCGCCGAAGCGGAGCGAACGCGTGCAGCGGCCGCCGCGCTCGAGGCCCGTGAATCCGATGTGTTCCTGCCGCTCGGGCGTCGCGGCGAGGGCAGGGCGTCCGCCCCCCTTGGGATGGCCGATCCGGAGCCGATAAGGATCACGGGCGAGCCGGGGGATGTTGCGGTGCCGATCGCCGCGGCGCGTTCGCCCGCGACCAGCCCGCACCGTATCGTGCCAGTACCGTCCCCATGGGTGATCAGCGGCGGCAGTGTTCTTGCGGCGAGCCTCGTGACGGCAATCGACAGCGATTCTCCCGGCCTTGTGGTGGCGCAGCTCACGGAGCACGCCTACGACAGCGCGACCGGACGCACGCTCCTCCTGCCGCAAGGGAGCCGCCTGATCGGCCGTTACGAGAGCGACATTGGTTTTGGGGAGCGAAGGCTGCAGGTCGTCTGGCAGCGCATCGTGCTGCCGGACGGTGCCTCGCTCCTGCTCGACGACTTGCCCGCAGGCGATGCGCGGGGGCAGGCAGGCCTTTCCGACCGCGTCGATAGCCACCCCGGACAGCTTGCGCGGGGCGTCGTCCTTTCGACGCTCCTGGGTGCCGCGACCGAGCTGAGCCTGGGCGACGACGAGAGCGAGCTGGTGCGCGCCTTGCGGGAAGGGGGGCAGCGGAGCGGCGCGCGGGCAGGCGAGCAGCTCGTCGGCCGAGCGCTCGATGTCGCGCCAACCATCCGTGTCCGCCCGGGATGGCCGCTCAGCGTCATCGTCCACCGCGATCTCGTCCTGCAGCCATGGAGACCATGACATGTCCGATCTCAAATTGCCGCGCTTACCCGACCGCAAGCCGGTGAAGCTCACGATCCATATTCTGCCCGACCTCGAGGCGGCGCTGGGCGACTATGCCGCGGCCTACGAACAGGCCTACGGGACGCGCGAAAGCGTCGCCGATCTCGTTCCCTACATGCTCCAGAGCTTTCTCGACAGCGACCGGCGCTTCACACGCGCGCGCCGCAAGTAACCAGGCAGACACGACGATGCGACCTGAAACGAAGACCGAGGCGCTGCGCCGGGACGGGGCGTGCGTTCGGCCGGAAGTCGGCGACCGGCAATTGATTACGGTTGAGGACTTTGCCCGGATCGCGCGCCTGTCCCGCCGGACGATCGACCGCTATCGCCGGGCTCGCCCTGCCGGATTCCCGCGCGAGTACGACCTCGGACGCGGCACGATGCCGCGGCCACGCTTCAAGCTCGGCGACGTGCTGCAATGGATCGACTCCCGAGCGTTATGGTAGCCGAGACCCGTTAGCGCGGGATCGCGAGGTGGCCGGCCATTGCGCCGGCAGTCGCGATTTTGGTTCGCCCGTGGCGTTCGAGCGCCAGCAGATCGTCCTTGTCTCCGGTAACGAGCCAATCGGCGCCGCCGGCTTCGCATAGACCGAGAAGAAAGTCGTCGCGGGGGTCTGGCGAGCGCTCGACCGTCGGGAGCCCGGCCGGAATGTCGGCGATAGCGGCAATCTGGTTGACCAGCCGTCCTGCCTCGGACGGGCGGATGAGCTGCCGAATCTTGTCACGCCGGCTTACCTCGCGAAGTTCGTCCAGCTGCAGCGAATGGCTTACCAGGGTAAAGCGGTGGTCGAGCCATGCTTCGACGAGACTCGCCGGAGTGCCCCGAGGCGAGATGAGACCGCTCAGCAAGACGTTCGTGTCGAGGATCACTCGCACCTAGCTGGCGTGCCTGTCCGACCAGAATGAAGGGCCTGTCGCGGCAAGCTCGGCCTCGATCAGCTTGGTGATTTCGGCGGGGTCGAGATCGGCATTGCGGGTCTGGATATCGCGGACCGTCTCGCGCAGGACCTCGCGATTGACCGCTTCCTCCACGAACCGCGAAAGGTCGCCCTTCTTTCCGCCGCGCGCGGCAAGGAGCGTGCGGAGAGCCACGTCGGTTTCGCGGGAGACTTTCAAATTCCAGCGGGCGAGATCACCCATAGCGGTACCTGTGTGTTTATGCGTCTAAGTGTCTATGTAGCGATCTGGAATGAACCTGGCAATTGGCGCGTGCGTCGATTGGGCACCAGGTTCCGTAGGCTGCTGGATCCGGTGTTTGTCTTAACAGGCGCGGCTCCGAAGCCGCCAATTGATCGCATGCCCTGTGACGAGGAGCAGGCTGCCCGTTACCGTGAGGAGCGTTTCGACATTCTCGGCAGGCGCATGCCATAACGCTCCAGCGAGGCAGGCGGCGCCAGCAGCCCCGAGCGCAGCGGGGGCCACAGCCCGGTGACGCCGGTGTCCGAGCCAGAAGGCCGCGAGCGCCGCCGGCATCACCAGAGCCAGAGCGGCATAGTGAAAGGCTTCGGATCGCGCGAACAGACCTAATGCGCCTGGAAGGAGCAGGAGAAGGACGGGCAGAGCCAGGCAGTGCACCAGGCAAAGGAGTGAGGCAGACATTGCGGTGCCCTCGACGATATTTGTCCCACCGTCGATGATCCTTCTGCTCACATTTTGCTCCACATCTATAGGTGCTTGGGCTGTATGTGATAATGTATCATACGAGGAGACTGTGATAGTCAACCGTTAATCGATTGACGCTGGGAACAGCGACTGAGCCGCACCTTCGCGAGGCAACGTCATTGGTCAGGCCCGGTAGCCACCCTGGCGCTCCAGCATCCACCCCGGATACTCGGCCGGAAGTCTGCTAAGCTCATCGAGCATGGTGAGGGTGTCCGCATCCAACCGGACCCTCGTCGCCGCGATATTGTCAGTCAGTTGATCGACCCGCTTGGCGCCTACGATGACGCTCGTGACGATATCCTGATGCAGAAGCCAGGCAAGCGCCACCTGGGCGACGCTGCACCCGTTGGCCGACGCGATTTCGCGCATCGCGTCGATCAGGGGAGCGCCGCGCGTCCGGTCGACCGGCGGAAAGTCGAAAGTTGCGCGCCGGCCGTCCGCAGCAGCGCCATCGCTGTCGTACTTGCCGGACAGATAGCCGCCCGCAAGCGGACTCCAGACCATGAGCCCGATCTTTTCCGACCGAAGCATGGGCGCGATCTCCCGCTCGAGATCTCGCCCCACAATCGTATAGTACGCCTGCAGCGACAGGATGGGGGCAATCCGCCTTGCCTCGGCAATGCCGACGGCCTTTACGACCTGCCACGCCGCCCAGTTGGACAATCCAATATACCGGACGTGTCCCTGCCGAACGAGGGTATCGAGCGCTTCCAGCGTTTCCGAGATCGGTGTGGCAGGATCGAAGCCGTGGACCTGATAGAGATCGATGTGGTCGAGCCCGAGCCGCCCAAGACTTGCCTCGCATTGACTGATGATATGGCCGCGGGAGGCTCCCCGTGCGTTCGGGCCATCGCCCATCGGCCCCATGACTTTGGTGGCGATCACGACATCGTCGCGGGCGACACCAAGGTTCTTGAGCGCCTGACCCAGGATCGTCTCGCTCTGGCCGCCGGCATAGATATTGGCGGTGTCGATGAAGTTGATGCCGCTATCGAGCGCGGTCTTGACCAAGGCATCCGCGTCGCCTTGCTCTAGTCGTCCGATCTGCCCCCACATGTCTTCGCTGCCGCCGAAGGTCATGGTGCCGAGGCAAAGCTCGGACACGAAGAGGCCGCTGTGGCCGAGCGTTCGCATGCGCATAGTAGTCCCCTTTGAAGTCGTAATCGGCCGGTCCGAGCTAGGCTCGTGCCGGGCAACGGGCTAGGCCCATCGTCTCAACAACATGCCCGATCCTATCAATGATGCACTTCGGCGCGTGTGTCTGGATAGCGGATCGGCTAGTCCCCAAGGCATGCGCACTGAACTTGCCGCTCTTGCTGCGAGCATCGAACGTCATTGGAGCCGGTTTGGCCGAGATACGCCAATCGATGGCTTGTTGCTGACGCGTGCGGAAAGCCCGAGCGGAATTCTACGATCGGTGTACCGCCCTTCCTTCTGCCTGGTGGTGCAGGGGGCCAAAGCCACCATGCTCGGAGACACTCCGTATTTTTATGGGGCAGGGCAGTGCCTGCTAGCGTCGGTCGATCTGCCCGTGACGGCGCGTATCACAGAGGCGAGCGTATCCCGACCCTATCTTGCGATGAGCTTGGCGATCGATCCTGCCACAGTCGCAGAGCTGGTGAATGGTCACGCGGAGAGGCTTGGCAATGGATCAGGCTCTCCGGCGATCGCAACGTGCGATCTGGGCCAAGACCTGTGCGATCCTCTCAGCCGACTGCTCGACCTGATAGATAACCCGCAGGACAACGCGGTCATCGCGCCGCTCGTCAAGCGCGAGATCGTTTGGCGGTTGCTCCGCGGAACACTCGGTCCGATGTTGCGGCAAATCGGTCTCCCTGATGGCCGCACGGCGCGTATCGGACGTGCAACGGCCTGGCTCCGTGAGCATTATGCCGACACGATCCGCGTCTCCGATCTCGCCGCGATCGCCCACATGAGCGTTCCGAGCTTTCACAGGCACTTCAAGGCCGTGACGACCATGACGCCGGTACAGTTCCAGAAGCAGGTCCGTCTGCAGGAAGCCCGCCGGCGCCTGCTATGTGCCGAAGGGGTGGCTACCGTTGGCTATTCCGTTGGCTACGAAAGCTTGTCACAGTTCAATCGCGACTACCGGCGAGTGTTCGGCGCGCCTCCGGGGCGAGACGCTATGTCGCTGCGCGCCCACCTTTTGCCCTGACCCCGAGGCACACGGCCGACCGATTACTGTGTGATTGATCTTGGTAACACAGCGCGCTAATGTCGTGAAAGCGGCGGAATTCCGCCGTTTTCGCCGCGAGTTCTGGAAGGGCTCCGCGACATCATAATCCGCGTGTCGGGGGTTCAAGTCCCTCCTCCGCTACCATAATCGCCTGTGAGAGACGCCTGCTGTCAATCACGTTATGCGGAGTATCGTGGGCTAGGCTCCGACCTTCGTTCCTCTTCTGCGCAGCACTTGAGAAGATGGTGGAATCCTTTGGGTCCGCCCCTCGTGATGTGGCGAGGTGAAACGTTCATCCACTTGACCAGGTCAGCACAATTCTCGCAGGACGGCGTGCACTCGGAGGAAAGTGAGGAACGGATGAATCGGATCGCGGTTGGGGTTGTCTCCGGACTGCTCGTCTCCACGGTCTTGCTCGGCGGCATCGGTGCTGCGCAAGCGCAAGCGCCCGTCGGGTGGGCAGAAGCGCCGGCGGCATCCAAGATTTCCGCCGAGCGGCTCGACCGCTTGCATACGCAACTGCAGCGCTATGTCGACGAGGGCCGGCTGGCCGGCGCGGTGGTTATAATCCAGCAAGACGGCAAACCCGTCTTTGCAGAAGCAGTGGGATGGCGCGACAAGGAAGCCCGCGATGGAATGCGGGAGGACACGATATTCCGCATCGCCTCCCAGACCAAGGCGCTGACAAGCGTCGCGGTCATGATGCTGATGGAGGAAGGCAAGCTTCTGCTCGGCGATCCGGTCGGCAAGCATCTGCCCGAATGGAACAAGACGACCGTTGCGGTGGCCGCACCGGAGGGCGGCTATGAGACCGTTCCCGCCAATCGGCCAATCACGATCCGGGATCTGCTCACCCATACGGCCGGAATCTCCTATGGCGCTGGCCCCGCGGAAGACGCATGGCGTGATGCGGGCCTGTTCGGCTGGTACTTTGCGAACCACAGCGAACCCGTATCGAGCGCCGTCACCCGAATGGCATCGCTCCCGATGGCAGCGCAGCCCGGGGAGAAGTTCGTCTATGGCTACAACACCGACATTCTGGGCGTGATCGTCGAAAAGCTCAGCGGCAAGTCGCTACAGGAATTCCTCGACGAGCGCCTGATCAAGCCGCTCGGCATGAAAGACACCTCCTTCTATCTGCCGCGTGAGAAGGCTGATCGGCTCGCCGTCGTCTACGAAGGCGAGGAAGGCGGCTTGAGGCGCGCGCCGGATGCGAATGCGTGGACGGGTGGCGGCCATTTCGGCCAGGGACATTATTTGGACGGTCCTCGCATCGCCTATTCAGGTGGCGCAGGCCTGTTGTCGACGGCGGCCGACTACAGCCGGTTTTTGGAGATGCTGCGGCGCGGTGGCGAGCTCGACGGGCGACGCTACCTGAGCCACAAGTCGGTAGAGCTGATGGTGTCGGACCACTTAGGGAGCATCGAATATACCCCCGGCATGGGCTTCGGACTCGGTTTCTCCATCCGTGAGGATCTCGGGACCGCCGGCGAGCCAGGATCCGAGGGCGAGTTCGGTTGGGGCGGTGCCTACCACAGCCAATATTGGGTCGATCCCGAGGAAAGACTAACGGTTACCTACATGACTCAGTTGTTGCCGGCCGGAGATATCGACGATCATGGCAAGCTGCGGGCGCTGATCTATCAGGCGATCGACTGATGACTACCGCTCTCGCATGATCGAGACTCAAGCGAGGGCGTCCTGGGGGCCGGTTCGAACCGTTAGAGTTGCCCAGCCGCATTTGGGATCATCATGTCACGGTCCGCCCGCCGCCCTGGTCCGTTCGGCTGGCCGGGGAGCTTGAAGTCGGCCTGTTCAGGCGGCGCTGAAGGTGAGGGCGATCTTCCTCGCAGCGATGCACCCTCCACGGTCACGGGAGCATATTCGGCATGAACTGCGAGGCGCGACACGTAATCTTCGGGCCGCAGAGGATGACCCGCGATGAGCGATGCTATCACCGCATACTTGCCGGGGCCGATCCGCCAGATATGCAGGTCCCCATCACAGCATCGCCGTCCTCCAACGCTTCCCGACTTCTTCGTAGCGCCCCCCCATAGCGGTGCGCCGCTCGTTCGCGTCGTGGGAGGCGCTCAGGAAGTTGCGGTCATGGGAGAGAGGATAGAGTCTGAATGATGCATCCTAGCGCCATAGTGATGATCGAGGAGGCCGGCCAATCTTTCCGTAGAGTGGTGGGTGGTTCAGCTCCTTAATGCGGGCGAACCGAAGGCGACGCCAATGGCCGACGATCATCCGCGTCTTCGTCGATGCGGAAGACCTCGCCGCCTGTGGCGTCACGGTAGAAATCCACCCGCGTGCCGTTCCAGTGATAGTCGAGGTGACGCCCCTGGAGCGGACGGGATGCCAGATCGGGGTGGAACAGTGCAGCGCATTCTCCGCAGCTGTCGCGGCAACTGGGATAGGCGATACCCTCGCTGCCTGCCGCTCGGAGGGCGGCGGCGAGTCGCCGGCTCGTACCATGACACTCGGGATCAAGCGCCTCGTCAAAAGCATCGGCGCCGGCTCTAAGATCGTGCGCGTCCAGTGCGATATCGAGGACAATCTCGCGGAACTGGGATGTCCAGCCTTCGGTCTCGCGGGTGCGAGCCATGAAACGGGCATGATGGTGGATCGTTTCGGCGAGTGCCGTTTCGAACCGGTCCGCGACATAGAGCACGCCGTAGCTGCCATCGGTAAACCGGCTCGGCCGATCGCGGCTGACATGCGTGAACGGCGCCATCAGGTAGGAGGCACCCGGTCCGCTTACCCGCCGTGCTGACGGCACGAGATCGATATTGCCGATGGTCTCCATGAGGCGCGCGTTGGTCTTCTGCTCGGCGGAGATGAGAAGCGGCCAATCCTCGGGGTCGGCAAGGTCTTCGAACAGATCGATGGGCGGGTGAGCGCTACGGATGATGCGCCGCGCTCGCCGCCATTCGACCCGGTGGACCGGGACGGTCGCGGGATCGATCACCAGCCGCCGCGCTCCGCGTCCAGATAGCGCCGCACTCGCATCAGATCGGTGAGTTCACCCCCGAGCATGACGTCGAGTGCGGAGCGCCCGTCGAACGCCTCGTTGGGCACCTTGATCCAGCGATAACCGCGCGCCGCATTGCTGAAGATGATCCTTAGCGCCTTGTGGATGCCCATCAGGTTCGACAATCGCGCCTTGCCGTCGCGGCCGATGCGGCCCGGCTCGTCCACTTTCCACCGGCGATAGGTTCGGACGCCGACGTCGAGCAGCGTAGCGGCTTGTTCGTCGGTCAGGCCCCAATGGCCGAACAAGCGCAGCGCCGCCCGGAACATCGCGCCAGCCTCCGCGTCCGTAATCGGATCGGCGGCGAACGGGGCGGCTTCTGTATCGATGCGTGTCAGCACAGCCATGTCGCAACTCCTGCCATTTGGCAGTTATATAGTTGGAAATGATAAAGTGGCAAAGTCTGTTTAGATGAGACCTTATGCTGGAGTGGTCTCCCAGCCAAACTGAGTTCCTTTCGTCCCTCTCGGGGAAGGAGGCGGAAATCCTTCGTGGATCATCGCGACGAGCAAAAGCTTTCCAACGCGCGCGACATGACGTAACAAAAAAGAAAATTGCTTTAAAAAAAGCGGAGGAAGGGGATGATCAATCGCCGAGAGTTCGTCGGGGGTGCGACAGCAAGCGCAACGCTGATGCCAGCTGCCGGATTTGCCAATGCGAGGCGAGGGCCGGTTGCCGCTGTGAACGGCGCGGTATTCAACCGGGCACCACTCTCCAACCAGCCTTTCGCTCCGTTGCCCTTAGGAGCCGTGCAAGCAAAAGGGTGGCTTGCGACGCAACTCGAGACAATGGCGCAAGGGCTGACGGGCCGCCTCGATGAGTTATATTCGTTGGTGGGCCCACAGAACGCGTGGCTCGGCGGGAACGGCGACGCCTGGGAGCGGGGACCTTACTGGCTCGATGGCTTGGTTCCCCTTGCTCACATTCTCGATGACGAGCGCCTGAAGGACAAGGCTCAACCATGGATCGAGTTCGCCCTGTGCAGCCAGCAGGCGAGCGGATATTTCGGCCCGCCCGACGATCGGGGATCCGGCAAGGATGAAAACGGCATCCAGCGAGCGAACTCGGCGGACTGGTGGCCTCGTATGGTCATGCTCAAAGTGCTCCAGCA
>Ga0307405_10000159_pt1 | contig 25466 bp, 29 predicted proteins | sample 322Cmetagenome_2_FD_203311 | JGI IMG/M metagenome (GOLD analysis project Ga0307405, IMG submission 203311) | Maize rhizosphere microbial communities from greenhouse at UC Davis, California, United States - 322HYB-C-1 | ecosystem: Host-associated > Plants > Roots > Rhizosphere > Soil | place...
ATGCCATTGGCAGTGCTGCAGGTGGCCTGCGCGGACGAAGCGACGGCAAGCGCGGCGACGACACTGGCACCCGCGAGCAGCGCCCATTTGGACGCGCAATTCTTCAGATTCATATTGTACCCCTGTAAACCCCGCTGAGGGCGTTACAGGGAGCCGTCGCATCCTTTCAAGCCTAAATCATTCGAGTTTGAAGACAAATTTGGTTTTTGTTGAAGCTGGACGGATCGAAAGACCTGGCATTTGAAGCGCTGAGCTGATTCATTATCATCGTGACCTGGAAAGGGATGACGATGGCAGGGCAGCCTGGTTTCTTTGATCTTTCGGACCGATATGAGGCGCTGAGTACAGTGGGTGATCCGCTGGAACGTTTGGCGGCGGTGGTGGACTTCGAGCTATTCCGGGGTTCGCTGGTGGCGGCATTGCGACGTGGCCCCCGTAACAAGGGCGGACGACCGCCGTTCGATCCGGTTCTCATGTTCAAGATCCTGGTTCTGCAGGCGCTGTATTCGCTGTCTGACGAGGCAACCGAATTGCAGATCAAGGACCGGCTTTCGTTCCAGCGCTTCCTGGGCGTCGGGCTGGAAGGCACCGTTCCCGATGCCACCACGGTCTGGCTGTTCCGCGAACGGTTGGTGAAGGCCAAGGCAATCGACCGTCTGTTCGCGCGCTTCGATGCCGCGCTCAAGGATCGAGGCTATCTGGCTATGGGCGGGCAGATCATCGACGCCACCGTCGTTCCCGCACCTTCCAAGGCCTTATCATGGTGGGGTGGCAAGGATTGAACTTGCGACCCCTGCGATGTCAAGGCAACGGCGGGAAGCGATTTTATCGTTTGAAATCAATTCAATGGCGATTCGGTCTGGCACGCCTGCCCAAAATTTGCCCAATTCGCCCACAGTTGAATTTCCTTCAGGTTTCACAGCATCTTGGATGACTGCCTTAAACCCTCAGATAGTCGATGTTCGTATCTGTTTCCACCCTGGCCGATAGATGCCAAATGCTTGCACGGCTTAAGCCATTTTCTTTCTCATGTTATCCCAGGATGCTGTGACGCGGGAGGTCTTCTTAGTCGCATCATAAAGGGGTGCTCATACCCCATTTGCAGATGCAGCAGAATTTGAGGAGTGGCTTCGAATTTCCAGATGTCGGAAGTCACGACACAAAGCCCCACGCTTTAACGGCGAAATCGCGTTTCCAACAGCAGACCGACAGTTCAAGCTGTGATCAACCGGAGATCATGGAAAATTCGACCCGACACGGCGGGTAGTCAATTCGATGCATCCTCCCGGAAACGCTCGATCTGATGCATGCGCTCATGCAAAATGGTGACTATGCCGACGGCGCCATCGGACAGGACGCGCCAATAGACATAATGATGCTCATATCGGCAATAGAAGCCCTCGACGCCGAGCTCCCGGGAGATGTCCCGCCAAGCAATGCGGCGTTCGGCAATATCTTCAAAGCGGGCGAAAAGCCCTCGAATATAGCGCTCGGCCTGAGCCTGTCCCCATCTCTCGCGTGTGTAAATGTAGATGCTGTCTATTCGGCGGCCGGCCGCATGCTGCACACGATAACTGGTCATGAGGTTCAGTTGCGAACGTTACGGGCAAAGATTGCGTTGGCATCAAGCGGCAGATATTCGCTTTCTGGCACGGAAAAAGCGGCGGTCAACTCGGCCTTTAAGAGTGCCAACCGTTCGCTCTCGACCCGCTCTTTGTCGCGCCGAATCAGGTCTCGAACATATTCGCTCACATTTTCATAGGAACCGGCATCTCCAATATTAGCGGAGACAAAGTCGCTGAGGGAGCCACTAACCCGCACATTTAGGGTCATAGATTTGGACATAATATCATTCTCCTGTCCACAAAATAAGGAATAATGAGGACAAGCGCAAGGGGCCACGGTTGCAGCACTGCACGGGCAGGCCGGTAATGGTAAGGAACATGGCGGATCGACAGCGATAGGGTGAAATCGCTCGGGCGGGAGCCGCCTTGCGATGATCGGCCGAAGAAAGCGCCAGAGCTTGCCGTCGTTGACCGTCCGCAGAGCGAGCAGGAACTTTGGGACGGCCGGAGTGATCGTCAGGCGGGTGATGCCGAACAGGGCCGCGATATTGTCGAGGTCTGCACCCACGGCATAGGCCGGCATGACGGCGCGACAGGCCGTTTACGCGCTGGCGGACCAGCTGGACGATGTAGGAGACGACCTGCAACAGCTTAGTTGCCGGATCGCTGTCGCGGCTTTCGAAATCCGGCATGAGCGCGACCATACGCGCGACGGCGTCGGCCTCGATCGTATTGAAATCCAAAGCCTCGATAATGTCCGGCGCGGGAAGGCGCGACAGATCAACGGCGGTATAGGTTGCATGGGCCATGGCGCCCATGTCGGGCGGGGGTCATGGGACGCGCTACCGCCTGCATTTGTAGAGGCGGCCTCTACAAATGCAAAACCGTCATTTCAGGATTGAACGCAGAGCTACTTCCGTACTCTGGAAAAGTAGATGGTGAAATGACCGGTGTCTTGATCCAACACGACCTTATCCGTCAGGGCGTTTGCCCTTCCCAGGGCATCGACGAACTCGCCATCCCGCAGATATTTGGCAGCTTGGTCACGGTTGTATGTCGAGGCGTCGGTCCTCAGCTTCCCTCGCGCTTCGCAGACAGTCGTTCCGCATTTGACATCAAGCGGCGTCGATGTCGCGAGAGAGGGTATGTTACGCAGCGCGCCCTCAACGTCGCTTTCGGTCTTGTCCGCCCACTCTGGATCACGCTGCTGCAAGGCGACCTGCGGCTGGTCCATCTGATTGCCTGGCATAGTAGACGCGGTAGGGAAAAGCGGGGACTTTGGCATAATGTTCGGAGCGGTTTGGACGTTTTCTTCGACGGTAGAAACTCCAGCTGAAGAACTTTCCTGTGGAATGAGAATTGGGTTGACGCGGTCTTGATAATCGGCCGATCGCCCGTTCATCAGCAAAATCCACGACAAGACACCTAGGCCAATAGCTGCCGCAGCAATAGCCGGCCAATGCAACGTCCTATTCCGCAATCCCGTTCTCCGCTAGTCGATATACGTACAAGGGACGGAGTGGCATTTATCTGGCATGACCAAGGATGCCGCTCCGACCTTCACTCTTCATAAGAGCCGACTACTTATCGGCAATCTTCGTGTGCTTAGCGGCAGCAGGTCTTGGTTGACCATCGCGCGCGAAGGGAGGCGTCGTAAATGACTACATTACCGTCATCTTGAACCTCTAGGCGCGCACCGGGGTAAGGATAAGTGTTGCTGCTCCATAAGACCGCCATTTGTGCAGGCGTCTTTGACGGGCAGGGGTTGCCTGCGACGGCAAGCCCCGATGCCCCTAGAATAACCAGGTTCCCGTCAGCTTGGAACTGCGTGATACAGGCATAGGTGATGAAGTTGGTGTTGAAACCGCCGCCGGTGTCGGGTCCGCCAGGCTGTGATATAGTATATGGATAAGGCGTCGTACCGGAATCCCAAAGAGCTTTTGTGCCCTGATAGAGGACCAAGTTTCCATCAGCCTGGAAAATGAACCGGAATCTTCCATCACGCGATACGACGCTATCATTGTAATTGAGCACGATTGAAGTATTGTTGGTAGTAAGCAAGGGCGTTTGAAGCTGCGCAGCCTGTGCAGCAATTGGCATCATGGCCGAAACAATCATGGCTACTGACGCGCTGAACGCTTTCGCCATTTTATTGCGAATGGAAAACATGAAACCTCCTGGTAGATGCAGACACTCAAGGTGCGAGCGCCGCGAGCCAATTAAAATTGATTCGCGACAGCATCATGAACAAAGGTTGGGCAAAAGCTACTGATATCAAATGAATTTAGTTCATTTTGCATGTTTCAAGCCATCGTCTTGCGGGTCGGGGCGAAGTGCTTAGCCGCTCTTATTCACCGGGCGGCCAAGAAAGTTGGCGGGAGTAGCGTAAGGCTCTGATCTGAAGTAGGAAATTGGGTGTCTAAGTCGCCCCTACTGCGGGGCGGAAAATGCCACAGGCTACACCCGCCATGACCGAGCTTATCCGAAACGAAATTCGATTCCCAGCGATCGCACACAAGAAAATCACTGCCGCCTTCGATGGTGGCCGGTTGACCTGGGACGGCGGTGTTCTTCTGCTGGCCCAAGCGGAGCGGGAACTGGGGATCTGCAGCCAGCTTGCCGCTTGCATTGCCGATCCGCGCGATCCTGGCCGCGTAATCCACAAGTTGGATGATATACTGCGGGCGCGGGTTCTGGCGATTGCCTGCGGCTATGAGGATGCCGATGATCTCGACGCTCTGCGCGACGACCCTGGCTTTCGCCTGGCGCTGGGCAAGCTGCCCAGTTCAGGCGCGGGCCTGGCGAGCCAACCGACAATGAAGACAGCGTGGTCGGACCTTCACCTCCAGCCCGACTCTCCGCCACGAGGTCGCTCGCAGACTCGGACAAAATAGGACCACAGCGCGAAAAGGGCTATTCAACCTCATCCGTGGTCCAGGGGTTGTGGATCGGCGTGCAAAAAGAACCCCGTTATGGAGTGGGCCCCTGGGGTCGGACAGTTGGGACCATAATGATTGACCGTGGGTTTGGCTTTCGGAGAAAAGCCAATGCGACATCGATCCCACAGCATGGAGTTCAAACGTCAGGTCGTTCAGGAATATCTGGGCGGCGAAACGTTGCATGGGTTATCCAAGCGGCATGACGTTTCTCGCCAACTGATCCGGGTCTGGCTTGAAAAGTACGAGACCGGCGAGTTTGACGATGATGCTCAAGCGGCTGATCTCATTCAGCAGTATGAGGCCCGCATCGCTGCGCTGGAACGCCTGGTCGGCAAGCAGGCCCTCGAACTGGAGTTTCTAAAGGGGGCTCTGCAAAGCGCCCCGCGGCTGAGAAACGGGACTACATCCGTCATCACCGGCCCAGCGGCGTCTCCGTCTCCGAAGGGTGCAGGCTGATGGGTATCGCACGTTCAACCTATTATCATGAGCAGGTGCAGCGGATCGGTGAGATGGAACTGTTGGCCGCGATCATCGCGATTTGCGATGAGTTCGAAGCTTATGGCTGGCGGCGCGTACGGGCAGCCCTTCAGCACCAGGGCATCTGCGCAAATCATAAGCGCATCAAGCGCTTGATGCGCGAGCATCAGCTTCAGCCGCGGAGACGGCGGCGCTATGTGGCAACGACCGACAGTGCTCATGATCTGCCGATATTCCCAGACCTGACGAAGGATGTCGCTCTGACAGGTGCGGATGAGCTCTGGGTCGCAGACCTGACCTATGTCGCGATCGCGAGTGGCTTTGCTTATGTGGCGATAATCCTGGATGCTTGGTCAAGGCGAGTGGTGGGCTATGCTATCGGCCGGTCGATCGACGCCCGCCTCGCCATTGCCGCGCTTGAAACTGCTATCGCAAGTCGGCAGCCCTCACCGGGCCTCATTCATCATTCGGACCGTGGATCCCAGTACGCAGCCGCGTCCTATCGTGCGCTGCTGGCAGCCAATGGCATCACCGGATCTATGAGCCGGCGCGCAAATCCCTACGATAACGCGAAGGCGGAAAGCTTCATGAAAACGCTCAAGGTCGAGGCGGTCTACCCGATGGCGTTCGAGACTTTCGAGGATGTCGCCACCCATCTTCCACCGTTCATCGACCGCGTCTACAATCAACGCCGACTGCATTCCGCCCTCGGCTATTTGAGCCCGGTGCAGTTTGAGGAGTTACACGCCAAAACTATGGTCAAATCCGCGGCCTGAAAACTGTCCGACCCCAGGGGCCCACTCCAATACGGGGTCCCATTTGCGCGCCGTTTGACAATGGCCGAGAGCGCATTCCTTGACGATGGAAGCCATCTGGATCACAAAGTCATCAGCGCCAATCACGCTCGGCGCAACGAGACCTGCTGGCCTATTCCCCGCGCTGCTTCACGACATAGGATGTTGTCGGTCAGCACGGTGTGGATGGCATAAGGCACGGTTACGCAGGAACTGGGCGGCGATCATCTTGCCGGCCTCGCGGTGCAGTTCGACAAAGGCGAACTTGCTGGTCCGGTCGATCGCCACGAAGAGGCGTAGCTTGCCCTCGGCGGTCTGCACCTCGGCGATGTCGATGTGAAAGTAGCCGATTGGGTAGGTCTTGAACTTGCGCTTCGGTTCCTTGTCGCCGGTCACCTCCGGCAGTCGGCTGATACCGTGCCGCAGGAGGCAGCGGTGCAGCGAGGAGCGCGTCAGGTTCGGGATCGTGGTCTGCAAGGCGTAGAGGCAGTCATCCAATGGCAGCAGCGTGTGCTTGCGGAAGGCGACAATGATCGCCTCCTCTTCGAGGCCCAGCACCGTCGAATGGGCTTCCTTGGGGCCGGTCGGCAGATCCTTGACCGACGTGCGCTTCTTCCATTTGGCGACGGTCTTCTGGTTGATCCCGTAACGCTGGGCCAGAACCCTCAGGCTCTCTTGACTATGTTGTATCGCTCGACGGACTGCCTCTGTCGTGCGGGCGCTCCCGTCTAAAATCTGGCCCATAGCGCATCCTTCCATTCCTGGCTGAATAATGCACCATCAAATGCCGAAACTAAACACTTTTTAGGCTACTTCCGTCTCATCCACGCCTGGCGCTTTTTCCAGCTCGATATGATTACAGAGCGACCATGAACTGGCTGCGAATGGCACGGGCGAACGGCTTTCAGCCCAGTCACCATTAAAGACACAGAGTGGTATAGCACGCGGTGATCGCACCAAAATTGACACTTCCCGCTGATCCTTGGGCAATTCCACATAAACATGCGTCTCGCCCTCTCGTATACGGATATGCGCGGCCAATTGACTACCAGTATCCGCCTCGTAAAAAGCGATTTCGTCGGCCTGTATCCCAGCTACAAACACGATTTTGAATGATAGCATACGACCTGAAACGTTCGCGAGATTGAGATATGAATCAGTCTTTGGCCCCGCTTGGTGAATAGGGCCGATTTGCGTCGAAAGTTCGCGGAATGACCAACCTGAGCCAAACTTTATTTCACCATAGTCAGAAGCGTAAGCAACGGCCATATCTCGGCTGAAGGCCGCGAACCGCTTGTCACCACGCGAAGCCCTATGCCAAAATCGATTACAATGCTCATCGAAACGCCGACGGGCTTCCCCGTAGAGCAGAGAATCAATCGCGTAGCGATGCGAATTTAGATAGAGCCAATCCCTGACCTCATCCCACTGATCCCCTTCACGGTTAGGGGCATGGTTACGGCTCGCCATCAACGGAGGCTGGTTGAGACCAGTGTCCGCAACGAAAAATTTAAAAAAGTCGTCCAATTTTTCTGTCGTGCCCAACCATTCCAATCGCGTGATCGCATTCTGCAGATTTGCTAAAAGCCAGCAATCATCTGCCATAAGGATGTCCGCGCCATTTCGCGGAGTGAAGGCGGTAACTAAGTAGCGAGACTGGGTGTTGAAAAACCAGTCTGGCACCGCCTGGATAACCTCTATCGGCGAAAGGTGTTGAGTAAGCGGGTACAGCAAGTTTTCGGGTTCGCGAGAGATATGAGCTAAATTGCTGATGATCTGTTGAACCGGGTCACGAACCAGGGTGAGAAAGTCAAATCTCAGCTCATTAGCGAATACGCTGCCGACGACATGGGCCGATAAAAAAGCCATATTGCTGGAAATCGCATTGCCCAGTACCTCGTCAACATTTTCGCCGGTAATATCTCCTCGATCAAACCAAGAAGCTCCCTCCGGCAGCGCTTTTGCGATACGCTGCCCGAATGTCTGCCCGCCCGTTTTCGGAATGTGCAGGTGTATTACGGGACGCTTGGTATTCTGAATGAGCAAAATTTATTCCTCCAACCGTCCATGTTGCGCATTATCGTACGGGAACTCTTTGCGATTATGACGCATCGATGACAAGTGTATAAATTCCGCCCATCGACCCTCGACAACCGACACGGTGTATGTCAGGCGCGGGTCTTTTCTACACTGGGAATGGCTTCAGTGCTTCAGATCAATCTCTCTACCACTCACGCCAGTAAGCTCGCCTTCGTCGCGGGCGCACCCTCTCATCTGCTAAATTATGTAACTTATCTTTCCAGTGAGATTTTGCGCCGATCTTATGGGAGTGCGCGTTCGTTCGGCTTCAATGATGCCTCCGCAGAAACGATGCAAGGGTTCGAGGACCAAACGCCAGGCAAGGTTATCTACATGGATTGCCCTGATGCTGCCGCGACTGCAGTGGCGTGCTCTGCTCAACACCCCCTAGTTTACGTTGAAGAGGCTGTCGAGAATGCTGTTTGGGAGTTCGCGCAGACCCGCAGCGTGAACATTAACTCCGCGACCATCAACATCTTGCAGTGCTTAGCAGCACTCGAACCCATACGACGATGCCGTCGGGGCGTTACGCTCAGCGCGGATGGTGTAGAAACCGCTCTGGATCTAGCCAAAGCTGTAGCTCACTCCATTGGGATAAATGCTGCCGATTGGCTCGCTATAGAGAGCGATTTTTTGATTGCCTGCCGCCTAACTCAACCCGTTCGTGACGCCGTAATCGAATTTAACGCCCATGCACAGAAATGTCAGATAGGGGCGAGCGATGAAGATCGTAACACGCTCGCGGTTCTCAGGAGCGGACTCACATTTGAGAAGGGGGCACTGATAGGAATGAACGTTCCTTTCGGATTGCTGTTGAGTATGACAAACAACGGCGACGCCGCCGGTATGGAGTTCGATCTGACCGGACCGGCTCGTTGCCTTACCTTCGGCCCCTATGTCAGCCTTCCCGCTGGGGAATGGAGCGCTAAAATAACATTCCAGACTTGGGAAAATGAAAGCGTCAATACCCTCGTCTTCGATATCACGGACAACGGTAACGTTATCATTTCAAAGGCAATGGATTTCAGCGAGAGCGGCACCTACGCCCTACAACTCCCATTCATCCTTGATAACGTAGCTATGATCGAGATTAGAACGCATCTGAAATTTGGGGCTATTCGGGGCGGATTTCAATTACTGGGAATGCAGATTGAAAGAACCGCCCCTCCCAGTTAATCAATCCATAAACAGCCAAGCTTGGACACCTGCGTAATCATTCCACAAACGCCGGCTGATCCCGCCCATGTCATTGAAGACATGAGTCAGCCCATCTGCACTATAGAGCGAGATATGCCCGTTATTGGGACCGAGATACCACCAGTCACGGTTCAACCCATTCGGATCCCATTGCGCAGTTTGAAAGGCGAAGACGCCGCGCGGCTTAAGGTGACGGCGCACCAGATCGAAAATCTTCCGAGGGTTAGGAAGGTGCTCGATCACTTCGCAGGAGGTAATGATGTCAAACTTCCGGTTTCCAAGATCGGATAGGTACCATTCCTTACCTACCTTTGGCGGGATGATATCCGTTCCCCATACGTTCAAATTCAGAGACTTGCGACCCATCTCCACGAAACCACCGATTCCGCATCCAAAATCAAGAATTTCTGCTCGATCTAAACGGATGTTCAGCAATTCGTTTGAAAGCGCAACTAAACGGAATGTCTCTGTTACGCGACCATACCAATCCGGATCCTGATTTTCCCAATAGGTTTCATCATAGATAGTCGTATGATCTTCCTGATGATCGATAGCATCGGTAAAGAGAAAGCTACAATTATCGCATTGATAATACCAGCAGTCATCTGGTTCGTCTGGAATGGGGTGTCCAGTTTTCTTGCTGTATGGCAAGCCAAATTGAACCGTAGCATCATTACCGCATAGCTTGCACGTTGCATTACTACGCTTAACTGGCAGTTGAATCATTCTAATGCTATCCCGTACTGTGGACTGTTACTTGATGAAGAGATACGAAAACCGCGCGAATCGACTATCCCTCCCCTTTTAGATCGAAAATGTGGCGAACGCGCGAAGTGCTTTGGTATTTTGCCACCTTGGTATTGATTGCCTAGAGAATTAACCTCAGGAACAGAGAAAACCTTAGCGTAAAAAGGTATCAAGCTCCAGATCCGCCATGGATTCCACGAGCAGCTCAGCACCGAGGAAGATTCTGTCACACTGCCTTGGCTGGATCGTCGAAAGACACCTCGGTTAGCATCAACTCAACCAAAGGCTCGCTGGAGATTTCTGCCAGATCGTTGTATTAACACCCGCGTTGGCCGCGCCTGAAGCTCACTCTTTTCGTGTTTTATCGCAAATCACGCGCTAATGCCCGATAATTCCGAACTGATGCTCCAGAGACTTCTGAGTCGTATTTACTTTAATTAACTAAAATAGATAAAATTAATTTTAGTTTAAAAACTCTACCATGGCCGCATCGACCATCAAACGCCATACATTAGCGGCATCTTGTTTATAATATTCAGAAGATTCGTCTCGGTCAACATATCGTACGACTTGGCCGCCTGCTTCAGCCATTCTTTCATTTGGTTCGCGAATTGCCTTCAGAACCGTTTGCACTTTAGGAAGATAACTCTTCCACATTGGCTGAATACCCACCACGAAATCCGTAGAATTTCCGTCTGCCTCGCACAAAGCTCGAGCGGCACGTTCGATCGGAGACATATCATCGCCATGATTGTATGAAATATCGCTCAAATATCCCACTCCCAGAACAAAGGCTTGAACAGTTAATCAAATCAATTCGCTAATTGCCTAGTCAATATTGCTGGAGTAAAAATTTGCCCTATTATCTGAAATAGTTTCGCCGGCTGATTTGCTTCAGCGCCAGCAACATAGAGCACGTCCTTGTTGTCCATAATGAATTTCTGCGCCAGCAAATATGAAGATGGCTTCATCATGTTAAAATGATAGACAGTTGGTGTTTGCTCACCAGCCGCCGAGCTAACGTAGCGAAATATAAATACCGCAGCCGGATTCCCCAGATTTTCGTTCGGGCCACCAGCAGTTGCTAGCGCCTCGATCAGTGACATCTGACGAACTGGCAGATTATATTGGCTTACCTTGCTGGCACTGCCTAGCACGGAGTATGTTCGCGGATGCCTGACCAGCTCAATCCGATCACCGGCCTCCATCGGCATGCCGCCTATATTATTATATGCTAGGCCTTCGAGGGGGCCTTCGCTCACCGCATCTCCGCGGTATATTCTTACAAAAAGGTCTGAAATCGCCCCTCGATATCCACCTGCTAAATTTATGACATCAAGGAGTTTTTCGTTTGCACTAGTAAGGCGCAAACGTCCCGGGCTTACTATTTCTCCACCAATAATGATACCGCTCCCATTTGCAACGTCAAGCGATACCAGAACTTGTGGATTTTCTGATTTTCCACGCAGCCGCCGCTCAATCAATTCCTCCAATTGGGAGGGTGTATTGCCCGCAGCCTGAAGCTTCCCAACATAGGGCAAATGAATCTGCCCAGCGCGATCTATTTCAATTGGGCCAATTTTTTCTGATTTCGCCGAGGGATCAAATCCACCGCCCACAACTGCGTTCGCGCCGGCACCGGAGAACAGGCGTGCTCCGACTTCGTACACAGTCACGGTAATAATATCGCCTGGGACCAAGTTACCTGTATTGGCATTCCAGACGGGTGGCAGCGGACGGAATTCTGCGATTGCTGGCGGAAGCGGCACAGATTTGCTTGAATCAACCTCGATTAGGTTAAAAGCCCCCTTTCGACCTTCTTCGCGGATCAAACGTCCCACCGGCCCCGATGAAGGAAGAGTGCTACACGCACTTAGGCCCACCAGGGCAATGCAGTAATTGCACATCGCTATTGATCGCCACAGATTAGGTCGAGTCATGCCTTTTGCTCGTTCATTAATGTCAAGGACCTTATGTTTTGAAGTTTGAATGGGCAGCAGTGACCTCGCACCTTTCAAAGTCCTTTGCCAGATCGCAACAGAATTCACTAGCACTGATCACCTTCTCCAATACGGTAAACACGTTGCCAAGTTGCGGAAATATCCCTCCGGCTTGCCACCACTCCACCCATCAGCTCGATCTGTGCTAACCGCTTCTTCATACCTAAGAGAAACTCATGCGATGCGTGTCATAGCGTGGCATATATACCAATTGCTTGATCGAGATCGTGAAAAAGTCGACCGTGACCATTCTTCAAAATTAAAGCAGAGTTGCAATAATTTTTAATTATATTAATATCATGACTTACTAATATCATCGCCGCATTCGCGCGCTCTACAAATAATGCATCATGGCATTTCTTATGGAAGCGCTGATCGCCAACAGCAATTACTTCATCAATAAGATAGCAATCAAAATCTATCGCTAACGTCAGAGCAAAAGCCAGACGAGCTCGCATTCCCGAAGAGTATAGTCGAACAGGAAGCAGCAAATTCTGGCCAAGTTCAGCAAAATCATCTACGCGCTCTACAGTATCTTGAATTGGACGATTATAAAGTCTCGCGATAAATCTAATATTATCGAGGCCAGTCATACTTGCCTCAAACCCGCCACCGAACGCTAGCGGCCAAGACATTGACATTCCTCGGACAATCCGTCCGCTAGTTGGCCGTTCGACACCTCCAATCAGCTTGACTAACGTAGATTTGCCGGCGCCATTGCGGCCCAGAACGGCCAACTTCTCTCCCGTCTTAACGGTAAAGTTAACGCCAGTCAGGACCTGTTTTACACCCGTTGGAGTGTGGTAGGACTTAGTAACATCAATTGCGGCTATCGCAGCCTGATTTTGATTAATTGTAGCCGCTCCCACAGAGGCGAGCGGTGTCGGCAGATTGTCAGTCATCTCCAAAGACGATCTCCGCCAAGGACACCGCTATCCATGCCAAAGCCCCACAAATCAGGATAGTTAGGAGCAGATTGCGCCAAGCTTTAGGGTAGAGTGCCTCATCGGCTAAACTAGGTTCAGAAATGCGGGAAATGTAGAGTTGCTGCTTCCCAGCGCTTTCACGGGCCTTAACTAGGCCTAAGCTGGCCACCATGAGCCGCTTCTCAGCAATTTCCCGTTCAGCATCTAGAGCTTCGTAAGGCTTCATGCGCGCAGCGAGCGATCTTGGAGAACCGGCCGCTGCACCTGTCAGGCGCCCCAGTTCAGCTGCTAGCGCCGCCCGACGAGCACGCAATTGTGAGATGAGCGGACTTTCGCGAGCTACACGAATGGTCTGGGCAAGCTGCACGTCGATCACCGTTAATTCGGACGCTGCCGCCGATGCCAATTTGATCGCCGCGCCTGACTGCAGCTTAGGCTCTAACACCGCATTTTCGTCTCTAACTGACGCCAAGCGATTTAGAATGCCAGACAGATTCGCCGAAGCGGTGGCCACCTCGGTTTCCGCACCATCAACAAGATTGGAACGAATTCGCTGATTCAGCTGATTGACCTTGTATTCGGATGCAGCCAAAATGCGCTGTGCAATCAATTGAGCCTGCATTGGCGTAAAGGCCTGGATTTCTACGTGCGTAATATTCGTAGCTCGATTAAAATCAGCATCGACATAGCCGAGAAAATGCCTATGAAACATCTCCCAACTTTTTCCTGAAATCATCGAAGGAAAACTGGAAAAGAAGTCAACCTTGCCCGGTGCAAAAATGCCTCGAATGAATCCATCCTTATTTATAATCTTGAGGATATCTCGAGAATTTATATAATCGACAACTATTTCACTGTTATCTGCTGTTATATTAGATTGCGATATGCTCGATATACTTATCCTTTCTCGAGATGAATCAATCGAACGAACCACGAAAGCCAGTTCGGAAGTATAACGGGGAGTAGCGATAACAAAATTGTATAGAATAGATGCAATTACAGGTAAGATAAAAATTATTCCAATGATCCAAAGCCGTACGCTCCACACGTATGGCTTCGGCTCGACAATTGTCGGGGATTGACGCAATGCGTCGCCTAGGCGCGCGATTTTCGCTGCACTCACCGCTTGTTCACTTTTCATCATTAGCGGCCTTACTGCTAAAGATCATTGCCATCATTCCAATTCGATATGCTTTTGGGCTTTCAATACCAATACCCAGCCGATCGCATTTGCCAGTATGGCCCAAAGAGCGATATACTTGGCACTCCAAAACGTTGGAACCGCATTACCAAAATATCCCGCTCGAAACATCTCGCTTGCATGAACCAGTGGAGAATATAGCACCAATGTCCTTGCCGTTGGCGGCAGCCAAAACACCATATAAAATACGCCTGTCAACGGGAGGATCAAATACATGATCGGCTGTACGAAGCGTTCAAACGCATCTGAAAAATGCGCGATAGCCGTGATAATTAACGCCACTCCAAATGTTAGAAAGCACATCAGCATCCAAGCACCCAGCAACACCAAATAATCATCTACAGGCTCAATTATATCTAGTAACTCCAATGGAATATAGGCAACGAAAAATGCAATTAACGTCCCAATGGCCTCCAATAACCCGCGAGCTATAATGATGTCACTCGGCCTTACTTCACGATGAAACAACAGCCCAGATCCATGTCGAAAGCTATGGGTAAATCTAGAAACCATGTGTCGCCACAGAGTAAGAAACGTATATCCGGTTAAGACCAAGGGGATTACGCGCACCCCATGATTGCGCTCGCCGTAGATAATCGTCCAGGTCACCATGACACCCAAAGCCAGCATTAGAGGCTCAAGGACTTGCCAAAGAAAGCCGATATTTCTATGACCGAAACGTGCCATTAGTTCTCTAATTAAGAGTGCATTTATTACCCGAGACTTGCGTGCAATGTCTTTTGAAAGTCGCGACATCTTTCGATTCCTTAATTCAAATTGAGATGCTCGCGACTACCTGAGATTAACAGGTAGAAAATCAGAAAACTCCAGAAGCTAAGTAGTCCTACGGTAGCAATATATCGCCAACGGCGCGGCTCAAGCGGTTCATCTGGGAAATTTGGTCTTGCAATAGTCTCAATGTAAATTTGTTGGCGCGCAGCCTGTTCTTGAGCATTCTCTAGCTGCTTTTGTGCAGCTTCATATATTCTTTCTGCAAGGTCCCGCTCAACGATCAATCGTTCAAAATTACCAAGCTTTTTTGAGAGAGAATTTCCCTCTCCGGTCAATTCTCCCGCCTGTACCGCGGCCTGCTCCTCCAGCGCGGCAATTCGCTGCTTCATTGCAGATATGGCGGGATTTGCAGGTGCTTTAGCAAGCATTGCGCTCAAATTCGCGCGCAGGCCGGCCAGTTCAATAGCGAGCGCTGAGTTGCGTTCGGTAGCCGCTCCTGCGCTCTGCTCCGGGTCCACGGTTTTGGATGTGTTACGATATTTACTAAGTGCGATATTCGACGATAGAAATGCAGCTGATGCGATTTTCACATTGTTTTGCGCTAGTCTCAATGCGTCGGCATGGGCCCGTTCATTCATTTCATTTACCCGATGCTCACTAAGCGACAAGATCAAGTCAGCAATACGCTTCGCATCGATGCTATTGTAAGCACTAACTTTTACAGTAGTTATGCCTGTTTCTTGATTCTCTTCGACAATCACTTGCTTTTTAAAATACCTGAACAAGGATTCATTAGTATCATGCCTGCCACCGCTATGATAACGTGTCACGAAATCAGCATTATTCAGGCTGTAAATTCGGCGTAAATCAACGCGCTTCATCAATTCATTCATCGCATCGCGTGAATGAATATAATCCTGTATAGCAAATGCATCGTCGTTAGCACGCAAGATACCGAAATCTTGCAAATAAGCAGCAATCCCTTCAGCTGCAGGTTTATCAACGCTCCGAACGATGAACCGTGTCTCTGAAATATAACGGTCAGAGGCAACGAACTGGTAAAATACTACGGCAATTAAAGTAGGCAGAAGAAATGTCAGTAAGAATAATATCCTGCCATACTTTGCGTTCGCATACTCACGGACTGCGGAAAACTTAGTCCAACGGTTTGGTCTAACATCCTCTCGATGTGGCAGGATCGAAGACTGGGTGCTCATTCCAGTTCCATTGCCAAATAATTGTAGGTTTCAGTCACACCATCGAGTAAGCTGGTTCCAGGCAGCGGGGCACCAATAGCAGCAAGCTTTTCCATCCGCGCCTCTGTAAAATATTGATAGCGTCCCGCAAGATGGGCTGGCATATCAACAAATTCAATTAATGGGTCACGTCGCAAAGCAGCGAACATGGAATGCCCGACATCCAGCCAACGACCAGCCTTACCTGTCCCTATATTATATATATCAGAAGGAAATGGGTTATTGAGCATCCATTTCACGACAGAAATACAATCATCGACATATATGAAGTCGCGCATTTGTCCGCCATCAACATAATCAGAGCGATCTGAACGAAACAACCTGAGAGGTTCGCCATTACGCAGCGCAGTAAAATGGCTCGTCATCACAGAACGCATAGCTCCCTTGTGCCGCTCCCGAGGGCCATAGACATTGAAAAATTTGAGACCGGCCCAAAATTTAGGCGCCTGCTGACCTCGCCTAACCAAACTCAAAACCTGGCGATCAAAAGCCAATTTGCTCCACCCATATGGATTGAGCGGACGCAATTTCGATAGATATTCCTCGTCTGACCGATCTTCAAAGCCGTTGGAGCCATCCCCGTACGTAGCGGCAGACGAAGCGTAGATGAACCTGATCCCGCGCTTGGCAGCAAAGTCCCATAACGTACGACTCAATTGCAAATTTGATCGGACAATCAGATCGACATCGAGTTCGGTGGTCGCACTAATCGCCCCCATATGGACTATCGCCGAAATCTCATTCCCATGGTCGGTTAGAAATTCTGCCAATCGCTCTGGCGAGACGAACCGGTCGATCACTGCGTGACGGAGATTTTTCCACTTATCATCGCTGCCGAACCAATCACACACCGCAATTGGCTCTCGATCCTGCAGAGCGTTCACGATATTAGCGCCGATGAAGCCGGCGCCTCCAGTAATCAGAATCATGCTTCATCCTTGACCTTGAAGGCCCTCACTAGCCAGTTTAGAATGCCGCAGCAAATTCACTCACGGCCGCTGCGCTACACAACCAAATTCTGCTTGATCTTCTTGACGGCATTGGAGGTGGAGAGGCCGGGTACAAGATCGATAAGATGCACACGGCCTCCATCGTTTCGAACCTCGACCGCTCCCACAACCTCTTCTTCTGTGTAATCCGCCCCCTTGCACAAATCGGTTGGCCGTAGCGCTTTGATCAATTCTAAAGGCGTATCATCATCGAAAACGATGACCATGTCGACCGCATCAATCGCAGCCAAAACCGTTGCTCGCGAGTTCTCGGATTGGATAGGTCTTGCCGGGCCTTTCAAACGGGCAACGGAAGAATCGCTGTTCAGCCCAACCACGAGGCGATCGCAACGTGCTCGTGCCTGACGCAAAATTTCAATATGGCCAGCGTGCAATATATCAAAACAACCGTTCGTGAATCCTACTCGCAAGCCTTCTTGCTTCCAGATTTCAACTTGATCCCGAGCTTGTTCTAGAGGCCGAATCACTCCAATTTCCGCCCCCTGTAGATTTGCGACGGCACTCGCCAATTCAGCGTTGCTCAAGGTTGCAGTGCCGAGCTTTCGAACAACGGCACCAGCACCCACATTGGCTAACATTGTCGCCTCTTCCATTTCCAATCCCGCAGAGATCGCAGAACAGAATATCGCTAATGCAGTGTCACCTGCGCCGGAAACATCGAACACCTCAGTCGCAGATGCTTGTAGATGCATGGGATTTTGCCCGGAGCGAAACAGTGCCATTCCCTGTTCTGACAACGTTACCAAAATGGCCGAACCCGTTTGCTGGATAGCTTCGTACGCAGCAGCAGTACAATCGGTCAAACTAGAGCAATTTTTCCCGGAGAACATTCCAAGTTCACTTCGGTTGGGCTTTATGACTGTGGCTCCCGCATAGGCTGTGAAGTCCCGTCGTTTAGGGTCAACCACAATCACCTTATCGAGCGCGCGCGCGCGACTAATAATATGGCGCAGGACCGTATCGGTAAGAACCCCCTTGGCATAGTCGGATATGGCGACAACATCGAAGCTTTCGATCGCTGCATCAAAACGCGCAATCAAATCGGTTTCGACACCCTCTCCAACCGAGTTCGTATCTTCCTCATCGCAGCGTAGCAATTGCTGGCTCCCGCTGATGAAACGTGTCTTCAGCGAGGTGGGTCGCCCTTGCGTGGTAACGAGTAGATCCGGATCTCCACCCATTCGCGCAACCAACTCGGCGCAAGTTCGCCCGGCTTCATCATTCCCTATGACGGCTATTAACGCCCCTCGTGCACCAAGGGAGGATATATTAGCTAGTACGTTGCCGGCTCCCCCGAGCATGGCTTGTTCGCGCTTGACATGAAGAACTGGGACAGGGGCTTCCGGAGATATTCTTGAAACTGAACCATATCTAAATCGATCCAACATCAGATCACCCACGACGAGAACGCGGGCTGCTTTCAGATCGAGGTACCTCAAGATAGATGCCGACATATTGGCTCCGGATAATTAGTTTCGATTTGTCGTTACCAAGGTAAACCGCTGAATGCGGTATGCCCACTCTGGAAACGTAGATATTCGGTAAATCCGAACATAATATGATATAGCGTGGACGCTGGCACATGATCACATTTGGGAGTAAGGGACTGCCCTTCAAGGTAGTCGATCCATAGTCCATCTCCCAATGCCTTTGCTGGTCCATTTGTTTGCGGCGACAGAAAGTGTTTCAGAATCCGGGTGATATTTGCTTCAATAGCTTCGTCGTCAAAACCATCGATTTTCCCATGACGCTCCTGCATGGCAATCTGAGCTTTGAGGAACTCGGTGTTGGGCCAAATGCGAAAATCTCGCTGCTGGATTTCGCCATGCACACCGACTGCATCAAAAATTAAACCGGTATCAGGATCATGACCGTGTCGTTGAGCAAAGGTAAAAAGACGCTCAGCGATCTGGAAAGCCTCAGTTGTTCCAGATAATTCGCCATAGCGGTTTAGGAGCCAGACCCATTCATAATGGTGTCCCGGTTCAACGCTGATCCGCCCTCTCTCATCACCTGCCCTCCATTCGGTATCAAAGAATTCAGGCAGAGTATCAGTTACACTGTCGAAAAGACAATTTGCTGCAAGATCAAACAGTTCGTCCGCTAACTGCCTAAACTCCACCCTTCCCGAAAAACCAGTCAGGAAAATGGCCGCTTCAAAAAGATGCATATGTGGATTTTGTTCATGTAAAACTGAAGCGCGTGCGCGCGCACGATAACCTTTCCCTGACGGACTAAAAAGTTCAGTGCGCAACAAGCTTATCGCTGTAGATGCGATTTCAAGTGGATAGGGATCATTCGTGAGCCGATACCACCAAGCCATGGCGAATAAACCGAAAGCGACATCGTATAGATCAGTGGATGATTCCAACACCGATCCATCGCTATTTAGCCGCGAGACAAATTGCCCATCCGGGCGAAGACCATAGCGAACAAGATAGTTCACGCCTTCTAGTGCAACTTCGCGAGCACCGGCAACACCTCCTAGAGCTGCATGCGCCATAACATAGACTTGCCGCCCAGCGACGCGAATCCGCTTGAACCCTGGATCGACTGGCTTACCCGACCAATCAAAACGCTCATTAAATCCACCCAATTTCCTATCTGCCAATGATGCAACACACCACGGCAACGCCTTGTCCCAAAGCCATGAACGCAAAATACTATCTCCTTGGGGCACCAGCCAAGAGGCAGTTAGAGACAAATTATGACAGTTGCAACTTTAAGCTCAATCACGAGTCAGCCAAAGTCACAATTCGAAGCCGGCATCGTCATGGTTTCAAATTGTGACAAAAAACAAAATATTTCATATTTACCAAAAAATGAAATACAATTTTCAGTATAGACAAAAATAATTAATATGGAGTTTTATCGGCGAGTTTTTTAGAGAAATCTGACCATCTTCTATTAAATGAAGATTTTTCTAAATTATAACAATTTACAATTGCATTCAACCACGCCGAGGCATCTCCGGCATCAACCAACTCACCTTTCGCGCGAGCAATCTCTCTATGAGCTCCGATATCAGAGGCAATAACCCGCGTATCATGCATCAAGGCCTCCGCCACAGTCAGACTAAAGCCCTCTACCCACGAAGGAACCAACACAGCGCTGGAGAGACGATACAGCGAAGCCAATTCCGTATCATTAAGACCTGGAACTTCGACTATAAACGGTGCTATGTCGGTCATTGTATCGAGATCATGCAACAGCTCCGCATTATTCCAGCCCCGTTGTCCCGCTAATACCAAGCGTGGCATGTCTGCAACCGCACGCTGCGCGGACATAAGGCGCCAAGCATCTAATAACACGCGCACATTTTTTCGCCCCTCAATTGTCCCGGGGCAGACGAAGAAGGGAAGCATTGGTGTCCGGTTGTGATCCAAGATAAATGGATCGCAACCTGGCAACGCTCCAGCGCCCAGTCGATGTATTTCAATCAATGGCTGTCTTAGCCCCTCCTCTCTAAGGTAATTCCGCAAACGGCTCTCAGTTGACTCAGAGTTTACGGCAATCTTGCTTGCTGTTTGAGCAGCTATTTCGACTCCATATTTCAAGCTAGATTTAGCACCACAACTGCAGAATTGAGGATAATCAATTGGTATCAAGTCATGAATGAAAAAAGTAGATTGTATATTATATCTCTCTAGCCAATTGAAACGATCAAGATGACGAAATCCGTAGTGTGAAGCATGTATATAATGAAACGAATATTCCGTACTAGCAATAAAACGCATTAAAGATTGGGTTTGAGTGACAACCCGTGCCGCTGTTTCTAATTTCGACCACCATACCCCATTATTTCGTTGATTCGCTCCCAGTCGTAATACTCCGGGCTGATCACGTGGGCAGGGTGGCTGCGCCAGAACGGCCAAAACACTGTCAAGCAGCGCGGTGGGCCGTTGAATGATGCCGCGCTTTACTCGCATCTTGTGGAGCAACGACATCATTTGCCGTGCATCCAAGACGCCCGATGCATATCGCGTCTTGATCAGGAAGTGTGCTGGCCTAAGGCCGCAGAGTGACCGCTCAGCCAGCGTAAAGGCTAAAGAAAAATCTACTCGATCGATGCCAGTCATTACTGGATTTCTCATTCGCAGTAACAAAGCGGTGACATCATATAGAATTGTCATGGAGAAATTTCTTTTACAGAGTTCACAAATAATATATCAGTTCTTTTGTTATGGTATTTATCAGATATTTTTAGCCTCTCATTTTTTCCGTGGCCTGTTAATACATGAAAGACTTTTTTTACGCCCGCAGCGAACCCCGCGTCGATGTCCACCATGCTATCTCCGACCATGATCGACTCCGCTAAATCCAAATTTAGCTGTTGCGCCGCAGCCAACAACATGCCGGGCTTTGGCTTACGCCAAGGATGCGACCGCCGGAACTCCCCAAATCCTTCTGGATGAAATGGACATGCATAGATAGCATCCACTAGGCCAGGACCGAGAAGCTGCAGCACTCGGTCCTGCACCGCTTCATATTCCGCTCGCCCGCTCAGACCTCGGGCTATGGCGGACTGGTTCGTCACTATCACTACCTTAAAGCCAGCCGCCCGAAACCTCGCTAGACACTCTCGCACACCCGGGAATAGTACGACTTTTGTTGGGTCGCTGAGATAAGGGACATTCTCAATTAGGGTTCCATCACGATCTAAAAACAGAGCTTGGGTTGGCGCCTGCGCACTTTTGGTAAAATGCCAGCTCCAGTCTGGCATACTTTCTATTGCTAGCTTCACTGTTGCCGGCCGATGGCGCTAGTAGTCGCAGATAACACCTCTTCTGCCGTAATAGCCCCGACGCACGGACTTGCAGACTGCATCCGGGTGACAATGCAGGGCATGTCTTCGTTACGCCAACAGGGGACGCATCCGAATTCCTGCGGCTTCCAAAGCACCTTCACGTTTTTATGGTGGCGAGTGAATGTGCGCGCATCGGTCGGCCCGAACAGAGCTATGACCGGAATATCAAACGCTGCTGCAGCATGCAGAAAAGCGCTATCGACACAAACCATGGCATTCACGCAGGAGACCAAGGCCAATGATTGGCCCAAGGGGAGTGTAGCAGTTGAGGCAATACCTAATCCTGATGGGAGGCCCTCATCCAAATGATGGAATATCAATACATCATATTCCTCGGACAATGCTGAAATAATATCCTTAATTCTTGGATGATCCTTATAACTATCACGCGAGTATGGTTGAACTCCAACGATTGGCCTATTGCCAATTTTTTTTTCTTTAATAAATTTCTTGCAAAACTCTGTTTCATCATCAGATAAATAATGATTTATTTTGTAACCTTGATTGTGCAACTCTCCAGATTTTACTTGCATAGCTTTGGCGAATAATTCAACCCTTCCCAATTTAACGTAAGGCCTGACCTTGCTTTCATAGCGTCCCGCAGGACAGTCACTTAGATTTATCCAGTATCTATAAGACCTGAAATCGATGCGTGGACCATCCACATCAAGGAGATGGACATATGGATTATGCGCAAAGATTGGAAAAAATTTCCGCTGTATAGCAAAGTCTACCGGTTTACCTTGCTTCCGAGATAGCACTTCTAATCCTGGCTCCATCATGAGTAGATCGCCGATACCTCCCATAGCGCGTGTGACTAAGCTGGGCCCCTGCGCAGCCCGAATCAACGAAAATGGGTTACCTCTTCGTCCCGATCTGCGTAGCGTAAGATAACAAAGCGCCAAAACACTGCGGCAAAAAAAACGTTTTAATAAAAATAAGAATTTCTTATACTTACGCGAACGCCCTCTTTCAGCCTCCAAATAGCCGGTTGATGCCCATTTAATAAGAGTAGACCGTCGACTAGCCACCGGCTCATTAGGGCCGAATGCAACAAATGGCGCCATTTGTACACCGGCGTCGCCAGGTCGGAGATCTCGCTTATTCGCCAAGAGCCATCGTCCTACAGCGATGAACGACAAACCTTCTTCATTCAGAGATCCCAAATGAAGATGCGATTGTGCGAATATTTCTATCAATTTCGCGCATTGGTCAATGCTATTTTCAACTGCATATGGGCGCAATGCGTAATGTTCAACTAATTTCAATGCGTCTTCTGGCTTGTTCATAAATAGCTTAACACGAGCTATCAAAATGAGAACATTCATCGCTTCATTTGGATATGTTTTTTTGCAAAACTGATAGAAGTCATCTATTATTTCTTCAAATCTATCAGTTACAATGGCATCTCTGGTTCTGAAATAAGGCTTACCAGATTCAAAAATATGTTCGAGAGAAACGGTAATCTGGGCGCAATCGTTTGGACGAATTACAGGATATCCTGAAATTGTTTGCCCTTGATTTTTTAGGCGACGAATAAATCTTTCTATACGTCTATATTCGGCGAATGCGCTCTCATCGAGAAACTCCGCGAAGAATTGATCAAGCAATTTTTGCTCACCTTGCACCGCAGAAATTGACCTCTTTTGATCCATTATATAACCTCGAAACTCATGACCAGCCGCAAGCCCCCTGCCTCAAGCATCAGCAAAAGGATGAAACCCTTCGCAGCATACCAAAGGATTGTCTAGCGAGGCGAATGGCCATCAGTATGCGCACCAGCATTACTTTGCCTAAGTTGGACCCCATGAACAATCCCGACCGTAGCATTCGTTTGAGACCGTCATGGCTCGCACTAGGCTTTCCCGTCCACCCTCTATCGTAAGATCGCGGATGGGACATTCCCTCGCTCAAATCGGAATCAACGTTCACGGTGCTGGCTGGCGAGTAAGCGGGGCCGCGGCCCCACCTTTCGGACGTAAAGTGTAGCCGTGAGTCTGCGCGTCCTGATCAGGATGGAGGACGCTGGTGCTATGACGATGCCATGTGACGATGCTGGCAGCAGCAAGGTTCAGCGGTTCGAGGTTTTCACCGGTGCAGGCCAGCGGCGGGACCAACTTGCTCATCACGACCGATCGCCGTGCCTATCATCTGGCGTTGGTGAGCACCGGACGCACCGCGCTCACCGGGATTTCGTGGAGCTATCCCGAAGATGCCCTGCTGGCGCTGCGCCGCGCGAATGACGCAGCCCATGATGCCGAACCCATTGCGGCAGGCATTCAGGTCGAGCAACTGCATTTCAATTATGCAATTTCGGGCGATACCCCGGCGTGGCGTCCACTCCGCGCTTTTGATGACGGTCGGCAGACTTACATCGAGTTTCCGGCGTCGATCGTCGTTGGCGATGCGCCGCCGCTATTTATCGTCGATGGCAAGCGGGAGGCGCAGCTCGTCAATTACCGGCTCAGGGACCGATTCTACATTGTCGACCGGATCTTCGACCAGGCTGAACTCCGCTTTGGCACCAGAAAGCAGCAGGTCGTGAAGGTCACGCGAACGGGCTCAACTCGCTGGCGGAGGTCCTCATGAACGGGTCGGAGGCACAAGCCGAAACGCCGCCGAGCGACGAACGGCTGGGAGACCGCGCTGCTCACCCATCGACAGAAGAAGTTCGGCCAAAGGAAAATCCGGCAGCGCTGCAGATGCGGGCTCAACCGGCAAAAGCGCTGAGATTCAGGCGCAATATTCTGGTGGGCGGTGTCGCCATTTTTTCCGTTGGAATGGCGGCCACGATGTGGTGGGCGCTGGCGCCGCATCGACCCATGGCTATCGACATGCCGATGAATGAGGTCGGGGCTTCGCGGCTGCCATCGGATCAGTTGGCGGGATTGCCCAAAAGCTATGATGCGGTGCCGCAGCTGGGACCGCCATTGCCCGGCGATCTGGGGCGCCCGATCCTGAAGCGGCAACGGGAAGGGCAGGATTTGGTTGATATACGGCCCGATGACGCTGATGCACGAGCTGTGGCTGCCGCACGCGAGAAAGCCGCGGCCGATCTGCAAGCTGCCCGGCAATCTTCCTTGCTGGCCATCGCCGCGCAAAAGGGTGGGGCGGCAGCCAGCGCCGAATTCGCGGCAACGTCGCAGGTTGCGCCGGCGGCAAACGTGCCCGAGGCGTCGGCGTCCGATCAGGATCTCGATCCAAACGGGCAGGCGAGGAAGCAGCATTTCATGATGTCGTCTCAGACGGAGGGCGACATCAATTCGCACAGTCTGGAGCAGCCCATGTCACCGAATATAGTGTCTGCCGGCAGCGTGATTGCCGCAAGCCTGATCACCGGCCTGCGATCCGACCTGCCCGGTCTTGTGACCGCTTAGGTCTCGGAACGGGTTTACGACAGTCCAAGCGGTCAGACCTTGCTCATTCCCCAGGGAGCGCGGCTGATCGGCCGCTACGATAGCGCCATCAAACCGCGCCTTGATCATCTGGCAGCGCATCATCATGCCCGACGGCAGTTCCATCCGGCTGGACAATGCGCCGGCGACCGACACATCCGGCTATGCGGGGCTGGCGGACAAAGTCGATTATCATAGTTTGCGATTGCTGCAGGGGGGTGGCGATATCGACCTTGCTGGGTGTTGGCGCCAATCTCTCCATTTCCGGCGAGAGCGATCTTGTGCGGGCTCTCCGCGAGGCGACCCAGCAGAATGTTTCGCGTGCTGGTGATCAGATCACC
>Ga0307405_10000162_pt1 | contig 24577 bp, 24 predicted proteins | sample 322Cmetagenome_2_FD_203311 | JGI IMG/M metagenome (GOLD analysis project Ga0307405, IMG submission 203311) | Maize rhizosphere microbial communities from greenhouse at UC Davis, California, United States - 322HYB-C-1 | ecosystem: Host-associated > Plants > Roots > Rhizosphere > Soil | place...
ACGATGCAGTCGCCGTCCACGCGGACGTGGCGCTTGAGCAGCGTCGTGATCCCGAACGTCTTGTTCTCCTTCGCGTAGCGCTCGTTGCCGACGCGGAAGAACCCCTCGCTGATCAGCCGCACGACGCTCGCCGTCACCCGCTGGCGCGTCAGCCGGCGCGCCTTGGACCTGGCGCGGCTCGCGCCGTCGAAGTCGCGGCCGATCGCCTCGCGGATGAGCGGGAGGTCGAGGGCGAGCTGGCGTACTCGATAGTGCTTGCGGAGCGATCCCTGCTCCACCGCCTCGAGGTGGTAGCGGTACTGCTTGCGCCCCTTCGAGTCGAACCCCCACGCCTGCACCGCGGCGCGCGCGCTGGGCGCGACGTGAACGTCCGTCCAGGCGGGCGGGATGCGCAGCGCCTCGATGCGCGTGCGGACCGCGTCGTCGCGCACCGGCCGACCCTTCTCGTCGACGTAGCGGAAGCCGCGCTCCTTGCTCCCCTTCCGCAGGATCCACCGCTCGGTCATGCCGGCGGCGCGGGCAAGAAGCGGTCCGGCCACCGGCCTGCGCGCAGCCGCCGCGTGGTCCCCGAGCGCGGCGCGCCAGGGTAGATTCCGGCGCCCCTCCCACCTCCACCGGTCCCCCTCCGCATGTCCTACGAATTCCTAACCTTCGAGGTCGCCGAGCGCATCGCCACGATCACCGTCAACCGGCCGGACAAGCTCAACGCGCTGAACGACGCGACGATCCTCGAGCTCGGGCGGGCGATCGAGGAGGCGCGGGGGCGCGACGACGTTGGGGCGGTGATCCTCACCGGCGCGGGGCGCGCCTTCATCGCCGGCGCCGACATCTCCGAGCTCTCGGCGCAGACGCCGGTGACGGCGAAGGCGCGCGCCCAGCGTGGCCAGACGATCTTCCGTCGCTTCGAAACGTCGCCGAAGCCGACCATCGCCGCGGTCAACGGCTTCGCGCTCGGCGGCGGCTGTGAGCTCGCGATGTGCTGCCACGTGCGCATCGCCTCGGAGCACGCCAAGTTCGGGCAGCCCGAAGTCAAGCTCGGCATCGTGCCGGGCTACGGCGGCACGCAGCGGCTCCCGCGCCTCGTCGGCCAGGGACGCGCCCTCCAGCTCCTCCTCACGGGAGAGATGATCGACGCGCCGGAGGCGTTCCGAATTGGCCTCGTCAACCGCGTCGTGCCGGCGGGCGAGCTGCTCGGCGCGGCGCGCGCGATGCTCGGCCAGGTGCTCGCCAACGGCCCCCTCGCCACCGCGCTCTGCATCGAGGCCGTGGACCGCGGGCTCGGCATGTCGCTCGAGGAAGGGCTGGCGCTCGAGGCGACCCAGTTCGGCCTCCTCGCCGCGACGTCCGACATGGGCGAGGGGATGCGCGCCTTCCTCGAGAAGCGCGCGGCGCAGTTCGCCGGCACGTGAGCCGCGGCCGCGCGCTCGCCCTCCGGCGGCGCCTCGCCTCGCTGCTCGCCGCGCCGGCGCTTCTCGCCGCGGCGTGCATCGGCGAACGGGAGCGGCTGGACGTGCCGCGCGTCGCGCTCGACGTCGAGAACGCCGCGCCGGTGCCGGGCGGCCGCGTGACCGGCGTCGCCGCGGCGAGCGACGCGAGCGGCCTCATCTCGCTCGCCGTCTACGCCTGCACCGGCGACAGCACCTTCCGCCAGACGCGGAGCTACGACCGCGCCCGCGAGGGGGCGATCGACTTCGAGCTGCACGTCGCCTCCACCGCGGCGCTCGGCGACCCGCTGGAGCTGTACGCCGTCGCCTTCGACGACCAGGGCTTCGCGGCCGACAGCGCGCTCGTCCTGCGCGTCGGCGGCGGTGCGGACGACCCGGCCGCCGGCGCCGGCCTGTGCACGCGGCCGCGGCCGGCGGGCTCGGTGACGCTCCCCACCGCACCCGGCCCGTGATGGCGGACGCACCCGCCGGCGCCACCTCGGAGCGGCTCTGGCTGCGGCGGCTCACCATCCGCGACTTCCGTAACCTGGAGCGCGTGGACCTCGAGCTCCCCGCCGAGGGGATCGTCGTCGTCGGCGAGAACGGCCACGGCAAGACCAACCTCCTCGAGGCGGTCTACTACCTCCAGCTCCTCCGCTCGGTGCGCGGCGCGCGCGACCAGGACCTCGTGCGCTTCGGCGCCGCCGGCTTCCACGTCGCGGCGCACGCCGAGGGGGGGCACCCGCCGCGGCGCGACGTCTCGGTGGGCTTCGAGCGCGCCGGCAAGCGCAAGCGCGCGCGTCGCGATGGCTCGGAGCCGGCGCGATTGAGCGACGCGCTCGGCGGCCTCCCGTCGGTCATCTTCTCGCCGGGCGACGTTCAACTGGTCGCCGGCGCGCCGAGTGAGCGGCGGCGCTACCTCGACGTCACCCTCGCGCTCACCTCGCGCCGCTACCTGGCCGCGCTCCAGTCCTACCGCGGCGCGCTAGCCCGCCGCAACGCCGCCCTTCGCGACGCGGCCCGCCTCGGCGCCGGCGACGCCCGCGTCTCGGTGTGGGAGCCCGCGCTCGCCGAGCACGGCGCGGTGCTGTGGGCCGCGCGCGTGGCGTGGGTCGAGCGGGCGGCGCCGGAATTCGTGCGGCTGTGCGCGGCGATCGGCGAGCGCGGCGCGGCGCGCATGCGCTACGCCTCGGCGCTCTCCGCCCCGGACGATGCGGAGCTCGCCGCGCGGCGCGAGCTCCTCGCCCGCGCCCTGCGGGAGAAGCGGCCGCTCGACCTCAAGCGCGGGGTGACGCACGCCGGCCCCCACCGGGACGACCTCGAGCTCGCGCTCGAGGGGCGCGACCTCCGCCTCTTCGGCTCGGCCGGCCAGCAGCGCACGGCGGCGATCGGGCTCCGCATCCTCGAGGCGGCGACGCTGCGCGACGCGTCGGGCGCGGCGCCGCTCTTCCTGCTCGACGACCCGTTCGCCGAGCTCGACGCCCGCCGCTCGCACTGCATCCTCGAGCTGCTCAGCTCCGCCGGCCTCGGTCAGACCCTGCTCACCGTCCCCCGCGCCGGCGACATCCCGCCCGAGCTGACGAGGCTCGAGCGCTGGGACATTCGAGAGGGGGTATTGTCGCGGGGCGAGCGACGCGGGCCGCGGGGCGCGGAACAGCGACCCGAGCCGGACGAGTAGATTCCGCAAGCGAGCGCGGCGCTTTACCTCTTCGCGCTCCGCGCGTCACTCGTCGTCGCCCACCCGCGCCCTCGCGCCCCACCTCCCGTACCCCGGCAACTCTTGTCCTCCGACCGCCCGAACAGGAAACCGCAGCCGCTCGGCGAGCTGCTCGGTGGGGTGCTGCGCGAGGCCGGCATTGCGGAGCGGGTGGAGCAGGCGTCGGTCGTTCCGGAGTGGGCGTCGCTCGTCGGGCCGCAGATCGCCGCCGTCACCGAGCCCCTGCTCATCACCGCCGACGGCACCCTCTTCGTGGCCGTGCGAACGAACTCGTGGATGACCGAGCTGTCGCTCATGGAGCCCGAGCTGCTGCGCGCGCTCAACGTCAAGGAGGGGCGCCAGCCGGTGCAGAAGATACGGTATCAGATCAAGCTGTAAGTTATTGACTGACAAATAATTGCCGGCGGGCACCCGGGTTGCGTCCGGGGCCCCGGAAGGTTACATTTGTTGAGCTATCGAGGAGCCGGTCTTCGGCCGCTCTTCGGGTTCGGAATTCTCGTCTTTTCAGGGCAATCATGGCGAAGACAGCGACGGCGGAGACGATGGCGGGGAAGGCGTACGACGCGGGACAGATCCAGGTGCTCAAGGGGCTGGAGGCGGTTCGGAAGCGCCCCGGCATGTACATCGGCTCCACGGCTTCGCGCGGCCTGCACCACCTCGTCTACGAGGTGGTGGACAACTCGATCGACGAGGCGCTCGCCGGCTACGCCGACGAGATCACCGTCGTCATCCATCCCGACGACTCGGTCTCGGTGGAGGACAACGGCCGCGGCATCCCGGTGGACATGCACCCGGTGGAGAAGCTGCCCGCGATCGAGGTCGCGCTCACCGTCCTGCACGCCGGCGGCAAGTTCGACAAGAGCAGCTACAAGGTGTCGGGCGGGCTGCATGGCGTCGGCGTCTCGTGCGTCAACGCGCTCTCCGAGTCGCTCAAGGTGTGGGTGAAGCGCGACGGGAAGGAGCACTACATGGACTTCGTGCGCGGACACACCACGACGAAGCTAAAGGTGCTCGGCAAGGTCCCGGCGAAGGAGACCGGCACGCGCGTCTGGTTCAAGCCGGACCACGAGATCATGACCGAGCTGCGCTACGACTACGCCACGCTGGCGTCGCGGCTGCGCGAGCTGTCGTTCCTCAACAAGGGCACGACGATCCACCTCCGCGACGAGCGCGAGGGGGAGCAGAAGGCGGAGACCTTCCACGCCAAGAACGGGCTGCGCGAGATGGTGCAGTACCTCACCGGCACCAAGAAGACGCTGCACCCCGAGGTCATCTACATCGAGACCGAGCGCGACGACATCGAGATCGAGCTCGCGATGCAGTACAACGACGGCTACAACGAGAACGTCTTCTCCTTCGTCAACAACATCAACACGCACGAGGGCGGGACGCACCTCACGGGGCTCAAGAGCGCGCTCACGCGCGTCATCAACCTCTACATCCAGAAGAGCAGCAACCTCAACAAGAAGGACAAGGAGACGACACTCTCCGGCGACGACGTCCGCGAGGGGCTGACGGCCGTGCTCTCGATCAAGGTGCGCGAGCCGCAGTTCGAGGGGCAGACGAAGACGAAGCTCGGGAACAGCGAGGCCGAGGGCGCCGTGAAGGGCGTCGTCAATGAGTTGCTGTCGCAGTACCTCGAGGAGCACCCGAAGGTCGCCAACGCGGTCATCGACAAGGCGATGTCGGCGGCGCGGGCGCGCGAGGCGGCGCGCAAGGCGCGCGACCTGACGCGCAAGAAGTCGGGGCTCGACATCGGCAACCTGCCGGGGAAGCTCGCGGACTGCTCGCTCGTCGATCCCGCGCTCTGCGAGCTGTACCTCGTCGAGGGCGACTCGGCCGGCGGCTCGGCGAAGCAGGGGCGCAACCGGCAGTTCCAGGCGATCCTGCCGCTGCGCGGCAAGATCATCAACGTCGAGAAGGCGCGCATCGACAAGGTGCTCTCGAACGAGGAGATCCGGACGATCATCACGGCGATCGGCTCGGGGATCCGTGACGAGTTCGAGCTCGAGCGCACGCGCTATCACAAGATCGTGATCATGACGGACGCCGACGTGGACGGCGCCCACATCCGCACGCTGCTCCTCACGTTCTTCTTCCGGCAGATGCCGGAGCTGATCGAGGCCGGCTACATCTACATCGCGCAGCCCCCTCTCTTCCGCGTCGCGCGCGGCAAGGAGGAGCACTACGCCTTCGACATGGCGGAGCGCGACGCGATCGCGACCCGGCTCGGCAACGGCGACGGCAAGAGCTCGGTCAACATCCAGCGCTACAAGGGGCTCGGCGAGATGAACCCCGAGCAGCTCTGGAACACGACGATGGATCCCACCCGGCGCACGATGTTCCAGGTGACGATCGACGACGCGATCATGGCGAACGACATCTTCCAGCGCCTGATGGGTGACGACGTGGACCCGCGGCGGGTCTTCATCCAGGAGAACGCGCGCTTCGTCTCGAACCTGGACGTCTAGCGAGAAGGCGATAGGCTGTGAGAAGGGGGCGCCTCGGGAGAGCCGCCCCCTTCTTTCTTGTCCGCCGTGACGCGATGCCCGCGGAAACCCGTCGGCCGGCCGGCGCGTAGGAGCGGCCATGCAATCGCCTCCCCCTCCCGAGCAGGCCCCGGCGGCCCCGGCCGCCACCCCGGCGCCGAAGGCGCCCACCCCCACCGTCGTCCTCTCGGACGGTACTCCGCTCCAGGGACTTCCCACCACGCCGCAGGAGGTCCAGGGGCTCCGCGAGCGTCGCGAGATGCTGCGCGATCAGCTCGAGCGGGCGACGAATCGGCGCGCCAATCTCGTGGAGCAGCTGAGCGAGGGGGGCGCGGATGAGGTACGGGCCGGCATCCAGCAGCGCCTCACGCTGATCGACGAGCGCATCCTGCAGATCGAGCGCGACCAGGCGGCGACCGAGCGGCTTCTGAGCAGCGCGGCGCCGGAGGTGCTCGCCCTCACCGCCGGGCAGCCGAACCAGGGCCCGATGATCGACGAGGACGACGCGATCGGCATGTCGTTCGGTGCCTTCGGGCTCGGCATCGTCGTCGCGATGTTCCTCGGCCGGATCCGGCGCCGCTTCAGCCGGCGCCGCGCCGGGACCACGGCGGCGCGCCCTGCCGTTTCGGCTCTGGCCGACGACCCGCACTTCGAGCGGCTGACGCTCGCCGTGGACGCGATCGCCGAGGAGGTGGAGCGGATCGGCGAGGGGCAGCGGTTCGTGACGCAGCTGCTCGCCGCGAAGCGCGAGACGCCCGAGCTGAGCCCTCAGGTGGAGCGGCGCTGACGAGCCGACGACCGGCGGCCGGCCGCGCTGGACGTCACCTCCAGCCTGCGCTGGTCGTCCTCCCCCGTGCACTCCACCACTGACCGCGGCGCCCCCACATGGCCCGGGGATGCGCCGACGCATGGGTCGCCGGCCACCACCTCGCCCTCGCTCTTCGAGAGCACCCTGGCACGGTTCGTCGCGCTCGCGACGCTCCTCCTCTGGATAGTGCTCGCGGCGGGCGCCCCGTTCATGGTGCGGGCGATTCGCGCCGACGGCGGCACTCCGACTGAGTATCTGTTTTTCGGCCTCTACGGCCTCGTGCTGACGACGGGACTGGCCGGCGTGACGCTGCTCGGGAGCGCGATCACCCGAAGGATCGCCGGCCCGAGCGCCGCGAAGGGATTCGCGCTCGCGCTCACGACGCTCATCGGACTCGCGCTCGTCACCGACGCGCTGACGTTCGCGCTCCTCGGGCTGCATCCCTACGGCCGCCTCACCTGGGCGGCGGTAGCCACGGAGGACGTGCGCCGAGTTCCGTGGTGGAGCGTGGCCGCGGGAGTCGCGGTCGTCGTCGGTGCCGGCGCGCTCACCGCCACCCTCTGGCGGGTCGCGGACCGCTCGGCGCGTCGCAGCACCGCGCCGCGCTTCGCGGCGCGGTTGCCGAAGCGACTGCTCGTGTACTTTCCGACCGGCCTCGTCACCTTCCTCGCCCTCGATCAACCCGATGCCGAGCGTGTCGTGCCGCGGGCGGCGCTCCCTTTCTACGCACTTTGGCTGGCGCCGGGGAAGTCACTTCCCGACGCGCGCCCCGCCTATTCGTCGACGACCGCCCCGCCGTCGGTCGCCTTCGAGCGGCGGCCGACGATCGTCTTTCTGATGGCCGACTCCTTTCGTTGGGACGTCGTCTCGCCCGAGGTGATGCCCTTTCTCTCGCGCCTTGCGGTGTCCGGCGGCTGCGCCAGCGCACCGCGCCACTACGCGAGCGGACACCTCACGCAGTTCGGCACGTTCAGCCTGCTCTACGGGTTGGAGGGCTACGCCTTCCTCCCCTTCATGCAGGAGGGACGCCTCTCGACGCCGCTCGCCGCGCTCGACGGCGCCAGCTACCGATTGGAGGGGTACGACGCGTCGGGCGTATCGGGGTATTCAGTACCGCCGCTCCGCAGGTCGCAATTCGATCGCTACGAGAGCATCGGCGAGGACTCCGTGGTCGTCGCGCGCGTGATCGCCTCGCTACGCGCGAAGGACGACACGCCGCGCTTCGTCTTCGGATTCCTCAGCGCCACGCACGCCGGCTACAGCTACCCACCCGGCTGGAGCCGCTTCCCCACCGGCTCCGAGCACCCTCCCCTGAGCGCGCGGGAGCGAATCTTCAACCGCTACCGCAACAGCGCCGGCTACGTGGACTCGCTGGTCGCGCGCGTGTACCGTGTCCTCGCGCCCCGCATCGCGAGCGGGGAGGCGGCGCTCGTCGTGACGGGCGACCACGGCGAGGAGTTCTGGGAGCACGGCCTAAACGGCCACGCGGCCGTCAGATTCCACGACGAGCGGACGCGCGTGCCGCTCGTCGCCTGCTTCAGCGGCGCCGCGCGGATGAAGCCGACGCTCTCGACGCACGCCGATGTCTTCCCAACCCTCTTCGACTGGATGGGGGCCGCCGGCTGGGACTCTACGCGCGTCACCGGCCGCTCGCTCCTCGACTCCCGCCGCGACGACGTCGTCTCCCTGTCCGGAGCTGGCTTCCCGACGCAGGCCGGCGCGTTCGCCATCGTCACGCCGACGCACAAGTTCTGGCTCCATCTGGACGGCCCCGACCTAGGCGCGATGGTCCTCGACCGGGCGACCGACTCGGCAGACGTGGAGGTGCCGATGTCGGCAGCGACGAGGCGGGAGTTCGAGCGCGCGCGCGTGGCCTATCTGCGGAAGCAGCGCGCGGTAATCCGCGTAGACGGAATCGCCACCGGCCACGACGCCCCGTAGCCCGCTGCGCAGCCGCGGCTCAGTACGTGTTCCGCTTCCCGCGCGCCGCGTCCCACAGAATCTTGGCGAACACCAAGTGGACGGCGACGATCGCCAGCACGGGGATCAGCATCGAGATCCAGGCCACCGTCTGGTGGGTGCTGTCCATGCCGCCCGTGATCGGCCGCGACCAGCTCACCCAGCCAAGGAACAGGTAGAGCGCGACCAGGCCGAGGGCGACCCCGACGCCGCCGAGCGCACCGAGTTTGTCGAATTTCATCGGGTCTCCGTGAGTGAAAAGCCGGGACGACTCGGCGAGAGCTCTTCCTGGCCGCCGCAACTAATCTGCCGCGGCATACAGCTCGGCCCCGGCGGCCGTCACGCGGTGCGAGACCAGCGGCAGCGGCGGCTCTGCCTCATCGGCGATGACGATCGCCTGGCGGAGCGCCGACTCGCCCGCGACGACGCCGGCGTGGTCGCGGGCGAAGATCGTCGCCAGCGGCTCGCCCGCCTCCACCCAGTCGCCCGGCTTCGCCGTGATCACGAAGCCGACGGTCGGCTCGACGACGTCCTCCATCCGCGTGCGACCGCCGCCGAGGGCGGTGATCCCCCGCCCCACCGCGCGCGGCTCGACGCGGGCGCCGAGTCCGCGCCGCGGCGCGACGTAGATCTCGCACGCCCGCGCCTGCGGGAGCACGGCGGGGTCGTCCACGACGCCGGGGTTTCCGCCCTGGGCCTCGATGATCTGCTGGAACTTCTCCGCCGCCCGCCCCGACGAGATCGCGACCTCCATCGCGCGACGCGCCGCGTCGAGCGTCGGGTACGCGCCGCCGAGGACGAGCATCTCGGCGCCGAGCGCGTAGGTCACGTTCATGAGGTCGGGCGGGCCCTCGCCCTTGAGCGCGGCGATGGACTCCTCGACCTCGAGCGCGTTGCCGCAGGCGCGACCGAGCGGACGGTCCATCGCCGTGAGCAGGGCGACGACGGGGCAGCCACGGTCGGCGCCGAGCTCGATCATCGTGCGCGCCAGTTCGAGGCCGCGATCGAGCTCCGGAAGGAAGGCGCCGGAGCCGCGCTTCACGTCGAGCACGAGGCCGGTGAGCCCCTCGGCGAGCTTCTTACTCATGATGCTCGCCGCGATCAGCGGGATGGACTCGACGGTCGCCGTGGCGTCGCGCAGCGCGTACATCTTGCGGTCGGCGGGGGCGATCTCCGCCGTCTGCCCGATCAGCGCGCACCCGATTGCGTCGATCTGGCGGCGCGCCTCGTCGAGCGAGAGGTCGGTCCGGAATCCCGGGATCGACTCGAGCTTGTCGAGGGTGCCGCCGGTGTGACCGAGGCCGCGGCCTGACATCATCGGTACCGCGACGCCGAGGCCGGCGACGAGCGGCGCGAGGACGAGCGACACCTTGTCGCCGACGCCGCCCGTGGAGTGCTTGTCCACCCGCCCCTGCGCGAGGTGCGAGAGGTCGAGCCGCGCCCCGCTCGAGAGCATGGCGTCGGTGAGAGCGCTCGTCTCGCCGCGGTCGAGGCCACGGAGGAACGCCGCCATGAGGAAGGCGGCCATCTGATAGTCGGGGACGTGGCCGGCGGCGTAGGCGTGCGCGAGGGCGCGCAGCTCGCCTGGCTCGAGGCGGCCGCCGTCGCGCTTCCGCTCGATCAGGCGCTGGGCGAGCATCACGGCGCCGGGCGGCGAGCTGGGGGCGCGAGCCGTTGACCGGCCTCGGGGGTAGCAGTACTCTGTCGGCCAGCAGTCACCAGCGGCGCGCGGCCGGCCGGGCGGGGTCCTCGTCCGGGCCCGCGCCACGCCGCGCCCTCCCTCACCCGCTTTCGGGAGTCTCCATGTCCTTCCGCTCCGCCGTCCTCGCCCTCGCCCTTTGCGCGACGCCTGCCTTCGTCGTCGCGCCCGCGGCGCTCGCGCAGTCGGCCGCCGAGCACGTCGCCGCGGGCGATCGCGACCACGCGGCCAACAACACGGCTAGCTCGCTCAAGCACTACGAGGCGGCGATTGCCGCCGACCCGAAGGACTACGAGGCGCTGTGGAAAGCGGCCCGCGACGCCGTGGACCTCGGCGAGTCGCAGCCCGACGCCGCCCGGAAAAAGGAGCTGTACAAGGCGGGGGAGCTCTACGCCCGGCGCGCGGTGGAGGCGAACCCGAACGACGCCGAGGGGCACTTCCAGCTCGCCCGTGCCCTCGGGCGTACGGCGCTCTCGCTCGGCAAGAAGGACCGCGTCAAGTACGCGGCCGACGTCCGCGCTCACGCGCTCGAGGCGCTGAAGCACGACCCCAAGCACGCCGGCGCGCTACACGTCATGGGAGTCTGGAACGCGGAGGTCATGCGGCTGAGCGGCTTCTCGCGGATGGTCGCCCGCAACTTCCTCGGCGGGCAGGTGTTCGGCTCGGCGAGCTGGAAGGAGGCGGTGCGCTACATGGAGGACGCGGTGGCGGTCGAGCCCGACCGCATCACACACCGGCTCGACCTCGGGGAGATTTACGCCGACGTCGGCGACAAAGCAAAGGCGCGCGAGCAGTTCGAGGCCGCGCTGCGACTGCCGGCCACCGATCCGAACGACCAGAAGTACAAGCAGAGCGCGGAACGGGCACTCAAGAACCTGAAGGGCTGAGCGACGGCAGCGAACCGTTGACGATTCGCGGTCCACGATTGCCGGCAAAAGCAGAGGACCCCCGGGGTGCTTCGATCAGCATCCCGGGGGTTCGACCGTCTACCGTAAACCTTCGACCGCCAACCGTTCACTGCCCTCGCCGCGCCCGTCCTAGGCGTCGAGCAGATCCGCCGCCTTCCAGCGGCCGCGGGTCACGCTCCGGCTGACGCCGCGGCGACTGCGGCGCGCGGCGCCCCGCAGCTCGCGCCCGAGCTCGTCCCAGGCGTCGCCCGCCGAGCTGGTGAAGTAGCGGGCCCGTTTCCGGATGACGGCGCGGGTCGCGCGACCGCTCTGCGGGGCGTAGAGGAGGGCAGTGCTGGCGCCGATCAGGGCGCCGATGGCGATCCCCGCCCCGAAGGCGCCGACCCGCCCCCAGTCGAGGTCCGACGAAACGGACGGCTCCAGCTCCCGGGTCGAGCGCCGGGCGGGGGCCGGCCGGGCCCCCGTGGCGCGGGCGTCGCGCGCCGCCTCGAGGTCGGCCGCACCACGACGGGCGGCGCCCCCGGAGAGGCGCGCCGCGAACGAGGAGACGCCGCGGACGGCGTCGCCGAGCGCGGAGGTGCCGCGGGGGCGACCCCCAGGGGAACGTGACGGAGTGCCGGCGAAAGACATGGAAGACTCCCTTGGCTCGAGATCGAGCGGATGCTGGTAAGAAAATTGCGAGCTAAGCGGGTCGAGACGGGGAGCGGGGAGCGGCGCCTCGGGACCACGCCAGCCCGGTCGTCTCATCGCACGCACCCACCGGTCTTCGTGCCACGACGCGTCGCATCGCTGCCACCCGGCTGCGGTCGCGAAGACCTCACCTGTTCCACCCCCGTTTCACCCGTCGCAGCGCGGCCCCGGTCGCGCCACCCGCGTGAGGGCTCGCATGAACGACACTGGTAAAACCGTCCTGCTCGTGGAAGACAACGAAGACAACCGCATCGTTTATTCCACGATCCTGCGGCACTTCGGGTACCGCGTGACGGAAGCGCTGAACGGGGAGGAAGGGATCGCCAAGGCCCGGGCCGAGAAGCCCGACCTGATCCTCATGGACATCTCGATTCCGATCATCGACGGCTGGGAGGCGACGCAGGTCCTGAAGCACGACCCGGCGACGAACGAGATCCCGATCATCGCCCTCACCGCGCACGCCCTGGCGAGCGACCGGGAGAAGGCGATGGAAGTCGGGTGCGACGGCTACCTGGCGAAGCCGTGCGAGCCGCGCGCCGTCGTCGCCGAGGTGCAGCGATTCCTCGGCAAGAGCAATGGCTCGTGACGCGGTGAGGCCGAGCCCGCAAGCGAGCGCGGGGCGCGAGGCGACGGCGGGTGGCGGCGGGGGCGGCGCAGAGCGAGGCGCCTCCCCCGCCGCCCGCATCCTCATCGTGGACGACCACGAGGACAACATCGAGCTGCTGCGGGCGCGGCTCGAGGCCCGCGGCTACGCGACCGTGAGCGCGCACGACGGCCAGCAGGCGCTCGACATCGCCACCCGCGCCCCTCACCCCGACCTCATCCTGCTCGACGTCATGATGCCGAACATCGACGGCATCGAGGTCGCGCGCCGACTGAAGGGGGACGAGTCGCTCCCCTTCATGCCGATCATCATGCAGACGGCGCTCGACTCGACCGAGCACACGGTCGAGGGGCTCGACGCGGGGGCGGACGACTACATCACGAAGCCGATCAACTTCGCCGTGCTCGAGGCGCGCGTGCGCACGCAGCTGCGGCTCAAGGGGCTCGTCGAGGAAGTGCAGCGGCAGAAGGAGGAGCTGGAGCGCATCTCGCGCACCGACGCGCTGACGGGGCTCGACAACCGGCGCCACCTGGAGGAGCGGCTCGAGGAGCAGTTCGAGCACGCCAAGCGGCTCCACGAGCACTTCGCCGTCGTCATGTGCGACCTCGACAAGTTCAAGAGCGTCAACGACACGTACGGGCACCAGGCGGGCGACGAGGTGCTGCGCCAGTGCGCCCGCATCCTGAAGGGGGAGGCGCGCGAGATCGACCGCGTGGGGCGCTACGGTGGCGAGGAGTTCATGCTCGTCCTGCCGGGCGCGCAGCCCGACTCGGCGGTCACGTTCGCGGAGAGGGTGCGGAAAGCGGTCGAGGCCCATACATTCACCTTCGACGGCGGCACGCTGCGGCGGACGATGAGTCTCGGCGTCGCCGGCTGGCCGCACTCGAAGCTGGCGCGGAGCGACGACCTCGTGCGCGCCGCCGATGACGCGCTCTACGTCGCGAAGGAGACGGGACGCAACCGCGTCGTCCGCTTCGACAGCGCCGAGTTCCTCGCCCACAGGCAGCAGTCCCCGGCGCCGGCCGACCGGGCGGCGACGCCGGCCGACGTGCGCCCCGAGACCGCGACCTCTTCCCATCCGGATGACGACCGACAGTACCAGCGCCAGCGGGCCGGATTCGAAGCCGCCGGAGGGTTCGGGGCCTGACCCGCGCCGCGGCGGCGGCGCCGGGGCGGAGGGAGCCACCGCGACCGGCACGCCGCCGGGCGGCATGCCGCGCGACCCGGCGGCCGAGCGCATCGCCCGCCTCGAGGCGCGGGTCGCCGAGCTGCAGCGCGAGCGCGACCACCTCGTCGCCGTCGTGGACATCCTGCAGGAGATCTCCTCGTCGCTCCACTTCGTGGACATCCTGCAGGCGATCGCCCGCAAGCTCGGCGAGGCGTTCGGGCTCGACCGCTGCTCGATCTTCCTCGCCGGCGAGTCGGAGGAGGTGCGCCTCGTCGCGAGCTACGAGGACCCGACGATCCGCAACCTCGTCGTGGACCTCGGCCGCTACCCCGAGCTGCAGCGCGCCTTCTCGTCGGGCGAGACGGTGTTCATCCCGGACGCCGCCAACGACCCGATGCTGCGCGGCGCGAAGGAGGCGCTCGCCCTGCGCAACGTGAAGTCCATCGTCGTCGTGCCGATCCGCTGGCGGGGGTCGGTGATCGGCGCGATCTTCCTCCGCACGGAGCGCGACGGCAGCGCCTTCTCGGACAGCGACGTCCGCTTCTGCCAGGTCATCGCCTCGCTGACCGCCAAGGCGCTGCGCAACGCGCACCGCTTCGAGGCGCTGCTGCGCTCGACGCACGACCAGACGCGCGCCGAGCGGACGGTCGAGCTGCAGCGGATCGCGCTCGTCGCCTTCCTCCGCCGCCTCCTCGACCGCTTCGCGCGGAGCGAGGACCACGCCTGGTCGGAGACGCTCCTCCCGAAGGCCTCCGACGAGGAGCTCGACCGCCTGGTCGGGATCGCGATGCGGGTGCTGGAGGAGGAAGCCAAGGGCTAGCGTCGAGCGAGGGGAGGTGGGTTGGCCGCAAGCGCCTGAATCCGTTCGCTCGACGCTCGACGCTCATCTCGGATCCGCGCTCCTCCCGACCGCCCGCACGCATGCCACCCGACCTCAGCGCGCTCTCCGCTCGCGCCGCCACGCTCCGCGAGCAGATCGAGCGCGCGTCGTACGAGTACTACGTGCTCGACCGGCCGACGATGGCCGACGTCGAGTACGACCGGCTGTTCCGCGAGCTGCAGCAGCTCGAGGAGCAGCACCCCGAGCTGCGGACCGCTGACTCGCCGACAGTGCGCGTCGGCGCGCCGCCGCAGTCGAGCCTCCCCAAGCATACCCACCTCGTGCCGATGCTCTCGCTCGGCAACGCCTTCGACGACGCCGAGCTGGACGAGTGGGGCGGGCGGCTGCGACGGCTCGTCGGCGCCGACGTCGAGCGCTCGGGGTACACCGCCGAGCTCAAGATCGACGGCGCGGCGGTCAGCCTCACCTACCGCGACGGGGTGCTCGTCACCGGCGCGACGCGCGGGAACGGCGCCGTCGGCGAGGACGTCACGCCGAACATCCGCACGATCCGCGAGGTCCCGCTCCGGCTGCGCGGGGGCGCGCCGGCGGGGACGATCGAGATCCGCGGCGAGGTCTACATCCCGTTCAGCGCCTTCGAGCGGATGAACGCGCAGCGCGCCGCGGCCGGCGAGCCCGTGTTCGCGAACCCGCGCAACTCGGCGGCCGGCTCGCTGCGCCAGCTCGACCCGGCGATCACGGCGGCGCGTCCGCTGCGCTTCTTCGGCTACGCGGTCGCCGCGCCGGCGGGCACCGCGTTCCCCTTCCAGACGCAGTGGGAGCTGCTCGAGACCCTCGCCGCGTGGGGGATCCCGGTCGCCCCGCAGCGGCAGGCGTGCGCGACGCTCGCCGAGGTGCACGCCTGGGCGCACGACGTCGAGCAGCGCGTGCGCGCGGAGCTCGACTTCGCGATCGACGGCGGGGTGGTGAAGGTCAACTCGCTGGCGCTGCAGGGCGAGCTGGGCGACGTGGGGCGCGAGCCGCGCTGGGCGCTGGCCAGGAAGTTCGCGCCCGACATCGCCGAGACGACGCTCGAGGACATCCAGGTCAACGTCGGGCGCACGGGGTCCATCAACCCGTTCGCGGTGCTGTCGCCGGTCGAGATCGGCGGGACGACGGTGCGGCTGGCGACGCTGCACAACTTCGAGTTGATCCGCGAGAAGGACCTGCGGGTCGGCGACATCGTGCAGGTGAAGCGCGCCGGCGAGGTGATCCCGCAGGTGATCGGCCCGGTGCCGGAGCGGCGCGGCGCGGCGGGGGCGCCGCCGGTGCCCTACGCGCCTCCCAAGCGTTGCCCGTCGTGCGACACGCCACTCGTCGCCGGCGAGGACCGTGGGATGCTCTACTGCCCCAACTTCGCCTGCCCGGCGCGGCAGCTCGAGGCGCTCGTCCACTTCGCGTCGCGGAACGCGATGGACATCCGCGGCCTGTCGTACGCGCGCGTCCAGCAGCTGCTGACGACGACCGTCGAGCGCGACGGCGAGACGCGCCCCCTCGTCCGCGACGCCGCCGACCTCTACGACCTCACGGTCGCCGACCTCGTGGAGCTCGAGCGGTTCGCCGAGAAGAGCGCGGAGAACCTCGTGCAGGCGATCGCCGCGTCGAAGGCGCAGCCCCTCTCGCGCCTCGTCTTCGCGCTCGGCATCGACTACGTCGGCGAGATCGCGGCGCGGCTCCTCGCCCGGCACTTCGGGACAATGGACCGCCTCGCGGCGGCGAGCGAGGAAGAGATCCTCGCCGTGCGCGGAATCGGCGACGTGATCGCCCACTCGGCGGCGCGCTGGTTCGCTGACCCGCAGGCGTGCGCGCTCATCGAGCGGCTGCGCGAGCGCGGGCTCACGTTTGTCGAGCCACGCTCGACGACGGGCAGTGCCCTCGCCGGTCAGACGTTCGTCATCACGGGGACGCTTCCCACGCTCTCGCGGGAGCAGGCGAGCGAGCTGATCGAGGCGAACGGCGGCCGCGTGACGAGCAGCGTCTCGAAGAAGACGGCCGCCCTCGTCGCCGGCGCGGACGCCGGCAGCAAGCTCGCGAAGGCGCAGGAGCTGGGCATCCCGGTGATAGACGAGGCGGAGTTGCTGAGTCGGGTGTCGGGTGTGGGGGGCGGGGTGTAGCGACGGCCCGCGCCGTGCGCCGATCCCTTCCGCGACGATTAGCCAGCCCCTACCCTACACCCTACACCCCACACCCCGCACTTCATGCTCGACCTCACGACCAACCAGCTGGCCGCCGTGCCCCGCGCCTCGCTGGCCGCGTTGCGGGCCGCGCTGCTGCGCGACGCGGGCCCGTCCGCGGCGGCGTACCTGCAGGAGGCCGGCTACGCCGGGGGGGAGGCGATGTTTTCCTCCTTCCGCGCCTGGCTCGGCGCCCGCGAGGCCGCCGCGCCCGAGGACCTCGACCTCGAGACGTTCGAGCGGCGGGCGACGGAGTTCTTCCGCGAGGGCGGCTGGGGGTCGCTCAAGGTCGGGACGCTGCGCACCGCGGTCGGCACGCTGGACAGCGACGACTGGGCGGAGGCCGACCCGGCGGCGGCGCTCGACCACCCGGGGTGCCACCTGACGACGGGGATGTTCGCCGACTTCTTCGGCCGCGTCGCCGACGAGCCGCTGGCCGTGCTCGAGGTGGAGTGCCGCTCGATGGGCGACCCCCGCTGCCGCTTCCTGATCGGCAGCGCCGAGGTGATGGGCAGAGTCTACGACGAGCTCGGACGTGGGGTGTCGTACGAGGAGGCGGTAGCCGAGGTCGAGTAAGACGCGCCGGTCACAAGGGCGAAAGAGGGAGGAAGGACTGCTTGCCGGGTCTTTCCTCTTTCGCCTTCGCCTCATCTGCCAATAACGCCCGCGTACCTCGGGTTCAGCACCAGCACCCCGTCCACGAGCACCTCGCGGTCCCAGGGGAGGACGATGGTGCTCTCGGTGGCGAGGGCGTGGAAGTCGGGCTCGTAGGACCCGGTGCGGAAGCTCACCGCGGTGCGGGCGGACAGCGCGCCGGCGTTGACGATCGCCGCCTTGGCGAGGCGCAGCGTGTCCCCCGAGTCGCACGTCTCGTCCACGAGGAGGACGTGCTGGTCGCGCACCTCGGTGGGCACCTCGCCGAAGATCGCCGGCGTCTCGCGCACCGTGCTGGCGCGGTGGCGGCGGCTGACGAGGATCGAGTAGAAGGGGAGATCGAGGATGGCGGCGATCGTCGCGCCCGGGATGACGCCCGCGTTGGCGATGCCGATCACGAGGTCCGGGTCGAACTCGCGCGCGACCTTGAGGGCGAGGGCGCGCGACAGCTCGCCGAAGAGGGGCCACTCGACCTCGAGCACTCCCTTGGCGGGATCCACGGATGGCCGACGAGTCGTCATCTCCGCACCGGGTTGTACGTTCGCGTCGCGCGGCGCGCGCGTGCGGCAGGCCGGCCTGCGTTCAGCCGCAAGGTAGTGCGGCGCCCCGACGCACGGTAGCGCGACGCGCCCGTCGCCGGGGCGCGGGGTAGACCCGGCGTCGGCGACGCAATACCTTCTTGCTGGCGCCGCTCGCGTCGGCCTGCATCCTGCTACGCTCCCGCTGCGTGGTGGGCCGCCGCGTCCGGCCGCGCGCCCCGCCCGCGCGCCGCCGCGCCGCGCTCTCTTCCGACCCGACCTCGAACGCATGTCCTGGTGGAGCCGCCTGCTCGGCGGCAAGTCCGAGAGCGATCTCAAGCCGCAGCGGCTCGACTACCTCAACGAGGCGCTGGCGCTCGAGCGCCAGGGAGATTACGACGCCGCGCTCACGTCGTACCGGCTGGCGCTGCGTGACCAGCCGAACGACCACCGCGTGCTGCAGAACATGGCGATCGCCTTCACGAAGACGGGACGCGTGGAGGAGGCCGTCCGCTGTTACCGGCGCGCCCTCGAGCTGAAGCCGTCGCTCTCCGGCGCCCACTACGGCCTCGCCTTCCTCCTCATCAAGCGGGGGGACTACGGGGGCGCGGAACGGCACCTGGAGGCGTTCCTCGAGACGCCGCCGCGGAGCGCCGAGGCGGAGCGGTGGGTGCGCCACGCGAAACAGACGCTCGACGACATCCGCGCGTCGGGGGCCGGGGGTGGGGGCGACCAGACGTCGCTGCGGGAGCTCGAGCCATAGGTGGGGCACGTGCTCGCGATCGTCTCGCAGAAAGGGGGGGTGGGCAAGACGACGACCGCCGTCAATCTCGCGGCGGCGTTCGCGCGGCGGGGGCTGAAGACGCTGCTCGTGGACACCGACCCCCAGGGCTCGGTGCGCTACGGCGTGGGCCTCAAGCGCGGCTACGAGTCACGCGGCTTCGCCGACTACCTCACCGGCGACAGCCCGCTCCGCGAGGTCATCCTGCCGACCCAGCTCCCCTGGCTGCGGGTCATCCTCGCCGGCACGGTGAGCGACGACTCGGATCATCAGATCTATCAGCAGCTCGTCGCCGAGACGAACCTCCTCGCCGAGATGCTCGAGGCGGCGCGCGGGCGGTGCGACGTCGTCATCGTGGACACGCCGCCCGGACTCGGCCCCGTCGTGCGACGCGTCCTCGAGGCGAGCCAGCACGTCATCGTCCCCCTGCAGTGCGAGCCGCTCGCCCTGCAGACCACGCCGCAGATCCTGCGCGGCATCCAGGACGTCATCGGGTCGAACCAGGACCTCGCCCTCGAGGGGCTGCTGCTGACGATGTACGAGCCCGCCAACCCCGCCAGCGCGCGCGTCGCGCAGTACGTGCGCCGGCACATGCCGAACAACATGGTGTTCGACGTCGAGATCCCGCGCACGACGGCCTCCTCGGAGGCGTTCGCCGCCGGCCAGCCGGTCGTCCTGCGCGACCCCGCCGACGCCGCGAGCCAGGCCTACGTCAACCTCGCCACGATGCTGTCGGAGCGCTTCCAGTGAGCCACCCTACCGTCCGTCACGCGCTCCTCCCCGCCCTCCTGCTTGCGGCCGCTGCGGCCGCCGGCGCCTGCTCTGAGATCGGCACCGACCCGGGCGCCGCGGTCTCGATCAACTTCGACTCCCTCCCGGCCCCCGCCGTCGTCGAGGGGGACACGCTGCGCGATGACAGCACCGGGGTCGCCACCCCGCTCGCCGCGGTCGCCTTCAACGCCTCGGGGGGCGTCGTGGCCAACGCGCCCTTCACCTACGTCGTGCGCGACACCGGCGGGGCGCTCGAAGTGGTGAGCGGGAACTACCTCGTGGCGCGCAAGCCGCGGACGGCCGACGTGACGGTCCTCGCGACGCTCGGCAGCGTGCAGTTCGCGAGGGCGATCGCCATCGTCCCCCGCCCCGACTCGCTCTTCTTCGTGCGCGACGACACCCTCGCCCTCGCCTACCCCGACACGGCGACCGTCCGCACCAAGAACCTGGCGACCGACGGGCTCGGCGTCCGCGTCGTCCACGACACGTCCACCTTCCCGGCCGACACGGTCGGGGTCCGGTCGTGGATCGTGTTCTTTTCCATAGACTCGTCGGCGGGGACGCCGGCGGCCAAGCTCGCCGACTCGGTCTGGCTCACCGACGCCGCCGGCCGGCAGACGTCCATCGACACGACGGATACACGCGGCGTGGCGACGATCCACGTGCGGGTGTTCGCCAAGCAGCAGCCCGCGACGGTGCTTCGCGACTCCGTGATCGTGCGCGCGATCGCGCGATACAAGGGTGCCGACCTGCCGACCGGGCGTCCGGACGACGAGCCGCAACGGCTCGTCCTCACCGTCGTCGGCGGACGGCCTTAAGGCCCGGGGGCGCGGGCGGAAACGGCATTTGCCCTCGTCCCGCACCGGGCCCTAACTTAGCGCCGAGCGCCCGATCTCCCGGGCGGCACGCGCCTCAGGCGACAGGTCCGACCTCACCGTGCGGAGGAGGGTGCAGCGATGGGCGTCAACAGCGGAATCGAGAGCGCGACGGCGACCGGCAGAACGGGCGGCCCCGGCGCGACGCGGCCGGGCGGCGCCGCGACGATAGCGAGCGGCGGGCCGCGGCCCGCGCCAGGCACGCTCAACCGGCTCTTCCTTGAGGCGGTCGAGCGCTACGACAAGCCCGCCGCGCTGCAGTACAAAGACGGCGGGACGTGGCGCTCGATCTCGCACCGCGAGCTCGCCGACCGGGTGCGCCGCGCCGCCCTCGGCCTGGGCGAGCTGGGGGTGGGGCGCGGCGAGCGCGTGGCGATCCTGGCCGAGAACCGCCCCGAGTGGGCGATCGCCGACTACGCTTGCCTGACCGCCGGCCTGACCGACGTCCCCGTCTACCCGACGCTGCCGGCCGAGCAGATCACCCACATCGCGCGCGACGCCGGCGCGGTCGCGGTCTTCGTTTCCAACGAGATGCAGGCGGCGAAGATCCAGCAGATCCGCGGCGAGCTGCCGGCGATCCGCCACGTCATCGGCTTCGTGCCCGGCCTCCCGGGCGCCGACATGTCGCTCGCCGACGTCGAGCGCCGCGGCGAGGCGGCCGACACGCCCGAGCGCCGCGAGCAGTACCGCCGCGAGGCGCTCGACGTACAGCCCGACGACCTCGCGACGTTGATCTACACGTCGGGGACGACGGGGATACCGAAGGGGGTGATGCTGAGCCACGACAACATCTTCTCGAACGTCGAGGCATCCGCGCAGTGCGTCCCGTTCATGGGAGACGACATCGCGCTCAGCTTCCTCCCGCTGTCGCACATCTTCGAGCGGATGGCCGGGCACTACCTCATGTTCCGGACGGGGACGACGATCGCCTACGCCGAGTCCATCGACACGGTGCCGATCAACATGAGCGAGGTGCGGCCGACACTCATGTGCGCCGTGCCGCGCCTCTACGAGAAGATCTACGCGCGCGTGCTCGAGAACGCGCTCGCCGGGAGCGCCATCAAGAAGCGCATCTTCTTCTGGGCGCGCCGCGTCGCCGACCGGTGGGCCGACGAGAAGCTCGCCGGCCGCGAGCCCGCCGGGATGCTGGCCAGGAAGTACGCCATCGCCCAGAAGCTGGTCTTCTCGAAGCTGCGCGCCCGCACGGGCGGGCGGTTGCGCTACTTCGTGTCGGGGGGCGCGCCGCTCGCGCCGGAGATCAACAAGTTCTTCTACGCCGCCGGGCTGGTCGTGCTCGAGGGCTACGGACTCACCGAGACCTCCCCGGTCATCGCCGTCAACACGCCGCAGAACTTCCGCATCGGCACCGTCGGCAAGCCGGTCGCGGGCGTCGAGGTGAAGATCGCCGAGGACGGCGAGATCCTGACGCGCGGGCCGCACGTCATGAAGGGGTACTACAACAATCCCGAGGCGACGCGCGAGATGCTCGACGCCGATGGCTGGCTGCACACCGGCGACATCGGCGTGCTCGAAGACGGCTTCCTGCGGATCACCGACCGCAAGAAGGACATCATCGTCACCGCCGGCGGGAAGAACATCGCCCCGCAGCCGATCGAGCTGAAGGTGAAGACGAACAAGTACGTCGGGCAGGCGGTGATGATCGGCGACAAGCGCAAGTTCCCGGTGATGCTCGTCGTCCCGAACTGGGACAACCTCGAGAAGTGGGCGAAGATCAAGAACTTGCTCTGGACGGAGCGGAAGCAGCTGCTCGAGATGCCGATCGTGCACGCGAAGATGGAGAAGGAAGTCTACAAGCAGCTCGAGGGGCTGGCGAAGTTCGAGCTGCCGAAGAAGATCGGACTCCTCGAGCACGACTTCTCGATCGAGCGCGGCGAGCTGACGCCCAAGCTGTCGGTGAAGCGCAAGGCCGTGGACAAGCAGTACAAGGCGGTGATCGACGGCCTGTACGCCGACGAGGCAGGAACGAGCGCCGCGTAACGGTGGTAGCTGGGGATGGGGGCATGCCGCCGCGCGCAACCGCCCGGCGGCATGCCCTCTGCACTTCCGCCGGCGAGAGCAGAATCCCTTCCGAGAACCGCCCATGCCCACCACAGCGACTCCGCCGCACCGCCGCTCGGCCCGCGCGGGCGCCGCACTCCTGCGCGGCGCGCTCGTCGCGCTTGCCGTCGCCGGCCTGCTCGTCGGCTGCCGGCGCGGCCAGTTCAAGCTCGCCGAGGAGCCGCCGGCGCACCGCGAGCCGACGACGACCAGCATCTACGGCGACTGGGTCCTGGCGACGCCGACCGACTCGACGGCCTTCGTCGGGGCGCGCCTCGTCGAGATGACGCTCGACCGCAACCGCTTCGTGCTCACCGCGACCTACCCGAGCAGCCCGGCGGTGGTCGTGCGCGGCACCGTATCGGAGGGCGAGGGCGGCGTGCTCACCCTCACGCCCCAGACGAGCACGCAGGGCGTGCCGCACTCGGCGGCACTCGTCCTCGTCGCCGGCCAGCCCGTGACGGTGCTCGCCAGCGCGGCCGGCAACACGATGGTGTTCTCGACGCCGACCGGCATCACGCCGGCCGACCCGAGCTCGGTGTGGCACCGAAAGGAAGCGGCGAAGGCGGCTGGCCAGGTCCCCGCGAACCCCTAGGCACGCGGGAGCGACACGCCGCCCGCGGGATCAGCGGGGCGGCCGCGCGCGGGCGAGCGTGACGGGCGCGCTCGGCGCCGCGCGTCGCTCGGCCACCCACTGCGTCGCGTCCCGGGCCAGCTCGGCGACGTCCTTGGGCGGAGGCACGTCCGCCGGGGCGACGAGACGCCCGCCGGAGGCCAGCGCGCGCACGGCGCCGCGCATCGTGCGCTCCACCGTCGTACCGCTCCCCGCCGCGAGGGCGACGCCGCGCGTCGAGCCGGTGGCGAGCGGCACGACGCCGCCGGCGCGCACCACCGAGACTCCGTCGTCGTCGCGCCCTCCCCATTGGCCGGGTGGGTCGAGCAGCAGGCAGTGGACGCCCGTCAGCTCGCGGAGCGAGGGCCCGAGGCGCGCCCACTCGCCGACGAGGACGACGATCCCGCGTGGTGAGTCGAGGCCGAGGAGCGCGGCGAGCCGCAGGGTGTCGTCGCCGACCGGCGGCGTCGCCTCGTGCGCCGCACGCGGCTCCTCGGCGGGCACACCGAAATAGGCGACGCCATCCAGTACCGGATACTCGCGCCGGCAGACCGGACAGCCGAGCGTCCCGTCGGCGATGCGGCGCCCGACCATGCGGCGGCTCGCGGCGACCAGCCAGCTCTCCTCGTGCGGCACGAGGCAGCGGAGGGAGTCCACGAGCTCGATGAACATGGAAAACGGGGTGCGGGGCGCGGGGCATGGGGCCCCCCACCGGCAAGGTATCGATACCGCAGCGAACGCCATTACCGAAACGTCGCACCCCGCACCTCGCTCTCACGCCCTCGTCAGCCGCAGCTCGTCCACGTTCACCGACGGCGGGCAGGTGAGGGCGTAGAGGATGGCGTCGGCGACGGCAGCGGCGGAGAGCATCGCGGCGCGGGGGGTGAAGCCGGGCCGGGACTCGGGGTCTATCGGGTCCCAGAGCGGCGTATCCACCGGGCCGGGGGAGACGAGCGTCGCGCGGACCCCGCTGCCGCGCAGCTCGGCGCGCATCACCTCGTGCATCGCGCGCAGGCCGTACTTGCTCGCCGCGTAGGCGCCGTTTTCCGGGAACGTCGTGCGGTCGGCGATCGAGCCGATGGTGACGACGTGGCCGCTGCCGCGGTCGCGCATCGCGCCGAGGAAGGCGTGCGCGAATCGGAACGGGGCGACGAGGTTCGTCTCGAGCGTGCGCGCGAAGTCGCTCGGCGTCGTCTCCTCGAGCGCCTGGAGGTGAAAGAGGCCGGCGTTGTTCACGAGCACGTCGGGCACCGCGCCGAAGGCGTCGGCGACGCGGGCGGACGCCTCCTCCACCGCGCCGGTCCGCGTGACGTCGCAGACGACGGGGACGGCGCCCGGGCCGAGCGACGCGGCGACGCGGGCCAGCGCCTCGGCGCTGCGCGCGAGGAGGGCGACGCGGGCACCGGCGGCGGCCAGCCGCGCCGCCGCCGCCTGCCCGATGCCTCGCGACGCGCCGGTCACGAGCGCCGTGCGGCCGGCGAGCGGTCCGGCCGCGGTCACCGGGCGACGCCCGCCGGCGCGTGGGCGAGGCGGAGGAACTCGTCGCGGGTGGCGGGGTCGGTGCGGAACGAGCCGCGCAGCGCCGACGTGATCGTCCTCGAGTTCTGCTTCTCCACCCCGCGCATCATCATGCACAGGTGCGCCGCCTCGATCACCACCCCCACCCCGCGCGGCCGCAGCACTTCCTCCAGGGCGTGGGCGATCTGCTCGGTGAGGCGCTCCTGCACCTGTAGCCGGCGGGCGAAGACCTCGACCAGGCGGGGGAGCTTGGAGAGGCCGACGATCCG
>Ga0307405_10000163_pt1 | contig 24427 bp, 18 predicted proteins | sample 322Cmetagenome_2_FD_203311 | JGI IMG/M metagenome (GOLD analysis project Ga0307405, IMG submission 203311) | Maize rhizosphere microbial communities from greenhouse at UC Davis, California, United States - 322HYB-C-1 | ecosystem: Host-associated > Plants > Roots > Rhizosphere > Soil | place...
TGATCAGGTCGGCCGCCGATCCCTGGATCGGGGAGTTGGCGGCGGTCCGCTCGCCGAAGGCGCGGACGTTGAAGTTGCGGTCGCGCAGCTCGGGGATGTAGCGGCGCCGCTTGAAGATCGTCTCGGCATAGCCCAGCTCGCGGGCGAGCTCGACGCGCGAGTCGAGGAAGTCCTTCACGCCGCGGAAGCGCTCGAAGTAGGTGGCGATGAACTCGCGCGCCTCGGCGTTCGTGATCTTGAGCTGGCGCGAGAGGGCGTGCGCGCCCTGCCCGTAGATCGTCGCGAAGTTGATCGTCTTCGCGCGGCCACGCATCTCCTTGGTCACGGCGTCGAGCGGGACGTCGAAGATGATCGCCGCCGTCTGCCGGTGGATGTCGCCGCCGGCGTTGAACGCCGAGACGAAGGCCGGGTCCTGCGAGAGGTGCGCGAGGAGGCGCAGCTCGATCTGCGAGTAGTCCACCGACAGGAGCTTCCACCCCCTGCGGGGGACGAAGCCGCGGCGAATGTCGCGCCCGAGCTCGCGTCGGATCGGGATGTTCTGGAGGTTCGGGTCGCTCGACGAGAGCCGGCCGGTGCTCGCGACCGTTTGGCTGAACGACGTGTGCAGCCGGCCGTCGCCGGGGTGAACGTACGTCGGCAGCGCGTCGATGTACGTCCCCTCGAGCTTGAACAGCTCGCGGTACTCCATCAGCAGCTCGGGGATGGCATGGCCCTCGTCGGCCAGCTCGCGGAGGACGCTGGCGTCGGTGGAGGGGCCGGTCGCCGTGCGCTTGCGCGACGGGAGCTCGAGCTTCTCGAACAGGATGCGCCGCAGCTGCGGGTTGGAGTTGATGTTGAACTCCTCCCCCGCCTCGGCGTAGATCTCCTGCTCGACCCGCTCGCGCTCGCGCTGGAAGCGCTCCTTGAGCGACTGGAACCACGGGACGTCGATCGCGATCCCCGTCCACTCCATCTCGGCGAGCACGTCGACGAGGGGGACCTCGACCTCGTGAAAGAGCGCGGCCAGCCCCTGCGACTCGAGCTGCGGCTCGAAGACGGCACGCATGCGGAGCGTCATGTCCGCGTCCTCGCACGAGTAGTCGCGGGCCGCCTCGACCGGCACGACGTCGAACGGGAGCTGCGAGCGCCCCTTGCCGCACAGCTGGTCGTACGACGTCATCGTATGGTCGAGGAACTCGAGGGCGAGGACGTCGAGGCCGTGCGAGCGGCGCCCCGGGTCGAGCACGTAGCTGGCGAGCATCGTGTCGAACTCGAGCCCGCGCAGCGTGACGCCGGCGCGGCGCAGGGCGAGGACGTCGTACTTGGCGTTCTGCGCCGTCTTGCGGACGGCGGGATCCTCGAGCAGCTCGCGCAGCGGGGCCATCTCGGGCGAGAGGAGGGGCGGGAGATTGCGCACCGGGTAGGGGCGCCCGTCGGCCGCCCGCTCGGCCAGCATGCGGCCGGCGATGCCTAACGCCTCGGGGGACGGCGCGGCGGCCGCCTTCTTCTTCTTGGCCGGCTTCTTCTTCACGGCGCCGCCCGCCGCCGGGTGGCCCCCCCCCGGGCTCACGCTATCGCCGTCGCCCTCCTCCGGCGTAGGCGAATCCTCCCCCGCCGGACCGCCGCCCTCCGTCCCGGCGATCTCGTCGCCGCCCGTCACCAGCCCGTGGTCCTCGGGGGCGTCGGTCGGCGCCCGGTCCCCCGAAGCGTCGAGCGGCGGGTGCGACTCGCCGTCGCCATCGAGCGCCAGCTCCGGCTGCGCGGGCACGTACGGGCGATGGTCGAGCGGCAGGTAGTAGGCCTCGCCGGGGGCGAGGGCGATCGAGATCCCGACCACCCGGCAGCGCAGCGGGTCCACCTTCGTCGGCGCGTCGGGGTCGATCACCGTCTCGGTGTCCACCGACATGCTGCGCGCCTTGCGCGCCTTCGCGACCAGCCGGTTGAGCGCCTGCAGCGTGTCCACCGTCTGGTAGCTCGTGGCGAGCGCCGGCTTCTCGGGGGCGGCCGCGGCGGCGACGTCGCGGGCCAGCGAGGTGAACTCGAGCTCGATGTAGAGCTGCTTGAGCCGCCCGGTGTCGGGGGGCGCCAGCTTCAGCCGCTCGAGCTCGAGCGTCACCGGCAGGTCGCGGTGGATCGTCACCAGCTCCTTCGACAGCCGCGCCTCGGCGGCGTGCGCCTGCAGCGCTTCGCGGGGGCGCTTCTTCGTGATCTTCTCGACGTTGGCGAGGATGTCCTCGAGCGCGCCGAACTCGGTGACGAGCTCGCGCGCCGTCTTGTCACCGATCCCCGAGACGCCCGGCACGTTGTCGGACGAGTCGCCGACGAGTGCCAGGTAGTCCACCGTGCGCTCCGGCGGCACGCCGAGCCGCTCGGCCGCGTTGTGCGTCCCGACCCACTGCTCCTCGACACTCGCCGGCCCGCCGCGCCCGGGGTTGAGGAGCCAGACGCGGGGCGCGACCAGCTGCTGGAAGTCCTTGTCCCCCGAGACGATGACGACGTTGACGCCGACCTCGGCGCCCTGCCGCGCGAGCGTGCCGATGACGTCGTCGGCCTCGTAGCCCTGGAGGGAGAGGATCGGGATGCGGTAGCCGGCGAGGAGCTCGCAGATGCGCTGCATCCCGCGGTCGAAGTCCGCCTGCAGCCCCTCGTTCAGCTTCTCGCGCGTCGCCTTGTACGCCGGGTACTGCTCGTGGCGGAAGGAGAGCCCCGAGTCGTGCACCCACCCCAGGTAGTCCGGCTTGTGGGTGGCGAGGAGCCGCTGCAGGAAGTTGACGATCCCCCACGCCGCCGAGGTGTTCTCGCCGTGGCTCGTCGTCAGCGGGCGCGAGATGAGGGCGAAGAACGCGCGGTAGATGAGCGCGTAGCCGTCAACTAGGAAAAGGCGAGGGGACGGCGGGATTTCCTGTTCGACTGCGGACATGTGCAGGTGTTGGGTGCCGGGTATCGGGTATCGGGACACCCTCAAGACGTCCCTCGCACCTTGCCCGACCTGCGCGGCGGCGATGGCGCAGGGGTCGGGTCAGGTGGTCGCGGTGTCTGGAGCGGTTTCTCCCCGACACCCGACACCCGGCACCCGACACCTGCAGTATAAACGCCAACCGCCCACCAGATCATCCTGGCGGGCGGAGGCAGTTCGAACGGCCGTCGGTAGTGCGACCCGACTTCAGACGCGCTGGACGTTCGCCGCGTGGAGGCCCTTGGCGCCCGACTGGATCTCGAACTCCACCACCTGACCCTCGGCGAGCGTCTTGAAGCCTTCCATCGTGATCGCGGAGAAGTGCACGAACACGTCTTCCCCGCCTTCCTGCTCAATGAAGCCGTACCCCTTGGCGTCATTGAACCACTTCACCTTCCCTCTGGCCATACGAGCTGCCTCCTACGGGGTGTACCGATACCTGCACTTCGGGGTGCCGGGCACGCCCGGCCGGGCGTGCGGGCCCCTATATACGGACGACCTCGTTTTTTGTCAAGAGAACGCCATGCGCCACAACAGGATACCGCCGCCGACGGCGAGCGCGACGCGCACGTTGTCGTCGAGCGGACGGCTCGGCGCTTCGGCGGCGGCGGCGGCGAGCGCGGCGGCGACGCTCGCGCCGGGGCCGAGGCGCGCGACGAGCGACGCGCCGACGAACGTCGCGACGGCGCAGGCGACGCTCCCCTCCAGCGTCTTCGTCGAGCCGGCGAGGAGGCGGTGTCGGCCGAGCGTCCGCCCGACGACGGCGGCGCTCGCGTCGCCGACCGAGACGGCCCACATCGCGGCGACGGCGACGGCGCGCGGGAAGAGGAGCAGCGAGAGCGCGAAGGCACCGAGCAGCCAGGTCGCACCGGCCCAGCGGTGGTGCTCGTGGGCGCGCAGCAGCGCGCCGGTGGCGCGGGCGAAGCGCGCCCGCACGCGCTCCGAGCGGGCCCGCCCCAGCTCGACGGCGAGGGCGACGCCGAAGAGGAGGAGGACGAGCGCGGCGAGCGGCCGCCGCGTCACGAGCCCCGCGGCGTAGGCGAGCGGCACGACGACCGACGTGAGGTGGAGCGCCTTGCGCGCCAGCTCGCGGCGCAGCGTGAGCGGCGCGACGGCGGGCGGCAGTGGCGCCTCGTGCCTAACGCCGCCGTCGCACGTCACGTCCCGCGGCTGAGGACGCGCCGGGCGATCGCCTCGAACTCGGCCGCGCTCGTGCCGGTCAGGCGCCAGCGCGAGAAGCCGGTCTGGTCGATGAAGACGAGTTGCACGCGGTACTCGCGATACTCCCAGATCTGGGCTCGGCCGCGCTGGCTGATGTCGTTCGCGCCCTGCTCGTAGACCTGGTCCGGCTCGCCGAGCGTCATGTAGACGCGCCCGCGGTCGCTCAGCCACCCCGCAGTGCCCTCGTCGCGGAAGCGCACCATCGCCTGGCGCAGGCGCGTGAAGTACTCGTTGAGCGCCTCGTTCTGCGGCGTCGCCGGGTTGGGGTCGGTCTCGCGGAGGAACGCCGCCCACGCCGCGGCGCGCGCCTCGGGGGTCGTGTCGCGCAGGATGCGCAGCCGCTGCGGCGTGGCGAAGAAGCGGAGGTAGCCGAGCATCTCATCGAACGACGCCACCGGCAGGTCGTCGCCGAAGCTGACGAGAAGCGGGGAGCGCGCCGTGTCGGGCGTGTCCACGCGCGCGGCGAACAGCGTCGCCGGCCCGATGCCGAGGCGTGCGACGGGGACCGTGAGGAGGCCGCTGTAGAGCTGACCGTGGCGGGTGAGGGACGCGGTGTCGCTCCACAGCGTCCCGCCCTGCGCGTTGCGGACGGTGAGGCGGAGCGGGAGGCCGGGCGCGTTGGCGGCGCCGCCGCCGTAGCCCTCGAGGTAGACGCGGACGACGGTGTCGCGCCCGTAGGCGGCGGTCGAGCGCGGGGCGGGGACGAAGTCGGGGAACGAGTCGGTGCGCCCGCGGGGGGCGGCCTCGTAGACCGTGAGCGCCGAGGAGAGTGTGCCGGCGGCGAGGCGCGGCACGAGGAGCATCGAGCCGGCGGTCGCGCTCTTCGAGCTCCCCGCGTCGCGCACCGCGATGTCGAGGTTGTACTGGCCCGGCGTCAGGGTGAAGATCTGCTGGAAGATGATGCTCTCGTCGTCGCGCGTCGTCTCCTTGAACGTGCCGACGCGGACGATCTCGGGCGACTCGATGCGGCGGACCGTCTGCGACCCCTGCTTGACCTCGAGTCGCACCTCGTAGGTGGCACGGTAGCGCTCCCCCTCGCGGACGAAGGTCAGGGCGCGGTTGGGGAGGGAGAGGGTGACGACGGCGAGCGTGGAGTCGGGGGTCGCGGCGGCGAAGTAGGCGACACCGCTCACGAAGGGGAGCGGCTCGGGGGCGGTGACGAGCCCCATCGCCTGGTAGATGCGGGCGGCGTCGGCGGCGACGGTGACGACCTCACCCGGCCGCGGCGCCGCGCCGGTGCCGTCGCCCGTGCCGGCGCGGCGCCGGCCCGCGCACCCGGCCGCCGTCAGCGCGAGCAGCAGCAGCGCGGCCGCGAGCGCGGACCCTCGCGCCGACGACCGCCGCGTCGCACCCCGCGCCCCGCGCGCCCCGCACTCCGCCGACCGTCGCACCGACTCGTGGCACCGCATGCAGCTCACCAAGGACTGGAAGAAGAGAAAGGGAGAACCGTTGAAGTATCGGTCCTGGAAAGGGAATGAGGGAGTGGGGAGGGCAGACTGAGGGACAGCAGGGGTGAGGGGACGGCAGGCGTGAGGGCACTTCGCAGGTGTCAGGTGTCGGGGGCCGGTACCTCTCGACGACCTCCTTCCATTCCCACCACCTGACCTGATTCCTACGGCGTGTACGCTCTAGCGGGACGGGGGCAGGTGCGAGGAGCGTTCCGAGGTAGTTACAGGCCCCCGACACCCAACACCCATCACCTGCGCCGTGCCCTATGACCCGCACTTCCCCAATCCCTGCCACCTAGCTTGTACGTCCGTCCCGTATTACGTTCGCCCGCGTGACACGGGAGACACTCGTCGGCTCGACGCTCGCCGGCTACGCCATTCGTGACCTCATCGGCGAGGGCGGGACCTCGGCGGTGTATCGCGCGGACCATCCGCAGCACGGGTCGGTGGCCGTGAAGGTGCTGCGCGAGAAGTTGCGCCAGGACCGCACGGCGGTCGCGCGCTTCGTGCGCGAGGCGCGCTTCGGGGCACGCGTCCAGCACCCCAACGTGGTGCGGACGATCGAGATCGGCGAGGCCGAGCCGGGGATGCACTTCCTCGCCATCGAGTGGGCCGGCGGCGAGATCCTCGAGCGCTACGTGAAGCGCCTCGGCCACCTCGAGAAGGCGGAGGTCGCCGACATCGTGCGCCAGATCGCCGGCGCCGTGCAGGCCGCGCACGCGGTGGGGATCGTGCACCGCGACCTGAAGCCCGAGAACGTCATGTACGATCCGGGCACGCGGCAGGTGAAGCTACTCGACTTCGGGATCGCGGCCGACACCGACAGCTCGGCCGACGAGCGGCTGACGCGCGCCGGCTTCTTCGTCGGCACGCTGATGTACGTCGCCCCGGAGTCGCTCTCCGGCGAGCTCGTCACGCCGGCCGCCGACCAGTACAGCCTGGCGACGATCGCCTACTTCCTCCTCACCGGCTGCCACCCGTACACGGCGAAGACGCCGCGCGAGATGTTCACGCAGCTCCTCTCGCAGCCGCCGATCCCGCTCAACCGGGCGCGGCAGGGGTTGCAGTTCAACCAGGCGGTCGAGGACGTCATCATGCGCGCCCTGTCGCGCAACCCGGCCGACCGCTACCCGGACGTGATGTCGTTCGCGGCGGCGCTGCACGACGCCCTCCTCGCCCCCAGCGCCCCCCCGCCGGCGGCTGAGGATCGGGGCGGGCTGCTGGGGAAGATGAAGGGGTTGTTCGGGAAGAAACCGTAGCTGACCGAAGCCAACCAAGCTACGAACCGCTGGGCGGTCACTGGTTGCTGGTTGCTAGTTACTGGTAGAAGCGAGAACCCCCGGGACGCCTCTAGGAGCGTCCCGGGGGTTCGCCGTTACTAGTGACCAGTAACCAGTAACTAGTAACCGCCCCGGTCTGAGCGGCCGTTCATCCCACCACGGGGTTGTCGCTCGTCGTCACCACCCGCCGCACGCCGCCCGTGCGCGGCTTGACGTCGGCGGGGTCCACGGGAAGCCAGAGGGTGAAGGTCGCGCCTTTGCCGACCTCGCTCTCGAGAGTGATGTCGCCGCCGAGGAGGCGGGCGAGGCGGCGCGAGATGGAGAGGCCGAGGCCAGTGCCGCGGGCCATCGAGTCGCCGCGCGGGCCGGCGTTCACCTGCTCGAACTCGTCGAAGATGCGCTCGTGGTCGGCGGGCGCGATGCCGACGCCCGTGTCGGCGACCTGCACGGCGACCCAGAGCCGGCTCGGGTCGGGCGGCCGGTTGCGCCCGCCCGGCGCGCCCGGTGCCGGCGACGGACGCGGCGTCATGAATTTCGCTCCCGGCGGCCTCCCCCCGCTCCCGGCGGCGGCCGGCTCGACGAACCGTCCGCGCACGACGATGCCGCCCGTGTGGGTGTGCTTCACGGCGTTCCCGAGCAGATTGACGAGGATCTGCCGCAGGTGGGTGGGGTCGGTGCGCACGCGCGGCAGCGAGGCGCCGACGGCGAGCGAGAGGGAGAGCTGCTTCTCGCTGATCAGCGACTCGACCTCGCTCGCCACGTCGAGCACGAACGGGCGCAGGTCGAGGATCTCGGTGTGCACCTCGAGGCGGCCGGCGGCGATCTTCGCGAGGTCGAGGATCTGGTCCACGAGGTGGCGCAGGTGGTCGGCCGAGGCCTCGATGCGCTGCACGGGGCCGACCTGGCGCGGCGCGAGCTCGCCGTAGACGCCGTCGCGCAGCAGGTCGGCGAAGCCGACGATGGCGTTGAGCGGCGTGCGCAGCTCATGCGACACGTTGGCGAGGAACTCGCTCTTCGCGCGGTTGGCGCTCAGCAGCTCGGACGAGAGGCGCTCCAGCTCCGACGAGCGGTCGGCGATGCGGCGCGCCTGACGCCGCTCGTGCGCCACGCCGAGCGCGAGCGCGGTGAGCGTGACGAGGCCCAACGTCCAGAGGACCGTCCGCGTGACGCCGCTCGCCGCGTGCTCGACCTCGAGCCGCCACGCCCCGCCGCCCGGCAGGGGCACGGGGGCGGCCGCCTTCTGCACCGAGCTGACCTTGATCCCACCGCCCGTGTAGAAGACGCGCCGCGCCGGGTTGGGGATGCTGTCGCCGGTGAGGACGAGCTGCAGCCGGTCGCTCCCGTGGTGCTGCCGGAGCCCGCTGAGCAGCATGCCGGTCGTGATCTCGCCGCCGGCGAAGCCGACGAAGCGACCGTCCACGGTGAGCGGCTCGAGGACGAGGATGCCGCTGTCGGGAACGGCGGCACGGCGGCGCCCGGGCGCGTAGGCCGACGTCGGCCCGACGACGGTCAGTCCGCTGCGGCGCGCGTGGCGAGCCAGCGAGTCGATCGCGTAGCGGTCCAGGGTGTCGAGGTCGAGCCCCACGGGGAGCGGGCGGGCGCCGCCGAGGAGCACGGTGTCGCGCGTGACGCGGCCGGCGGAGTCGGTAATGAAGACGCGCGAGAAGCCGCCGGCGTGCTCGCGCAGCGCCGAGACGAGGAGAGCGAAGCGGTCGTGGTGGCGCGTCGCCTCGGAGGAGTCGGCGAAGTAGAAGCCATGGAAGGAGCTCAGCGCCTGCGCGTGGACGTGGAGGAAGCTCCCCACGAAGCCCGCCGACACCTCGGCGTCGAGCTCCGCCCGCGCCCGGTCGGCCTCGGTGAGCGCACGGTGCGCCATTGCCAGCCCGGCGACCACCAGGACGAAGACCGCGACGAGCGCGACCGAGGCGAGGCGGGACCTGATGCGCGGGATCATGAGGCAGGGGTCGGGTGTCGGGTACCGGGTGCCAGGGGTACACTATAACACTCGTACGCCTGTCGCCTGCACGGTCCCTCGCGCCAGCCGTTGGCAGTTCGCCGTTGGCAGTTGGCAGTCGCCGGTACCCGACACCCAGCACCTGCTTTCATGGCTCACCGGAGCGCCCTCCTCGACCTCCTCGCCCACCGCTCCGCCCGGCGCGGACAGTTCACGCTCGCCTCCGGCCGGCAGTCGTCGCTCTACATAGACGCGCGCCGCACGACGATGAGCCCCGACGGGCTCGCCCTCGTCGGTCCGCTGGGCTTCGCCGCGCTGCGCGACGCAGGGTGGCAGGTGCAGTCCATCGGCGGGCTCACGCTCGGCGCCGACCCCGTGACCTACGCCATCTCGTACGCCAGCGCGCTCGCCGCCCGCGACGGGGGCACTAAGGCGCTGCGTGCGTTCACCGTGCGGAAGGAGGCGAAGGCGCACGGCACGGGGAAGCTGATCGAGGGTACGTTCGAGCCGGGCGACCGGGTGGCGGTGATCGAGGACGTGATCACCACCGGGGGTTCGGCGCTGCGCGCTGCGGAGGCGGTGCGTGCCGCGGGCGGGGAAGTCGTCGGCGTGCTGGCACTCGTCGACCGCGAGGAGGGCGGCCGGGAAGCGCTCGCCGCCGCTGGCCTAGCCGTGATCACCCTGGCGGGCGCCAGCGAGATCGTCGCCCGGATGCCGTGAGGCCCGCGGGGGCTCTCCTCCGCCTCGCTCAGGTCGGCCCCCCCCACTGGGAAGATCGCCGACGACCGGCCTGACCGCCGCACCGACCTCGCGCTCGACGGACCGATCGGGCCCCCGAGTGACGGAAGACTCGCCCGGCGAAAGTGCGGCCGCGTCCTCCTCCTCCCGGGAGTCGGGATCGGAAATCGGGATCTCGAGCAACACCGTCGCGTCACCTTCACGCCACGCACGGCCGCCAGCACGGCGCGCCAACGACTCGGCGAACGCGAACGCGTCGTCGGGCGCGGCCCGAGCGGCGCCTTCCGGGCGCGCCCCCTCGAAGCCGACCCCGACGACGACCGACACGTCGCGCTGCGCCCGCAGCCCGATCGCCACCGCCGTCCCGCGCCGCGCCCGCGAGAGCGCGACGCTGACCACCGACCGCAGGGCGAGCTCGAACACCGCCGAGTCGATGAAGAGCGGCGGGAGGACCGGCGGGCCGAGCGCGGGGGAGACCTCGACCACGCACGCGGCGCCCTCCGCCTCGTCCCGCATGTCGCGGCGGACGGCCAGCGCGACGTCGCGCAGGGAGACCTCCTGCGAGGTGAGGGCGGCGAGCTCGGTCGCCGCGTCGCTCAGCCCGGCGCCGATCATCGCGTCGAGCGACGTCGCGTTGCGGGCGACCATCGCCCGGTAGCGCGGGCTGTAGCGGATCTCCGCCGGCAGGCTCTCGTCCTCCATCAGCGAGACGGCGCTCTTGATCGTGCCGAGCGGGTTGCGGAGGTCGTGGCGCAGCGCCCGGTAGCGGCCGCGCATCTCCTCGCCGGCGGCGTGCGTGTAGCCCTTGCTGGCGGCCAGCCGGAGGGTGGCGAAGGCGCGGTGCAGGCGCCGCCCGACGCGGACCCCTTCAGCGGCGCCGGCCTCGTTGGCGCCGCGCTCCGCGGTCCGCTCGGCGACGTAGAGCGCCATCGCGGCGAGCAGGTCGAGCTCCTTGACGACGTGGTGCAGCGCGGCGCCGCCGGCGTGCGCCGCGGCGCCGTACTCCCAGCCGGCGCGCAGCACGCCGTCCTGGCAGCGCGGGGCATTGCGCAGCGCGCAGGCGAGGGCGTGCACGATCGCCGGCGAGCCGGCGGCCGCGGCGGCGTACACGTCGTGACCCGGCCCTCGGGGGGCGACGACGCGCGTCCGCGCGAGCCACCGCGCACCGAGCGCGCTCGACTCGGCGAGAAGGTCGTCGGCGACCTGTTCGGCGAAGCTTGACACGACGCTCCGACCGGCCCCGCGAGGGCCGGAAAAGGGAGAAGACGACGGTCGGCGGCGGGACGCCCGGAGCGCCCGGTGTGGTGAAAAACAGGGCGGCGCGCGCCTCGAGCAACCGGGAGGCGGCGCGCCACCCTGTTTCATCCGACGCACCTCGACCGTCATAGCACAGCAACGTTCCCGATTCGCATGGCCGGTGCCATCGCGGTCGGGGCGGCGGCGCGTCCCGAACGACGCGCGTGACGCACCGCACATCGTACTTCCGAGGAATGCCCGTGTCGGTACCGACCCTCGCCCCAGAGCGACGGAGCGCGACATCACCGTCGCCACACTCCACCCATGCCGCCGCGACGGTCGCGCCGACGGGCGGCAGAAGTGGAGCACACCGCGGGGCGCCGTCGGTGCCGCCGCCGCCCGAGGCGAGGCGGCGTCCGGCGCGGTCGGCCGAGAACGACGTCGTCGGGGAGGAGCGGCAGAAGGACCTCGTCACCTTCCGCCAGGGGGCGAAGCGGCGCTACCTGAGCGCGGTCATGCTCGGCGTCGCGTTCGCCGGCGCGGTAGCGGCGGGGCTCGTGTCGATCCCGGTGTGGGCGATGGCCGTCATGTTCTTCGGGACCGTCGGCTCGAACTACGCGTTGACCTCGGTCGCCACGAGCCCGCGGACGTACCGGTGGTGGTTCCGCTACGTCTTCGCGGCGTTCGACGCGGTGCTCATCAGCTCCCTCGTCCTCGCTCTCGGCAGCCCGGCGCTGATCGTCGTCTACTACCTGGCGATCATCCCCTACTCCTTCGACCGCGGACGCTCGCTCGGCTACTTCACCGCCTGCGCCTCGGCGGTCGGCTTCGTGCTCGCGACCTACGGCTACCACCTCCTGCACCCCGACGCCGCGGTGAGCGCCGCGTGGACGGGGATCGCGGCGGTCGTCCTGCTCATCGTCGCTCACCAGACGGTGCCGATCCCGTCGAAGCTGATCCGCCGCATCCGACTGACGCGCGGCGTGCTGAGCGAGGCCGAGCAGGGCAACCTCCTCGTGCGCGCCGATGCCCGCTACGCCGACGAGCTCGGGTTTCTCGAGCGGAGTCTCAACCGGATGCTGGGCGAGCTCGGGGAGACGATCGGCGCCGTGCAGCACGAGGCCGGCGAGGTGGCGGCATACGCCGAGCGCGTGGCGCAGGGGACGCAGGCGCTCAACACCGCGGGGACGGAGTTCGCGGCGACGGCGCGCGCGCTGAGCGAGCGGCTCGAGGCGCAGCGCGGCTACACCGAGACCGGGGCGCGGCAGACGGCGGGGGCGCGCGCCGCGTCGGACCGCCTGCGCGACCGGGCGGCGGAGATGGAGCAGGACGCGCGCGCCCTCGTGGACGCCGCCGCCCACTCGCGCGACTCGATCTCGCGCGCCGGCTCGACGCTGCTCACGGTCGGCGAGCGGGTGCGCGACTCGGCGGCGACGGTCGGCACCCTGGCCAGCGCGTCGGAGCAGGTGGGGGACTTCGTGGACACGGTGGCGCGCATCGCGCGGCAGACGAACCTGCTCGCGCTCAACGCGGCGATCGAGGCGGCACGGGCCGGCGAGCACGGGCGCGGCTTCGCCGTCGTCGCCGAGGAGGTGCGGGCGCTGGCCGAGGAGAGCGCGCGGGCGTCGAAGGCGATCGCGCAGACGATCGCCGCCGTGCGCGAGAACATCGACGTCGCCGTGCGCTCGATGAGCGAGGGGGAGCGCGAGGTGCGCGGCGTGGGCGACGTCGCCGGCTCGGCGGACGCCGCGCTCGGCGCGATGCTGGACGGGATCCAGCGCATCGCGGCCCTGGTCGGCGAGACGGCGACGGTGTCGCGCTCGCAGTCGGAGACGATGGCCGAGCTGTCGGAGGCGATCCAGAGCGTGGAGCACGTCTCGATGGACGCCGCGACCCGCGCCGGCGACGCGTCGCGCCTCGCCAGCCACCAGACGGCGGCGATCGAGGGGATGGCCGAGACGTCGCGGCGGCTCGCCGAGCTGTCGGAGCGGCTGCGGGGGGCGATGGGGAGATTCACGGTGAGGAGCGGAGAAGCGGTTACTGGTTACTAGTCGCTGGTGACTAGTAACTACAAACCCCCCGGACGCTCCCAGAGGCGTCCCCCGGGTTTCTGGCTCTACCAGTGACTAGTAACCAGCAACCGGTAACCGCCCCCTCGTCGATCTCTCGAGTTGGCGTAACCGGGTGAGAACTTCGCGCGAGCGCTCACGTCTGACGGGTGGCCACGTCCCGCCATTCCCTCAGGAGGAAAAACATGTCGCGCTTCGCCCACCGCTGCCCACCGCGCGGTACGCTCGCCGTCGTCTCATTCACCATCCTCGCCGCCGCCTGCAGCGACACGACGCCGCCGCCCGTCGCCCCGCGATTCGACGCGACGACCGAGCAGATCGGTACCGCGGCGGCGCCGGTGCGGGCGCCGAAGGGGCGGATCGCGTTCGCGCGGGGCGGGGAGATCTTCATCATGAACGCCGACGGGAGCGGCGAGGTGCAGGTGACGACCGGCGCGTCCGCCGACTACCCGGCGCTGTCGCCGAGCGGGCGGCAGATCGCCTTCACCAGCTACCTGAACGGGCCCGGCGACATCTACGTCGTGAACACGGACGGCAGCGGCCTCACCCGGCTCACCAGCACGACGGCGTACGAGGACATGCCCTCCTGGTCGCCGAACGGGAAGCAGATCGCTTTCGCCAGCGACCGCGACGGGGACTGGGAGATCTACGTGATGAACGCCAGCGGGAGTGGCGTCGTCCCGATCACCTCCGACCCCGCGTTCGACTTCGAGCCGGCGTGGTCCCCGGACGGCAGGCGAATCGCGTTCACGAGCGAGCGGGCGGGCGGTAACCGCGACATCTGGGTCATGAACGCCGACGGGAGCAACCCCATGCGGCTGACGACCAGCGTGTACGGGGACGCGTTGGCGGCCTGGTCGCCGGACGGCAGCAGGATCGCCTTCACCACGGAGCGCGACGGCAACGCGGAGATCTACGTCATGAACGCCGACGGCAGCGCGCAGACGAACCTGACGATGAACGCCGGCAGCGACTGGGCGCCGTCCTGGTCCCCCGACCGGCGGCAGCAGAAGATCGCCTTCCAGAGCAGCCGCGGCGGCGGCGACTACGAGATCTTCCTGATGGACGCGGACGGCAGCGGCCAGACCCCGCTCACCAGCAATTCGCTCGACGACGCGTACCCGAAGTGGGGGAAGTGAGCGCGGGAGCGAGCAGGGGGAGCGGGGAGCGTGCAGGCCATTGGCCCGAGTCCGCACGCTGCACGCTCTACGCTCCCCGCTGCTTTCCGATCCAGCCCGGGGGCGCGGTGAGGGGCGTGAAGGTCCGGAGCGTCGGCAGGAAGGGGAGGACGAGCTCGTCGCGGAAGCGCTGGAGCATGCCCTCGCCGTCGTAGCGGTGGCGGAAGTCCACGGCGGTCGCGCCGAGCAGGGTGCGGACGTGGCGGCCGAAGCTCTGGGGCGAGGAATAGTCGAGGGCGAGGGCGACGTTGGCGACCGAGAGGCCGGGGTTCTCGAAGAGGCTCGCGGCGCGGCAGAGGCGGGCCGTGGCGAGGTAGCGCTTGGGGGCGGGGAGCCGGGCGCGGAAGAAGCGGCTCATGAGGGTGCTCGGGAGCACGCCGAGCTGGCGGGCGAGGAGCCGCACGGTGGAGACGCGGTTGCCGCAGCTGAAGAGGGTCTCGAAGAAGCGCCAGCAGTCCTCGGGGGCGCCCTCGAGGTCGGCCCCGAGCCGGGCGAGGGCGGCGCGCTGGATCGCCCCGCCCGGCCGCTCGGCCGCCAGCACGCTGCGCAGCTCCCGCCACCCCGACGGCTGCCGCACGTCCACCAGCGTCTTGACGCCGCTGCGGCCTAACGAGAGGACTGTGTGCGGCGTCGCCGCCTCGACCTGGGTGAGGAGGGCGACGGCGGCGACGCGCGGGAACTCGCGGACGACGGTCGCGACGCGCGCCGCCTCGCGCTCGCCGCACCGCGCGACCGAGACGAGCACCGCCGACGCGCCGCGCTCCTTGAGGTCGCGCAGGACGTCCTCCATCGAGTCGCGGTGCATGGCGTAGTAGAGCCCCTCGCCGGCGGCGTCCACGCGGGCGCGCTCGACGGCGGTGAGCATCGTCGTCACCGGGGCGAGCGCGGCGCGGGGCGGCGAGCGGCGCGACTCCGCGATCGGTGGTGGCTGGGTGAGCCCTCCCGGGCCGGTGTGGTGCATCGTCGTCTGGCCTCCGCTGCCGTGCGCGGCGCACGAGTGCGCCGCGGTGCCGCCCGTCCCACACTTCCGCGCGGCGCGGCGAACGCCCAGTACCTGCGGAGGGGAGGCGATGGTACGGGCGGGGGTCAGTGCGGCGTCAGGCCGCAGGGGGGAGCGCGGCACCGCATGGCACCGAGGTGCAGGCGCTCGCGACGGGAGCGCTCCGGTGACGGGCTCGCCATGCGCCGGGTACTCCTCCCAGGTGCCCCATCCGACCCAATCCCGCGCCACCAGAGGACGCATGCGCGCTCCCACGGTCGTCGCCGCCCTTGCCGCGTCGCTCACACTCCTCGGCGCAGTCGCGTCCTCGCCCGCGGCTGGACCGGCCGCCCATCCCGATGCCGCGCGCGCGGCGGAAGTGCGCCGGATCCGCGCCCACTTCGACAGCGTGCTCGCCGAGCTCCCGGCGCGCGACGTCTCGCGACTGACGGCGGAGCAGCGTGCACGCAGGGTCGCCCTCCTCGACACGCTCCGCGCCTACCGCGATCGGGGAGAATTCCCCCACAACTACGACTTTCCCGGGCAGGCGGTGCCCTACTTCGTCGACCGGGAGACGGGTACGCTCTGCGCGGTCGCCCACCTCATGGCCGCCAGCGGCCGGCGCGACCTCGTGGATCGCGTCGCGCGCGCGAACAACAACGTCTGGGTTCCAGAGCTCGCCGCCGACAGTGCGTTCACCGGCTGGCTCGACGCGTCGGGGCTGACGCTCGCCGAGGCGGCGCGGATCCAAGTGCCCTATGTGATCGACGATCCCGCGCCGACGATTTCGAGCAATCGTGCGTACGCGGCCGGTTCGGTCGTCGCCGGCGGCGCCGCCCTCGGCGCGGCGATCTGGAACGCCCGCGCCAACGTCCGTGGCGGTAGCCGGATCGGGAACGCACTCGGCGTGACGGCGGGCGTCGCCGCGCTCGGCCTCGGCGCTGCCGGCATCGGGCAGGAGGGAAGCAACTCGAGGGCGCTCGGCGTCGCGAACGTCGCCGCCGGTGCGGCGAGCCTCTGGCTCTCCACGCGCGGCATCATGCGTCACCGCCACGACGTCGCGGCGCGTGCGCGCGCCGCGACGCTCGCGCAGCGGGCTGCGATCACGCCGCTCCTGCCCACCAGCCGGGAGCGCGGCGCCGGAGTCGCCGTCGCGCTGACATTCTGACCGAGCTGCGCCACCTGGCTTGGTGAGGTCTGCGCTGGTGTGCGAGTGATTTGCACCCCCGCGTCACGTGGTCACCCGCGAGCGGCAACCTCCGGAGCAGCCCCGGACCGAGCGACGCGCTCGCCCGCCACGACGAGCACGCCCGCAAGCACGAGCATCGCGCCCAGATACCCCGCCGGCCGCAGTGCCTCGCCCCACACCGCGTACGCGAGCGCGGCCGCGACGAGGGGCTCGAGCGTCGCCACGGTCGCGGCGCGGGTGGCCTCGACGCGGCGGAGGCCGAGTCCGTAGACGAAGTAGGCGAGATACGTCGGGACGACGGCGATGAAGGCGATCACGGCCCACGTCGCGGCGCTCTTCGGCGCGAAGCGCACGGCGGGCAGCAGGGCGAGGGCGCCGAGCGGCAGGGCGTGGAGGAGCACGGTCGGCGCCTCGTAGCGCGCGAAGTACCGCTTCCCGAACAGGTAGTAGGCGGCGTAGGCGACGCCGGCGAGGAGTCCCCAGCCGAGTGCGGCGGGACCGACGCGGACGCCGCCGGTGCGTGCGTCGTCGCTGCCGAGGGCGACGAGGGCGACGCCGCACAGCGTGAGGGCGAGCGCGGCGAGCTTGCGCGCCGTCATGCGCTCGTGCAGCCAGAGCGCCGAGGCGAGGGCGACCCAGGCAGGAGCGGTATAGAGGAGGATCGCGGCGAGCGCGGCGCCGCCGGCGCTCACGGCGCGAAAGTACGCGAGATAGAAGATCGCGACGCCGAGCAGGGCGAAGGCGACGATGGCGGGGAGGTCGCGCGTCGAGACGCGGAGTCGGCGGCGGGCGAGGGCGTGGACGCCGAAGAGGGCACCGCCGAGGAGGGCGCGCCAGAAGCTGAGCTCGAGCGGGTCCACGCCGTCGCGGAGGGCGAGGCGCGCCACCGGACCCAGCGTACCCCAGAGGAGGGCGGCGAGGACGATGAAGGCGTAGCCGGGAAGGGGAGAGCGATGCGCGGGGTGGGGCGACGGCAGTGGACGGTTCACGGTTGAAGGTTATCGGTCGACTTCGATGAGGAGACGGTCACGCTGAACCCTCCACCGTGAACCCTCTACTGCCGTTTCTCCTGCCGTCGGAGAGCGCGACGAGACCCCGAATCCGCTATATTTCAGTCGCGACATCGTCGGCCGGACGGTCGCGACACGGGCTCCGCGAGGGGCCGTCGGTCGAGGAAAGTCCGGGCTCCGCAGGGCAGGCTGCCAGGTAATGCCTGGGCGCATCCGCGAGGGTGCGACGGACAGTGCCACAGAGACCAAACCGCCGATGGCCCGCGCGCGAGCGTGGGATCAGGCAAGGGTGAAAAGTGCGAGCCTAAGAACTCGCTCCCGGCGCGGCAACGCGTCCGGGTGGTAAACCCCAGCCGGAGCAAGGCCAAATAAGCGGCGAGAGGTGGCCCGCCTCGACCAAGACGCCGCGGGTAGGCTGCTAGAGGGTACGGGCGACCGTACTCCGAGAGAAATGACCGTCCGGGCGACCGGGCCGGCGTCGAGTGGTGCAAGCTGCTCGGCGTGCGGGCACGAGCGTCCGACAGGACCCGGCTTACAGGCCGGCGGTGTCGCAACCCGCCACTCATCAGTCATTCGTGCGCCATCATACGACGTCCGAAGGGCGGTTCGCGCATCTCGTGCGCCGGACCGCCCTTCTCGCCTGCGCCGCCGTCGCCGCCCTTGGCGGCTGCGCGCCGGCGGCCGGGCCGGGAGCCGCCGAGCCGCCGCGCCCCGTCTCGCGCACGTCTCCCCCGCCGCCCTCGCTGCCGGCGCCGACGGCGCCCGTCGCCTTCGTCAACGCGCCCGGCAGCTACCGGTTCGTAGTGACGACGGAGGCGACGATCGAGCTGTCGGCGGACAGCGGGTCGCGCGCCGAGTCGCGGGGGACGGCGGCGCAGGTCACCTACTACGTGACCGCGCCGGCGGGCGGCACGGCGGGGGCGCTGACGGTCACCGGGAGCGTGGACTCGTTCACGGTGACGCCGCGGGCGCTTGGGGACTCGCTCGCCGTCGCGCCGGTCGCCTTCCGGGGGACGATCGAGCCGGGCCGGCGCGAGCTGACGCTGCAGCCGATCGTCCCCGCGCCGGCGGGGGTGGAATGCGGCACGCCGAACCGGACGATGCTCGCCCTGGCCCGCGAGGCGATCGTGGTGCCGCCGCCGACGCTGCGCGTCGGGCAGACGTGGGAGGACCGCACGTCGTCTACCGTCTGCCGCGGCGACGCGCCGCTGACGACGCGCGCCGTCCACCGCTACCGCGTCGCCGGCGCGGTGCGCTATGAAGGGGTCGAGGCGCTCCACGTGACGCGCGCGAGCACGCTCGAGCTGGCGGGCGAGGGGTCGCAGCGCGGCATCGCCTTCGCCGTCACCGGCCGCGGCTCGTCGAGCGCCGACCTCTATCTCGACCCGGCGCGCGGCCGCTTCCTCGGCGGAACGACGGAATCGAACCTCGAGCTCGACCTCGCGATCCCGGGCGAGGGGGCGCAGCGGTTCCGGCAGCGGGCGAGGCAGCGGGTAGAAGCCAAGTAGTGAATGGCTCTCGGCTCTCGGCCAAGGCAGGGGCCGAGGGCCGAGAGCCGCCTTTCAAATCGGCTCCTCGTCCGATCGCCGCACCGCCGCGCTGACGCGCGGCGTCGAGCAGCGGGGGGACTGCATGAGGCCGGGCTTGGGCATCCAGTTGCCGCGGAAGACGCGGCGCAGGGTGCGCCAGATCAGCCGCACGACGATGATCAGGACGACGAGGATGACGAGCGCGACGGCGAGCGTGACGAAGGGGTGGTTCCAGATCGCGTACGTCACCGCCGCGACGAGCCCCAGCTCGGCGGTGTTGGCGATGCCGTTCGTCACCGGTTCGGGGGAGGTGTCGATCGCGTAGCGGAGGCCGAGCTTCGTCGTGTGGGTGGTGATGGCGAGACCGCCGCCGAGGAGCGCCGCGACGAGGACGAAGAGGGCGTCGCCGTGCCAGGCGGTGGCGACGGCGAGCGCCGCCGCGGCGGGCGGGCGGACGACGCTGTGGAACGTCTCCCACGCCGAGGCGACGCCGGGGACGAGCGTGGCCAGGAACTCGACGACGTAGAACGCGATCGCGATCCCGATCACCCACCAGCTGCCAACGGCGGAGAGTGACCCGGGGAGGGGGCCGACCCAGTCGTAGCGCTGGGCGAGCCCGAGCAGCGCGACCGTCGCGTACAGATTGATCCCCGAGGCGTAGGCGATGCCGAGTGCCTGGGCGAGCGTGGCGAGCGACGACATGACTGCCTTCCCCGTGGGAGGTAAAGGTCGTGTCCGTCAGAAAGTGTGCCGGCAGGGGACGAACTGGACGCTCAGTTTCCGTCGGAGCTTGGCGTGCTGGGGCTTGGCGCGATGGAACTTACGGCGACGGAGCTGACCGGGAAGGTGACGGGGGAGCTGGCTGGGAACGCGATGCGCGTGGCGACAGTTACTGCGTGATCATGGGAAGCGAGCACTTCGTCGCCACGCTGGCGCTGGTCGGGATCGTGATCGTCGCCGCGGCGCTGCTCTCCGGGGCGGTCGAGCGCAGCGGGCTGCCGCAGGTCGCGATCTTCCTCCTCGTCGGCGTCGCGCTGGGGCCGAGCGGGCTCGGACTGCTCGACATCGGGCTCGAGTCGCCGACGCTGCAGGTGATCTCGACCGTCGGGCTGGTGCTCGTGCTGTTCAGCGACGCGATCGCCGCCGACGTCCCCGAGATCCGGCGGCGACGACGGCTCGCCCTCCTCATCCTCGGGCCGGGGACGCTTGGCCCCGCGGTGCTGATCGCCCTCGCCGCGTGGCTGCTGCTCGGCGTCGGCGCGGCCAGCGCGGCGATCCTTGGCGCGGCGCTCGCGTCCACCGACCCGGTGCTGCTGCGCAACCTGCTCCGCCACCGCAGCGTGCCGGCGACGACGAAGCTCGCGCTGCGGCTCGAGAGCGGGATGAACGACGTCGTGCTGCTGCCGGTCGTCGTCCTCGCCATGCTCGCCCTGGCCTCGCAGAAGGAGATCGTGAGCGGCGCCGAGGTGGCACGGCACGTCGTCGGGCTCTTCCTCCTCGGGCCGGCGCTCGGCGCGGCGGTCGGGTGGCTCGGGATCACGGTGCTCGACCGCGTGCGCCGCGGCTACGGCGTGCGGCGGGACTACGAGTCGCTGTACGCGCTCGGCCTCGCGCTGACGGCGTACGCCGCGGCCGAGGGCGTGGGCGGCAGCGGCTTCCTCGCCGCGTTCGCGGCGGGGCTCGTCGTCGTGATGCTCGACGTCGAGCTGTGCGACTGCTTTCTCGACTACGGCGAGGCGTCGGCGGAGATGTTCCTCCTCCTCACCTTCGTCGCCTTCGGCACGGGGCCGATCTGGCGCGGGCTCGCCGTCGTCGAGTGGCGCACGCTCGTCTTCGTCGCCGTCGCGCTGGGCGTGCGCACCGCGGTGCTCTACCCGGTGCTCGCCCGCGCCGGCGTGGAGCGGGGCGACCGGGCGCTGATCGCCTGGTTCGGACCGCGCGGGCTCAGCTCCCTGCTGCTCGTCCTCCTGCCGGTGTTCGCCGGCGTGCCGGGCGCCGACTACCTGTTCGGCGTCGCGTCGCTCGTCGTCATCGTCTCGGTCGTGCTGCACGGCGGCGGGATCGCCGTCCAGCTCCAGCGGATGACGCGGGGCGACGACGCGGCCACCATCACCGGCACCACGGCGACCGTCGCCGTGCCCGGCGCGCGCGCCCGTCCGCCGCGCGCCGCACTCCCGCAGGCGGCGACGCCGGCCGGCGACAACGGCCGCGAGACGGCGGCGGCGGCGGCGGCGCGCACGCCGGAGACGATCACGCTCGACGAGGTGCGCGAGCTCGAGACGCGCGGCGAGGCGGTGGTGATCGTGGACGCGCGCACGGCGCGCAGCCGCGACGGCGACCGGCTGCAGGCGCGCGGCTCGGTGCGCATCCCTCCCGACGACGCGGTGCGCAGCGCGCGCGCGATCGGGCTCGCCCAGCACGCGACGCTCGTCGTCTACTGCGCCTGAGTGAACGAGGCGACAAGCGCCCGTGTGGCGCGAGAGCTCAGGCAGGCGGGGTGGACGAAGGCGCGGGCGCTGGTCGGCGGGTGGGCGGCGTGGCGGGAAGGAGAGTGGCCGGTGGAGGAGAAGGACGCGGTAGCGACGTAGGCCACAGGGACCCCGTGGCTCCATAGGCCACTCGGACCGGGGCGGTTGCTGGTTACTAGTTACTGGTTGCTCGCTGCTCGTTGCTCGTTGCTCGTTGCTCGTCACGACGTAGCCGCGTCTCCGGCCTGACCGGAAGGAGCCCGTGCGCCCCACCGCCGTACCGCCAGGCCCCGCGGCGCCGTACGCGCCACCCGCGGGCGCGCCGGATGCCGACCGCCTCCTCGTGCGGGCGCTCGGCGTGCGGCAGCTCGCCGCCGGGATCTTCAACTACACCGTCGGCACCGGGATCTACGTGCTGCCGGGGCTCGTCGTGGCGCAGCTCGGCGGCGCGGCGCCGCTCGCCTACCTGCTGTGCGCGGTCGTCATCGGGCTAGTCGTCCTCGTCTTCGCCGAGGCGGGGAGCCGGGTCACGGTCACCGGCGGGCCGTACGCCTACGTGGAGCGTGGCCTGGGCCCGTTCCCGGGGCTGGTCGCCGGCGTGCTGCTCGCGATCAGCGACGTGACGGCGCTGGCCGCGGTGGCGGCGGTGCTCGCGGGGTCGCTGCTGCGCCTCGTCGGAGCCGAGGGCGCACTGTGGCAGGGCGTCGTCGTCAGCGCGCTCATCGCCGGGCTCGCGGCGGTGAACAGGCGGGGGGTGCGGTCGAGCGCGCGCCTCATCGAGCTGTCGAGCGCCGCGAAGCTGATCCCGCTCCTCCTCTTCGTCGCCGTCGGCGCGCTGTTCGTGTCGGCCGACAACCTGCGCTGGGATGCGGTGCCCACGGCGGGCGCGATCGCCCGCACCTCGGGCACGCTCATCTTCGCCTTCACGGGCATGGAGTCCGCGCTGCTGCCGAGCGGGGAGGTGCGGGACAACGCGCGCACCGTGCCGCGGGCCGTCATCCTCGCCCTCGGCGGCACGACGCTGCTCTACCTCGCGGTGCAGACGGTCGCCCTGGGCGTGACCGGCACCGCGATCGCCGACGACACCGTCGCCCCGCTGGCGACCGCGGCGGGCACCTTCGCGGGGCGCGCCGGCCGGACGGTGATCCTCGTCGGCGCGGCGGTGTCCATGTTCGGCTGGATCAGCGGGTCGCTCTTCGCCGGGCCGCGGACGCTGTTCGCGCTGGCGCGGGACGGCTTCCTGCCGGCGCGCCTCGCCGCCGTGCATCCGACCCACCGCACGCCGCACGTCGCGATCCTGCTCTACGCGGTGCTGGCGGGCGCCCTCGCGCTGAGCAGCAGCTTCGAGCGGCTCGCCGTGCTCTCCAACCTCACGGTGCTCGGCGTCTACACGCTGAGCGCGGTTGCGGTGCTGGTGCTGCGGCGGCGGGACGTGCGCGACGGCGGCGAGCCGTTCCGCACGCCGGGCGGCCCCGCGGTGCCGCTGCTCGCCTGTGCCGTCATCGCCTGGATCGTGATGAAGACGGCGACGCGCGCGGAAGTGGTGGCGCTCCTGGTGACGCTGGCTCTAACTGCCGTCGCCTACGCCACTCGGCGGCGGGCGGTTGCTGGTCGCTAGTTGCTGGTCGCTAGTTGCTGGTCGCTAGTTGCTGCAAACCCCCGGCACCACCTCGCCAGGATCCGGATCGCTACGCCGCCACCAGCGCCGCCTCGCCATCGGGACGCTTGCGCCGGAGAATGCCGGCCGAGACGAGCGAGATCAGCAGACCGACCGGGAGCGGCTCGAGAAAGGTGACCGCCGAATTGTAGAGGGGATTTCGATAGCTCTCCTGGAAGCGTTGCATTTCGGTCCGCGTCTTCGCGACCTCGGCTTCGCTCTTCCCCTGGCTGCGGGCCCGCTGCACGGCGTACTCGCCGTACTTCTCAGCGAAGTCGGGCATGAACTTGAAGTACAGCACCTCCCAGGTGGCCGTGTAGCACGCGCTCGCGACGGCGGTGATCGCCACGCCCACGAGGAGCGCCCGGCCGAAGCCGATCGTGCCGCCGCGCACGTTGTCGCGGTACGAGCGGACGCCGAAGAACACCAGGAGGAAGGCCGCCACCATCCCGGTGTAGCCGATGACCGCGCCCTTGTCGAACCCGATCCGATCGAGGAACGGGATGGTGGCCACCATGAACAGCGACAGGATGGCGCCCGCGATGAGGCCGAACGTCCAGATGGTCTTTTTCATGGAGAGGGGGTTGGAGTCGGCGACATCCTGAACCTGCTCGCGCGATTGCGCGTCACCCTTTCGGGTGATTTTCACCGGAATCGCGCGAAATCATCCCTTCAGGCGATCAGTCCGGCCTGCTTGGCGATCTGCACGGCCTGCGTGCGACGCCGGGCGTTGAGCTTGTCGAAGAGCCGACGTGAGTGGGTCTTCACCGTGTTCTCGCTCACGAACAGCTTCTCGGCGATCTCGCGGTTGCTCAGGCCGGCCGCCATGAGCGTCAGGATCTCGTGCTCGCGCGAGGTGATGCCGAGTGCTTGCATCCGCCCCTGATCCACCGCGAACGGCTGGACGTCGCGCACGACCACGACGTTCGTGACTTCCGCGGGCCGCGTCAGCTTGAGTCCGAGCCAGATCCCGAGTGCCGCGAACACGAGCGCGACGAGCCCGCCGTAGATCTCGAGTGAGTGCTCGACGACGAGAAAGCGATACTGGATGAGCTCGAGCGCGACGATCAGGACGCCGCCGAGCAAGCCGTAGAGGAGAACCGTGCGGCGCATACGGCGGTGAATATGGCACCTGCGGCTCCGGATCGCCCAGCGCGCCGAGCGGGCGCCGGGATCTGGCGAGGTGGTGCTAGTGACTCGTAGCGAAGGACCAGTGACCGCCGCCGCCGGGGTGGCCCGTGTGGCTCGTCAATCCACGAGCCGCAGCGGCATCACCAGGCACAGGTACTTCGCCGTGTCGTTCCACCCCTCGGGCTCGAGCGTTGCCGCACGCTCGGGGGCCTTGAAGGTGAGCTTCACCTCGTCGGTCGGGATGTAGCGCAGGATCTCGAGCAGGTAGGTGGCGTTGAAGCCGATGTCGAGCTGGTCGCCGGTGTAGCGCACGGGGAGCTCGTCCTGGGCCTCGCCGAGGTCGGGGGTCTGGACGGAGAACTTGACCATCCCGGCGTTGAACGAGAGGCGGATCCGGTGGGTCTG
>Ga0307405_10000164_pt1 | contig 24420 bp, 22 predicted proteins | sample 322Cmetagenome_2_FD_203311 | JGI IMG/M metagenome (GOLD analysis project Ga0307405, IMG submission 203311) | Maize rhizosphere microbial communities from greenhouse at UC Davis, California, United States - 322HYB-C-1 | ecosystem: Host-associated > Plants > Roots > Rhizosphere > Soil | place...
ATGCAGCATACGCCAATTGTCCCACAGCACCATCTCGTTCGGTATCTTCCACTGGTGATAATAGGCAAATTTATCGTCGATCGCGTGGTCAATCACCTCAGCCAGAAGCTCATCTCCATCCCGTCCAGACATTCCGTGAATTCCCATCGCAAAGTAAGGCGAGACATTCAGTACCTTGCGCCCGGTCTCGGCTTGTTCGTAAACCATTGGGTGAAGGGCGTTAGGCCATTCCTTCCCGGCTTCCATCGCTCTCAACGTTGCAGGAGAGAGATGAAGTAGTTTGAGCCTCGGCGCCCTGCCGAAACGTTGGCGAGTCGCGTCGAGATCGAGACGATAAGCGACGTATAGCCCTTCAATCCTGCGCTTGAGTGTCTCGGGAAGCCTCTCATAAGCTTCAATCTTGTCGATGAAGCCAGTCTCACCGCCGCTAGCGGGGAGCTCTATCGGCTTCAGAATTCCGCCTCTGTTGATCCGGTCAACATACGCAAGATCAGAATGCCAAGGCAGCCACCCACCACGCGCCTCGCCGTCAACTTCGTAAACTGTGCTTTCCTGAGGTGAATAGCGAATGGGAGTGATTTCATCGCTTTCATGCTCATATGCATTTTTTAGCGGATGCTTCTCGAGGTCGCCAAAGCAGCGACTTAGGTCCAGGTGCATGCGATCCGACGGGTCTACATTCCGAAAGACCAACAAACCATGCTGTATCCAAAGCGAGCGCAGTTGTTGCGGAATGGCGGGAGATGTCAAATGCTCCAGACGCAAGTCATTGACGACCACACCAAAGCCGAGATTTTCCGAAATCGGCTGCACCGAAAGAACGGTCACCATTCCCTCCTATGCCCTTCGCTCAGGACGCTCGCGGGGACCACAACGTGCGCCGCCCATGCAAACAAATGTTTGGTATAATTTGGCACACAGGAGGCCTGTGAGCAACCCCAGATGGAAGTCGTTCTCCTCTCGCCAAAGATCATCAGTCGTTTGGCGATCCTCACAAGTTTCAAGTCAATGATTGACGACCTGAAGCCCAGGGCTCTCTCGTTGACCGGATTTCGAGGCCGATTGGCTCCGGCAGCCCTGGTCAAACGTGGCTGCATTGCAGCCGGCACTTGCTGCAAGAACAACCGGGAGGCGCCGATTACCCACGACACTATCCTTTATCGCAAGCCCTTCAAACCGCTGGAACTAACTATGCAAGGGCCCGCATAATGGGGCAGGCCGCGGTATTGCACCGACATCCGCTACTGTCGAGGCGCGCATCACCTTCATATCCACCATCTTCGCCAACCGTTATCCTCTGGACCAATCAACGTGTCCTGATCATAATTGCTCGGTTCCCAGCAAGCGAGTGATCGCCTCTGCCGAGGGGGGGGCAGCAGTCCAAGCGGGTGGCCGTTTCGCCTTGGCTGCTGCTGCCGCCTCAATCGCGTCGGGTGAGACGACGATTTCGCTGGTCAGTCGGTATAAGTCATCGGTCGTCGGCCGTCGATGTTCATCGGATATCGCACGGACAAGCGCCTTTGTGTTTGCCAGTCCCGAGGGACTGGACTGCAAAAGACGGGCAAGAACGTCAGCCATACCGGTATCGAGAGCATCTGTCCCGACACTTATGGACACCAAGCCGATCTCACACGCCAATCTCCCCGATATGCGTTGGCCAAGGAGCATTGAACGCAAGGCCGCAGATTGACCAATACGTGGAACCACGGTGGCGGCAGCCAAAGTTGCGGCTAAGCCAAGCCGCGCCTCCGGCAGTATGAAGCCTGCTTCGTCTTGGGCGACGACAATGTCGGCAGCAGCGACGAGGCCAACCCCCCCGCCAATGACGTCGCCGTGCACTCTGGCCACAACGATTTGCGATGCATTTGTCATCAGAGCCTTGCAATCCATCAGCAAGGCCTCGGGACTGCCCGGACTCCCAACAGGGTGGCGTCGTTCCTCAGACACATCGGCGCCCGCTGAGAAAACCCGCCCTCGTGCGGCGAGGACAACCACACGACAATGTTTATCTGCCGTAACACGTCTCAGGATGCAGGCAAGCTCGGCAAGCAGGGCGGCGTTCAGCGCGTTTCTCTTCTCGGGCCTGTTGAGCACCAATCCAATGACGCCCGATCCCATATCGACAATGTCAATCAGTGCAGTGACCATGAATATGCCTTGCTCCGATCACAGAGTGAGAAATTCGATCATAATCGAAAAAGGTGACCAACTTCCCGTCGCTCTAAGTCTCTAGATCGCGAAATGTCGCTCCTCAACGATGTTGAGCCCGTACCCACCAAGCGCGACGTAGGACTGATGAGTGTTAGTCAGCAGGATAACATCATGGATGCCAAGATCGGCCAGGATCTGCGCTCCGATACCGTAATCGCGTGCATCTGCCATATAATCCTCATGGGCACTGTCGAGCAAAGTCAATGCCGTTGATGAATAGCCGGGAGGCCTGCGCCGCAAAAGCACAACCACGCCATTGCCATTTTCAGCAATGGTCTCCATCGATCCCTTCAGCAGTCCGGCTCGGTCGCCCTTGCTTGCCAACGAATCGGAAAAGACGTCAAAACTGTGAATACGGACCATGGTTGGCCGGTCACCATGGATTTCACCTTTTACAAGCGCGATGTTTTCTGAGTTGGCATCGTTGTTACGAAAGCCAATGACCTGCCATTCTCCGCCCCATTCACTAAGGAACCTCTGCTCACGCGTTCTCACTAAATTATGGTCGTAGCGCCGGCGATAAGCGATGAGGTCGCGGATGGTACCAACCTTGAGCTTGTGCTCCCCGGCGAACTCGAGAAGGTCATTCAATCGGGCCATTGTCCCGTCATCTTTCATGATCTCACAGATCACACCCGAGGGATTGAGGCCAGCAAGCCGCGCGATGTCCACCGCAGCCTCAGTATGGCCCGCACGGACCAGCACCCCCCCCTGCCGGGCTATTAGAGGAAACACGTGGCCGGGACTGACCAGCGCCTCCGGCCCTTTTGCCGCGTCGATCGCCACTACTATTGTCCGAGCACGGTCCGCCGCCGAAATGCCGGTGGATACGCCATCCTTCGCCTCGATCGAGATTGTGAATGCGGTTCCGTGCGGCGACTTATTGTCGTTGCTCATCAACGACAAGTTGAGCTGATCGGCCCGCTCCTGCGTCAGAGCGAGGCAGATCAACCCCCTTCCATATTTTGCCATGAAGTTGATCGAATCTGGCGTCACCATTTGGGCGGGAACAACGAGATCCCCCTCGTTTTCACGATCCTCATCGTCAACCAGAACAAACATGCGTCCATTCCTGGCTTCATCAATGATTTCGCCGACGGGCGAGATTACCGCTCTTTGCTCAGCTCGGCCAGCCGGTCTTTCTTTGGTTGGCATGTTTATCCCCGAATCCTGGCTTGTTGAATATCGCGTGACAGCGCATTATTCCCGCGCAAGAGTATTGGACGAGCGGAAAGCACTGCGAGAAGGGGGTCTGGCGCCGGCTCAGTCATCATGCTGAAACCGGCCCGACCCTCGTTACCGCCTTTTCCATTTACCTCTTCGGAATGCGCCGATGGCATAGGCCGTCAATTAGTTCATCACCCGCTCCTCCTCAACCGCCTCGAAATTCAGGTCGTGCGCGAACGGCCTTTATTAGCACGCAACCCCAGACAATCGCCAGCAATGCTCGCTTAGTTTCCGGCACCGAATTAAAGCCCTATAGGATCGTTCAGGATATCTCTTCTGACAACGTGTTTCGAAGAATTCCGATGCCCTCCACGATGCATTCCACGATGTCTCCATTCTTCATATAGAGTGGAGGCGTACGCGTGTGTCCAATTCCGCTCGGGGTCCCGGTCAAAATGATGTCTCCGGGAGCAAGACTTAGCACCTGACTTAATTTGTGCACCAGCGTCGCGACATCAAATATCATGTTCTCGGTGGTGTCGGACTGGACAATCTCCCCGTTCAAGCGAGTTTGCAGGGTAAGCCCACGCCCTCCTGGCGGCAGTTCGTCCGCAGTCACGAAGGTCGGGCCAAGCGGACAAGTTGTATCGAAGTTCTTACCGATCGTGAACTGGCTGGTCGCAAATTGATAATCGCGCACAGAGACATCATTTGCAATTGTGTAGCCTGCCACATGCTCGAGAGCATCAGCCATAGGGATGTACCGACCCGTCTTTCCGATTACAGCGGCAAGCTCGACTTCATAGTCGTAAGCAACCGAAACAGGTGACAGCAAGATTGGCGCTTCGGGATCAAGCAGCGTGGACGCAAAGCGGGCAAAAACCGTCGGGAACGCCGTGGTTTGAAGCTTGGTTTCCCTGGCGTGTTCATCGTAGTTCAAACCGATGCAGATGATCTTGGCTGGAGCGGGGAACGGGTTGAGCAGGTGCAGGGAAGCAGCATCGAGGACTGGCCCGTCATAGGCATCAACCAGTCCCGATATCATAGTTAGCATTTCAGGACCCTGCTCTAGAATAAGCGTCAGGTCTTCTGGAAGATGGCTAGCCAAATAGCTGAGATCGACTACTTTCTCACCGGTGCGGACGGCCAGACGCGGCTGATTGTCGGTCCGATAACGGAAAAAACGCATAGCCTGTCTCCATCTTAAGAAGTTGTTCGCTTGGGCATGGAACGCGCATTACGGGAGGTCGGCTCAGAAGTTTGTCGGTGTTGCCCACCCCGGTAGCAGCCGCACCAACACGCTCCTGTCCCAACGGAATTGCGGAAATATGTTGTTGGAAGAAGTCACGCCCCTTATCCATGACGCGATTCCCACGAGGATTCATTTAAGATCTTGGTATTATTGTTACGCAACTTCCAGAAACTACCCTACCGACACTCCAAATGCTTTCTGACACCGCCTTTTTGCCCCGCCCCCTCCCCTATTTGATCATCGTCGCTCGGAAGTCCAAACACCATTGCAGGTTTCTAGCAAGTTCAGGTACCTGTTCCTTTGGCCAATCGCTTCAATGAGTGCATGGTTTCCATCCCGATAATCTGCCCGTAGCAGCCAAGCCGACCACGTCTCTATCGTTCCTTACCACTTGCCCGATCCCACCATCGCGACCGCGAAATACTTCGGGTTCGCCGGCTAACAATCTTCACTCCAGTCGCCCAAGAAAGATTTTCATGCCGATGCCATCGCAGCTGCCTGGACTTCACTCAACGAATGGGTTTCAAGCCCTTTCAGATGGCCGTCAGCGCGCCACTCTTCGAAAATCTTAGTCAGGCCCAAAACACCGCCGCCATACATTCCGTTCAGGACCATCTTGCGGGTCGCCTTCCCCTCTTCATTCCAGAAGCTTGGCGTGCATTCCCTCCAGGCCTTGATCGCCGGGCCGGCGATGCTCTCATGATGCTCGACCCAAGCGCTTTCGGCTGCCGCGCTTGCTTCGACGGAGGCAAGACCACGGCGCTTCGCCTCGGCTATAACATAGGCGATTTGGATCGCCTGTTCGTCCATCATGTGAGGAAAGTTCGGACCCCAAGCCGATTGGGTGGTACTGAGGATGAAATAGTTTGGAAAACCATGCACATGGATGCCGTGCAGGGTTTTCGCACCGTCCTTCCAATATTCGGTTTGAGCCAACCCACCACGACCATAGACCGGGAAAACCGCTCCGTTCACATATGCCCCAAGCACGAACCCGGTGGCGAAGACGATACAGTCGATCTGATGTTCCTCGCCATCGAAGAGGATGGAATGCGCGTTGATTTTTTCGACGCCCTTGCCAGCAGTATCGATCAATTGGACATTCGGCCGATTGAAAGCCTCGAGATAATGGTCGTGAAAGCATGGCCGCTTGCACATCCGGTTGTACCAAGGCTTCAAAGCCTCGGCCGTTTTCTTGTTCTTAACGGTATTATCAATGCGATGACGCACCTCCTCCATATAGGTATAATCGGCCTTCTGCATCAGCTGACCGAGTTGCTCGGGAGTGGCGCCCTTCGGCGCCATACTCATCACTGAGTAGATGGTCCTGGTCCAACCATCATCGACCTGATCTTCGGCCTCTGGGATACCAGACATGATAGACGTGTAGTTGAGCATCCGCCGCTTTTGCCAGCCTGATGTCAGGGTTTTGACCCAGCCTTGGTCGGTTGGTCGGTCGTTGCGGTAATAGATTGACGAAGGAGTGCGCTGAAATACATATAGCTTCTTTGCACCTTCGGCGAGATGCGGCACGCATTGTACGGCGGTGGCGCCGGTTCCAATGATGGCCACGGATTTGTCGGCCAGCTTGTCCAGCCCCCCCAGCGCATTGCCGCCGGTATAATTATAGTCCCAGCGGCTGGTGTGAAAGCTGTGCCCCGCAAAGGACTCCACGCCTGGAATGCCGGGCAACTTGGGCTCTTGCAACGGCCCCGAAGCCGTAACAAGAAAGCGCGCCCAAAGCCTGTCGCCACGATCTGTACTTACCAACCATCGCGCCTTGTCATCATACCAGCGCGCCTCGGTGATCTCAGTCTGGAAAAGCGCCTTGTCATATAGACCGAAATGTCGGCCAATGCGGCGGGAATGCTCAAGGAGCTCGTCTGCCCGCCCATATTTCTCGATCGGCATATAGCCGGTCTCTTCAAGCAGTGGCATATAATTGTAGGACTCGACATCGCAAGCGGCGCCTGGATAACGGTTCCAGTACCATGTACCGCCGAAATCACCGCCTTTCTCAACCAGGCGAACATCGGTGACCCCCGCCTCGCGCAGCCGCGCGCCCGTCAAGAGCCCTCCGAAACCTCCGCCCAGCACCACAACATCCAGTTCTTCCTCGACTGGGCCCCGCTCGATCCGATCGGAATAGGGATCTTCGAGATAGTGGGCAAACTTACCCTCGATCTTTATATACTGGTCATTGCCATCCGAACGAAGACGGCGATCTCTTTCCTCACGATATTTTTGCTGCAGAGCATCCAAGTCAAAATCCAATTTAACATTTTCAGGCATGTGCCGCGTTTCCTCGCAATTTTTATTCAAGTTTGAAATCTGCTCGATGCGCAATCCGTTTCAGGTAATTCTACATCTTGCGTTGATCGTCGTTCAAGGTCACATTTTGGCAGGTTCTTGCCCAAAATTGCACAGACTGGATGCTGATGACACTCGATCCGCAAATGAAAATTTTCGTCGACCAGCTTACGGCGGCAGGAATTCCGCCCGATTTCGCTGCTATTGGCGCTGTCGCCGCCCAGGAACTCGTCTCCTCCCGACCGATGCCTGGAGAAGGTCCGCAGGTAGCTCGTGTCGTGGATCTGCAGATTCCGGGGCGCAACGCCACAATGCCGGCTCGCCTTTATGTACCTGATCAACCTCCGTGCGGGTTACTCGTGTACTTGCACGGCGGTGGCTGGGTGCTCGGCAATATTTCAGGCTATGATCCGCCCCTCCGTCATTTTGCCAATCGGGCCGGCTGCGCGATACTGTCGGTCGAATATCGGCTTGCGCCGCAACATCGTTTTCCTGCAGCTGTGGAAGACAGTTATGACGCCTTACGCTGGGCCGCGGAGAATCTCGCAGCCCTTAAACTGAAGTCCGATCTGCCCGTCGCAGTGGGGGGCGACAGCGCTGGGGGCAATCTGTCTGCGGTTGTTTCGTTGCTTGCCAGGGACCGGGGGAACCCCTCATTAAAGGCGCAACTCCTGCTTTATCCGGCGACGGATGCCGATTTTACGACCCCGTCCTACCTTGCTCACACGTCCGGACTTCCGCTCACATCGGGCTCCATGCGTTGGTTCTGGGATCAATATATCCCAGAACCAGCTGAGCGTTTCCACCCCCATGCCTCACCCCTACGTGCAAAAGATCTTAGCCGTTTGCCCCCTGCGCTGGTCGTTCTTGCCGGCTATGACCCGCTCCTGAGTGAGGGAGAGAGCTATTCTGCAAGACTGATGTCAGCCAACATTCCAGTGACCGAACTGCGATACGATGGACTTATCCATGGCTTCTTCCAGTTCTCTGAACTGCTCCCCGTGGCCAGCGAAGCCTTGGAAGAGATCGCCGACACCTTCCGGACAATCCTGCTCACCGGCCGATGAGTTTTTTTACCCCGTTTTGTGCCGTTCCTCGACAATCCACCTGCACATTCGCCGCCATGGTTCGATCGCATCCTGCAGTCCATGGGTGGTGGCGGCGAGTGCGTAGCCTAGGGTAACGAGACGCTGCGCACCCTGTAGCGCTAAGCGATCGCGCAGTTCTTCCTTTAGGGTTTCTGGATAGATGCCGATTGTCTGGGTGTAGCTTGTCACGGCATGTACAGGCGTATCGATATCGTCGAAGGGGACGAGATTGATTACGCGATTGGCAAGGATGGGGGCGAAATCGACAGGTTCGTCCATTTGCGAAACGATGACGGCGCCGTTACGTCCTCCTCCGATCACGCGATACCAATCGTCACCGCCCGTTTTCAGCGCAACCACTTCCTCCTCTAGCTTTGGATCGCAACGGACTGCGGGACTGCTTATCTCGGCGGGCAGTGCCTGAATTTCATCATATACCATCTGACCGAAACGATTGAGTACGGCGATACCCTTATCATCCGTGCCGCTTTCCACCCACACGACCCGAGCGTTGACGCAAGCTTCCTGGTTCAGCCCTCCGCCATCTTTGGCAAGTTCGACCGCAACATTGCGCATCGTCTCTTCATCGGAAAATGCTTGCTTGCCAATTATGGTCGAACTGAGTTTCGGGTCGAGCGCGACCAGTTCAACGCCTGGTTGAATATATTTAGCGATATGTTTGATTGACGCCATCCCTCCCCAAGCAATAATCTTTTCAACGTTGCGATAGCTGTAAAGCTTTTCTTCAATCGCTGCGTCGCCGCCCTTCCAATATGCTACACTCAGATGACGAGTCAGGGGGTGGCCGGGCGCCATCTCAATCATCGTACGTGCAATGGCTGCGGCAGTCATCGGATCATTGCTTGGTGTCTTGATGATCGCATCGCCGCGCGTTATCGCGTTGCGCGCCACGGTCATCGCCGAAACCCCCGGCGCATTGCCAGCTACGATATGCACACATCGCGCTCCGAATGCGCGAATACGGACGTCCACCCCACCCCTAAGTTGACTTTCGACCCAGCCTTCCAGATGGGAAATACCAATTGTCTTCTCGACTGTTTCACGCAGGGCGCTCGGATCCAGCGAGCGCGACATATTGTTGTACATCGAACGCAGGATGCTCTCGCCGAGCCCGGAGGTGTGGCACGACGCTTTGAACGCTTCTTCTACCCAGGGATTGCCCTCTAAGGACAGTCGGTTTCCTAACTCGCCAAGATAATCAAAAATCTCGTCGAGACAGAGGGCATACAGGTCCGTTAGATCGCCGGGATTAGACAGAGACAGCTGTGCTATATGTCGACCGACATCCGGAGCAGTAAAACTGATGCCCCCACCCCGCCCCAAATGCGTGATGTCTGCATTTTCAATAACCTGCCCCCTTATGATCAGTGGGACGTTGAACATCGTTTCACTCGTATTGAACCCGTCGATCTCGGCGTTTTCCATGACAGTACTGCTCCCGCTCAGCGCACTAAATCGGCGAGGAACGCCAGTGCGTTATCGTGCGCTTCAGGCGCTCCGGCACAGGTGATCTTGTCATCTCCACCTTCTATTTCGCTGAACCGGCGGACCGTGTCCGCGATGTGCGGGCCGGGCCGACCGCAAGCGCAAGCGTCGAAAGACATTGTTACCTCGTCCCCGCTCAAAATGCCGGCCCAGCGCTGTTTCACGCCGAGGTCGATCACGCCGAAACGGCCGGTGTGTGTGCCTTCACGCAACGATGGTTGCCCAGTTACTGGATCGAGTACAAAGGCCAGCAGCCATGGTGGGACATGGTACTGGCGGGCCTCGCACATCCCCATCAGGCTGGTGATCTCGCTCATCCCATACCCTTCATTGATGGTCGGAACGCCCAGGAAAGTCTTGATATCTTCCCGATAGCCGTCCGGAAACACCTTTCCCTTAGTCCCACCTGCGCACTGGATAAGGCTGTCGGGCGCGAATACGCCATCTGACAGTCCGCGCTGGCGCCCCGCCTCCATCATCTCGTAAAGCATTGCCCAATTTCCCGAGAGCATTACCCGCTTGCCCCTGAGCGTGTCGAAAACGCGGTCGAAAAATTTCGCGCGGCGTTCAGGCGCAGCCTTTTGTGCAGCGACGAAATCCTCAAGGCGTGCCGCCAGCGACGGAGCAAGTTCAGACCGGCCGAGAGCGCCGCGGCCGTCCGCGGCGGCAAGCCGCCCGCCCAGGGAGAGGACATCCGCGCTCAAACGACCCGGATCCATAACGTAGAGCATAGACTCGTCGCCGCCATAAACATCTTTGACGAATGCCTCCAGTTTGGCGCCATAACCATTGTACATGACGCGATGCCCGACGACGATCATGGGAATATTTTCAAGACCCTCAGGCTTGGGCTGTCCCAGTTCCTGCATCACGACCATAGAAGACCTGGTCTGAACACGAATGTCTTCCGGTCCGATGGGCAGAAAGGATAGCTTTCCGCTCGTGCCGGTGGAGTGGATTATGCGGACGTCAGCGTCGCGCAGCAATGTATCGAGCCAATCGTCAATTGACTCGAGACCATCGGTTTTGACGACAGAAAGATCAACCGTGGTCAGCTTGCTCAGCCATTGAGTCAAACGGTCGAACCGACCTTTCTCAATAAGCGAGATTGGATAGCTCTTGTACACCGAATGTTTAAACAATAATTTGGCGGCATCGGTCAGGCTTTCGATTTCGTTTATGCCATGCTCTTTCGCCAGATTTGCGAGCGCCGGCAGCTTATCTCTCAGAATGGCAAACCGGCGCCGCACTGCCAGGAGCTGCATCTTTTCCACATCGTCAGCGGCAAATTCAATCGCTGCAGTTCGATCCAGATCGAGAAGCTCTTCGGGGTGTGCGGCGTATCTCTCAATGTTCAGCGTTTCCAACAGCTCAGCCTCAGCCATGCAATCCTCCCAAGTCTGGCGTTTGGGGGCCCTGCCATCGAGATGGGCCACCGACGCAATGTGCTTCACGAATTCCCGTAGCGGTTTGCGCAAGCGGCCAGAGTAGCACTGCTACACTACGGACTCTACACCGAGCTTATCTCGGCGGCGGATTTTCAAGTTCGTCCACTGTCGCCTATCGGTCCTGGAAGAATACCTTGTGCGCGCGAACCAGATCAGAAAGCCAGTCGATAAAAGCCACCACCCGAGGGCTTTGCCGCACATCTTCACGTACAACCAACCAAAAGCTCTGCGGAACGCAGACCTCGTCCGGACAAACGACGCGAGCACTAGGTATTCTGATGCCCGCGTAATGCGGGAGCATCGCGATACCTTTGCCTTCGGCGACCATGTTAGCGATAACCGCCATACTTGTGGTTCTAACGGAGGCGACAAGCCCAGGAAGAGGCTGCATCGTATATTCCAGCGCCTGGGAACTGGCAGACATTCCCCTTACATAACCGATGTAGCTATGACCAGCCAGGTCATCGACCGATTTGATGGGCGGGTGGGATTCGAGATAACTTTCACTGGCATAGAGACGTAAGTTTGCCTCAACGAGCTTGCGAGCCGTTAGCGCACCTCGTACAGGCCGGTCGATCAGGATTGCGACATCCACCTCTCTTTTGAGCGGATCGGGTACCCAGCTTGGCGTGATCAGATCGACCGATACCCGCGGATGCGCCTTTTGAAAATCCGGCAGCAAAGGGGCCAAAAACCAGGTTGCCAAAGACTCCGGAGCCGCGATCCGGATCACACCCGAAACAGCATCGGAGGCAGAAACATCGATTCCCTCTAGAATCGTCGCTTCCACCTTTTCGATGCTACCAAGAAATTGGTAGCCGTGTTCGGTCAAATGGTAGTAACCTTGACGTTTTTCAAACAGGGTTGTTTGTAACGCCTCCGAAAGGCGGGTCAATCTGCGGATAAGTGTTGTCGGATCTATATTCAAGGTTCCGGCCGCAGTGCGGATACTCGGATTGCGAGCAAGCGCTAAAAAGACACGGAGATCATCCCAAACAAGCAAGTTCAACCGCACCCCTGCTCTTCCGCAGCCTACTCCTTGCGGCAGCGTTAAAATACGTCCCTTATCCGAAAAATCTAACAATGGCACCCGTCCTCGTCAACAGCAGCTTGGGACGGCTCAGGCGAGAGTTTGCGTGTCGTCCACGACGAGCTCGATCCCCGAAACCGACCGCGCCTGCGCGGAAAGCAAAAAGAGAATTGCGGGATCAAGTTCCTCAACGGGCATCGCCCGTTTACGCGGCCAGCCTCCGATCTGTTTCTGGCCAGCTTCACTCGCGAGATAATCCGCGATGATGTCGGTCGGCATAAAGCCGGGCAAGACCGCATTGACGTTAATCTCATGACGCGCCCATTCCAGAGCGAGCGTCTTGGCCATCATGATCATACCTGCCTTGCTCGCGCCATAAGCCACAGCTCCACGTTCTGGTTTGCGGCCAGTGGTGGACGCAATGAAAATGATACGCCGGGGGGATCCAGTGGCAGGGTCGCCCGATTTTATAAGGCGCGCGCCCGCCTCGCGGGCCGTCAGGAACGCTCCCCGCAAGTTCACAGCCATAACTTGATCGAACATCTCGACCGTTATCTTTGTCGCTGGCATCGCATGGGCAATTCCGGCGTTGACGATGGTGGAGTCAACGATACCAAACCGCTTTTCCGCAGCATCGAAAGCCGCCGCTACAGAATCCGCATCCGTCACATCACATTGCTGCGCTAAAGCATGTCCGCCTCTTCCTTCGATTTCGGCGACTAGCGTTTCAAGGTCCGTCATTCGTCTGGCACAACATACAATGTTTGCGCCACAGCTTGCGAGCATAGACGCCATATGTCGGCCGACGCCGGAGGATGCACCGGTCAACAGGATGTTGCGTCCCGTCAAATCGCTCATAAAATTGCACACTCCATCTAACACTGGCCTCCCTCAACGCGCAGCTCCTCAAGAGCGTAAATAGGCAATAGCAGACCTGGCTCGCAGAGATGATTCGAGCCTCTCGCTGCACGAGGCTCAACATATATGAGGCCAGACACCGCCTAAATCCGCTGCATTCGTTACGTCACCATTCGTTCGAGATTATCAGTCATCTTTGCGGGCTAGTTTGATTGGCGGTGCATTGCGCCAGTCGACGCCACCATCGGATGGCAACGCATAGGGTAAACCGTCATGTTCGGTGCCAGCATGAACGTGCGCCCAATGTGCATGGTTGAGCTGGTGTAAAGTGAATGATGCCTGCAACGCATTGAAAAAACCCATGGAATCGACTGTCTGATTCACCGATTCCTTAATCATGAGCGCGGCCATCGTAGGCACGTTCGCAATGCGTCGGGCAAAGGCCAAGGTCTTCTCCGCCAGACTGTCAGCGGGATAAATCTTCGAGACCATGCCAAGACGCCAAGCCTCTTCTGCATCTATCGCATCACCGGTCAGCATAAGCTCCTTGGTTTTGCGAGGGCCAAATTCCCACGGATGTGCAAAATATTCCATTCCGCACATGCCGATCCTTGCACCAACCACATCGCAGAAAATAGTTTCCTCGGCTGCCACGATGAGGTCGCAGCACCATGCCAGCATCAAGCCAGCCGAAAGCACTTGTCCATGAACTTGCGCGATGGTGATTTTGCGCAGGTTCCGCCAGCGCAACGTATTCTGGAAGAAAAAGTGCCATTCCTGAAGTACACGCTTTTCTGTTGCCGTACGGTTTCCGCCATTTGTCCGTGCACTTTCAAGTTGGTCAGGACCTGGACGAACATCGGCCATTTGCTGCTTGGAGCCCATGTCATGCCCCGACGAGAATATCTTACCCGCAGCGGCGAGGATCACGACGCGAACGGCGTCATCCTGCTCGGCCTTTGCAAATGCGTTTTCAAGTTCGACAAGGAGACCCCGATTTTGCGCGTTACGCGCCTCAGGCCGGTTGAGCGTAATACGAATGATCGTGCCGCCGTCAAAACTATCAACAAGAAGATATTTATACGACATCAGGACCTCTTCATTGAATAGATTTTTCGTTCCGTTGGCACGTTGCGGGCTACATCATAGACCACACAGATGTATTCGTTGGGCCTGACTCTGGCGATTTTTCCTCTATGATCGAAATCATAAGCGCGGCGCTAACACACGCGCGTTGTTACGCAATCAAACGCTTAGCTTGAAAGCTTTTATTGCGTTTCCCGACAAGAACTTCCCCCACGTTTCCGTCGAAAGGTCGTGCTGAGCAACCATTTCGTAGACTTGCTCATAAGGAAATACGGGCCAGTATCCAGAGAAGATGATCTTATCCGAGCCACGGGACTTTAGATAGTGAAGGATGGCCTTGGGAATTCGCTTCGGGGACATGCCGGTCGTCGTGTAAAACAGGTTCGGCCAACGCAGCATCATCTTGACACAGATATCCTCCCACGGTTCCCCGCCATGCTTCATCACGACGCGCAAGTCCGGGAAGAACCAGCAAACCTCGTCGAGATGCATTGGATCCTGCACCCAAGCCGGAATGCGCGGTCCAGGGAAACCGACATTGATCGAAACCGCCAGGTCCAGTTCCACGCACTTGGCGTAGATCGGATAGAGTTCCTTCGAGTTCGCGTGCATGAACGGGTATATCGCGAATAGGCTAATTGTCACGCACCTTATGAACGGGTATCGCCTGGCCAGATCAGTCAGGCGACGGATGCCCTTCATTCCCGAGTGCGGATCGACACGGAGATGGACAAAGACACGGTCCGAATATTCCGAAATCCGGTCGAAATGCTCGTCAGGATCGTCAGCCGACAGGATAGTACCGGCCATTGCGATCTTGTGATGATCTAGGAAGCCGATCCAGTTCTCGAGGTTGGACCCAATTTTGTATATCTCATCGCGTCGCTTCTTGGCCTCTTCGGTCTGTCCAAGGTTGCTCTTAGCAAAGAGATAGCCGGCAACTTCGGGAGTCGGCCATTTCTCCAAGCTGAATTCGTCGCGAAATACCTCCCTGGGCGCCGGGATCACCAGAGCCTCCTTATCGAGATGCATCTGGATCATGGGATCTATGATCGGCCCGGGCGCCTGTTCAGGTAGCTTCATTAAACGTCAGCCTCTCTCGATTCTAATCTCATCCGGCTTCGGGAAGAATTGCTTACTTCTTGTCTTGGCCAACATCGGGATAGAATTGGTTGCACCATTGCCTAAACTTGCGGAATATTCCTTCCGAACTGGCGTAAGCTGGCCGATTGAGATAGTCCATATGCTGCCAGATCGGCATGTCGCGCGTGCCCTGTTCGATGAAGGTTGCGGTACGGCGCGCGGCGCGACCAACCGGAACCAGCCCATCACCGCCTTCAGCTTCCTTGTCCTGCATGACCAGATTGGTGTGGAAGAAATCGCTATGCTCCTCGTCGATCGGCGTTGTGCTTGAGATTAGGACCGAAGGAACACGCTGAGGCTGGGACGGATCACGTGGCACGATTATGAACTGCACGCCGACACCTTCGGTGAGAGAGCTTTGCAAAGGGTGTTGCCGATTGTTGTACCAGATATGCCCTTCCTGCCGGTACTCGATGGGCGAGCGTTCCGAAGCCAGCGTGGGGATGACCTTGCTTTGGTGGACAAACAGCAGATGATCGACATCGACAGTGTTTTCCGCAACCCATTGCGGCTGCAGGCGGACATTGGAGGTCTTGTGCACCGAATGCGGCCAGGCCGGCAAATAGTCCTCGTCCTTGCTGTAATCGCGCGGGGCGGCCCACATTGGATCGCGGCCGAGCACGTCGTGCCAGATCCAGATGATGCCGTTGGTCTCGGCCGCAACATAGTTCTTCAGCACGCGGTTCGTCCCCGAAGCCTTGCCATCAGAAGGCACCAATTTGTTGCGGCCATCGCAGCCCCATTCCCAGCCGTGATAGGGACATACAATACGGTCGCCATCGACGCGCCCGCCATATCCGAGATGCGCTCCCATATGAGGACAGAATGCCGATTGCACTATCGCCCTGCCATCCTCCGTACGATAGAGGACCATATGCTTGCCGAAATACTTCAGGGGGCGAACCGCGCCGTACTCAATCTCATCGCTCCAGGCCACCTGGAACCATCCCGTCGGGAACACCTTCTTGTCCCAGCCCAAGATTTCTGGCATGTCATCGAGGGTCACAGTAGGAATAACACCGGTGTCTTCCGCCCGTTCTTCCGTCAGAGTGTCAGGCATCAGATATCTCCCCAAAAAGCGCAATTCAAACATCGACCATGCCCAATGCAGCATGCAAGCCATCCGGCGCATTGAGGGAGACGCGGCGCAGCCATAACGGATGAAAAAGCGCTCCCTATGTGATCGTGACGAAACCCTGCTCTAACCAATTTACAAAAACAACCCCACCGACACGCACTAAAGGCTGCAAAATTGCAAGGAAAACACCCCTCGGTTCCGGGTTGCAATTTGGGTCGGCGCGAAATTAGGGATCAAGCCTTTGCCAACTGGTTTCTGTCGGTTCACTGTTCCTGCGCTCATCCTCCAGACATGCAGCGCGGCAGCTTTGCACAGAAGGCTGCAGAAATAAAAATTGCTGGATTGCGATCACCTTTTATATCCTCTGGTAGCCACAGGAATTTTCATTTTTTGGGCGTGGCGACAGTAAATGACCGCCGAGGTGAACCTTTGACCGCTGCGCATCAACTCGTTGTGTCACAGCCAAATTTTTGCTCCTGTCTGGAATTTCACGTAAATTTCGCATGGCGCGAATTTATCTTTGGGCCATGGTGAGTCAGCGCATGTGCCAATGGTCGGCTCGGCGGCCTTCGGCATGAGCGCTCGCGTAACTCACCATGTCCGCTGAGCGAGATCGCGAATTGACGGAATGATTTGGTTAGGTTGAGAAGAGATGGAAAGGCGCACCGTCCCTGGGTGGCGATTTAGATTTGGTCGAGTATATTGCGAGGTCGAATGACGTTGAAGTTGGGACGGGCGACGAGTTAATGCCGAAAATCACATATATCGAACATAGCGGTGCCGAACACATCATTGATGCTCAATCAGGGTTCTCCGTCATGGAGGTTGCGAAAGCGAATGGCATACCAGGAATTGATGCTGACTGCGGAGGTGCCTGCGCATGCGCTACCTGTCATGTTTACGTAGATCCGGAATGGGTTAACAGAGTCGGCAATAGGTCAGAAAACGAAATTGAACTTTTAGAAGGTGTGGAAAAACTCAATGATACATCTCGTCTCTCCTGCCAGCTCGTTATCAGCGATGCTCTGGATGGCCTGATAGTAAGAATGCCGGAGAACCAATGCTAGGCCGCACAGAATCAGGAGAGGTTTGATGCTATCTCAACCTTTAACTGGTCCATCCATAATTCACGCTGTTTCTAGTTAAGTATTAAATAAAGGGATCAGTTTTGAATTCTTCGCAGCAGACATTTACCGACATAATCCTTGGATTAGGGTCCTTTGGTTCGCACCCATGTTTCTCATATATTCCAGACGGGCGAGTGGATCCAATTGAAACCTTGACTTATGCAGAGGTACTTGATCGGTCGCGTCGGTTCGCTACCGCTCTGCAAAGCCATGGCGCCCAAAAGGGCGATCGTGTAGCAATGTACGGTCAACCCTCTCCCGATTACCTTGCGATATTTCTGGGTGCCATTTTCATCGGCGTCATTCCTACACCGATCAATCACAACTTCAAAAAAGCCGAAACGTCGGAATATCTCGCATATATCGATCCCAAACTGGTGATTTATGATATCACGACGCACGAGGTTATCGATGCCATCACTGCCGAGAGCGATGTTCTGTGGCGCCCCATTCAGATTGATTCCACCACCGGTGAAAAAATAGATCGGACTGGCGACGCGCTTCTTGAATGGTCGGGCTGGGAACCCGCCGAGCCCTATCCGGCAAGCCCCGATGATCTTGTAATGATCCTCCATACATCCGGTACGACCGCACTGCCAAAGGGCGTCGAGCGGACCCACAAGGCCGTATGCAGCTTCATTGACCGTTGGACAGGATTTGCCTGGCGAGAAAATGATACGATGCTGTCCTGGCATCCTTTCTACCACCAGAGTGGAACCCTCACATCTGTCATGTCAATGCTGGCGGTTGGTGGCCATACGGTTCAGTGGCAGCGATTTTCTGCGAGCAGGTTTTGGGAGGTGGTCGACAGAAACAAACCGAATATTGCACAATTTGTACCCCCCGCCCCGACCTATCTGCTCCTGCAACCGCCTGCCCGTTCTGACCGACATCATGGGATCGAATATGCCGTCATTGGCGGTAGAACCGATCATTGGAGTGATTTCCAGGATAGGTTCGACATCAATGCGCACAGCCCTTATGGCTCTACCGAGACGACTTATGTGACGACTACCGGTGGTCGAGGAGACCGGTTGGTCCCAACATCCGAACTTATGGACTGCATTCCGCATTTTTATGCGGGCCCAGTAATTCCCGATTTTCTGGAACTCCGGATAATGGGAGCGAACGGACCTGCCGAACCTGGAGAGGCCGGTGAAATACAGGTCCGCGGACCAGCCGTTTTCGAAAGATATTTTCGTCTGCCTGAAGTCACAGCCCAGTCTTTCGATGGCGACTGGTTCAAGACCGGTGATATAGGTTACCTGCGCGAAGATGGATATTTGTTCATGATTGACCGAGCAAAACAGGTCATCCGTCGATCGAGCGAGAACATTTCACCATTAGAGATCGAGATCGCACTTTCTCAACATCCGCAAGTAGCTGAATGTGCAGTGATTGGTGTTCCGGATCCCATTCGAGGTCAAGAGATTCTTGCCTGTGTGCTCATGGAGGAAAGCCGCGAACCGAATATCGATGAATTGTTCGAGTTTTGTGCGGAACGGGTCAGTGCTTTCAAGGTGCCCCGCTACATCGAGGTCTGGCCCGAATTTCCGCGTACCGGTACGATGAAAGTACGCAAGGAGCAATTGAAGGAAGGCGATGCGACCGTGACGAGACATGATCGCCTGGCAAGATCACCGAAGGCAGGACGTACTCAGCCGGCGTACCGGATCGGTGGGACATGATGCAGGCACTGCGGTCATGGCGATGAGCCCCCCACATCAGTTGGGAATTGCAGCAGTTCTTTTGAAATCTGATCTATTCGCGTGCAACCGAGCATGGCGAGCGCTCTGCTCGTCTCCGCACCCAATATTTCCAGCGCCTTTGCTACGCCTTGCTCGCCGCCCGCGGCCAGTCCGAAAGTGGTGGCACGACCGACCAAAACACAACTGGCTCCGGCTGCGATTGCCTTAAGAACATCAGCACCGCGCTTGAATCCACCGTCAACCATGACGCGCACTTTGTGCGCAACCGCATCGACGATCGGCGGCAGAGCGCCAAACGAGGGCACGCAGCCATCGAGGCTACGGCCACCGTGGTTCGAAACGATGATGCCATCGACGCCACACGAACTGGCAATCACGGCGTCTTCAACAGTAGAGATTCCTTTGACGACCAGCACGTCCTGCCAGCATCTTCGCAGCGCCTTCAAGCATTCCCAGTCGAAGCTCGCGACCGGCATTGAGGCCAGGGTCTTTCTCTTCCCGAAGAATATCCGGTGTCCCTCGGGCATGTCGGGGACCTGGGGCAATCCGCCTCTCAACATATAGGGAAGAATCGTGGAGAATAACCAGCGCGGCGCCATCAACATTTGCCGGACCGCTGTCGGGTTCATCGTGCGCTGCATGAAACCGCTGCGCCACATATATTCTCGGTTGCCGTTGACCGGTGAATCCATCGTGATGACCAGAACCTTCACCCCGACGTCTTTGGCGACCGCAATTTGATGATCCATGATCTGCTGCTGCAGCGGATAGAGCTGCCGCCAGAGAAGATCGCCGCAAATTTCCTTCACCTTTGCCAAGGATGCGAAGTTGGAATTACCCAAAGTGTATGGAACACCGGCAGCGGCAGCCGCCCGCGCGATCTTGTATTCCCCCTGATACGAAAGCATCCCGACGAGCCCAGTAACTCCGACCCCGATGGGCATTGATTGCTTCACCCCGAACACCGTAGTCGACGTGTCCCGCGTCGTCACATCGACGCCGACGCGCTGCCGGAACAGCGTGCGCTTAATGCTCTCCTCGTTTTCGCGCACAGTGATCTCATCCTCTGCGCCTCGATCAATGAATTCGTAAAGCCCCGCGGGAAGGCGACGTTTCGCGATCTTTGCCAGATCGTCTATATTATAAGCCCTATCTAAAATTCCCACTTCGCGAGCCTCGTTCTCAATACCGTCGTCTAATTTTGCGTGGATGCCTTCGGGCTGAATCGGGGATTATATTTCCCTATCGAGGCAATGAACAGGCTTGCCGCAATGCTTGCTGGAATCGCACCTATGAAGGCGATCCTATATGATCCATAGTGGTCGAATATGGCACTCATCAATGTCGGCCCGATACCAAGGGCCAATGCAAGAAGTCCCACGATGATTCCGAAAAAGAAGCCGTAGTTCTTCATGCCGAAATGGCGAGACGTCATATAGGCCGCTATATCAAGCTCGGCGCCGCTCGAAAATCCGAGCAATATGGCCAGGGCGATGGCCATCCCCACCGACCCGTCATAATTGAGCAGACCAACCATCAGTACTGCCGGAAGCGCGAACGCCACACCGCCAACAATCGCTCCGTTGAACTTGTCCAACAGCACGCCTGTGCCCAGGCGTCCAACCAGGATCGCAGCCCCGGTGATGCTCGCCATTGAACTGGCGACCAGAGGATCGAGCCCGGAATCTGTGACGAATGGCACCAAATGCACTACCATGCTGCCTATAACCAACATCGCAAGGAAGGCAGCGAGAGCAAGCTTTATATAGGTCAGCGACAGGAGCCCTTCACGCGCACCCATCCCATCCACCGCGATATGGTCGACTTTATCGCTCCGGAGGGTCGACTTGCGCCGAAGATCGCTCGCGCCATAGAAAAACGTGAAGCAGATCGGAAAAACCACTAAAAACCAAATCGCCGCGACGCTTATATAGGTCAACCGCCAGCCGAGTTGATTCAGGATCAAAGCGCTCAGTGCGGGCGCGGCGATCCCAGCCAGCCCGGTGCCGCTCAATGCCAGCGCGAGCGCCGTACCGCGCGCCCGATCGAACCGGCTGGCCACTGCGGTGGTGAAGACCGTCGGCTTAAGCATCAGTGCGCCGATCGCGATCATGCACCACAGTATGTACCACTGCCAGATGCTGCCGTTGCTTGCGGACAGGCTTGCAAAAGCGCTGCAGAATATGACCAAGCCGGGCAGGCAGATTCTCCGCGGTCCCACCCGATCGATCAACCGCCCGACGAATGGCGCGCATGTGATCGAGAATCCCGAGAGAATTAACAAACCTGACGAGATTTGCGCGCGCGACCAGTCGAACTCCCTTTGCAAGGGCAACATGAAGACGCCCATGGAATAAACGACGATGCTACTGACCGATATCCCGAATGTGGATGAAAATATCAGCGGCCATCCGACTCTCCATTCCTGCTTCGTCTCCGCGTCCATGCCCTTCCTCTCCGGAATCCTTTTATATCATCTAATGCTTGACAGGTCGCCAGCCCCTACGGCGCGACCATGACCTTGCATTGGTCGCCAGGCTTGCGCAGGCTTTCGAATACCATCGGCAAGTCATCGAGGGACGTTAAGGCCGTGACCATCATCCGCGGCTCCACATGCCCTGCCTCGAAGGCGTCGATGGTCATCTTGTAATCATTCAGCGAATAGAGCTTGGGAAACTTCAGGGTGACCTCCCGCTGAGCGGCGGCCGATGCAAGTATCTGCTCGGGGTTCACGCAAAAACCGAGCGAGACAACCGTGCCCTTGGGTCGCACTTGCGCGACAGCGGACGCAAGCAGCCCGGCGCGACCAACGCATTCGAAAATGAATTCCGGTCCCTCCCTATTCGGTCGAACCACCAATGGATCAGCGGCGAGATCCGGAGCAGCGACCAAAGTAGCGCCGAGTTGCCGCGCCATTTCTGCACGCGCCGGATTGCCTTCTATCACTTGAATTTTGGCGGCACCGAAGCGATGCAACCAGTAGATAACACCCAAGCCAATGGGTCCCGCTCCCATGACCATTACATGTGCGCCAGACACACCCGAAGCCTGGCGTACACCATGCAGCGCGACTGCCAACGGCTCCACCAGCGCACCGTCCTCAAGCGTAATGCTCTCGGGAAGCACCAGGCACTCGCGAGCGCCCGCAAGAGCATATTCAGCATAGCCGCCAGCGAGGTACTGCATACCCTCCCGGCACCACGCAGGCTCGCCGGCGAGACACGCCGCGCAGGCTCCGCAGCCCGTAATCGGCAGCGCGGCCACCTGATCGCCCACTCTGATATTTTCCACCGACTTACCAATGGCCAGGACCTCACCCGCGATTTCATGACCCATCACAAAACCGCTGGGCGGAACATGAACGCTTCCGGGTTCGGTCATGTGCAGATCGGACCCGCATATTCCGCATCTACAAACTTTGAGAAGGATTTGGCCGTTGGCCGGTGTTGGCACCGGGCGATCTTCAATTTCGAGCGGATGTCCTAGGATATTGAAACTGGCTACTTTCATGCGCTCCCTTTCGGAATATGTCTGGGTTCAGCCCCAGACACATCAACGCCTTTCAGTTCGATTGCCTGGCATCTAGTTAGTCTTTTAAAGCGGCTTGTTAATCACGCAAGCGTCGTGACGTCGCCTTTTTGCAGCGCTTGCTGCTAAAGATAGCAATCCGCCATCAAATTAGTGACGGATAGCGCCACAGCAATAACCCTGTTTGCCTGTCCGCCGCTTTCGGAATGATGCTGCTTTCGGCATTATGGAATTTCTTGAAGGCCATCTGCAAATAGGGCAGCGCGCTCCACATAATGAGCAGCAGAGGCCCGTAACAACGCCAATTCTTCCGATGTCAGAGGCCGAACATCGACAGCCGGTGCGCCCATGATCAACCGACCGGCTTGGAACTTCTTGCCTCTCGTCACCACCGCACCTGCTGCCACGAGACAATCATCTCCAATTATCGTGCGGTCCAATATCATCGCCCGCATGCCGACAAGAACGCGATTGCCGAGGACGCAGCCATGCAGCATCGCATGGTGCCCAACGGTGCAATCTTCGCCGACGATGCAAGGGGCGTCCACATCCGAATGCACAACTGAGCATTCCTGGACATTGCTCCGGGCCCCGATCGAGATAACGCTGTTATCTGCCCGGATGACGGCACCGAACCAAACACTCGACTGAGATGCCATTTGCACCTGGCCGATAAGGTCGGCGGAAAGGGCGACCCACGCGTCTTGCGCCAATTCGGGCTTTTTGTCGCCTATGGCGTATTTTGGCATTTCTACCTCCATGTTCTGCGCCACAGCCAACCCTTCGCTTCGGCGATCAGATCGGGTGCCGGCTGAAAATGCCTCAAGTTTATGGAACAGGGTCCGCGAAACAGCAGCATCATTGCCGCTATCGAGAAGCTCCTAATGAAGAGAATTATTGCAGCCTCGTAACTCCCGATTTTATGAGAAAGGGTAGCAGTTGTCCCCCAACGCAACCAATCATAAAAGCTCCGAATAGAGTCTCACTGATGACGCCAAAAAACTGAAACCGAAATATTGGGACCACATAGGAAATCATGTCGACCGTGCCGATGTCGATAAAACCGCACACGCGGCAGTGAAAAGGGCAACCCCTCACCTTAAGCCACTACCCAGATGACAGGCCGCTGACGACCGGTAACGCAACGTAAAATCCGCGAGAAGTGAAGTCGGCATAAGCATCGACGTGGGGATGAAACGCTCGCCTTTGGCCCTGGCGTACGCCGCCCGTATATATCCGCGAACCCGTTTTGCCGTCTCGATCGAGCCGCGTGCTTCGATCTTCCGGAGCACTTTCAGGATGTCGGTACTTTCGATGTCGCCGATCGGACGCTGGCCAAAGGCTGGATAGACGTCACGCTCGAAGCGGTGGCGAACACGCGAAGCGTTGGCAACCGACCACAGGGGTTCATGATCTGCGAGCCACTCGCTACCGAGCTTTCGAAAGGTTGCTCGGGTCGAATCAAGATCATCCTGACGCTTACGCTTCTTTTCCCGCGCCGGATCCTTGCCGTCGAGCACCAGGCGGCGCGCATCGTCACGCGCAAGTCGGGCTGCGGCGAGGCCGACATCGGGGTAACGTCCAAGGCTCAAGGTCTTTTCCTGACCACGATGGCGATAGCGATAGCGCTATGATTTCGTGCCGGGGAAAAGACCGTTTGAGTCGGTCAGCTTGTAATCGCGCGCCCGGATTTTGGCGTTTTTCACGTCACTGGAGGTAAGAGTCAAAATACCCGCTTTCTGGCGCCGAATACCCGCAAAAATACCCGCACGAGTCGTGAATGCTCCTGACTGCTCGTGACCGGTCATGACGGGTCAACATCAATAAAGTCCCGTCTTAACAGGAACTTACTGATAGCATATGGAGGGTATGCGGGGAA
>Ga0307405_10000165_pt1 | contig 24341 bp, 15 predicted proteins | sample 322Cmetagenome_2_FD_203311 | JGI IMG/M metagenome (GOLD analysis project Ga0307405, IMG submission 203311) | Maize rhizosphere microbial communities from greenhouse at UC Davis, California, United States - 322HYB-C-1 | ecosystem: Host-associated > Plants > Roots > Rhizosphere > Soil | place...
TGGTATAGAGGCCGATGATTCGTTTCAAGCTGCGTCTCCAAATCTGGTGTTGCGATTCGATGGACACAGCTTAAAACCCATACCGTTGATGCACCAGACTGCAAAAACCGGCCTGAGCGTTCTATCTGCAGAACGATGAATGTCAACCTAAAGAGAAGATTGCGCCTGGAATCTAAAGCTGATTGCGCTTGGCAAACTCCGACAAGCCCACCAGGGAATTCAATCCGAGCTTTTCCAACAGGCGCGTCTTGTAAGTGCTGACGGTTTTCGGGCTCAGGAACAAAGTCTCGGCGATGTCCTTGCCGCGCATGCCCATCGACAGCATCCGCAGGATTGACAGCTCACGGGTGGAAAGACTTTCCAAAGCCTTCTGCTCGGAGCGTTGTTGCAGGTCCAGCCTGACGGATGTCTTCGGAAAATAGGAATAGCCGGACTTCAAGGCATGAATGGCCTTGATCAGCTCCTTCAGGTCACTTTTCTTGGTCACGAACCCCCTGGCTCCGGCCGAGATGCACCGGTTGCAGAAGTGCTGGGCATCCTGGGAGGTGAACACCAGCACAGCGCAATCGGGAAACTGGCCGGTGATCCAGACGAGCAAGTCCAGGCCATCGAAACCGTTCATCACGAGGTCCAGGATCACCACGTCCGGTTGTTCCTGCTTGATCCATGCGCGGGCATCGGAGACGCCATGGACCTCGCTGATTTGGCTGAATCCCTCGTTCTCGCACACCAGCCGCAGCGCCCCTCTAATGACTGGGTGATCGTCCACAATTAATACTTTTTTCAAGAAAGCTCCCCAAGGCAATGCAAACGGTGCCGACGCCATGACTGCATCGACGGTGACACAGGTAAATGGCAACGCCACCTGTAAGGTCTGACAGTGCGGACCAGCGGTGCAGTCAGGTTCCGTGACGCTGTCCGACGGTGCGGGCCCAGGACGGAACCGACTCATTGGCGGCCGGGTCGATGCTTTTCATCAGGCGCTGCACCAGAACCGCATCGGGCAGCCGGGTGCTGCTCACCTGGAGAAAAGGTCGGGGCGTCGCCGGCATGCCCGGTTGGGCGTTGTAGATCAATACATGGCGAACCTGCGGGTTATCGACGAAGAATCCGGGCAGGTCCAGGGTGTCATTCGCGAGGTTGGCGTTGATGAGGATCAGGTCGAACAGCTCGCACCCGTAATCCACCAAGGTGAGGAACTCATGCTCATCGCTCACGGGAGCGATGCGGAAATAGCCTTGATGATTAAACAGGCGTTCAAGTTGCATCCGATGATAATGCTCAGGATCGGCAATCATGATGCGTAGTGCTTTATTTGGCATGGCAGGCATTCCAATGGCAACGCGGCAGGGACGAACCGGCTCGGGAACGTTAAGTCGCGTCAGGCTAGAGGAAGGTCGTCAGAGGCGCTGTAGGACAATTCTCAAAAACCGAGGGAAAAAGCGCCAGTCGATCTACGGTTTTACCCATTACATTAGCGCTGATGGCTGGAAGCATCGGCGGAACCCTTTTTCCCTGCGGTGTAAAGACGCTTGCTTGCCAAGTGAGCCTCCAACCGTTCAGCCAGGTGGAGCATTGCCCGGCGCAACTCATCCACCGCGTCGGCGAGCGCTGCCACGTCACCCGCATGGCAGGCTATTTCCAAGACCTCGCAAGCGGCGATCAGCCGTCGAGCCTGGAAGATCCTCGCACCGCCCTTGATCCGATGCGCAAGGTCGGCCAACCCGGACACGTCGTGGCGCGAGAGCAATGGCTGTAACCGCGCCTTGTCCTGGGCATTGCTGGCGACCAGCTCCACCAACAGTCTCTCGATCGAAGCCCAGTCGCCGCCAGTCAACTGCTCAAGGCTGGTCAAATCGAAGTCCTCGGCAGCGGCGCCGTTAGCCGCGACCAGTGCCAGGCGCTCATCCAATTGCTTGAGGCTGAGGGGTTTGAACAGGCAATCGTCCATTCCCGCCGCAAGGCAACGGTCCTTTTCCTCGGGCTGGGCATTGGCCGTAAACCCGATGACCGTGGTCGCCGGCAAGCTGCGGACCCGCTCGTCGTCGCGAATGGCGCGGGCCAACTCGTAACCGCTCATCAGTGGCATGTTGCAGTCGGTGATGACCGCATCGAAATGCCCGGCGCGCCACGCACTCAACCCATCGGCGCCATCTTCCGCTTCCACCACCTGATGGCCCAGGTGGTTCATCTGCCGGACCAGTAACAGGCGGTTGGCCGGGTAATCATCGACCACCAGGATGTTCAACGCCCGGGCCGGCACCACCGGCCGGACCTCGCCCACCGGCACTTCGCTGCCGCCTTCAAGCAATGGCAACGCCAGCCGAATCTCAACCTGAGTGCCCTCCCCCGCCACACTGTCGAGCTGCAACGTGCCGCCCATCATTTCGCACAAGGTGCGGCTGATGACCAACCCCAACCCGGATCCGCCGCGTGCCGCCTGGGTGTTGTCGCCCACCTGGGAAAAGGGACTGAACAGGCGTTGCTGGTCATGTACCGCGATTCCGAGACCGGTGTCTTCGATCCGCAGGCGGATGGCCAGGCGCTTCCCCCCCTCGTCCGGTTCGGCTCGCAAAACCAGGCGCACCTGGCCGCGCTCGGTGAATTTGATGGCATTGCTCAACACGTTCGACAGCACTTGCTTGAAGCGCAGCGGGTCAATGGACACGTCCTGATTGCTCGCCGCATCAACATCCAGTTGCAGGCGCAACTGTTTTTGCCGGGCCAAGCCCTCGAACATCCTCGCCACGGCCTCGACCAGCGCCCGCAGATTGGCGCGCTCGGGTGCCAGCGACAGCCGTCCCGACTCGATGCGGGCAATGTCGAGGATGTCGCCGATCAGATCCAGCAAGCCGTGGGCGGCACTGGAAGCAGCTTCGAGGGCGCAGCCGTCCACGACGCCTTGCTCTGCGTTTTTTTGCGCCATTTCCAGCAGGCCGATCACGGCGTTCATCGGCGTACGGATTTCGTGGCTCATGGTCGCCAGGAACGTAGTCTTGGCACGATTGGCATCATCGGCGCTGGCCTTGGCCACGCGCAATTGCTCAAGCAACCGCCGCAAGTAGACAACCCAGCCCAATGCCAGCAGCAACAGCAGCGCGGCGATGGCGAAACCTTGGACAATGGCGGTGCGGTGGCGCAGCCAATAACTGTCGTCGATCACCACTTCACTGCGCCAACGGTTGGTCAGCTCATCCATTTCCTCAGGGGAAATGCTCAGCAGCGCCTTGTCCAGAATCGAATGGAGCTGCGCTGCGTCCCGGCTCGTTGCAAAAGCGGCACGCATGGGCTCCGTGCCGACGGTGCTGGTGACTTGCAGCTTCTCGCGGTACTGATGAGAGATCAGGTAGCGAGCGCTGATCAGCGAATTGATCGCGCCGTCCGCCGTGCCCGCGGCAACCATGGCCATGGCGTCGGCCATGTTTTGCGCCGGCACCAGTTGTACCGAGGGAAACTGCTCCAGCAGGTATCCGCGCAACACGCTTGCGCGCACCAGCGCCAACCGCTTGCCGGCCATCCGGTCCAAGGTCAGCGCATCCTTCGCTTTGAGCGGCACCACCAACACGAATGGATTCGTCAGGTAGGGACGCGTAAAGCGCAACTCGTCTTCAAGCTCGGCGCTGGGAATCCCGGTTGCCAGGACGTCGGCCTCGCCGCTGGCGATCCGGTTGATCAGATCATCCACCGAGTCGCCACGCTGGATGTCGAATTTCAGCCCGGTGCGCAAGCTGATCCGGGCCAGTACATCGGCCCCGATGCCACGCAAGCGGCCTTGCTCATCAAAGAACGTCAACGGCAGGAAATTTTCGCTGACGGCCACCTTGATCCGCGGATGCGCATCGAGCCAGCGCTGTTCATTGACGCTGAAATGCAGCGCTTGCTGGCCCGGCACGCTCGCACCCCCGGCGCTCCAACGTCGCAGGATGCCCATGCGCTCGCCGATGGGAATGGCCTGCAGCGCGGCATTGACGATGCGCAACAGACGTCGGTTGTCGCGACTGACCGCGAAGGCGAACGGCTGCACTTCCATGCGGGAAAAATCCACCAGCTGGATGTTGTTCAGATAATTCTTGCTGATCAGGTAATGGGCGCTGATGGAATCTCCCAGGTAGACGTCGGCCTGGCCGAACGCCACGGCGCCAATGGCGCTCAGCGTCGAGGGATACAATTGCAGGGTGGCGTCGGGATAGAACGCCTCGACCCGGTCCGGTGGCAGGTAGTGATAGAGCATCGCCACCCGCTGGCCTCCCAGTCCTGCGGGCAAGTCCTCGCTATCGTCGACGCGGGCCACCAGCATGGGCACATCATCGGCATAGGCCTGGGACATCGCCAGCGCGGGATCGCTGGCTTCGAAGCCGTTGGCGGTGCCGAGCATATCGATTTCACCACTGCGCAGTGCCTGGAGCGACGCGTCCCGCGAGGCGTACCGCCGCACCTGGATCTCGACGTTCAGCAACTGACCGAGCAACTGGGCGTAGTCGGCCGTCAGGCCTTCGTAATCGTTGCCATTGCCGGTGATGCTGAAGGGCGGGTAATCCGGTGCCGAGGCGCCCAGCAACAACGCGCCTTTGCGTCGCAGCCACGCCCCGTCAGCCTCGTCCAGGGTCACCGAATAATCGCTCACAGTGGAACGCCCGAGCACTTGCAGCGACTCGGGTGTCGCGCCCACTTGTGGCGTCACACATGATAAGCCCAACCCTATCGCGGCCAGGCCTGCGCGCAGAAACAGCATCATTCGATCAGGTTTCGCTTGGCGAAATCGGCCCGGAACGCTATATCAGCGACCGGCTGATCGGTTCGGACTGCCAATGCGAGGGAACAGCGAACCGTCTACGTTCCTCCCGGGACAACCAGGAGGGACGTGAGATCAGTATAGGAAGCTTCTCGATAATTTCCTGTGGATGCGCACGTATCGGCGAAACTTACGCCGTGGCCAGCTTCAGGTCCCGCACCGAATGCTCCTGGCCACGATGCTTTGCGTGCTCATACAGCGAGCCGGCAATCTCATCGGCGCGCACCGGCAGGATCGACAACAACGTGTCGCTCAGGCCGTGGCTGGCCTGGCAGAAGCCCTGCATATAGATCGCGGCCTTGCAGCGCTCATCGGTGATCAGCTTGTAGTTGCGGTCCACCTCGAAGTCCCCCAGGTATTGCGCCAGCGGCTCCAGCAAGGTGCGGTGCATCTGGCGTTCGTACCCCGTGGCGAGCACCACGGCGTCGTAACGACGTACCGTCAGCTCGCCAGTGGCGTTGTTGCGCACCGCCAGCTCCACGCCATCCTGCGTCGCGGTGGCTTTCTCCACCGTGGTCAGGGTGTGGAACGCATGTCGAGCGATGCCAGAGACTTTCTGACGGTAGAAAATCCCGTAGATGCGCTCGATCAGGTCGATGTCCACCACCGAATAGTTGGTGTTGTGGTACTCGTTGACCAGCCGCTCGCGCTCGCTGTGGGGTTGTTGGAAGACGAGGTCGGTGAACTCCGGCGAGAACACTTCGTTGACGAATGGGCTGTCATCCGCGGGCTTGAGGGCCGAGCCGCGCAGGATCATGTCGACCTGCACCGATGGGAAGCTGTCGTTGAGATCGATGAAGGCCTCCGCCGCGCTCTGCCCGCCGCCGATGATGGCGATTTTCATTGGCTGGCCGCTCACGCACGGTTGGCAGGCCATTCGCTCAAGGTACTTGGAGTGATGGAACACCCGCGCATCATCCTTGAACGTCTTGAACGCCTCGGGAATGCGTGGCGTACCACCGGCACTGACCACCACCGAGCGGCTGATGCGCACCCACTCTTTACCTTCGCTGTCGCGGGAAATAACCCGCAGGGCTTCGACCTGCTGGTGATGCAGCACCGGTTCGATGCGCAGCACTTCCTCGCCGTAACGGCTCTGCCCGGCAAATTGCGCCGCCACCCAGCGCAGGTAGTCGTTGTACTCCATGCGGCACGGGTAGAAAGTCCCGAGGTTGATGAAATCCACCAGGCGGCCATGGTGCTTGAGGTAATTGACGAACGAGTAAGGGCTGGTGGGGTTGCGCAGGGTCACCAGGTCCTTGAGGAAGGAAATCTGCAGCTCGCTCTGGGTCACCAGCGTGTTGCCGTGCCAGCGATAGTCAGCCTGTTTATCGACGAACAGTACGTCCAGTTCGCCCTGCACCGGGCCACGCTCTTGCAGCGCGATGGCCAGCGCCAGGTTCGAGGGGCCGAAGCCGATGCCGATCAAGTCGTGAACGTGGGGCGCTGCAATTGCCTGAGTCATGTCCAGTGTCCTCTGGAAAAGCCCCTCAACAGGGCACGAAAGCCGGTGATCTGTTCGGCACGCGTCGAGCCGCCAGATCGTCTGTTCAGAGGAACGAGGAGAATGTCAGGAAATTTACCGCCGAGGGGTTCACGCCGGGCGGATCAGGTCGCATCCCACTGCCGTACGCGAACGCGGCAATGCTTCATGGCGTTGACGATGTGTTTTTCCACCAGGGCCCGGGAAATGCCCAGCCGCTCGGCGATCTGCGGGTGGGACAGGCCTTCGAGCTTGCGCAGCAGGAAGCTCTCGCGGCACAGCGGCGACAACTCGGCCAGGGCGCGTTGCAGCATGTCCAGGCGTTGGCCATGGTCGAGGCTGGCATGGGGCGATGGGGTGAAGAAGCGTTCTTCTGCGTCGAGCACGTCGAGAGACTCGGTTTGACGCAACGTGTTGCGTCGATGCCCGTCGATCACCAGGTTCAGTGCGGTGCGATACAAGAACGCCCGCGGCTGTTCGATGGGCGTATCGCTGGCGCGCTCCAGCACCCGCACGTAAGCGTCATGCACCACATCTTCGGCCGCCTGGCGGTTGCCTAGCCTGGCGTTCAGGAAACACACCAGTTCTCGATAGTAGTTTTCCAACATGACTCCCCTGCGCAGTGACTGCGACAGCTATCCCTGTGCCCCTCGGCATGCCAGAAACACATGGCACGATGGTGGCAGATTCAATCGCGTAATTTATAGTAATTCTCATATAGATTTAAAGCTTTGGTTTGTATCTGGGCCCAATCGTTCAGTTGATGAGGCAGCAGAACCCGCTTTTGTGGCGAGGGATCGGTGTCGTTTCAAGTGCTGCCCAGTGTTTCGCTTCCTTAAATTCCCGCCCACAACGCTCGTTTACCAGAACAGCCTCCCGTCCCGCCCCTCCGTGCGACGGGCCCGACACCACCGGCCGGAACCCTGCATGAAACGTCCCCGCCTCACCCGTCCCGCCTGGCTCCTGACCTTCGCCCTGCTGCCTGCCATGGCCTTCGCCGCGTGGCAGGCAGTCGGGCCGGGCCGTGAGCCTGTCGCCACCGCCCCGGTCACCCGTGGCGATATCGAAAACAGCGTCACCGCCCTGGGCACGTTGCAGCCGCGCCGCTATGTCGACGTCGGCGCACAGGCGTCCGGACAAATCCAGAAGATTCATGTCGAGGCCGGCGACGAGGTCACGGAAGGCCAATTGCTGGTTGAAATCGACCCGTCCACGCAAAAAGCCAGGCTCGACGCTGGGCGATTTTCCATCGAGAACCTCAAGGCCCAACTCCAGGAGCAACGGGCCCAGCACGACCTGGCGCAGCAGAAATTCCGGCGCCAGCAACAACTCAAGGCCGGCGGCGCCACCCGCGAAGAAGACGTGCAGACCGCCCAGGCCGAGGTCCGCGCAACCCAAGCGCGCATCGACATGTTCCAGGCGCAGATCCGCCAGGCCCAGGCCAACCTGCGCAGCGACGAGGCCGAGTTGGGCTATACCCGCATTTATGCGCCAATGAGCGGCACGGTTGTCGCCATCGGCGCCCGGGAAGGCCAGACCCTCAACGCCCAGCAGCAGACGCCGTTGATCCTGCGCATTGCCCGGTTGTCGCCGATGACGGTCTGGGCCGAAGTCTCGGAAGCCGACATCGGCCACGTCAAGCCGGGCATGACCGCCTACTTCACCACCCTCGCCGGCGGCGGTCGGCGCTGGAGCAGCACCGTACGGCAAATCCTGCCGGTGCCGCCGCGTCCGCTGGAAGCCAGCCAGGGCGGCAGCCCCTCCGGTGGCCGCAGCGGTAGCGAGCGGGTGGTGCTCTACACCGTGCTGCTCGACGTGGACAACACTGATCGCTCGTTGATGACCGACATGACCGCCCAGGTGTTTTTTGTTGCGGCCCAAGCCAAGGACGTACTGACGGTGCCCATCGCCGCATTGCACGATGCCGGTCAGGTGCGGGTGCTGGCCGGCAACGGCGATGTGCAGATGCGCACCGTTCGCACCGGCATCAGCGACCGCCTGCGCACGCAGATCCTCGACGGCTTGAGCGAAGGCGACCGCGTACTGATCGGTCCGGTCAGCGGCAGCGGAGGCTGAATGGACACGCCCCTGATCGAACTGCGGGACATTCGCAAGGCCTACGGCGGCGGCGACAGCCCTCGGGTGGAGGTGCTGCGCGGCATCGATTTGTCCATTCATGCCGGGGAGTTCCTGGCGATTGTCGGGGCGTCCGGCTCCGGCAAATCCACCTTGATGAACATCCTCGGCTGCCTCGACCGCCCCACCAGCGGCGAATACCGCTTCGCCGGCGAAGACGTCGCCAGGTTGGCCAGCGATGAATTGGCCTGGCTGCGCCGCGAAGCGTTCGGCTTCGTGTTCCAGGGCTATCACCTGATCCCGTCCGGCACGGCCCAGGAAAATGTCGAGATGCCGGCCATCTATGCCGGCACCTCGGCCGCCGAGCGCCACGTCCGGGCCAGCGCCCTGCTCGAACGCCTGGGCCTGGCGAGCCGCACCGGCAACCGGCCCCATCAACTCTCCGGCGGCCAGCAGCAGCGGGTGTCGATTGCCCGGGCCTTGATGAACGGCGGCCACATCATCCTCGCCGACGAGCCCACCGGCGCCCTCGACAGCCAGAGCGGCATCGAAGTCATGGCCTTGCTCGACGAACTGGCGAGCCAGGGCCACGTGGTGATCCTGATCACCCACGACCGCGACGTCGCGGCCCGGGCCAAGCGCATCATCGAGATCCGCGACGGATTGATCATCAGCGACAGCGCCACCGCCGCACCGCAGGCCAATGCCAAGGCGTTGCAGGCCGTGGACCTGCGCCAGCGCCTGAGTGCCGGCAGCGAACACAACGGCGCCTGGAAAGGCGAATTGGTGGACGCGGTAAAGGCGGCATGGCGGGTGATGTGGATCAATCGCTTCCGCACCGCCCTGACCCTGCTCGGCATCGTCATCGGCGTGGCCTCGGTGGTGGTGATGCTGGCCGTTGGCGAAGGCAGCAAGCGCCAAGTCATGGCCCAGATGGGCGCCTTCGGCTCGAACATCATTTACCTCAACGGCACGGCCCCCAACCCGCGGGCGACCAAGGGCATCATCCGTGAACAGGACATCGCCGCCCTCGCCGCACTGCCCGAAGTGCAACGCATCATGCCGGTCAACGGCAAGAACGCCAGCGTGCGTTTCGGCAACCTCGACCACACCAGCTATGTGGGCGGCAACGATACGAATTTCCCGACCATCTTCAATTGGCCGGTGGCCCAGGGTGCCTACTTCAGCGACGCCGACGAACGAGGCGCGGCAGCCGTGGCGGTGATCGGCCACAAGGTCAGGCACAAGCTGCTCAAGGACGTCGCCGATCCGATCGGCCGCTACATCCTGATCGAAAACGTACCGTTCCAGGTCGTCGGCGTGCTGGCGGAAAAAGGCGCCAGCTCCGGCGATTCGGACGCCGACAATCGCATCGCCGTGCCCTACTCCGCCGCCAGCGTGCGACTGTTCGGCACGCGCCATCCCGAATACGTGGTGATCGCCGCTCGTGACGCGGGCAAGGTGAAAGAGGCCGAGCAGGCCGTATCCCGCACCTTGCTGCGGCTGCACAACGGCAAGCAGGATTTCGAGCTGACCAACAACGCCGCGATGATCCAGGCCGAGGCGCGTACCCAGGGCACGCTGTCGCTGATGCTCGGCGCCATTGCGGCAATTTCGCTGCTGGTGGGCGGCATCGGCGTGATGAACATCATGCTGATGACCGTGCGCGAGCGGACTCGGGAAATTGGCATTCGCATGGCCACCGGTGCCCGCCAGCGCGACATCCTGCGCCAGTTCCTCACCGAAGCGGTGATGCTCTCGGTGGTCGGTGGATTGGCCGGTATTGGCCTGGCCCTGCTGGTGGGCGGAGCGTTGCTGTTGGGCAAGATCGCTGTGGCCTTTGAATGGCTGGCAGTATTCGGCGCCTTCGGTTGCGCGCTGGTCACCGGCGTCGTCTTCGGTTTCATGCCCGCCCGCAAGGCCGCCCGCCTCGACCCGGTCGCGGCCCTCACCAGTGAATGAATCCCACCCTATGAAAGCGCACCTGACCCTCTTGGCCGCCAGCCTGTTGCTGGCGGCATGCGGCACGCCTTTGTCGACGCCTGACAGCGGCATCCAGCCACCTGACGCTTGGCAGAGCCTCGACACTCCCAGCGCCCGAGCGGATAACCAACAATGGTGGACACAGTTCGGCAGTCCGCAACTTGATCGCTTGATCGAACAGGCACGCCTGGGCAGTTTCGACCTCGCGGCCGCCATGGCCCGGGTCCGCCAGGCCCAGGCCAGCGCAGTGATCGCCGGCGCGCCGTTGCTGCCGGAGATCACCGCCGGGCTCAACGGCAATCGCCAGGAACTGCTACACGGCAAAGGCTACAGCCAGTTGGACGTCGATCGGAACAACCGCACCATCGATTACTACGACGCCCACCTCAGCGCCAGTTATGAACTGGATTTCTGGGGCGCAAAACGCGCGGCCCGGGACAGTGCGCTGAACACTTTATCGGCCACCCGATTTGATCGGGCGACGGTGGAACTGACCCTGCTCAGCGCCATCGCCAACAGCTACAGCCAAGCCTTGTCATTGCGCGAGCAACAGCGCATCGCTGAACTGAACCTCGCCAACGCCCGCAATGTGCTTGATTTGGTGCAAACCCGCTACGACGCCGGCAGCGCCACGGCGTTGGAACTGTCCCAACAAAAGAGCCTGGTGGCGGCCCAGGAACGCCGCCTGCCGCAAGTGCAACAACAGGGCCGCGAGGCGATGATCACCCTGGCGGCACTGTTGGGCGAACCGGTGCAGTCACTCAAGCTCGACAATGAACCCTTCGACGCATTGCGCTGGCCCGCCATCGACGCCGGGGTGCCCAGCGATCTGTTGCTGCGCCGTCCCGACATCGCCGCCGCCGAAGCACGCCTTGGTGCCGCCCAGGCCGACATCACCGTCGCCCGCGCGGCCATGCTGCCCTCGGCCACCCTGGGCCTGAGCCTGGCCACCGGCGCCGACATTGCCGACCAATTGCTGCGCAACAGCGTCTACAACCTCAGCGCCGGGCTGGCCGCGCCGATCTTCAACAACGGTCGCCTGAAGGCTGAGCGAGACAGGGCCACCGCCCGCCAGGAAGAACTGCTGGAGGCCTACCGCGCCGCCATCATCAACGGCTTCGCCGACGTCGAGAAAGCCCTGAACAGCATCCACGGCCTGGACCAGCAGCGACAATGGCAGCGCGAAGAACTGAACCAGGCCCAGACCGCGTTCGACATCGCCCAGCGCCGCTACCAGGCCGGCGCCGAAGACCTGCTCACCGTGCTCGAAACCCAACGCACGCTGTACGCCGCCCAGGACATGAACGTGCAGTTGCGATTGGCGCGGGTGCAGGCGAGCGTGGCGTTGTACAAGGCGTTGGGTGGGGGTTGGCGGGTGATGTAGAGCCCAAACCCATCTTCAAAGCCAAGTCATACAGTGTGGCTAAGGCTATCCCCTGTGGCGAGGGAGCTTGCTCCCGCTGGGCTGCGCAGCAGCCCCAATAGGCAGCACCTCGGTGTGTCTGGTGTGTTGGAGGGGACTGGCTTTGGCTCTATTTATTGGGGCATGTAGGACTCCCGAGTAAGGCTACGTTGCCTTGCGTCATTGCCTACAACTACGCCAGAATCCGCCGGCTTGTGCGCTTGGTTCGTGGCTTTTACTGTTCTCGGGTCGCTGTTTCCAGCGATCGGGTTTGGTAGCCCGCGAGTCAACTAGGCGCAAGCGCCACCTATTGCAGATGCTCCCTGGGCATCTGTTTCATGGTGGCCGTGCGCAGGGCGTCTTCGGGCGCGCCGGGTTCCTAGTGCTCCGGTCTACCAACCCGCGTACGGCCGCCACCCAATCGTTTGGTAGCGAGGGTGTCGGCTCCTGAAAATGAATACTAGGAGTTTCACCATGTTCAAGATCACCCCAATCCTCCCGACGACGATTCCAAAAAACTCGACGAAGCCGCCGACCGCGCCCTCGCCTACTACCTCGACCCCAAGCCCGAAACACCCAAGCCACCACCGGACCAGTTATTCACCGTGGCGGAAGGCGCGGACATGGAGTGTCTATTGGCCAACCTCAGCGAAACCCTCGCCTCGGTCAATGTCATGGCCAACGAACTGGCATTCGATTTGGAAGGCGCACGACGAAGCTTTGCCCTGGGGATCCAGCAGATGATCGAGCTGAGTGAGCTATTGGCAAACCGCGCCCTGGACATCGCCGCGCCGCGCTGACACCTCACAACAAATCTCAAGCCAAGTGACTTTGTGGCGAGGGGATTTATCCCCTCGCCACAGATAGGCCCCTCACCACAATGACATTCATCCCGCTAGAAAGCGGTTAAACCACCTTGGCCTTGAGATTGCGCGCATACCACGGCCGTTGCGGCACGCGGCGGAACAGTTGCGCCAGCTTGTCGTCATCGCTGCCAAACGTAATACGTAACGCCAACTTCATGGTTTCCGGGTCCATCTCCACCGAACGTCCGGCCTGCAGGCCCGGCGTGGTGCTGCAGCCATGGGTGTCCGGACCCAGCCACGGGTCGGCGATTTCGACCCAGCGGCCCGGGGCGAACCAGGGCACGCCGTTGACTTCAAGCCGACTCACTTCGCCCGGATGGAAACGTTCATGGGCCCGGAACCAGTCTTCGATGCGGTCATCGATCCAGCCGTGGAAGGCCCAGAACACCGGGTTCACGTGGGAAGAAAACGGATCGCCGAGAAAGTCGTTTTCCGGCTCGAACCAGCGCTGGGCGAAGTCCGCCTGATCACGGGCGAACGGCACCGGATGGCCGTTGGACGGATCACGCGGCACCGACGCCCAGCGCATGTGCAGCCAATCATGCAGGCCCAGTTCCACTTCCGAACCGAACTGGCCCAAGGTCAGTTTCGACAGATAACGCGGATCGCGATAACGGGATTCCCAGACCTGGAAATTGCTGTGATAGGTCTCGGCGGTCTTGATGTCGCTGACCCACTGGGCGTATTGCTCGTCGCCACGGGCCAGCCAGGTCGGTGGCAGCGCCGTCCCGTCGACGTTATCGAAATACCGGGCAAAACCCAGGCGATCACGCTCCAATTCGGGTTGTGGCAATGGAAAGCGTGACCATGACGGCAGCGGTTGGAAGGAACGTGCGGTGCCGAGCATATGCCGGTGCATGAAAAAGAAATCCACCCCCGAGCCGTTGCGATCCTTGCGCGGCCCACGGGCATCACGCTCGTTTTCCCGCGGCCCGGGTTGCCAGCCGATGCCACGCAGGGCGTCGCGTTTGTCTTCGTCGAGGGTGTGCCATTTGTCTCGCGAGGCATGCCAGAGTTGATGGAACAGCCGGTGCTGCGGCGACACCAGCCAGGCCAGCAGCCTGGGACTCAGCGGTGTCCGCTCCCGGGCTTCGGGAAACCGCTGTTTGACGGCGACGAACTGATTGTCGAGTTCCGGCAGCGCCAACGGGCGATCCAGCCGCAGTACCCGGCCACTGAGGGTGGCCGTGCCAGCGTTGCCGAAACCGGCCCAGACTTCGTCGAGGGTCATGATGAATTCGTAGTCCGGCATGCCATGCCCGGCGCCGATCAAGCGCCAGCTCAATTGCTTCGGATCGCTGCCAGCCAAGTCGCCCAGCACCCGATAACGCGGCTCATCCCCAGCACGCAGGCGTTCGGCGGTGTCGACGCAACCCACCAGGCCTCGGCCTTTGTGGGCGATGTCGAGGAACACCTCCAGGCTGTCGTCCGGCAAGCCGTCGAGGCCGGCATCGCGCCCGCTGAAACGGATCGTCCAGACGCCCCGCATCGTGTTTGCCCGACGCTGTCCGGCGACGTCCGCCACATCGAAGGAAGCCTCGCCGGGTGTGATGGTCGGGTCCGGCCGGGTCAGTTCGCGATGTCCGTAATACACCGCAGGCACGGCGGCACCGGTCAGCGCCAGGCCTGCCATGAACCATCGTCGAGAAATCGTCATTGCCTTACCTGTGTTCGCCCTGGGGTGGCTTTATCCAAGCTAGAACGATGGCTGGGTCGAGAAATTTACAGGCCCCGCCATGGCGGTACCCAGGACACCTAAATTTCCCGCCCGATCACTCGTTCCCCCCAGATAGCAAAGGCCCCCGCGCCTGTCCTTCCAAGGCGAACCAGACTGAGATCGGCAATGACAACACCACGTTCTAGAAAGGCTCTTTTTACCGGCGTACCCCTGGCCCTGGCGCTGGTCGTCGGTGCCGGGCTCGCGGCTTGGGACCATTGGTGGCGGGACAACCCCGGCTACCCGGTCAAGGTCATGGAGCAAGCTCGGCAATTGCACGAACGGCTGTTGTCCTTCGACAGCCACATCACCGTGCCGCTGGACTTCGGCACCGCCGGCAACGAAGCCGACAAGGACGGCAAGGGCCAGTTCGACCTGGTGAAAGCCAATCGCGGCCAGCTCTCCGGCGCCGCGCTGACGATCTTCGGCTGGCCCGAACTGTGGAACGGCCCCAACGCGCCGCACAAGCCAACCGCAGGCTTCGTCGAGGAAGCGCGCAACCAGCAGGAGGTGCGCTACAAGATCATCACCGGCCTGGTCCGCGACTTTCCCAACCAGGTCGCCATCGCCTACACCCCAGATGATTTCCGTCGCCTGCACGGCGAAGGCAAGTTCGCGATTTTCATCAGCATGCTCAACGCCTATCCCCTCGGTCACGACCTGAGCCTGCTGGACCTGTGGACGGCGCGGGGCATGCGCATGTTCGGCTTCAGCTACATCGGCAACAACGACTGGGCCGACTCCTCGCGACCGCTGCCGTTCTTCAACGACTCGCCCGACGCCCTCGGCGGCCTGTCGGACATCGGCAAGCAAGCGGTGAAGCGCCTGAACGACCTGGGCGTGATCATCGATGTGTCGCAGATGTCGACCCAGGCCCTGGAACAAGTCGCGCAACTGAGCCGCACGCCCTTGGTGGCCTCCCATTCCGCGCCACGGGCGATGGTGGATATCCCACGCAACCTCAGCGACAAGGAAATGCAACTGATCAAGGCCAGCGGCGGCGTGGTGCAAATCGTTGGGTTCTCCCAGTACCTGCGCCCGCTGACGCAAAAGACCCAGGACAAGCTCAACGTCCTGCGCGAGCGCTTCGACCTGCCGCCGCTGCCCAACCTGGCGATGGCGCTGATGCCGGGCGACCCGATCATTGCCGCGTGGCCGGAGCAGAAATTCGGCGAATACGCCGGCCAGCTCTACGGCATTCTCGAGGAAGAACCCAAGGCCAGCCTCAAGGATCTGGGCGATGCCATCGACTACGCCGTGCGCAAGATCGGCATCGACCACGTCGGCATCAGTTCGGACTTCAACGAAGGCGGCGGCGTCAAAGGCTGGGAGAACGTCGGCGACATCCGCAACGTCACCGCCGAGCTGCTGACCCGTGGTTACTCCGAGGCCGACATCGCCAAGCTGTGGGGCGGCAATTTCCTGCGGGTCTGGGATCAGGCGCAGAAAGCCGCAAGCCCGGCCATCGCCTCGACGCACAAGGCCGTCCAGCCATGAACGAGCGCCGCGCCTTCCTCAAGCAAGCCGGGATCCTTGCCGCCGGCCTGCCATTGGCCGCGAGCCTGCCCTGCTCTGCCGCTGCCGACCCACTGCCACCGCTGTCCCGGGACAAATGGGCGCAGCTGCGCTCGCTGTTCAACCAGGACCCGGGCTACTTGCACTTCTCCAACTTCCTGGTCACCACCCACCCGCGCCCGGTGCGCGAAGCCATCGAACGGCACCGCGCCGCCCTGGATAAAAACCCCGGGCTGCTAATGGACTGGGACCTGGGCGTCACCGAAGAGCGCGAAGAAAACGTGCGGACCTGGGCCGGTCGTTACCTGCAAGCGAACCCGAAGCAGATCGCTCTCACCGGCAGCACCACCGAAGGGCTGGCGATGATCTATGGCGGCGTCCATGTGCGACCCGACCAGGAAATACTCACCACCGTCCACGAACATTACGCCACCCACACCATCCTCGACCTGCGCAAGCAACGGGACGGAACACGGGTACGCAAGATCAAGCTGTTCGAGAACGCCCACGACGCCACCGAGGCTCAGATACTCACGGCCATCGAGCGCAATATCCGCCCAAAAACCCGCGTATTGGGCATGACCTGGGTGCATTCGGGCAGCGGCGTGAAGCTGCCCATCGGCAAGATCGGCGCCCTGGTGGACAAGCACAACCAGGGCCGCAGCGATGAACAGCGCATCGTTTACGTCGTGGATGGCGTGCACGGTTTCGGCGTTGAAGACCTGAGTTTCCCGGCGATGAATTGCGATTTCTTCATCGCCGGCACCCACAAATGGATGTTCGGCCCACGCGGCACCGGCGTGGTGTGCAGCCGCAGCGAAGAGGTCAAGTACGTCACGCCGATCATCCCGACCTTCTCCGAAGCCACGACGTTTTCCACCACCATGACCCCGGGCGGCTACCACGCCTTCGAGCATCGCTGGGCGGCGGACGAAGCGTTCAAGCTGCACCTGCAATTGGGCAAGGCCGAGGTCCAGGCGCGCATTCACGCGCTTAACACTTACCTGAAGAAACGCCTGCTCGCGCTGCCGCAGATCGAGCTGGTGACGCCGCTGAGCCCCGAACTGTCGGCCGGTTTTACCTTCTTCCGGGTCAAGGATCGCAAGAGCGATGAGATCGCCGCCTACCTGATGCAAAACCGCGTGGTCGCCGATGCCGTGCATCGCGATGCCGGACCGGTGGTCCGCACCGCGCCAGGGCTGCTCAACACCGAAGCCGAGATCGACCGCTTCATGGCGCTGCTGGGCAAAACACTTTGATAACTGATCGAGAGCAATCGATGAACCGTTTTTTATTGAAGACAATTCCGGCGTTGGCCCTCACTGCCCTGTTGCCCTCCAACGCCCAGGCGTCGCAGCCGGGCCAGGTGTTCCGCGACTGCAAGGACTGTCCGGAAATGGTCGTGCTGCCCACCGGCACCTTCCAGATGGGCACGCCCGAGGACGAAGTCGGCCGCGAGCCTGACGAGGGCCCGATGCACCCGGTGACGTTTGCCAAGCCGTTGGCGATCAGCCGCTTCCAGGTGCTCAAGGGCGAATGGTTCGCCTACCTGCGCGATACCGGCTACGTGATGCCCGACGGCGACAAGCGCCCCGGACGCGCGTGCCAGGCCGGGGTTCCGGAGTACCAGGGCAGCGACCCACGCAAGCAATACACCGACCGGCACCCGGCGGTGTGCATGGATTTCGAAGAAGCCAATGCCTACGTGGCATGGTTGTCGAAAAAGACCGGCAAGCCGTACCGGTTGGTCAGCGAATCCTTGCGCGAATACGCCGCGCGCGGCGGCAGCAGCGGCCCGTTCCCTTTCCCGTTCGACGAAGGCAAGGACTACAGCATCGCCCAGCACGCCAACACCTACGGCGCCGCCGATGGCTACAACTTCACCGCCCCGGCCGGCAGCTTCGCGCCCAACGCCTTTGGCGTGTACGACATGCACGGCAACGTCTACGAATGGACCGCCGATTGTTTCAACGAAAACTACACCGATGCGCCGAGCGACGGCAGCGCCGCGCTGGCAGGCAACTGCAAGGTGCGGCGCATCCGTGGCAACGACTGGGGCGAAGCGCCGGTGTTTTCCCGTTCGGGCAACCGCAATGCCGTTTTTTCCGATGCCCGCGGTGACTGGCTGGGGTTCCGGGTCGCTCGGGATATGTAGATCAACCTGACCACTGAAGAGCCGCTTTTTGTGGCGAGGTTGGTGCCTCGTTAAATCCCCTTCCCCTCCAATCGTTCCATAGGTGGGCGCGCCCCAACCGGCGTGCCGCTGTCCTTCAGCCCATGCGGTGAATGCCCGCGATGGTCTTCGCCTTTTTCTTCAAGCAGGGAAACCTCCATGAGCCAACCAACCCGCGGGGTGATCAGTGAACTGTTCATCCTGCTCAAACCCTTCCGGCTGATTGTCGCAGGCTCCATCCTGCTCGGCATGCTGGGTGGCCTGAGCATCACCGCCCTGCTGGCAACCATCAACGATGCGCTGAACGCCGAGGCCGGGCCGACACCCCAGGTGTTGGCGACCTTCGCCGGCTTGTGCGTGGCGGCGCTGCTGACTTCGATCCTGTCGGACATCGGCACCAACCACGTTGGCCAGAACATCATCGCCAGCCTGCGCAAATCCCTCGGCCAGAAAGTCTTGTTGGCGCCCATCGAACAGATCGAGCGTTTCCGCAGTCATCGGCTCATTCCGATCCTGACCCACGACGTCAACATGGTCAGCAACTTCGCGTTTTCCTTCGCGCCACTGGCGATCGCCTTTACCGTCACCCTCGGTTGCCTGGGCTACCTGGCCTACCTGTCGCTGCCGATGTTTGCGCTGCTGCTGGTGGCGCTGGTGATCGGCACGGTTATCCAATACGTGGCGCGGGCCCGTGGCATTCGTGGCTTCGAAGCGGCCCGCGAGGCTGAAGACGCCCTGCAGAAGCACTACAGCGCAATAGCCGCCGGTGCCAAGGAGCTGCGCATCCACCGCCCACGCCGCCAGCGCATGTTCAGCCAGCGCATCGAAGCCACCGCCGAGCAGATCTGCGACACCAACATCCGCGCGGTCAACACCTTCGTGGTCGCGAAGACCTTCGGCTCGATGCTGTTTTTCGTGGTCATCGGCCTGGTCCTGGCCTTGCAATCGCTATGGCTGGGCACCGACAAAGCGGTGCTCAGCGGTTTCGTGCTGGTGTTGTTGTACATGAAGGGACCGCTGGAGTACCTGGTGATGACCTTGCCGGTGATCAGCCGCGCCAACATCGCGTTCAAGCGCATTGCCGAACTGTCCGAGCAGTTTTCCTCCCCTGAGCCGCACCTGCTGCTCAGCGATAAGAACGCCCCGAAGCCGACGATCCAACGGCTTGAATTGCGTGACGTGCACTACGCCTTCCCTGCGGTGGACGGCAGCCAGGCCTTCGCCCTCGGACCGGTCAACCTGTCCATCGCCCAGGGCGAGATCGTGTTCATCGTCGGCGAGAACGGCGGCGGCAAGACCACGTTGATCAAACTGCTGCTGGGCCTCTATGCACCCCAGGGCGGCGAAATTTTCCTGGATGGCGAGCCGGTATCGGCGGCGGGCCGTGACGATTATCGCCAGCTGTTCACCACGATCTTCGCCGACTATTACCTGTTCGATGAGTTGGTGCAGGGCGACCAGCAGGTGCCCTGGGACGCCAACCGCTACCTCGATCGCCTGGAGATCGCCCACAAGGTCAGCATTCGCGATGGGGCCTTCAGCACTACCGATCTCTCCACCGGCCAGCGCAAGCGCCTGGCCCTGCTCAACGCCTGGCTGGAAGAACGCCCGGTTCTGGTCTTTGACGAATGGGCCGCCGACCAGGACCCGGTGTTCCGGCGGGTGTTCTACACCGAGCTGCTGCCGGAGCTGAAGGCCCTGGGCAAAACCATCATCGTCATTTCCCACGACGACCGTTACTTCGACATCGCTGATCAACTGGTGCGGATGCAGGCCGGTCGGGTGGTCAGTGAAAAGGTCCCGGCAGCCTTCGCCTGAACCTGCCCGACGCCAATGCCGTTTACCGCGAGAACACCATGAACGAACTGCTAGATGATGATCTGCTGGCGCTGCTGCTCGATGAGGCCACCGACGGCCTGCACGCCCGGGCCAGCCGCCGCAGGCTGGATCGCGCGCCGCTGTCTTTCGCCCAGCAACGCCTGTGGTTGGAACAACAGCGAGATCCGACCCGCTCGGCCTACAACCTGCCCCGGGCCTTGCGCCTGACCGGCGAGCTGAATGCCGATGCCCTGGAAGACGCGCTGAATCGCGTGATCGACCGACACGACATCCTGCGCACCGCGTTCATTGAAATCGACGGCGCCGCCACCCAGGTGGTCGAGCGCAGCGCCCGCCTGATCCTACATCGCGAAGACCTCACCGGGCTCGACCAGCCGGCGCTTTCCCGGCACATCGAGCAACACGCCCGGCAACCGTTCGATCTCACCCAGGCGCCGCTGATGCGGGCTACCTTGCTCAGTTTGAGCCGTGCCGAACATGTGTTGCTGCTCAATATGCATCACATCGTTTCCGATGCCTGGTCCAACACGATCCTGATGCAGGACATGACCCAGGCGTACGGCCGGGCTCTGCTGGGTGATCGGTCTGCGCTGCCACCGTTGCCGATGCAATATGCCGACTACGCAACCCACCAGCGCGGCGACTATCTGCAAAGCGCTGCCTGCCGACGCAGTGGCGAATACTGGGGCGAGTACCTGGGCCATGATTTGCCCGCCCTGGAATTGCCCCAGGACTTCTCGCGCAGTGCAACCCAACAACACAGCGCCGGTCGCGTACACGTATCGCTGGCCCCGTCGTTGGCGCAAGCGCTGGAGAATTTTTGCCAAGGCCAGGGGCTGGCGCCGTTCGTGGTGGCGCTGGGCGCCTGGCAACTGCTGCTGGCCCGCTACAGCCGCCAGGACGATTTCACCGTCGGCGTCCCCAACGCCAACCGCAACAGCCATGAAAGCCAGGACCTGGTGGGTTTTTTCGTCAGCAGCCAGGTGTACCGGGCGCGAATCGACTCGACTCGCAGCGGGTTGGACTTTCTTCGGGCGCTGCGCGGGCAATCCCTCGCCGCGCTGGAGCATGCCGATTACCCGCTGGAATTGATCCTCGATCAATTGGGTGCCAACCCGTTGTTCCAAGTCCTGTTCAACTGGCGCACCGGGTCACAGGCGGCGTCGCTGCCAAGCCCGGATCAACTTACCCTGGAGTTCCTCGACACCGGTGAAGGCCAGGCCAAGTTCGATCTGTCGCTGGATGTCGACTATTCACAACAGCAAATACTCGCGACGTTCGAGTACAGCCGTGACCTGTACCGCACGACCACCATCGAGCGCATGGCCGAGCATTGGCAGAACCTGTTGCGGGGCCTGATCGAGGCGCCCGACTGCGCTGTTGGCGAGCTGCAATTGTTGAGCGCCGATGAACGCCGGTTGACCCTCAACGACTGGAACCGCCAACCCACCCAACTGTGCAGCGAAGAATGCCTGCACCGGATGATCGAAGCCCATGCCGCCCACGCAGGCGAGGCGATAGCCCTGACATTCGAAGGGCAGCATCTGAGCTATGCCGAGCTCAACCGACACGCCAATCGACTGGCCCATCGCTTGATCGAGCAAGGCGTTGGTCCCGACGTGCGGGTGGGCATCGCCGTCGAGCGGACGCCGCAGATGATCATCGGCCTGCTGGCGATTCTCAAGGCCGGCGGCGCCTACGTACCGCTGGACCCGGCCTACCCGGCCGACCGACTGGCCTACGTGATCCAGGACAGCGGCGTCAGGCAGATCCTGACCCAGGCCCATCTGCTTGAGTCACTGGCGTTGCCGGCTGGCATCGACTGCCTGCTGCTGGAACCGAGCGATGCCGATCACGCCTGGCCTGAGCACAATCCCGCTGTGCCCATGGATCCGGACAACCTGGCGTACGTGATCTACACCTCCGGTTCGACCGGCAAACCCAAGGGCGCATTGCTCGCGCACCACAACGTCATTCGCCTGTTCCGTGCTACCGAGCAGTGGTTCGGTTTTGACCACCGGGACGTGTGGTGCCTGTTTCATTCCTACGCCTTCGACTTTTCCGTTTGGGAGATCTTCGGTGCCCTGCTGTACGGTGGTCGACTGGTCATCGTGCCCCACGCCGTCAGCCGTTCGCCCGAGGATTTCCATGCCCTGCTCTGCCAGGAAAAGGTCACGGTGCTCAACCAGACGCCGTCGGCGTTCAAGTCACTGCTGCAAGTGGCCTGCGAGTCTCGGCCGCCTCTCGTCCACCGGTTGCGCCAAGTCATTTTTGGCGGTGAAGCGATCGATGTGCAGAGCCTGCGCCCTTGGTTCGAACGTTTCGGGGACCAGTCACCGCAATTGATCAACATGTATGGCATCACCGAAACCACCGTTCATGTCACTTGGAGGCCACTGTCGATGGCAGACTTGCACGGCGGGGCCGCCAGCCCCATCGGCGAGCCCATCGTCGACTTGTCCTGGTATCTGCTCGACGCGCACCTGAACCCGGTGCCCAAGGGTTGCATCGGTGAGCTGTATATCGGTCGCGCCGGCCTGGCCCGTGGTTATCACCAGCGTGCCGACCTCACCGCCAGCCGTTTCATTCCCGACCCGTTCGACCCGCTGCCGGGTCGACGCCTGTACCGCACCGGGGACCTGGCCCGCTACCTCAGCGACGGCAGCATCGAGTACATCGGGCGCCTGGATCACCAGGTCAAGATCCGCGGTTTCCGGATTGAACTGGGCGAGATCCAGGCGCGCCTGCAAACGCTGCCGGGCGTGCGCGAGGGTGTGGTGCTGACCCACGACGGCCCGGGCGGCCTGCAACTGATCGCCTACGTCATCCCGACGCAACCGGCCAGTGCCGAGCTGCGCGAAGACCTGCTGACTGCGCTCAAGGCGCAATTGCCGGACTACATGGTGCCCAGTCATCTGTTGTTCATCGACCACCTGCCGCTCAATGCCAACGGCAAGCTCGACCGCAAGGCCTTGCCCGAACCCGACGCCACCCTCCGGCATTCGAAGTACGTGGCGCCCCGCACGCAGTTGGAAGAAGCCTTGGCGCAACTCTGGCAGCAGTCCCTTAAGGTCGAGCGCGTGGGTATCAGCGACAGTTTCTTTGAGCTGGGTGGGCATTCGATCCTGGCGATCGAACTGATCGCCAAGCTCAAGGCGACCCTGAACATCACCGTGCGCCTGCAGGAATTACTGGCCAACCCGAGCATCGCCGAGCTGGCGCTGTTCATTTCGCAAAAACACCGCGAGCAGACGCAATGCCTCGTCGTCCTGAACAACGCGCCCGCGAGCGCACCGCAGTTGTTCTGCCTGCACCCCAGCGGCGGCATCGTGTTCTGCTACCAACCGCTGGCGCGCAAACTGCAAAACCAGGCGCGCACCGTTGGCATCATGCACCGCGGCTTCAGCGAACCCCATGCAGGGCCCGAGGCCTGGCAGCAGATGATTGCCGACTACAGCAAGGAAATCGTCAGCGCCCAACCGCAAGGCCCCTATCACTTGATGGGCTGGTCCCTGGGCGGGACGATCGCGTTCGACATCGCGGCGATGCTGGAAAGCCAGGGGCACACCGTTGGTTTTCTCGGGTTGGTGGACAGCACCATCCCGGAACATTTGTATCCCTCAGGATTGCCGCGCCATCGGTATTTGGCGGGTGGCGCAAAAGACGATGCTGCCTCCCAGGATCTGCTTGAAGCCATTGAGTATCTTGACCTGCTGTTCCCGTCACTGACGGAGCGCACGGCGGCTTATCGACGGGAACATCCTGGCAGTTCAGTCAAGGCATTCCATGAATGGGCGGCCGGCCAGATCGAGCCTGAGCGAGGCGACTTGCTGTCGATCGTGCAGAGCGTCAAGGAAGAGGTCATGAATGCCCAGGCGTTCTCCGTGCACGATCGATTGCTGGAGGCCTTCGAGGGGTTCAGCTTCAAGCCGGTTCGGGTACGGCCCAGTTGCTGGTGGACACAAGCGGAGAAAACCGCCGATGAACTGGCATTCTGCGAAGCCCTGCTGATGGAACACAGCCTGACGGGCGAGCTGCAATGCTCGGTGCATTCGCCGTTGCGCCATCGGGGCATGATCTTTGATGAGGGATTACTTGGGGAACTGGTCGAGGCTTTTCTGGCCAGTACGGTAGAAAAGCTCTCTTAAGCAAAAAAGAAACCGTGGCGAGGGAGCTGCGGCTAGCGTGGAGGCTGGGGCAGCTCGATGTCATCCAGTGCTCGATTAGCCAGGAGTGTTCCTTGCTCGATCAATTGCTGAAGCCCCAACGCCACGTGCCGTCGCGAGCCTTCCAGATCGAAGGCCAGGTCGTTGGCCATGGCATTGGCGGAAGCTAGGGTTTCGCTGAGAGTGGTCAGTATGGATTCGGTGCTGAGGCCCTTGACTACGGTAAAGACATGGCCTTTCAAGGTATCGGGCTTGACGGCCGCATCTGGAGACAAATGAATATTCAATGCCCGGTCGGCTGCCTCGCGTTGCTCTGCCGAGTCGAAGCG
>Ga0307405_10000167_pt1 | contig 24308 bp, 24 predicted proteins | sample 322Cmetagenome_2_FD_203311 | JGI IMG/M metagenome (GOLD analysis project Ga0307405, IMG submission 203311) | Maize rhizosphere microbial communities from greenhouse at UC Davis, California, United States - 322HYB-C-1 | ecosystem: Host-associated > Plants > Roots > Rhizosphere > Soil | place...
TCGCCGGGTCCACGCTCAAGTACAGCGATTCAAGGCGGGAGCTTTGCATGAGCGCAAACATCGACAGGCTCCCGAATCACTTTTGTCTGTTTCGCCAGTATAGGCGCGCAGTCGAAAATTGCTGGAGCACGCCGGAATAAGCACAAGCGCGGCGCAGCTTTTCAGGCATAACCTGTAACGGGGCATTTGTAGGGCTGGACGAAAAGCCATGGCGGAGCTAAAACGAGGCATAGCCCGGAGATTGTGATGAAGCCGCGCCAAGCCTTTTTTGAATGCCTGCACCGTTCGCCACCGGCGCTGTTCGAAGCCGCGCTATGGGTCGCCGCCGAACATGACCGTGAGCTGGACGTACCGACGCTGCTTAACGAATTCAAGGACCTGCAACGGCTGGTCAGCCACGGCCTGCCCATGTTGCCGGTCAACGAATTGGGCCAGCCCTTGCTTCGACGCCTCAATGACCTGGGTTTCGCCCAGGACGATTTCACCCCGCTACGCCCCCGCGCGGCTTTGCTCGACAAAGTCCTGGCGCGCAAGCGCGGCCAACCGCTGGCCCTTGGGCTGATAGCGTTGGAACTGGCCCGTGGCTTGGAGATTCCGATGGTTGGCGTCAACTTTCCCGGTCATTTCCTGCTGCGGGTGCCCGGTGCCGACCATTTGCTCGACCCATGCGGTGGCCGGCGGTTGTACCCCAATGACTGCCGGGACCTGCTGCAACGCCAATATGGCGCCAACATGCAGCTCAAGGCTGAGCACCTTATCAGCGCCGAGCCGATGCAAATGCTCCAACGGTTGTCGCGCAACCTGCGGCAATTGCACCTGGCGAACGATGATTACATTGCCGCACTGATTGACGCCGAACGCGTGCTGGAAATGGGCAATGCCAACGCCGCCGACTACCTGGCCCGCGCCAGCCTTTACCAACGGCTCGACTGCCCCAACGCCGAACGTTTCGACCTTGAACATGCCCTGATGCTCAGTGAAGATCCAATCCAGCGGCTGCGCCTGACGGAGCGGTTGGGACATTTGCCACCCAATTCGATTGTGCATTGAATGGGTGCGGCTTTTAGATTTTCAGCGATTGTTGGATCACCAAATCAAGCCGGGGTGTCAGGCTGGTTCGCCGGATGCGCTCTCTGGAACGCCTCATGCCCTGCCGCCAGCGCCGCGACTCGGCGGATCCGCGGGTAGGCTTGCAATGAAACGTTGAACCGCTCAGCGGCGTACAACTGCGGAACCAGGTACACATCCGCCACACCTGGCAGCGCACCGAAACAATAACCGTCATCGCCAATCAGTTGTTCTACCGCGGCGAGCCCCTGGCTGATCCAGTGCGTGATCCATTCCACCACTTGCGTTTCATCGTGCCTCCACTTGCGCAGCTTATTGAGCACGCTGACATTGTGCAGGGGATGAATATCGCAGCCGATCAGCGCCGCGACGCCACGCTCGTGGGCGCGAGTCGCAAGGTCGCGGCTGAACAGCGGCACCTGTGGATAACGTTCCTCCAGGTATTCGATGATGGCCGGCGACTGCACCAGCAGCGCCCCCTCATCGGTGCGCAGCGCCGGTACTCGCCCCTGTGGATTGATCGCCAGGTACGTCGGCTGGCGATGCTCGCCCTCGGGTGCGGCGATCAGGTTGACGGGCAGCGCCTGGTAATCCAGGCCCTTGAGGGCCAAGGCAATACGCACCCGGTACGACGAAGTGGAACGATAGTAGGTATAGAGTTCCATGCCCGCGCCTCAACGTGCCGACAGGATCTTGCCGCGGCATTCGCCGAAGCCGATCGATACAACGCCCTCTCGGCTGCAACGGGCGCGCAGGATGATTTCATCGCCGTCCTCGAGGAACTTGCGGACTTCGCCGGATGCCAGTTCGATCGGCTTTTTGCCGCCCTCGGTGATTTCCAGCAGGCTGCCGAACTGACCGCTCTGCGGCCCCGACAACGTACCCGAGCCAAACAGATCACCCGCTTGCAACTGGCAGCCGTTGACGCTGTGGTGCGCAACCATCTGTGCCACCGTCCAATACATGTATTGCGTGTTGCTCAGGGTCAGTCGATGGGCCGGCAGTTTCTGCTCACGCATGGCTTCGGTCAGCAGCAGCACTTCCAGCTCGATGTCGAATGCACCCGCGGCCTGGTCACGTTTGTCCAGCAAGTACGGCAATGGTTGCGGATCGCCCTCGGGACGCGCCGGCTGCGCACGACGGAACGGCTCCAGGGCTTCGGCAGTCACGACCCATGGCGAAACACTGGTCAGGAAGCTCTTGGACAGGAACGGCCCCAGCGGCTGGTATTCCCACGCCTGGATATCCCGGGCCGACCAATCGTTGAGCAGGCAGAAACCGGCAATGTGCTCGGCGGCGTCGCCGATGGCGATGGGCTCGCCAAGGGTGTTGCCCTTGCCGATCCAGATCCCCAGCTCCAGCTCATAGTCCAGCCGCGCGCAGGGACCAAAAGTCGGCTCGGTCTGCCCGGCCGGCAAGGTCTGGCCCTTCGGGCGACGTACATCGGTGCCCGATGGCCGCACCGTCGAAGCACGGCCGTGATAGCCGATGGGAACGTATTTGTAGTTCGGCAGCAGCGGATTGTCCGGCCGGAACAGCTTGCCGACATTTTGCGCATGCTCGATGCCAACGTAGAAGTCGGTGTAATCGTTGATTTTCGCAGGCAGATGCATCTGGCAGTTCTCCGCCAGATGCAGCAGCTTTTCACCCTGGGCCTGGATCTCGTCCCGCCGGGGACTGCCCTCGCGCAGCAGGTCCAATAACTGTTCACGCAGGGCAACCCGGGCGCCACGGCCGAGCTCGAAGAACGCATTCAACTGACCGTCCCGCATGGCCAGGATGGCTTCGCCCGCAGCACCGTCGAACAGCCCAGCGTCCAACGCCGCCTGCAAGTCGAAAATCCGATCGCCAATGGCAACGCCGCTGCGCGGGGATTGCCCGGCCGGGCTGAAAACGCCGAGCGGCAGGTTCTGCAAGGGGAAATCGGCATGGTCGTTGGCGGATTCGACCCAGCTGCGGGTGGTGGAAACTTGAGTCATGGATTATCTCCGGGTCGGGTCGAACGTGACTGGCAACGAAGCCCAGCAGGCGTCGTAGTCCGTTTGCAATTGCGGGCAGTCCAAGGCGAATCGGCTCGGGCGCAGCACTTGGCTGGTCTCGAACATGAACGCCATGGTGTTGTCGATTTTCGCCGGCTTGAGTTCGGCATTGATGGCCTTGGTGCAGGTCTCACCGTCGGGACCATGGGCGCTCATGCAACTGTGCAGGGACGCGCCTCCCGGCAGGAAACCTTCGGCCTTGGCGTCGTATGCGCCCTGGATCAGGCCCATGAATTCATTCATGAGATTGCGATGGAACCAGGGTGGACGGAAGGTGTTCTCCGCCACCATCCAGCGTGGCGGGAAAATTACGAAATCAAGATTTGCCAAGCCATGGACGCTGGTGGGCGACGTCAACACGGTAAAAATCGACGGGTCTGGATGGTCGAAGCTGACCGTGCCGATGGTATTGAAGCGACGCAGGTCATATTTGTACGGCACGTTGTTGCCATGCCAGGCCACCACGTCAAACGGCGAATGATCCAGTTCGCACGCCCATAGCTCCCCGAGGAACTTCTGCACCAAGGTAGTGGGTCGGGCGAGGTTTTCATAATGAGCGACAGGCGACAGGAAATCCCTCGGGTTGGCCAGGCCATTGCTGCCAATGGGCCCCAGGTCGGGCAGGCGCAACGGCGCACCATGGTTTTCGGCGATATAACCGCGAGCCTGAGGGTCGAGCAGCTCGACACGGAACTTCAATCCACGGGGCAGCACCGCGATTTCCAAGGGTTCCAGGTCCAGCACACCCAGCTCGGTGACGATCCGCAGACGCCCCAGTTGCGGCACGAGCAGCCATTCGCCGTCGGCATTGAAGAACACCCGCTCCATGGACCGGTTGGCCCGGTAATGATAGATGCTGATGCCCGCCGGCTTGTCCGAGCTAGCATTGGCGGCCATGCGCACCAGGCCGTCAATGAAATCGGCAGGCTCATCGGGAATGCCCAGCGGGCTCCAGCGCAAGCGGTTAGGCGTGACCTCACCCAGCGGGCCGCCAGCCAATTGCTGCTCCAGCTTGGTAAACGCCGGGTGGTTGGCCGAGGGCCGGATGCGGTACATCCAGGTTCGCCGCGCTTCGCTGCGGGCCATGGTGAACGCGGTGCCGGAAAAAAGCTCGGCATACAGGCCGTAAGGCGCCTTTTGCGGGGAATTCTGGCCAACCGGCAGGGCGCCAGGCAACGCTTCGCTGGCGAACTCATTACCGAAGCCAGACTGGTAAAGCACATCCGACGGCGTGGAGTCGAGGTTCATGGAGCCTCCTGAGATGCGGTCCGTCACTCAATGAACGACTTGAGGCGTACCGGGTTATTTTTATCGTAATCAAATTACGCATAACGTAATTTGCTCGACAACCACCGTCAAGCTATAAAGACGCCCATTCGCCCTTCGGACCCACACCTCCATGGAAAACCCGCCGAGCAACGGTAAACAGAAAGTCCGCTCCGCTGAGGTCGGCACCGATATCCTCAAGGCCCTGGCCGAATTATCGCCATCCACGTCGCTGTCGCGCCTGGCCGAGCATGTGCAGATGCCGGCCAGCAAGGTCCACCGTTATCTACAAGCCTTGATCGCCAGCGGATTTGCCGAACAGAACACAGCCACCAATCACTACGGCTTGGGTCGCGAGGCCTTGCGCGTGGGCTTGGCGGCGTTGAATGGCATGGACGTACTGCAAGTGGCCGCCCTGCCCTTGGCCGAGTTGCGCGATGACCTGAACGAAACCTGTTTCCTGGCGGTATGGGGCAATCATGGCGCGACAGTGGTGAGAATCGAGCCCGCCGTACGGGCCGTGACCGTGGTGACGCAACTGGGCTCGGTGTTGCCGTTGCTCAGTTCTTCCACCGGACTGGTTTTCAGCGCTTATCTGCCGGAGCGCGAGACGATCGAGTTGCGCGACCAGGAAGTGCACGCCACCCAAGGCCACGCCCTGGCGGACGAACAGGCCTATGCAACGCTGTGCGAGCACATCCGCAGTCGTGGCTTGCATCACGTGCATGGGTTGCTGATGCCGGGGGTGGATGCCTTGTCTGCGCCGGTGTTCAACGCCATGGGCGACGTGGCGGCGGTAATGACGATCGTCGGCCCGACGTCACTGTTCCACGCGGATGAGAACGGCCCGGCGGCGCGGCGCCTGTTGGCGGCGACCCGGGCCGTAAGCTGGCGAATGGGCTATGAGCAATCCGGGATCAGCTCAACAAGTCCGGCACGATCCTGATCAATAGGTCGTTGAGGTGGGCGATGGTCAACTGCGGATGAATGTGCGTCGCTTCCTCGCTGAAGGCCTGCGTGTACACGGCCTGATGGCCGCCCTTGGCATGAAAGGGAATATCGTCATCGTCGAAGTGAGCCAGCAGATAGTCCACAAGCTTCCGGGAAGAGGTGATGATTCGGCCCCCCAGATCGTCCGAGCCAAAACCGGTGACATAGGTTTCGTTCAACCCGACGCCTGGCAGGTGACTCTTCAAGATCGATTCAAGTTCCTCGACGGCCAGTGACCTCAGGGCGGGCCGGGATAGATCAATCGACGGTTCCTCGGTCAGGCTCGAGACGATATCCACGACAATTTTCTCAAAGCCGATCACATCGAGCCCCTTGATCCGATCCTCTGGAGCAAACGAGTAACGCTTGCTGAAAATTTGGTGAGTGCCTTGGGTGTAAGTGGGGCCGACTTGTCTTTGAACGCAAGCCAGCGCTTCATCAAACAATGTGACGGAGGAAACAACCTCTGTGCCAGCAATAGTATCCCGCGCATTTAAATAGAGGTGATATGGACTGGTTTCCAACTCTTCCAACGCCTCACCGAGCAACACCTGTACAGCGAAGTCAACACGCGTTTTCTTGAGAGCAGCAAGCCTTTGCGAATATGAAGCAAATAATGGAGCGTACATAAAAACAACATCCTTGTTCTGTATCGAATCAAACTTCCCGCTCGATCCGTTGAATTGATTACACCTGTTACGGTGCCCGTGGCCAGCTGAAGTTAAACTTCAACCAAGTCCAGCCCGGAAGTTATACACCAACACCATTCATCTACGCTCAGTGATATGTAAGCGCGAGTAAGTTTTCAAACTTAGCTCATCACACCCATGACCTTGGCCTTGGCCACTGCCTGTGTACGCCGTTGCACCCCCAACTTGCTATGGATACGACGCGAATGGGTCTTCACTGTGTGCAATGAGATAAATAATTGTTCGGCGATCTGTTGGTTTGAATAACCTTGTGCAATCAACTCCAGCACTTCCAGTTCACGGTGACTGAGCACGGTTTCCTCGGCCATTGTCGATGGCGGGTCGAGGGGTTCGGCAGTTTGTGCCGCGTGCACCAGGTCCGGTTGGCGCAGGCACAGCTCGCGCAGGGCTTGTTGCGCCCGTCGACAGGCAACCCCTTCGAGCCCTTTTTGCAAAAGCTCGCGCGCCTGGTGACGATCGGCCGACAACCAGACGACCTCCGCCAATGCCAGCAGCAGTTCGGTTTCCAAGGCGTGCATCTCGCAGTGTTGTGCCTGGGCGATCATTTCCCTGAGCCGGGCCTGCGGCTCGTGCGCCCGGCGCAGATAGACTTCCGTCAGCACCAGCAAATACTCCAGACGGGGAATCAGTTCCAAGGTCGCGGGCGGCGCATGCTTGGCCTGTGGCCCATGGAAATGCCGCAACACTCGGGTCAACACCTCATGGGCCAGTTCCGGTCGCCCCTGCTGCAACCAGAACTGACAGCTGACTTGCAGCAACACACCGCGGTACACCGTGTCGGGAATGTGCCGCTGTTGCATGGTCCGCTCGGCGTCGCGAAGCTGCATGAAGGCCTCGCCATAGTCGCCCTGGTTGGCGGCCAGGCTTGCCTTGCCGAGAAAGCCATAGAGCACCTGCTTGTCCTGGCTGCGCAAACCGGCCTCCAGGCCCGCCTGGAAGTGCTCGGCTGCCTGCTCGTCAAGCCCCATGCGCAACGCCAGGCGTCCCCGTCGCAAGGCGATACGGCCCAGCAATGCAGAAAAATCCTGCCCTGGTTTATCGAGCAATGCCTGGACCGCGCCCAGCAGGTGATCGGCCCGGTGGGGCGCGCCGCGCTGTTCCAGGATTTGCGCGTGGTCCAGTTCCAGTAGCCCTTCGAACACCAGCGAACCGCCGGCGCGCGCTACGCAAAGTGCCTGGCGATTGATCGCCTGCGCCAACGCCAGTTCGCCTTGGAGCAGTGCCTGTTGTGTCTGTCCGATCAGGCACAGCACCTTGAGGGCCCAGGCCTCCGGATCCAGGCCGGCCAAGGCCTGGAGAAAATGTTCGCGAGCCTGGTCACCCTCGCCGCGCAGGTGCAACAACCAACCACGCAGCACCTCCCAACGGGCGATCAGTTGTCTCTGCTGACTGACCAGGGGATGTGGCATGAACCTGGCCAGCTGTTCAATGCAGACCTCAGCCTGGTCAAAGCGGCCGGCAAAGAGCAAGGCCGTGGTAATCAGCCCTACCGATTGCGCGGTCCCCAGCGACAATGCTTCGCCCTGCTGGTCGTGCAGGGCCAGCAGCAATTGGACATTGCTACCTTGCAGCACATGTTCGAAATTCAGGTGCTGCAGGAAACTGACGGCGGTCTCGAATTCCCCAGCTTGCATGGCTTGCTCGAATGCCATGGGCCAGTCCTGTTCGGCCGCGAACCATTGGCAGGCCCGTCGATGCCAGGAGCGGCCTTGTGGCCAGGGCTCTTCGCGCACTAACCGCGCCAGGGGTGGGAAAATCCGCAGCCAGTCCGAGGAATCCTCCCACGGTTCGATGAAGCACCCCAGGTCCAGCAGCAACGGAAGGCATTCGGCCCCCACCGTATCGCCGAACAGGTGCGAGCAAAGCTGGGCATTGAAACGCGGCAGGTGCGCCAGTACCCGCCAGGCCTGGGCCAGCTCCGGGGTCAACGTACCGAACAGTTCATATTCCAGGTAATCAAGCAAGGTGCCGGCCCGACCCGGCGCAGCGTGCCGGCGAGCCCATTCACAGCGCTCCAGCAGGGTGATGCGCACCCCGGCACACCAGCCGCCGCTACGCTGTATCACCTCCCTGGCCGTGCGCGCTGCCTGCGGGCCGGGCAAGTGCCTCAGCAGTTGCTGGACATCGTCGCAAGAAAAGACCAGGGCCTGGGCGTCGAACTCGTACAGTTCGTCATCGAGCAACAAGCGTGGCCAGTTGCAATGAGGACGACGACGGCCGTTCAACCAAAGATGCAATGCAGGGCTGCTGGCGCTCAACAAACGGTCAAGCAGTTGGTCCAGCTCAGGGTTGGCTACCCGGCAATAGTCATCCAGAAACAGCCACGTCGCCGATTGCAGGCGCGCCAGATGAGCCAGCAGGCTCGCCTCATCCGTCACCGGTAGCCCGAGGGCCTGTGCCAGGCTTTCGCACATTTGCGCGGCGTTCATCGTTGCGCCGGCCAGGGGCAGCCAATGCACCCGGCACTCGGCGGGGGCCTGCAGGAAACACTCGGCGAACAAGGCGCTCTTGCCACTTCCCGCGGGTGCGCAAAGCAGTTTTACCCGCGCCTCGGAAGCCAGCAAGGGCTCGCTCAACGACCTGCGTGGCACGTGCGTCGACGACAGGCGAGGCAGCAGCCCTGGACGGTCCGGACACGGGGTCATGGCGGTCATTGCGAGGTCCTTTTTATTGTTGTTCCTTCACCCTAGACCTGTGTCGACCACCTTAGGAGAAATATTCAGCACGCTGATTGGCGCCCATAAAAAAAAGACCGGCAACTCGGTTGCCGGTCTTTTTTTTCTGCCTTGCCAGGGGGATTAGCGGACCCCGCTCGAACGCAACGCCGCCGGGGTGTAGTCGGCTGCCCGAGCCTCGAAACCATACACGTAGGCGTGTTTCTCTTCGTTTTTCATACCCAGCGCGATGTAGCGGCCTGCGATGATGTCGTAGAGCGCTTCGAGGGTGTAGCCCGGGTTCTGATGGTCGTAGTAAAACTGGGCATGCCCCTCGGCCACTCGCCACAACTGGCCGCGACCGTCGTAGTGGTCGACCAGCGCCGCTTGCCAGCTGTCCTCGTCGATGTACATGTGGCGCTTGGCGTAGATGTGCCGCTCGCTGGGCTTGACCGTACCGACCACTTCCCAGACCCGATGCAATTCGTAGCGGGTCAGGTCCTGGTTGATGTGGCCGGCCTTGATCACATCGTCGTACTTGAGGCTTGGCGAATCAAGCTTGTAGCTGTTGTACGGTATGTACATTTCTTTCTTGCCAACCAGTTTCCAGTCATAGCGATCCGGCGCGCCGGAGAACAGGTCGAAGTTGTCCGAGGTACGCAACCCGTCGGCGGCGGTCCCCGGGCCGTCATAGGCCACTTGCGGCGCACGCCGCACACGGCGCTGGCCGGCGTTGTAGATCCACGCCAAGCGCGGCTCTTTCACTTGGTCGAGCGTCTCGTGCACCAGCAACACGTTACCGGCCAGGCGCGCCGGCGCGGTGACCTCCTGCTTGAAATAGGTCAGCACGTTGCTGGCTTTTTCCGGGTCGGCATCCTTGATCAGGAACGGCACGGCGATTTCTTCTTCAAAGCGGATCGGCGTGAAGCTGCCGTTGGTCTGCGGCGTGGCCTGGGTGATGACGCGCCGCAGGTTGCCACCGTGATACCGGGTGATGTGGTTCCACAACACTTCCACGCCGTTTTTCGGGATCGGGAACGCGTAGTAGCGGTTGCCAGTGAAATTGGCCAGGCCATTGCCGTCGTTGATGGCGTTGACGTTGAGCGCGCTGCGCTTGGCCGACTCATAGACTTCCGGCGGCAGGCCGACGCTGCGATGGGTCGGGTAGACCGGAATCTTGTAGGTTTCCGGGTAGCGCTTGAACATCGCGACCTGACCGTCGGACAGCTTGTCCTTGTACTTGTCCACGGTCGCGGCGGTGATGGTGAACAGCGGTTTTTCATTGGCGAACGGGTCGGCCAGGAAGCCTTTGCTGTCCACGGCACCAGCGTTTTTCGGGATGCCGCCAGTCCAGGCCGGGATCGAGCCATCGGCGTTGCCGGCCTTCTCCGCGCCCAGTGGCGTGAGGCTGGTGCCCAGCTTGTTAGCTTCCTCCGGCGACACCGCCGCCATCACGTTTACGGCCAGCAGGCTCAGGGCCAGGGCACCGCATTGCAGGATCGTCTTGCGCATTGGGTTTTCCTTGTCAGCCAGATCAGAAGTTCACGCCGAAGCTCAACGCGAGGAAATCGCGGTCTTCGAGAACGTTGTAATCGCCGCCGAAGAAATCGGTGTAGCTCAGGCTGGCGGTGTAGGTGTTGCGGTAATCGGCATCGACGCCCACGCTGACAGCCTTGGCGCCTTCGTTGAACAAACCGTTGGGGCCATAGCCGGCCACGTCGTGGGACCAGGACACGTTGGGCTTGAAGTTCACCCCGGCGATCACGTTCGAGTAATCGAGAATCGCCCGGGCGCGGTAGCCCCAGGACGTCGAGGTGACGAAACCATCGGTATCGCCGCCGAAGCCGTACTGGCCGTAGACCGAATCGCGGCCATAACGCAGCTCGTTCTTCGATTCGAGGCCCCCGACGTGCACCACCGCCGCCTCGCCCACCACGGTCAGGCGATCGGCGCCCAATACCTGGTCGAAGAAGTGGGTCAGGGTGCTCTGGACCTGGGTGACTTCCTTGCGGCGGTAGCCGGTGTTGTCGGCACCTGGCCGGGTGGCGATGGGTGACGCGGCGCCGCCAGCGATCGGATTCACCAAGGCGAGCGTCAAGTCATTGGTATTGACCTGCACCGGAGCGTTGGGGCGATAGCTGATTTCACCGGTCCACGCGGTGCCGGTGGGGAGCGTGGTGGAGAAGCTTGCGCCGTACAGGCGAATATCCTCGGGGTACTCAAGGTAGTAGCCACCGCGACCCAGCATGACACTTTGCGCCAGGCCCGCGCCGCTGCCGGGCGCGATGCCGTTGGCCGTTGCAATCATCCCTGGCAGGGCTGCCAGCGTGGAGAGGCCCGCCGTGGTGGTGCCCACGGTCGGCGTGCGGCTGTGGTAATTCATGAAATACAGGCCGTACTCGGTGTCGTCGCCGAGCCAGCGCAACGCCGTGCCCCACTGTCCGGAATCCCGCGCATCGCGGTCACCGCCACGAGGGATGACGACGCCCTCGCTGGTCACCTGGATGCCTTGGCCGAATGCATTGGTCAACGGCACGAACGGCGCAATTGCCGGGCTTCCCACGGTATAGCCGTCGGTGCAGCCGTCGGCCACCACATCGTTGCCAAAGAACGTGCCGCAGTTGTCCACGACCGTCTGGTCCCACTCCAACTGGTAGAAGCCTTCGACCGTGAGCTTGTCGGTCAGGCCCTGGGAGGCGAACAACATATTCACGGGGATCAAGCCTTCCTTGATCTCTGCGCCCGGACGACGGAACGCAGACACGTCCACCGGGTTGATGCTGTTGATGGAGTTACCAATGAAGGTACTTTCACCCCAACTGACTACCTGCTTGCCGGCCCGCACCGTGCCTGGCAAATCGGCGATGGAATAGTTGTGATAGACAAACGCATCGAGGATCTGCGCGCCCGATGACTTGGCGCCCTCCTTACGATTGCTGTCGCTGATGTCCTTGAACTCACGGTTTTCGTCCTTGAGTTCGAAGTCATACCAATATTTGCCCCGCACGAACACGCCGGTGTCGCCGTACTTGAGCTCCAGGTCGTGCAGACCTTTGAAGATCTTCGAGAACGTCTCGCCCTTCCTGAAATTCAGTCGCCCATCGTCGCCGGTGGAAGACTGGCCTCTACCGCCGTTGACCGTACCGACCAAGTCACTGTCGGCATCGCGCATGCCCCAACTCGCGCCAACGGACAGCGAGGAGTCGAACTGCCCCTCGATTTCGCCAATGTTAAAAGAAACGGCCTGCGCCTGGGCACAGCAACCCAAGGCCACCGCGACGGCCAGCGCCTGCGGCTTGAAGATGGCGCGCATTGTTATTGTTGTCATGCGTCTTCCCCGGTGAGTGACAGAGCCTTCACCCTACTGCCGCGAGCCATGGGCGATAAGCGCACCAAGGGGGTATTCGCGCTGTACCTAGAAAGGATTACAGCCCGTGCGGGACTGGCCTCTGCGCAGCGCATGAACAGACTGGATGATGGATCATCAATGCCGCGCATGGCGATCACGGTGCGTGGGACTGTTGCGCGCACTGCAACAGTGCATGTCTGGAACCGGGCTGTTTCCCGCAACGTCCGATCCCTATGCTGGCCGGGCTTGCAGGGCAACGGGCCTGCAAGCAAAAGTCGCCATGGCGTCCCTCGCGCCCGGCGCACCGTCATTCGGATGGATTGCGCATCAATCCATCGTCCCCGTGCACTACTGACGTTGATTTGTAGCTCCTTTGCAACGTCACGCTTAGGCCGCTGCGTTTTGCAGCGGCCTTTTTTATTTTTAATCGATTCAACTGAGAGCTTTCTTGCTTCCTACAACTTTGTCGGAATCTTTTTACGGTCCAGTTACATTAATAACGTATTGGCTGTTGTCTGCTCCTACAACGACGCCAGATCAGAACTACGCGCAGGCTGATAATTGATTGTTACGCTGAATCAATCGCCGCATATCGCTCCGATTTATTCAGCAGTGAGTCATTGATCATGCAAATAGACAACGCACGCTTTCGTTCAACAAAAAGTCATAACAGCCGCATTCGCTTTCTGGTCTTTCATTACACGGCCGGCAACTTCGCCTCTTCCGTCAATGCATTAACGGGCCCTTCCGTCAGTGCTCATTACCTTATCCCCGACGTCGCCGACCCCACTTACCTGAAGCTGGGCTTCAAAGAACCACAAATATTCAATCTCGTGGACGAAAACCAGCGCGCCTGGCATGCCGGCGTAAGCAGTTGGGGAAATCGCAGCAATTTGAACGACACTTCGATCGGCGTCGAAATCGTCAACCTGGCAACCGATAACCAAGGCCAATTCACCTTTCCGCCCTATAAGGCCCAGCAAATCGAGGCCATCGAATACTTGGCATCGGACATCCTCAAGCGATACCCGGACATCAGTCCAGTCAATGTGGTGGGGCATTCGGACATCGCAGCAGGGCGAAAAAGCGACCCCGGCCCGATGTTTCCTTGGCACGGGCTGTATCTCAAGGGAATCGGGGCCTGGTTTGACGAGGCCACGCAGAAATCGTTCATGCGGGCGTATCAAACCAACGGCATCCCACTTCGCGAACAACTGCTCGGGTTATTCAAGAGGTATGGCTATGACACTTCGGCGGCAACCACGGTCGTCGGTTTCCAACGACTCGTACGTGCCTTCCAGTTGCACTTTCGTCCGACCAGGCATGACGGCGTGATGGACATCGAGACCGCCGCGAACCTGGCGGCCCTGGTGCAGAAATACTTTCCCTGAGCTGGTCGCCGGATGATGGCAACCGGCCCGGGCAAAAAGTGCTAGACGGCGTAACGCTGCAGGTTAGCCATCATTTCCTTCAAGGCTTCCAGATTGTCATTTGGATGGACAGCATCCTGGAAATCGCAGATCTGTTGCCAATGGGCGGCGACGTCTTCTGGCGAGAAGCCTTCGCGCGGGTCGAACCCGGCGCCAAGGCTGCGCTCCCAGCGCACCTTGCCCATCCAGCCGCCGCCGACTTCGAACAAGCCGGAGGTTTCCTGGCAGGCTTCACTGGCCAGGTACACCACCAGCGGGCTGACCAGTTCGGGCTTGAGTTGCTCGAACACTTGCGGCGGGATCAGGCCTTCGGTCATGCGGGTTCCGCCGGTGGGGGCGATGGCATTCACGAAGATGTTGTTCTTGCGCCCTTCGATGGCCAGGGTACGCGTCAGGCCATAGAGACCCAACTTGGCCATGCCGTAGTTGGACTGGCCGAAGTTCCCGTAGATGCCGGACGTGGAAGCAGTGAAGATAACCCGGCCGTAATTCTGCTCGCGCAGGTGCGGCCAGGCGGCACGGGTGACTTTGTAGGCGCCTTCGACATGGACGCGGTAAACCAGATCCCAGTCCGCGTCGTCCATTTTGTGAAAGGTCTTGTCCCTCAGGATGCCGGCATTGTTGACGACAACATCAACCCTGCCGAATGCGTCGAGGGCGTTTTGCACAAGCTTGTCGCCGTCGGTAACAGAATCGTGGTTGGCTTCGGCGATGCCCCCGGCCTCGCGAATCTCAGCGACCACCCGATCCGCTGCCGAAGCGTTGGCCCCCTCGCCCTGCGCCGAACCGCCGAGATCATTGACCAGCACTTTTGCGCCATGCCTGGCGAACAACAGCGCATGGGCGCGACCCAGGCCACCACCGGCACCAGTGACAATCACGACTTTATCTTCGAAGCGCACAGAATCATTCATGGGCAGAACTCCATCAGACCGATAGGACATTGGCACGAGTGTCCGGTACAAGTCGGCCGGTCACAATCAACAAGGGCGGGAGTGAATGGCAGGCAATAAGGTGAAGGGATGATGCAGCGGTCGCGCTATCTCGTCCCGGCAATAATCGTCAGGAACATGCCATTTGCCGGCAAGGCGCAGCGATCGCTTCGCGAAATGCCAGGTAATGCTTGAGCACCTGCACTGGCGCCTCGGTGTGGGGGTAGTGACCAATATCGGCTAACAACACTGTATCGGCGTTGGGAATCAGGGCTCGGTAACGCGCCACCATATGCGCACCGGAAATCGGATCGAATGCCCCGTCAATGACTCGCATGGGTACCTCACCACGCTGCATCGCCTTGACCCAACGGTCACGTTGCACGCGTCGTTCCGGAATATAGGTAATGAGCTTGTGCATGACCCGTGGTCCGCGATGGGTTTCGATCAGGCTCCAGTAATCATCCAGTTCGCTCTCGGTGGGGGCAGTCCAGGGGCCGAAGATTCGTCGAAAACTCTTGACCAGGCCATCCCTTGAAAAAGCCCGGCCAATCAACCATCCCAGAGGGCTGAGCAAAAGTTTTTGCATCAGCACCGGACGATGGGTTTCCGGGAACAAGCCCCCATTGAGAAAGGTACAACTGGCGACATTGATGCGTGCCTCGCCATGCCGGGCGATGAGCTCCTGGGCCACGCTGTCGCCGTAGTCATGGGCCAGTATATGAACCGCTTGCGTCACGTTCAGATGCGCCAGCAATGCCTGTTGCAGATCGGCCTGTTCAAGCAGGCTGTAGACATGATCCACCGGTTTGGCGGAGTCACCAAAACCGAGCATGTCGCAGGCAATCACCCGATAACGCTGCGCCAACGGCTGCCACAGGTAATGCCAATCCCAACTGGCGGTGGGAAACCCGTGGATCAATAGCAACGGCTCGCCATGTCCTGCAATCCAGTACCGGATAGCATGGCCACGGAACATGAACATCTGGCCGCGCTGTCGCCAGACACGCAAGGGGATCTGCACCATGGGCATCAACTCTTGTAACTCGGATCTTGCAGGTCGAGTTTGCGCAGCAGCGCCGGCCAAGCCAACGCCCCTCCCATGCCCTGGGCGCTCCTGGTCACTCCGGCGACCATTGCGCGGGCACCGGCCAGGAGCTGCGGCTCGATGGCGATCAACTCGGCACCGCCCGTCTGGGCCAATACCTGGATTTCGCAGGCCCGCTGGAAGATGAACATCATCAGGAACGTATCGGCAATGGTGCCGCCGCAGGTCAGCAGGCCATGGTTGTGCAACATGAGGAAGTTGTTCTCGCCGAGGTCCGCTTGCAGGCGGGCTTTTTCCTCGGGATTGAGCGCTACCCCCTCATAAGGGTGATACGCCAGGCTCGACAGCACGAATAACGACTGTTGGCTGATCGGGAGCACGCCTTGCTTCTGGGCCGATACCGCGACGCCGGCTGCGGTGTGGGTGTGCAATACGCACTCAACGTCGTGCCGCACTTCGTGGACTGCGCTGTGAATGGTGAAGCCGGCGGGGTTGATCTCGTAGGGGCTGTCCATCAATTTGTTGCCGGCCTGATCGATCTTCACCAAGCTCGACGCGCTGATTTCATGAAACATCAAGCCGTATGGATTGATCAGGAACTCTTGCGTACCGGGAACCTTCGCGGAGATGTGGGTGAAGATCAAGTCATCCCAGCCGTGCAGCGCGACAAGCCGATAACAGGCGGCGAGATCGACACGGGTCTGCCATTCGGCCGCAGTGACCTGATCTTTGATGCCGACTGTCGATTGAAGGGACGCTACGCTCACGGCGGTGACCTCTGGCTTCTTGTTAGAGAGATATGTCCACGATCCTCATGAACAAGAAAACCAGTCTAGTCAGCTCCGGCGGGGGCGGTAGTTGCCTTGGCAGCCAGCTTACTGGCCGAGCGAGTCACCAGGGGCCCGCTGCAGCTCTGCGATCAGTTTCTCCAGCCAGGGCTCGGAATCGGTCTCAGGGGTAACGCTTTCGCTGGCATCCAGGCGCAGCATGGGCAGCACTTCGCGCACGCCCAGCTCGCCGAACAATTCGCGCATCTGCTCGCCACCACCGCAGAACGTGTCACCGTAGCTCGCGTCCCCCAAGCCGATGACCGCGCCAGGCAGGCCGCGGAACGATGCGGGCAACTGGTCGCGAATCGTCGCGTACAGCGGCATCAAGTTGTCCGGCAGTTCACCCATTCCCGTTGTCGACGTCACGGCCAGCAACGCTTGCGGTCCGAACGCCTTGATGTCCTCCAGGGTCGCCCGTGGATGATGGAATACTTCATAACCGGCATCACCCAACAGGTTGGCGGCATGCCGGGCAACTTCTTCGGCCGTGCCGTATACGGAGCCGGAAAGAATGGCGACTTTCATCAATCTGATCCTGAAGCTGATAGAGGCCGGGAATAGTAACAGGCTGCGCGCAAAAGCTGCGATTGACTCTCAACAACTAATGGCCAATGAACATCGCGCTTGGTTCTTTTAGAATGACGCGCATACTCGGCTCCTAAAGGAGAGACTTCATGATCAATGCTCATCTGATGCAACTGGTGATCAACGCTTCGAACGATGGAATCGTTGTCGCCGAGAAGGAAGGCGAAGACAACATATTGATTTACGTAAACCCTGCATTCGAACGGCTGACCGGCTATGGACGCGACGAAATCCTCTATCAGGATTGCCGGTTCCTGCAGTCGGGCGATCGCGACCAACCTTCCCTCGAATCCATCCGCATGGCCTTGAAAGAAGGAGGCTCATGCAGGCAAATCCTGCGCAACTACCGTAAGGACGGCACGCCGTTCTGGAACGAGTTGTCACTGTCCACGGTGAAAAGCGAAGCCGATGGCCATACCTATTTCGTTGGGGTGCAGAAAGACGTAACGGTCCAAGTGAGGGCCCAACAACGCATTACCCAGTTGGAAGCGGAGTTGGCCGAAGCACGGCAGACCATCGCTCGGCTCAATGCGACGAATGGCGAAAACAAAACGGCGAATTAGTGGTCAGTCACTACAATCACCAGTGAAAATATCTTTTTTCGAGCACCCTATGCAGCGCGACAGCCTCCTGACCCAGGACGAACTGGACTTCATCCGGACGATGCAGCACAACCCGCAATTGAACGAGCGGGACGTCACGTCGAGCCTGCTGGTTAACGGTGGGTCGCAGATCCGTGATCTGTTGACACGTCTGGCGGCAAATGAACAGGTCACGCTGCAGGCTAATTTCGAAAACCAGCAGATGACCTTTCCATTGCAACTGGTTGAAGATGAGTTCCACGCCATGCACCTTCGCCTGGGTGTGCCGAGCATCTACGAGGATGGACCGAAAATACGGCCCTGGCGCCTCGCGCTCGAGGAGCCGGTGGCACTGGAAAATGCCCAGGGGCAGCCAGGGCCCTTGTGGGTGCACGAGGTGTCTTGCAAAGGCGTACTGCTGGAAATCCGCAATCGCACCAAGCCTGTGAAGCAGTTCGCCCTTTGGTTCAGCCCGTCAGGCTACGAGAGGATTGCCTTGCGTGGCACATTCGAAAGGGAAACCGATCAAGGCCTGTACGCTTATCACCTGAGCCAGCACGACCAGGACGAAACTGAACGGCTACGCCAATACATTCTTCAACAACATCGCCTGGCTCATCCCGCGATGCACCTCTAAGCCTGCTATCAGGTATCCAGGGTACCGTCCAGGAATTGACGCAAGCGCAGGCGCATTTCCGTTCCGTCGGCCCCCAGGCAACCGATTGATGAGCCCTCCAGGCTTTCCTGAGCCAGATCGGACGCCTCGCCAGCCAGGAACAACGGGCAATCCAAGCCCATCGCCAACTGTTTCAGACGCTTGGGCAGCTCGGTGATCGGCGCGTGGTTGGACACCAGCACCAATGCCAAAGGCTGGATCTTCTGGCAAACGAAGGTCAGCTCGTCAAAGGGCAGGCCGATAGTCAGAACCCTGACACCCACCTCGGCCTTGGACACGAACAGCGCAGCCACCAGCAATTCAAGTTCCCGGCATTGGCTGGCAATCGCGCAGACCAGAACACGCCTGGCTAGCAGCTCACGATTGAGCAGAAGCCGTTGCGCTACACGCGAGCGCAGGAAAGCGTCGTAGAACAGCCATTCGCTGGTCTGCCCGAACTCGTGCCGGCGTTGCAGCAGGTCCCGCCAGAGCGGCATCAGGATGTCCTGGAAGACCACTGACACTGTGTAGCAGGAAAAAATCTGCCCGTAGACCCGGTCCAGTTCCACATCGTCGAAATTGCCGACCGCGTCCGCTACCTGTTGTTGCCATTGGCTGTAATCGGCGCGCACCAGATCGGGGGTGATCAACCTGGAGACCGGCTGCACCGATTCGGTCTTCGCCAGAATCTTTCCCACCTTGCTCACGGCCACCCCACGCTCGATCCAAGCGAGGATACTGCGGACCCTTTCAACATCATCCAAGGAATACAGGCGATGCCCGCTTTCGGTGCGCGTGGGTTGGATCAGGCCATAGCGACGTTCCCATGCACGCAACGTCACGGGATTCACGCCGGTCAACCGCGCCACTTCGCGAATAGGAAACAAGTCATCGCGCTTCACGGCGCCGGGCGCCGAGAAAACGGCATTATCTTCGGTGATTACGCTCATTCCGTCGGTTTTCCCAACTGGAAAATTGGATCCCATATTACCCCTTGTCAGCGGTGCACTGACAAGGGACAGCACCGGCCAATCTGTGGATTTGTTGTTTTGTGCTCGACTGGGAATAATCCTTGCCTGCCTCTTGTGACCAGACGCAGCCCTTACCCACGGGGCGTCTTTAACTGCGAAGCTCCTATCCGGAGCAACCGCACCTGTAACATGGAGATACAAAATGTCTGCCTCCCCAGTCACACTCATGGTGGCGCGCCGCGTCGCCAATGGATGTTATCACGACCTTATCGCGTGGTTGCGTGAAGGCGAACTGTTAGCAGCTGACTTCCCGGGCTACCTGGGCTCAGGCGTGCTCGCACCACCGCCCGAAGACGACGAATTCCAGATTATCTTCCGATTCGCCGACGAGCAGACCCTTCACGCCTGGGAACATTCGGCCTCGCGCACGGCCTGGCTGGGGCGCGGTAGCGAACTGTTTGCCCATCCATCCGAACACCGGGTACGCGGCATCGATGGCTGGTTCGGCGCGGCCGGCAAGCGCCCGCCACGTTGGAAACAGGCCGTAGCCATCTGGCTTGCGTTCTTTCCGGTTTCGTTATTGTTCAATTTCCTCTTGGCGCCGCTACTCGGCGAACTGGCGATGTTGAGCAGGGTATTCATCAGCACGCTCATATTGACGCCCCTGATGGTGTACCTGTTTATCCCGATGTCGACGCGTTTATTGGCGGGCTGGCTCACCGGTACACCAGAACGGCCGTTGGCGTCGACGCAGAATCATTGAACCGGCGCCTGCGCAAACCGAGCGGGGCGCTGGACTCGCCTTTGCGCATAGGAGGCGCCCGCCGTCGCTGTTATAGTTTTTGCTTGTGCCACGACCCGAGCCAAACCACCCCATGCCTACCGCTCCGATCCTGATCACCGGCGCAGCCCAACGCGTCGGCCTGCATTGCGCCCGACGTTTGCTGGAGGACGGGCAGCCGGTCATCGCCACTTACCGCACCGAACGCCCAGGCGTGCAGGCGTTGCGAGACATGGGGGCTACGGTGCTGTTCGCCGATCTTTCCAGCGAACCGGGTATCCTTGGCTTCATCGATCAGCTCAAGCAGCACACCGACCAACTGCGAGCGATCGTGCACAACGCCTCTGCCTGGCTGGCCGAAACCCCGGAGAGCGAAACAGCCGCATTCAACGAAATGTTTGCGGTGCACATGCTCGCCCCTTACCTGATCAACCTGCATTGCGCCGAGCTGCTGCAGCGCTGCACTCCGGCGGATATCGTGCACATCAGCGATGATGTGACACGCAAGGGCAGCAGCAAGCACATCGCCTATTGCGCCACCAAGGCCGGGCTTGAAAGCCTGACGCTGTCTTTCGCGGCGAAGTATGCCCCGACCATCAAGGTCAACGGTATCGCCCCGGCCCTGCTACTGTTCAATCCCGGCGACGATGCGGCCTATCGCGCCAAGGCCCTGGCAAAGTCCGCGCTGGGCTTCGAGCCTGGCAGCGAGGTTATTTACCAGAGCCTGCGCTATCTGCTGGATAACCCTTATGTCACTGGCACGACCCTGACGGTGAATGGCGGGCGGCACATCAAATAATCCCGGCCTCGAGGAACCACCATGGCGCTTTCGCCCCAGCATTACCGTGAGATCCTGATCGGCCTGGGCGAAGACCCGGAACGCGAAGGCTTGCTGGATACCCCGGCGCGCGCGGCCAGGGCCATGCAGTACCTTTGCCATGGCTACGAGCAAAGCGTCGAACAGATCGTCAACGGCGCCTTGTTTGCCTCCGACAGCGATGAAATGGTGATTGTCGCCGACATCGAGCTCTACTCATTGTGCGAACATCACCTGCTGCCCTTCATCGGCAAGGCCCATGTGGCTTATATTCCCACCGGCAAGGTCCTGGGGCTGTCGAAGGTCGCGCGACTGGTGGACATGTTCGCCCGCCGCCTGCAAATCCAGGAAAACCTCACCCGGCAAATCGCCGACGCGGTGCAGCGGGTCACCCAGGCTGCCGGCGTTGCGGTGGTGATTGAAGCCCAACACATGTGCATGATGATGCGCGGTGTCGAAAAACAGAACTCGACCATGAACACCTCGGTGATGCTCGGCGCTTTTCGCGAATCCAGCACCACGCGCCAGGAGTTCCTGCAATTGATTCGACGGAGCCAATAAATGCCACAACTTCAACCCGCCATGGCGCGCATCAAGGTCAAGGACCTGCGCCTGCGTACATTCATCGGCATCAACGAGGATGAAATCCTCAACAAGCAGGATGTGCTGATCAACCTGACCATCCTCTATGCCGCCCAGGAAGCGGTGCGCGACAACGACATCGACCATGCCCTGAACTACCGCACCATCACCAAGGCGATCATTGCCCACGTGGAAGGCAATCGCTTCGCCCTGCTCGAACGCCTCACCCAGGAGCTGCTCGACCTGGTCATGGCAAACGAGTCGGTGCTGTATGCCGAAGTCGAAGTCGACAAGCCGCATGCCTTGCGCTTCGCCGAGTCCGTATCGATTACGCTGGCGGCAAGCAGGGCTACTTCGTAGCAGCCAAAAGCTTCAAGCTGTAAGCTTCAAGCCTGAACACCGCAAACCCACTTGCAGCTTGAAGCGTGCCACTTGAAGCTGTCTCGCAGAGACTCCCATGAACGACCAACAACGCCTCGAACTTGAAGCCGCCGCATTCCGTCGGCTGGTTGCCCACCTCGACAGCCGCAAGGATGTGCAAAACATCGACCTGATGAACCTCGCCGGGTTCTGCCGCAACTGCCTGTCCAAGTGGTACAAGGCGGCCGCCGATGAACGCCAGATCGACGTCAGCCTCGATGATGCACGCGAAGTCGTCTACGGCATGCCCTATGCCGAATGGAAAGCCCAGTACCAGAAAGAAGCCAGTGCCGAGCAGCAAGCGGCGTTCGCCAAAGGAAACCCCAATGCCTGACCTGAACACCTTTCGCACCAGCCTCAAGAGCGGCGAGCATCTTTTTGCCGACACCCTGGCCTTCATTGCCGATGGCTACGACTATCAACCCCGGGCCTTCAAGAATGGCGGCGTGGAAAACGCCGCCGGGCAGAACGAAGGCTCCTGCAAGACGTTGGGCCTGGCGCTGCTTGAAGGCTTGAGCGACGAAGAGGCGCTGCTGGCGTTTGGCGAACATTATCGTTCGGTACTGGCCACGCCCGAAGGCAGCGACCACGGCAATATCCGCGCGCTGATGGCCGATGGGTTGGAGGGTGTGACATTCGAGGCGCAGCCACTGCAACGGCGCTGATCCGACGAACTTTCGAAAACAGCCTCTGTGGCGAGGAGATTTATCCCCTCGTCACAGGGACTCAAGAACGCCAGGCTCCTTACTACATCCCAACTTTTAAGATTGACCCGGCAACTTTATTTCGTTTGCCGGGCCCCTCTGCTCGCGGCTTAGATAACGGCAATTTCTTCTTCGTCCGGACCGTCATCCATGAGCAGCGAAACCATCAGCCAATCGATCTCCATCGTGCATCCCGTCAGCCTCAGCCACGGCAAGAATGCCGAGGTCTGGGACACCGACGGCAGACGCTACATCGATTTCGTCGGGGGCATCGGTGTGTTGAACCTTGGCCATTGCCATCCGCGCATCGTCGAGGCGATCCGCGAACAGGCCACCCGGCTGACTCACTACGCCTTCAACGCCGCGCCTCATGCCCCCTACATTGAGTTGATGGAACGCCTGGCGGCGTTTATCCCGCTGGATTACCCGGTCAGCGGCATGCTCACCAACAGCGGTGCCGAGGCGGCGGAGAATGCCTTGAAGATCGTGCGCGGCGCCACGGGCCGCACGGCCGTGATCGCGTTTGACGGTGCCTTTCACGGCCGCACCCTGGCGACCCTCAACCTCAACGGCAAGGTCGCGCCTTACAAACAGAAAGTCGGTGTACTGCCCGGGCCGGTGTATCACCTGCCCTACCCCAGCCAGGACAACGGCGTGACATGCGCCGAAGCGCTGAAAGCCATGGACAGGCTGTTCAGCGTCGAGATCGATGTGAATGACGTGGCCTGCTTCATTGTCGAGCCGGTGCAGGGCGAAGCCGGCTTCCTGGCGATGGACGTGGCGTTCGCCCAGGCATTGCGGCAGTTCTGTGACGACAAGGGCATCGTGCTGATCATCGATGAGATCCAGTCCGGTTTCGGTCGCACCGGGCAGCGTTTTGCGTTCTCGCGACTGGGCATCGAGCCGGACCTGATCTTGCTGGGTAAGAGCATTGCCGGGGGCGTGCCGCTGGGCGCAGTGGTCGGCCGCAAGTCGCTGATGGACACGCTGCCTAAAGGTGGGCTCGGCGGCACTTACTCGGGCAACCCCATCGCCTGCGCCGCCGCGCTGGCAACGCTGGACGAAATGACTGATACCAACCTGAAGGCCTGGGGTGCACAACAGGAAGAAGCGATCGTCAGCCGCTATCAATCCTGGCGCAGCCGCGGGCTGAGCCCTTACCTGGGCCGCCTGACCGGCGTCGGCGCGATGCGCGGGATCGAACTCTCCCACGCCGATGGCACCCCGGCCCCGGCCCAACTCACGCAATTGCTGGCGTCGGCGCGGGATTCGGGTTTGCTGCTGATGCCCAGCGGCAAGTCGCGGCACATCATCCGGCTGCTGGCGCCGTTGACGACCGAAGCGGCGGTGCTGGAAGAGGGGTTGGATATTTTGGAGGCTTGCCTGGCGAAGCTGGCCTGATAACCGATCTTCTGACCAAACAGAGGACTCCCACAGGGTTCACCGGCAGATATCCAGCCACAAAAAAACCGGCCGAAGCCGGTTTTTTTTGTGCCCGAAAATCAGAACGAGGCGTTCTGCAGGCCGTCCAGGTAGCGCTCGGTGTCCAGGGCCGCCATGCAACCGGCACCGGCGGAGGTGATCGCCTGGCGGTAGACGTGGTCGGCCACGTCGCCGGCCGCAAAGATACCTTCGACGCTGGTAGCGGTAGCATTGCCGTCGCGGCCGCCCTTGACCACCAGGTAGCCGTCCTTGAGTTCCAGCTGGCCTTCGAACAACGAAGTGTTCGGGGTGTGGCCGATGGCGATGAACACGCCGTCAACCTTGATCTCGTCAAAGCTGCCGTCGTTGTTCTTCAGGCGAGCACCGGTCACGCCCATGTTATCGCCCAGTACTTCGTCCAGGGTGGCGTTGAGCTTGAGGATGATCTTGCCTTCAGCGACGCGGGCGTTGAGC
>Ga0307405_10000168_pt1 | contig 24151 bp, 20 predicted proteins | sample 322Cmetagenome_2_FD_203311 | JGI IMG/M metagenome (GOLD analysis project Ga0307405, IMG submission 203311) | Maize rhizosphere microbial communities from greenhouse at UC Davis, California, United States - 322HYB-C-1 | ecosystem: Host-associated > Plants > Roots > Rhizosphere > Soil | place...
AGACGATGACGGACAACGGGTATGCCGAACTCGTTGAGAGGATCTTCCGCAGCGTGAGCGAGCGACCCCTCGACGATATAGGGCCCGAAACTCGCATTACTGATCTTGGCGTCGATTCGGTGGCCTTTGCGGAAGTCGTCGTACAAATCGAGGAGGCCCTCGACATCGAAATCCCGTTCGGCGACTGGCTTCGCGTACGCACGGTGAGAGAAGTGCTTGAGATGATTGAAATGACCGCTGGACCTAGTACGGAGAAGGGTGCGTGAGCACCGATGCAGAAGCAACGTATCACCCACATGTTCTGCTGGGTCCCAGCGGCGTGGTCGGCGGTTCGGGGGCAGTCCCGAAGGGACCCTGAAGACGGGCCGGTCGCCGCGTGCGATGTACCGAAGATTCACGACGGGGTCACCAAGCTGTATGCCCGCGTTGCGACGGACCCCCATGGCGAGTTTCACTTCCATCGGGGTGCCGACTATGCGAGCACGCTCCTCAACTATGACCGGACCGAACTCGGGGCGATACCGGCAACGTCGACCGACTCGTTCGCTGGTGTTGGGAATCCTCACATTATCGACGTAGTTAGGCCGGGGGAAGTCGTTCTAGATGTGGGTTCCGGTGCAGGAACAGATCTGCTCCTGGCGGCCCGACAGGTCGGGGCCGGTGGCCGTGCCATCGGTGTCGAGATGACGACCGAGATGCTTGAACGCTGCCGGTCATCGATTACCGAGTCAGGCCTGCAACACGTTGAGGTCCGGCAAGGCGATGCTGAGCATTTGCCGATCGCCGATGACAGCATCGACGCTGTTATCTCGAACGGCGTGTTGAGTCTGGTGCCGAACAAGGAACGCGCGCTCCGAGAGATCAGTCGCGTTCTGCGGCCCGGTGGCCGCTTGTTGCTCGCGGACATCGCATTGACGTCGAGATTGGGTCGCATGCTGAGCTCCAGCGTCGACCTGTGGGCGTTGTGCGTTGGTGGAGCACTCCGGGAAGAGGAGTTCATCGACCTCCTGACGACCGTCGGCTTCCAAGATGTTCGGACCACCCATCGTTTCGATTGCATCAAGGGCACATCGGGTGAGTTCTTGGCCCGGCGGTTAGGTGTGCGCAGCATCAACCTGTACGCCAAGAAGCCGGAGACGGAGGAGTTCCGATCCGCAAGTGGCCTGGCCACCGTTGAACGCGTATTGGGTCAGTAGCGCATGGGCACGTGATCACGATGCCGGATGCTGGACGCCTGGACATCCCTCGGCGAGCCGAAGAGTCGAACACGAAGGAGGCCGGCAATCGATGTCCCATACGGCGCGGGTGTCGGCGTTTCGACAATGCTCGGCGAGTGGGCGACCTACGACGGTCTATGCTCGGTTTTGTCCGAGGACCGGGTCTGGCCGATCGTTGACCACGTGTGCAACTGTCGGACGGTAGGTCGACCAGTCCCGATGGACAACGTTGCGGGGGAACTACGACATGGAGCGGCTTGGCCGGCTCGCGGTGCGGGCCCGGTATCTCATCCTCATCGCCGCCTTTCTTCCGATCTTCGCCGCGGGCGTTGTTGGGGGCGGCGTTGCGGAGCGGCTGTCCAGCGGCGGGTTCACCGATCCCGGGTCTGAGTCGTCCCAGGCCGCCCACCTCTTGCACGACCGCTTTGATGTTGCTGAGGCAAACTTCGTGCTCGTGGTAGGCGGGCCGCCGGGTAGCACCGTCGACGAGCCCGCGGTAGTGCGCGCCGGATCCGCCCTTGCCACCCGGCTCAGTCGCGAACCCGGCGTCCTGCGTGTCACGTCCTACTGGAGCGGAAGCGGTATGGCCTCGCTGCGCAGCGAGGATCGACGCACCGCCCTCATCCTGGCGCACCTGGCCGGCGACGACGGCGCAGTGCAGGATGTCGCCCATACTCTGCATGGTCGCTACGGTGATCAAGACGGTCTGACGGTGCGTTCAACCGGCTGGGCCGAGGTCTACCGCGAGATGACCGGGATCGTTGAGTGGGATCTCGTCCGGGCCGAGACCTTCGCGTTGCCCCTGACGCTGCTGTTTCTCATCGGCCTGTTCCGAACCGTCGTTGGTGCGAGCCTCCCACTGGCGATCGGCATGATCGCTGTTGCCGGGACCCTCGTCGTGTTGTGGGTGATCAGCGGACTTACGGACGTCTCGATCTTTTCGCTGAACATGACCACCGCATTGGGGATGGGCCTGGCGATCGACTACGGATTGCTCATGGTTACGCGCTTCCGCGAGGAGCTGGCCGCCGGCGTCGACCCGGACGAAGCCGCGCGCCGGACGGTGCGCACCGCCGGTCGCACGGTGGTGTACTCGGCCGCAACGGTCGCGATCTCGTTGTCGGCATTGCTGGTCTTCCCGCTCTACTTCCTGCGTTCGTTCGCGTACGCCGGGATCGGGGTCGTCGCGTTCGCCGCAGCGACCGCGGTATTGGTGTTGCCCGCGCTGCTTGCCGTGCTCGGCCGCCGGGTCGACGGCCTTGCTCGTCGCCGGCGCCACCGGCCGGCGCATTCCCGAGTGCGGTGTGGGCTATGGGAGAACCTCGCGACGATGGTCGTGCGCCGGCCGCTGGCGGTCGCGGCGCTGACGATGTTGATACTGGTCCTGCTCGGTCTGCCGTTCCTCGCCGCGCGCTTCGGTATGCCGGACGACCGGGGACTACCACCGCACTCACCTAGCCATCAGGCAGCCGAGGTGCTGCGCTCCGATTTCGCCTCCCGCGAGGCCGAACCAATTTTCGCCGTGTCCGAGCAGCGGGCCGATGCCGAGAGCCTAGACGCGTACGCGCGCGCGTTGTCACGGATCGCGGGCGCGGTCCGTGTGGATACGATCACCGGCTCATACGCCGCCGGAGTACGCGTTTCACCACCTGCGCCCGCCATGGCCGCCGTCACGTCCATCAATGGGACCTGGGTGTCTCTTGTCAGCAATGTGGAAAGCAACTCGGTTGAGGGCCAGCGCCTGGTACGAGAGATTCGAGCCACTGCCGCACCCGTTCCCATGCTGGTCGGCGGTCGCCCCGCAGCGTTGCTTGATTCCACACAGTCCATTATCGATCGGTTGCCCTTGGCACTGGGCATCGTGATCACCGCAGTGGGTGTCCTGCTGTTTCTCTTCACCGGGAGCCTGCTCGTCCCACTCAAGGCCATCGTACTGAACATGCTCAGTCTCACGGCGACCTTCGGCGCGATGGTTTGGGTATTTCAGCAGGGCCATCTGCGTTGGCTTGTCGGAGATTTCACGGTGACGGGGACTTTGGACATCACCATGCCGATCCTCATGTTCTGTGTTGCCTTCGGCCTGTCCATGGATTACGAGGTGTTCCTGCTGTCGAGAATTCGCGAAGAGTGGGATCGCCGCGCCGACAACGTCCAAGCCGTCGTTCGCGGGCTCGGAGGCACCGGGCGGCTCATCACCGGCGCCGCCATCGTCATGTCCATCGTCTTCCTGGCCTTCGCCACGTCAGGTGTCACGCAGCTGAAGCTGCTCGGCACTGGACTCGCGCTTGCCGTCATGGTTGACGCCACCTTGGTCCGCGGACTCCTGGTGCCTGCGTTCATGCGCCTCGCCGGACGGGCCAATTGGTGGGCACCACGTCCACTAAGGGCACTGCACGACCGCTTTGGCTTCGCGGAGTCGACGATGCCGCACGACGCTGGAGGCCGGCCCGACCCTGTGATCGGGCCCTGCTCGAAGATCTATTCCGATCGCCAACGGGATGCGAACGGGCGCCGTGGCGCCGCTGATCGACTGGCTGCGTCGCAAGTCAAGACACACAGGCGGTCACGCATTCGAGTCTGACCCGCCTCCACGGGGGAAATAGAACTCACCGGTCTACCGCGTCGGATTCGGCCGCAAGCCGCAACCCAGCATCACGGACCGCCCTTTCAAGCGCGACGGCGAAGGCGTTCACATCGCCACCGACGGCCTTGAGGTCCTCTGGGTCGAGGAGCATGACCACGCCCGCGTCGGTGTGCGCTAGGACGCAAGGCGTACGGTCGGCGCTGGCTTCCATGACTTCCGTCGTGCGCGTGTTGAGATGAACGACGTCAACGGGGACGTCCAGATTGCACACCATCTGATCCCACTCGCTGTTGCGGCGCAGCCCTCCTGCCCGATGTGTGATGTCACACAACGCGCATTCAGTCGTCCCACGAAGCTTGCCGTAAACGTAAGCGAGATCACCGCGCAGGCCGCCGTCAGCGTGGTAGACCGCTGTGAGCCGGTGAACCCGGTTGGTGGAGGTCACAAGGGCGAGCATACGCCGCGCCGTCGTGCGTGGAAAATCGGGAGTGTCCTGTTCATCGACCGGGCAAGAGCGCCAGTCCGGCGTCTACAACTCCTCCACGAACTGGTCCAGTCGCCGCAAGGCGCGGAGACCCGGGATCGATCTGCTGTCGACCCACGCCCGAGGCCCGTCGACTCTGCCTTGACCGCGTCAGATCTGCGGAACGCGGTCAGGCGGTCTGCGGCGCCGGGTGGTCGGCCGGGACGATGTCGCGGCAGTAATCGGTGAGCGCGTCGGCCAGCTGAAAGTTTCGCACGTCCGCAGCACGACGAAACGCTGAGTTGGATCGGTGCAGTTCCAGGGTTGCACACACATCAGTCGTATGATGAACTGTCCTGACTGACGAGGATCGATGCGTCCTCGTTCCAGCGATGCCGCGCGAGGACCTGCCGGGACACGCTCGGCGGACCGCAGTCGCTCCTGGTCAGGAGGTCCCGTGTTCGCGTCCTCGTCTTCCACGGTGCGCAACCTGCTCACAGCCGGTGCCGCCGCGGCGGGCCTGACCGCGGTGTCCGTGCTGGTTGCCGCTCCGTCCGCGCAAGCCGCGATCACCACGCTCTACGCCGCTCCGAACGGCACGGCTGGCAGCTGCTCCGCGGCGCAGCCGTGCTCGCTGCCGGCCGCCCAGGCCGCGGTGCGTTCGCTGGTCGGAGGCATGGCCGACGACATCATTGTGCAACTGGCAGACGGCGCATACCGGCTGTCCGCCGCGTTGCGGCTGACCGCCGCCGACTCGGGCACCAACGGTCACACCGTGATCTGGCAGGCCGCCCCCTCGGCGCGTCCGACGATCAGCGGTGCCAGGGCGGTCACTGGATGGTCGCTCGCCAACGCCGCGCGGAACATCTGGCAGGCGAACGTCGGAACCGGAATCGACGCCCGTCAGCTCTACGTCGCCGGTGTCCCGGCCACGCGCGCCCGGACAACGCTGAACCGGTCCGATTTTACCTACTCCAACACGGGCCTGCGGTTCACCAACAGCGCGCTGAATTACCTGAACACGCTGGCGAACCAGAGCCGCGTCGAGCTCGAGAGCATCGGATCCTTCACGGATCGGTACTCGCCGGTGCAGAGCATCGTTGGCAACGTCATCACGATGCAGCAGCCGGCGTGGAACAACAACAACTTCGGGTACGACGTGTTCTCCAGCCCATTCCGGGCGGGGCCGCTGTACATCGAGAACGCCTTCGAGTTCCTCGACGCGCCAGGGGAGTGGTACCTCAACCCGGGTACCGGCATCCTGTCCTACATCCCGCTGGCCGGGCAGAACATGAGCACCGTCACCGTCGAGCTGCCGGTGCTGCAGTCGCTGGTGAACATCGGCGGCACCTATGACGCGCCGGCGCACAACATTTCGTTCTCCGGCGTCACCTTCAGCGGCACGAGCTGGCTCGGACCAAGCAGCAACCAGGGCTTCGTCGACCAGCAGACCGGTGCGTACATCGCCGGCACCTGGTCCTGGCCGGCTTTGACCGCGTGCCGCTCCGGCTGCACCCAGTTCGAGGCGACCCGGCCGAACTGGTACCAGATGCCCGCGGCCGTCCAGGTGTCAGCGGCGAACAGCATCAGTTTCAGCAACGACCAGTTCGTCAACCTCGGGCAAACCGCATTGGGGATAGGTAACGACGCCAACGCGCACGCGTCCGGCGTCGGCCTGGGCGCGAGTTCGATCACCGTCACCGGGTCGACGTTCACCCGAACCTCGGCCAGCGCGATCGTGGCCGGTGGCGTGCGGGCCGACGCGCACCACCCCAGCGACCCACGAATGATCAACCGGGATATCACGATCAGCAACAACATCGTGCACGACATTGGCGTCGACTACCGTGGCATCTCGTCGTTCCTACCGACGTACGTCACCAACGTCACCATCACGCACAACGAGATCTACAACATGCCGTACTCGGGGTTGACGATCGGCTACGGTTGGGGTTCCAACGACGCCGGCGGCAGCAACGAATACGCCGACCGTGGGCTGTACAACTACCAGCCGCGCTACAGCACCGCCACCACCGCGGCCAACAATCAGATCACCGGCAACTACATCCATGACGTCATGCAGCAGATGAACGACGGCGGCTGCATCTACACCCTCTCGGCCAACCCGAACGGTCGCATCAGCGGCAACTACTGCCTGCGGACCAATGGCTACTTCGGCGTGTACTTCGACGAAGGCTCGCGGTTTTTCACCGCTACCAACAACGTCTTCTCCGCGGTTGGCGGGACCTGGGCCATCGCCAACTATGGCAGTACGGGCAGAAACACCACCGGTAACCTCACCCTTACCAATAACTGGACCAGCAGTAGTGGCAGCAACGTCAACAACGATCACGGCAACACGGTTTCCGGCAACACGGTCGTGACCAATGGCAACTGGCCGGCCGGTGCTCAGTCGGTGATCGCATCCGCGGGACTTCAGTCCTCTGGCGGCCAGGGTCAGCAGATCCTGGGCGGTGCGTCGGGGCGGTGCGTCGACGTCCCGAACTCCAGCACCACCAACGGCACCCAGGTCCAGTTGTGGGACTGTGGCAGCCAGGCGAACCAGCGCTGGACCGCAACGCCCAGCAAGCAGTTGCAGGTGTACGGCACCAAATGCCTGGACGCCAACGGACAGGGCACGACCAACGGGACCGCTGTGATCATCTGGGACTGCAACGGACAGGCCAACCAGCAGTGGAACCTCAACGCCAACGGCACCATCACCGGCGTGCAGTCGGGCCTGTGCCTCGATGCCAACGGCGCCGGCACAGCGAACGGCACCAGGCTCATCCTGTGGTCCTGCCACGGCGGCGCCAACCAGCAATGGGCTCTGCGTAACTGACCGCTGCACCGAGGGCCGGGCCGCTGTGTCTCGGCTCGGAAAGGTCGCGTCGACGGCGAGAGTGGAACGTCGGCGACCAGTCGCTGCCGGTCATCTACGACACCGAAGGGGCTGGGGCTCACGCCTGACTCCTCGTCCAGCATCCCCTTGCCCCTGAGCCTCATCGGCTCTTCGTGCACGCGACCGGTTCGCCCGGCGGCAGGTCCTCGCCCGAGACGCGATTCGCGCGGGTTCTTGTGACAAGTTGGTGGCATGTCGGCGTGGTGACCGGCAACCCATGTCCAACGATGTCCAACGATGTCTACACGGTCGTCCGGCCCTCGGATCCATCTGGACAATGGTCGATGCCGTCCGTGTGGCGGCCCGCCTGCGGCGTCTCTGTTCCGCGCGCCCAGCGGCCGGAGAACAAGCCGCGAGGAGACCTTCGATGCGCCGCTTCAGTCAGTCTGGTTTGGCCGCCCGCCGCGCCGTGAGCGTCGCGCTGACCATGGCGCTGGCCTTGGCTGGTACCGCCGCCACCGCCGCGACCGCCACCGCCGCGACTGTGTCGTCACCGACGAGGACGGCAGGGGCGACGAAGACCGTCGCGACGGCGGCCGGGACGAAGACGACCGTGCTGCCACGCTCGGCGATCGAGCCGTTCGCTACCGGCCGGACCGCCGCCTTCGTCGAAGGGCGCGGCGCCGGCTTCGTGTGGGCCAGCGATGCATCAGCGCCCTTCAACGTCGAGTACAGCCCGCCGCCGGCCTGGCAGTACAACTCCAGCAGCCCGTTCACCGTCGTCAACACGGTCCGCCGGATTCCGTCGGGGCTGGGGTCCTATGGGGTGACGTTCCCCAACCTCAGTGGAGTCGGCGTCATCCACGTGACCCCGTATGGCGGGGATGCCGCGTACTGCAACGTCGATGGTTTCCTCAACAATTTCGAGTTCAACTTTCAGGAGGTTTACGTCCAGTGCTACTCGCTGGCCGGCGCCCGGATCGACCACCGGTTCACGGTCAGTCTCACCAACGTTCAGGCCTCCTGGCAGGGTCGCCCGATGGCCTACCTTACCGGCGGCGGCCTCGCCGGCCGGCCCTCCCCGTGGGATGCGAACGTCAACTCCACCGGCGCGGTGAACACCGTGACCCGCAGCGCGGCCGGAAGCTACGTCGTCCGGCTGCCTAACCTCGCCGGGCCCGGCGGACACGTCCAGGTCACGGCGTTCTCGAACCGGGCGGTGCATTGCAAGCCGGGCTCCTGGTTCCCTGACGGTTCGGCCGAGCTCATCTACGTCCAGTGCTTCGACCACACTGGAAGCCCGGTCGATTCGGTGTTCGGGCTGACCTACGTCGACCAGCTGAACATCCTCGGCCTCTCCACCGGGTTCAACCCCGACGGGCACGATTCGGCCTACGCTTGGGCGGACCAACCGTTCACCGAGTCGTACCAGCCCAATTCCAACTACCAGTTCGCCAACTTCACCGCCACGGCGGGGTCTGTCCGCCGTACCGGACCCGGCAGCTACGGCATGCGTTTCCAGGACGTCAACCTCAGCACCGGGGGCGTGCAGGTGACCGCGTATGGCTGGGGTCCGGAGTTGTGCGTCATCGCGTACTGGAACGGGGGGGACGGGATACAGACCCGCTGCTACGACCAGTCGGGAACCCCGGTGGACACGTACTACAACGTCTCGTTCACCGGCCCATTCATGGTCGGCTGACACCGGGCCCGCCGTCAGTACGACGCGGGGGCCACGTCAGCGTCAGCACGCGCCGCCGCGATGGCACCGGGGGGTGGCCACGCCGGCTGGCACGTGACCTGCGACGGCGAACTGCTTATTGTCCGGTACTGCTCTGACGACAAGAAAGTAACAACGTTCCTGCAACACCGGCGGCGCAGGCTCTTTCTGGACGCGAAAGCACTCGTGGTCCACCTTGCGGAGTCCCGAATGAAGCGGGAGCAAGGTTGACTCTTGTTGAACGGGGATGCCATGAAAGCGCACATCATCAACCGGCTATGGCTTGCGACGACTGCTGCTGCAATCGTCATTGCCGCTATCATGCCGATCGGCACCAAAACGGCAGCGGCGACGCCTTCGACCGATGTGGCTACGTCCGTGGCCGGCAATCAGTCGAAGCAGGTCGCCTTCGGCGCCGGTTCCGCGCGACTCGAGACGCAGCGCAGGGAGCTAGCCCGACAGGCAAGTGTGCCGGTGCAGACCATCGACTGCTGGGAGAACGTCTGGCTCTTCGCCGATGCCAACGACCGTTTCGTCTCGGCCGAGCTGTCCTACCCTGGTCCGGACTTCGCCATGCTCCGGGCACGGGCCACAGTCGTGGGACCCTGGGAGCTCTTCGACCTATGCCGCGAACGGGAGACCGGCCGGACCTTAATGTACTCCGACGCGAACCTGCTGTACGTCACCGCAGAACTGGGCTCGACCTACACCGGGAATCGTGCGAGCATGCTCCGCGCGCGCGCCGACGTGGTCGGGTCCTGGCAGCAGTTCACTACGACGGCCGGACCGGGGGGCAACTACGTCTGCATCCGCTCGCTAGCAAACTCCAGGTACGTGTCGGCGGAAACAGGGTTAGTCGGGAACTACTACGGAATGCTGCGGGCCCGGCACACGGCGTGCTCGACGTTGCAGACCTTCTTCTGGTGACCAATGGACCGGCGAGCTGTGCCGCCTATCGACGGTGCAGCTCGCCGTGCGCCTGGGGCGACCAGCGGAGCGGCTGCGGGCGTACCAACCGTACGGCGGCCAGTTCTAGGCGACATGGTCGGCTTCGCGCCCGTGCTCGTGAGGCGGCAGTTCGACAAGGAGCACGTCGTGCAAGTCGGTCATGTCAAGCTCGTCCGCGCCGGGTCGAGGATCACGGTGTGCAACCCGGTGTGACGGATGATCAGGTCATCGAGGCGCCGATCGGTCCCAAGATCGCGTTGACTTTGCCAAAGTTGTCGCCTCAGGGGCGCGAATGACGACGACTTTGACAGAGTTGTCGTCTGGCCGGGCGGCCAGGGAGTGCCAAGAGATCGGTGACGCGGAGGGCCGCTAGGTGTGAGCGGACGAGCAAGAGCGCGCCTGTCACCGCTATGCGCCTCCCGCCGGGACGAGCACAGCCGGCCAATCGTCGGGCGGCCCTGGCAATCCGAACGGTCGTGGTCGGCGGCGCCGGACCGTCTATCGACCGCGGCCCGTCCGCTCCTGCAGTTCGTCGATCATCTTTGAGGCTTCGCGTTTCGACAGGCGGTCCGGCACCTCGGCACCCGCCTCGCGGGCCAGTGTGGTGAGGTACGACTGTTGCGCGGCGGTCCACGGCTCGTCGCCGGTGACCCACTCGTCCGGGTCCTTCGCCGCGGCCTCGGGATTGTTCTCGGTCATGGCCCCCTCATACCCGAACGGGTGCTCGAATCAACGTCAAGGACCGTCGCCGGGACAGCGCCCGATCGCCCCGCCACGGCACGCGAGGCACGGGACCGGCCGGCCCGGCTGTCCAACCGGCACGACCCGCGTGCCCGTCACGTCCTGCCACCGACCGCGCAACCGGCCCGGCCGCGGGTGCCCGTGACGGATGCGACGGACCAGTAGGTACCGCACCATGACGGATTCGAAGCCTGCTGACCCGACCTAGCGTGGCTCCTCAGACGCAACGGCATCCGAGGAGGAGCAATGCGCAAGATCATCGCAAGCTTGTTCGTCTCGCTCGATGGAGTGATCGAGGCACCCGAGACGTGGCACTTTCCGTACTTCAACGACGAAATGGGACAGATCGTAGGGGCGCAGATGGCGCGGCGCGACACGATGCTGCTTGGACGCCGAACCTACGAGGAATTCGCCAAGTACTGGCCGGACCAGACCGGCGATATCGCCGACGAGATGAACGGCACGCCCAAGCTCGTCGCCTCCACTACGCTAGACACGGTCGAGTGGGCCAACTCGTCACTGATCGAGGGTGACGTCGCCGCCGAGCTCACCCGCGTCAAGCGCGGGCCGGGTCGCGACATTTCCATTGTGGGCAGTGCGACGCTGGTGCGGTCACTGCTGGGTGCCGGCGTGTTGGACGAACTCCATCTTCTCGTGCACCCGATCGTGGTCGGCCAGGGGCAACGGCTGTTCGTCGACGGGTCGGATTCGATCCCGCTGCGCCTGGCGGTATCGACGGCGCTCAGCACCGGCGTGCTGTCGCTGACATACACCCAGGTTGGCAGGAAGCGCCCGCGCAAGCGGTAGCGGGCCGGTTCGTCGTCGAACCAGCGTCGCGCGGTTCCGTTTCGGAGTTTGCGCCCGACAAGACGCCATGGCGCTACCGGCGGCGGCGCGGCGGCCCCACCGGAGCAGTAGGACGTCCATGTCCGGCCGCGCCAACCTAAGAGATCGCCCACCGGGTACTGAAGGGAGCACCAGCCATGTCACTCGCTCGCGTCCACAACTTCTCCATCTCACTCGACGGCTTCGGCACGGGTGAGGGTCAGAGCCACGACGCCCATTTCGGCCACGCCGGCGACCGGCTGCACCAATGGATGTTCGCGACCCGGTTCTGGCAGCATGGCGGCAGCGGCGGCGTCGACGACGCCTTCGCCCAACAGCACGGTCCGGGGATCGGCGCGGAGATCATGGGTGCCGGGAAGTTTGGCCACCCCGGCTGGCACGAGGACCCGCAGTGGCAGGGCGCGTGGGGTCCCAATCCGCCGTTCCACACACCGGTCTTCGTCCTCACCCATCACGTGCGCCCGCCCATCGAGATGGAAGGCGGCACGACCTTCCACTTCATCGACGCCTCGCCGGCCGAGGCGCTCGAGACCGCCCGCGAGGCCGCCAGCGGCCAGGACGTACGCATCGGCGGAGGTGCCACCATCATTCGCGACTTCCTGGCGGCCGGGCTCATCGACCACATGCACGTCGTGGTGGTCCCGATCCTGCTCGGCCGGGGCGTACGCCTCTGGGATGGGCTGGAGGGCCAGGAGAAGGACTACCAGATCGAGGCCACGTCCTCGCCCAGCGGGGTGACGCACGTGACGTTCACCCGTACCCGTCGCTGAACCTTCCGGTCGAGCACCAGCAGGGGCGGGAACAATCTCCAGCCAGACAGGAGCCGATGACATGTCCACCGCAGACGCAGCGCGCCTGGGCTACGCGTTCGGCGTTGGCGCATACCTTAGCTGGGGCCTGTTCCCGCTCTACTGGAAGCTGCTACGCCCGTCCTCAGCGGTGGAGCTTCTGGCGCACCGCATCCTATGGTCGTGGCTCGCCGTGGCGGCGATCGTGACGGTGCTTTCGAGGTGGGCACGGGTGAGGCACCTCGTGGTCCAGCCGCGCCGGCTCGGCGCGATCTCGCTCGTCTCAGCTCTCATCGCCGTGAACTGGGGCACGTACATCTACGGCGTCAACACCGACCGCGTGGTGGAGACATCGCTGGGGTACTTCATCACACCGCTCGTGAGCGTCCTACTGGGAGTATTCGTCCTGCGGGAACGGCTGCGGGCCGGGCAGTGGGTGGCGGTCAGCATCGGCACCGCGGCGGTCGGCGTGCTCACCGTCGACTATGGACGTGCCCCGCACATCGCGCTCGTCCTGGCCGCCACGTTCGGGCTGTACGGACTGCTCAAGAAGCGCCTGGGGCTGCCGGCCGTGGACGGCCTGCTCGTCGAGTCGGCGGTCCTGGCCGTGCCGGCCCTGGTGGTCATCGGCGTGCTCACGGCCCGCGGCGGCTCCACATTCGGCGAAGTCTCGTCCGGTCACACCGCGCTGGTGATGCTCACCGGCGTCATCACCGCCGTGCCGTTGCTGCTCTTCGCCGGAGCCGCCAACCGCATCCCTTTGTCGGGGATCGGGCTGCTGCAATATCTGACGCCCGTGCTGCAGCTCGGTTGTGGCGTGCTGATCTACAACGAGCCGATGCCCCGGACGCGACTGGTCGGGTTCTGCCTGGTGTGGCTGGCCCTCGTGGTGTTCACCTGGGACGGCCTGCGCCGGGTCCGCGACCGATCCAATGCCGGCCGGCCACGACCGGACCACGAGCCGGCCATGAGCGTCGCCCGGTGACGGCAGCATTGGAGCGGGCCAAGCCGGTCTGGCGGCTGGCTATGAGCTGACAACCCGCGGAGTCGAGCATCTCGTGCTGGAGCGGGCCCGGATCGGCCACATGGCGGGGTCTGTGGGACAGCTTCTGCCTGGTGACGCCGAATGGGACTGCCCGGTTGCCCCTGTACAGGTGACGACCCGGAGGCTTCGTCCGCGCGATGAAAGTCGTGCGATCCGGCAGCGCTACTCGTCGATGTTCGGTGCGCTAAGGGCGGTGGTCTGACCGGGGCACCGGCTCCGACGTGCCGGTCGTTCGGCCGTCCGGATCAAGGTTTTTTCAAGGTTGCCGACCATGTCGATGCGTCACAGTCGTTGGCACGGCCCTCCACGGTGAACCGTTTTCAGGCAAGGAGAGGTTGACGACACATGACGTCATGGACGCGCACGGCGGCCATCGTGCTGGCCGTGGGAGCGGTGCTGCTGACCGGTGGCCCCGCCCAGGCACAATCCGGCTGGACCACGGTGGCCAGCCCCACCCAGCCCGGACGCAACTTCCTTTACGGCGCCGACGCCTCGGACGCCGGTCACGTCTGGGCCGTGGGGTACTTGGCCGCTCGTGTGACCAGCACCCCTTCCAGCCTCATACTTCGGTACGACGGCGTGGCATGGAGGCCGGCCCCGCTCTCTGGTTTCCCTGCCAACAGCGCGCTGTCCAACGTCGATGCCGTCTCCGCCACGGAGGCCTGGGCGGCGGGGCGGACCTCTTCGGTGTTCGGTCGCTCCAGCACGCTGGTCGCGCGTTGGAACGGGTCGAGTTGGGCGCCGGAAGTCACGCCGAACGGCAACCCGTCCGGCACGAATGGGCTCTCCGGCATCGCGGCCGCCGGGGGAACGGTGTGGGCGGTCGGCACGTACATCGAGCCGGGCTCCTCCTCGTACAACCGCCGCTCGCTGATCCTCCAACGCACCGGCGGCACCTGGCGAATCTCCCCGGTGCCACGGGTCCAGGGAAACGAATTCCTCCTAGGGGTCGATGCCACCACGTCGACCGACGCGTGGGCAGTCGGTTGGGGCAGCCCCGACATCTCCATCGGTCCGGCCGTGCCGCTCGTGTTGCGCTGGAACGGCACCGGCTGGCGGTCGCAGACGCTGCCCGCTACGGCCAGCACGACTCTGACCGCGGTCGACGCGCTCACACCCAGCAACGTCTGGGTGGCCGGTCGGACGCTGGTCGGCGGATACCAGACGCAACCGTACGTGGCGCAGTTCAACGGCACGTCGTGGCGTCGGATCGCGACGCCGGCCGTCGAGGGCCAGCTCACCGACATCGTCGCCCTGTCCACGTCGGACATCATCGCGGTCGGCACGACCGCGGGCGGCCCTCTCGTCCTGCACTGGAACGGCTCGTCCTGGACGCGGGAGGCCACGCCCAACCCCGGGACCGTGACCGGCGCCGCCGCGGTGGGTCCAAGCACCTATTGGGCGGTCGGGTACCGGTTCGACCTGGCCGCGTCGTACGAGGAGCGGACGTTCACGATGGTCCGAAGCTGACCCTTGTTGGAGTGTGCGCTCGGGGGCGTGGCGTCGTGTCACCCCCCGAGACGCGCACGGGATGGCAGGTCCGAGCTTGAGGGCCTCCACCGCACCCTGATCGTCCCGTTGTGCCATCAGGCTGGCCTCGCCTGTGCCGCCGCGGTCAGCGCCAGGACCGGCGCGCCGCGGCGCTGATGAAGTCGACGGCGAGCGAAAGCACGAGCAGCGCCAGCACCGCGGTCATCATGCTCGGAAAGTCGAAGGCCGCTCGCCGCTCCTCCAGCAGGCGGCCGAGGCCGGCGGCGCCGACGACTCCGACCACGACCGTCTCCCGGATGGCGATTTCCCAGCGGTAGAGGGAGTACGCGGCGAACCTGGTCATCGCCGCCGGTACGGTGGCGTAGAAGAACGTCGACACCGGGCCGGCGCCCGCCTGCCGCAGCGCCGCCGCCGGCCGTCGGTCGAGATTCTCGACGACCTCGGCGAAGAGCCGCCCGAGTACGCCGAAGTTGTACACGCCCAGCGCCACCGCGCCGGGCAGGGGTCCGGGCACGAGCAGGAACAGCAGCAGCAACGCCCAGACCGGCGGCGACAGCGCCCGCGTAACCAGCAGCAGCGAGCGCATGAGCCACGCGACCGGCGCTCGTATCCGACCGCCGCCCCGGGCGGCCAGGAACGCGGCCGCCACCCCCAGGGCGCTGCCGATGGCGATGGCGGACAGCGACATCTGCAGCGTGGCAACGCATTGCCCGAGCAGTTCGGCCCACGACCCCGGCAGTCGCGGTGGCAGCGACGCGTCGACGACCTCGGCCGCCAGCGTCCAGGTGCGGGCCTGGAACAGGCGGCTCAGGTCGGGTGCGAGGACCACCAACGCGCCGACGGTCAGCCCGCCGCCGAGCACCATCGAGGAGAGCACGAGCCGGCGTCGTCCGGGCACGCGCAGCGCCGATCCCCATCGGTCGACGACCGCGCCGACGAGCACGAGCGCGTAGATGAGCGTCCACATCTGGGGGTAGCGCAGGCCCGAGAACATCAGCGCGAGCTGGAATCCCAGCCCGCCGGCGCCAATCATCCCGAGGATCACGGCCGAACGGATCGCGCAGTCCAGCCGGTAGAAGGCGTACGAGACCAGGTCCGGCCAGGCCTTGGGAAGCACGCCGTACGCGATCGCGGCGAGGCGGCCACTGCCGGAGGCGACCAGCGCGTCGTAGGTGCCGGCCGCCGCCTCGTCGATGAGCTCGGCGTAGACCTTGGCCGTAATCGCGCCGAACGGTATGGCGATGGCCAGCACGCCGACCATGGGATCCCGGCCGAGGATGCCGACGAGGAACAGGCCCCAGACCACCTCGTGGACGCCGCGGGGCAGGCCGAGGGCCACGCGGCCCGAGTACCAGGCCAGCCGCCGACGGACCCGGGCGGCCCGCCGGGCGGCGCGGTCGCTCCGCCAGAACGACTCGCTGATGAGGACGCCGCCGATCAGGCCGAGTCCGATCGCGATGGCGGTGCCCAGTTGCGCGAACGCCAGCGTCACGACAGTGGCGCGTGCGGTCGTCGCGACAAACGCACCGCTCACGTCTGGTCGGACGGCGGCCGCCCAGAACTCCTGCAGGAGCGCCAGGCCGTTCAGGTTCACCGTGCCGGGGCGACCGATGCCGGACCCCCAGGCCGACCAGAGCACGGCCACGACGAAGCCGGCGGCCCAGACCCGGCCGGCCGACACGGGCCAGCGGCGCACCGGCCGGGCGATTTCGCCGGTGTGCTCTCGCGCCGTGCCGGCCGCCTGGGAAATGTCGATCATGTTGCGATGCGGTAGAGGTCAGCCCCCATGCGGTCGGTCACGTTGCCGGCCGGGACGTCGAAGACCACGCTTCCGTGGCGGATGCCGACGATCCGGTCGCACGTGCGCCGCGCGATGTCGAAGTCGTGCAGGCTGACGAGCAGGCTCCGCTGGCCGTCCGCGACCACGCCGGTCAGCAGTCGCATAACCTCGGCGCGGCGGGCCGGGTCCAGACTGGACACCGGCTCGTCGGCCAGGACCAGGTCGGGTCGCTGCACGAGCACGCGGGCCAGCGCAACCCGCTGCTGCTCGCCTCCGGAGAGCCGGTCGGTGCGTTCGAAGATCTTGTCCTCGATCCCGACCCGCCGCAGGGCCAGGCGCACGTCGTCCACCTCCAGCGGCCGGACCAGCGACCACAGAGCCCGGTACAGGCGCCAGGAGCCGAGCCGGCCGGCGTTGACGTTGTGCACCACGCGCAGCGGCCCGACCAGCTGGAACTGCTGGTGGATGGTGCCGATGCGGCGACGGACGTCGCGGATCTGGCCGGCCGTGCAGCCCGCCAGCCGGCGCCCGAGCACCCACACGTCGCCGGCGGAGGGCGCGACGGTCCCCAGACACATGCGCAGCAGGGTGGTCTTTCCCGCGCCGCTCGGTCCGACTAGCGCAACCCGCTCGCCGGCGTCGACGCGCAGGTCGACGCCGGCGAGCGGCCTGGTCTGGCCGAACGTGACGCTGACCTGGCGGAGGGTTACGGTGCTCATCACGTGATGAGCTTGAGTTTGCGGGCGATCGCCTCGATCTCCTGATAGTTGGCCGGGTCGGTGGCGATGAAGGACTTGGCGCCGTAGAGGGTGAGCAACTCGGCCTGTTCCGGATCGCCCTGGCCGATCGCCAGCACGGCGGTCTTGAGCCGCTCGGTGAAGCCGGCGCCGAAGCGCTGGTCCGTCTCCGGCCCGGCGATCCAGTGGTAGTCGTGGTACTCCGGCGTGGTGAACACCGGCGTCACCTTCGACACATCAACCGATTTCGCGGCCAGCCGGGACCGCCATACCTGAATGTTGAGGGCGCCGGCCTCGTAGGATCCGGATTCGACCAGGTCGATCGTCTTATCGTGGGATCCCGAGTATCCGGGCGGTCCGGAGAAGTCGGTGGCGGCCAGGCCGGCCTGGTCGAGGAAGTATTGGGGCATGAGCCGCCCGGACGTCGACGACTCCGACCCGAACGTGAACCGCCGTCCCTTGAAGACGGCCAGCTCACCGACGGACGAGACCGGATTGATGCCGGTGCTCGCGTTCGCGATGAAGACGCTCTGAAACTTCGCGTCGATGTCCCGCTGAGCGACGAGCATGCTGCCGGGCACCTGCAGCCTGGCCTGCACCCCGGTCAGTCCTCCGTAGAACACGAAATCCAGGTCGCCGGTGCGGAACAGGGCGACCGAGGCGGCGTAGTCGGTCACCGGCACGTACTCGACCTCGACGCCCAAGGTCTTGGCCAGGTACCGGGCCATCGCGCCGTCGCGCGTGGCGAGCTTCTCCGGATCCTGGTCCGGGATGGAGCTGATCTTCAGGACCCGGTTCGTCGGTTCGCCCGCCGGGTCGGATCCGCATCCGGCGATGGATGACAGACCAATCAGGACGATGAGGGTCGCGGCGAGCAGACCCCTTGAGGTGATGCGTTGCATGTGGTGGCTCCAAGCTGTGAGTTCGAAGAACACGCAGCGGCCACAACACCTGCTAGACCGGTCCGGCCGCTGCCACGACAGCGCCCGACCCGGGCGCTCCGGCGTGCGCTCAGCGGCACAGAAGCAGCGGCACGACTCCTCCTTCCCCCGTCGCGCGGACTACAAAACGGCTGACAGGGCTCGGCCGGGATAGAAGCTCATGCCCGGTCCGACCCGGTCGGGTGCTTGACACTTCGCCACCAGACTAGGTTCAACCAGCGGTCCATGCGAGGCGATCGATCCGCGGTCGCGTCGAGTGATGACGTCGGTGATCAGTTCCGTCGTGCCGCCAGTATTGACAGTGCCCCGTCGAGCACCAGACCGTAGATCAGATCGCCGAGCAACGACATGCGCGGCTAAGCCAGGCGGGCGCGAGCTCGTCGCGGCAAGAGCGCATCGTTCGCCACCGCACAAATTCCGGGCGAGAGAAGACAGGCGACCGGGCCGTCATGGTGTCTCCGGGACAGCCTACGGGCCGACCAGGTAGGCGTGGAGAACTCCGTCGGGGGTCGCGTACACCTGCCGCCAGTTCGGCGGGGGTCGTACCGGGTCGCCGAGTGCCGCGCGCGCGGATTGGGCGCAGTGCCCGCAGATCGAACCCTCGGTGTCGAAGAGCACGACCATGTCACCCGCAGCAGGCCCCGGTACGCCGGGCCCTGGTAGCGGCCGGAGCCTGGCCGTCCAGGTCTGGCCACCGCCGAACGGGCCTTCGCGGAAGACGCCGAGGACATGCACGGTCCTGCCGTCGGACCAGACGGTGCGTACACCGTCGCCGTTGTCGGCCATCCACGAGCGGAAGGCCGACATGTCCCGCGAGCCGCGCCGGATGTCGGGGTCGCCCACCCAGCTGCCGGCCGCGAGAAAAACGGTGGCGGCCGCGACGCTCGCCACGACAACGGCCGGGACGAGCGCGGCCCACCTCTTGTCGAATCTCTTGTCGAACGTCTTGTCGAGGCGGCGGCCGAGATACCGCCCGGCCAGCCACACGGCGACGATGCCGCCAAGGACGATGGCCGGGAACGCGGGGAACCAGTAGCGGACCAGCTGCAGCCGAAGCTTCGGAGCGCTCGGGTCGAGGACTCCGCCGAGCAGCGTCAGCGGCACCCACAGCGACGCCGTCCAGATCACGAAGATCCACAGCCGTCGGGGGCGTGCGAGCGCTCCAGCGATCATGGCGAGAAGCAGCGGGCGGATGCCCCACTGCGCAGGGTAGTAGCTGTTCCGGTCGCCGCCGAGCGCGGTCCAGAGCCGCCCGAGATAGGTCAAGCGCGGCTTGTTCTGGAATGTCGCCGCGGTCGCGGGCTTCATCGGTCCCTCCCCGTGTCCGGTGATGGCGCGGACCCGGGCGAGCGGATCGTCGTAGACGATCCAGCACACCAGCATCTCGGCCGCGCCCAGGACGGCGACCGGCAGTGCCAGCCAGACCAGCCCGCGCCACAGCGGGCGGCTTTCGGTCCGCAGCCGCGGCCATAGCACGACCGGGATCAGCGGCCAGACGAAGACGATGAACTCCCGCACCAGGTACGACCAGCCGAGCAGGAAGCCGATGAGGAGGAGCGTCCACGGCCGGGCCGGAATGCGCTCTCGCCGTACCGCGATGGCGATCGCCACCGCGACGGTGAACAGCCCGGTGGCGAGCAGGTCCGGCAACAACTCGGTCGCGTCGAAGAAGATCGGCGCGTAGGTGAGCAGGACCGCGGCCGCGGCGGCGCCGACGACCCGCGAGAACATCATGGCGCCGATCGCGTACGTGCCGAGCAGCAGCAGGACGCCGCCCAGCAGCGGGACGACGTAGTAGGTGGTCTCGGAGTACCCGAAGAGCGCCATGGCCGCGCGCGTCAGCCCGGTCAGGCCGAACCGCGTCATCTGATGGGTCATGCCCGAGCCGGGGATCGGCTCGGGAAAGTGCGACGCGGCCTCCATGTAATGCAGCTGGTCGGACGGATAGGGCAGCCGCAGGTGTGTCAGCGCGAGGGTGAGCCAGCCGGCCACCAGCACGGCGGGGACGGCGAAGCCGTAGAGACGCCGGCCCGCCGGTTGCAGCACCTGCGCGGTTCGGCGGAGCCTTTCCGCGGGAAGTGTGAGCACAGCGGGGGACCTCACCGCACGCCGATTGCCGATTGGCGAGCGCGGATTGGCCGGGCGAGGAACCGAGCCACGTCGAACGTCCCGTCGCCGATATATGCGCCGGCACGGCATCGCCCGCACGAGGTGCGGCAGCGGCCTGGCGCAGAGCAAGCCACCGGGCCCCCATTCTCCTGGCGGCGACCGCCGCGAGCAGACCGGCAGACTCGGTCGGGCACGTTCAGTACCACGTTCATCCTCCCCTCGGCCTTCGAGAGTAGGTCAACAACCCTATCGGACAGCTCGTGTCGGCGAAATATCGGAGGATGCTCCCTTTTTGGCCGCACTGTCGATGTGGTCATGCGGGCAGCGGTGTGTCCTGGTCGCGTTGCAGGCCCAGCCGAACCGCGCGGTGTCGGTGGACCAGCTCGTGTACCGGTGTGGGGGCTCCCGCCCGCCGCAGCGCCCCACCGATCTGCCTTACAGCTACGTGTCCCGATTGCGTCGCGCGCTGGCACCGGCGGCGCCGGTGGCGGCGATTCTCCGGCGCGGCGGCGGATACCGCGACGCTGTGAACCGGGCCGCCGTCGACGTGCACCGTTTCACGGATCTCGCGACCCGTGCCCGGGCAGCCAGTGACGAGGCACTGTAGCGCGAGGCTATCGGCGACGATGGCCGTGAAATGCCTGTGCCCGTCCCGAACAGATCACGGGAGGGGCACAGGCTCATTTCATTTCATTTGGCCCAGACAGCCGAGGCGATCCTCGACTCCCTTGCCGGTCTTGTCGCCGTATTTCGGCGCTGAACCTCGCTAGGCCAGGTGCCACATCTGGCCGCTGGTGGTGGCACACTCGTGGATCGCGATGGGCCAACCGTTCCGGCCCGAGTAGACGCCGTCCAGCGCCAGGCAACGGTTGCCCGTGCCGGAGTACAACACCTGGTGGCCAATGTCGTCCGCGGCTCCCCAGGCCCACCACTGAGTGGGTTGTGTCGCATCGCAAGTCGACTGGCTCACACGACTGTCGATGGTGCCATTCGTCCACAGGCACAGGCCGCTTTCCTTGTTGACGTACTGGAAGTAACCGTTGTTGAGATTGACCGGCAGCCACAGTTGTTTCGCCTCGTTCCCGCAGGTCCACTGCATCAAAGGGGGCGACCCGCCTAACTGCGGCGTCATGCACTTGCCCGAGACCGCGTTGGCGATCTGGACGAAGGCACCCTGCCCGGCGTGCGCCGTTGTGACCGTCACGATCGTGGCCGCGAGTAGCCCGACCGCTACGGCGACCCCCGCAACTATGCTTCGCTTCCGCATTCGTCCTCCCTGTTCCGCCCAGGCCTTCCCCCTGCGGACGTTCCATCCCGTTCCAGGCTTGTCACATGCCGACGAATCCCCAGCGCTGGCGTCGTGGACGGGCGGAGTGCTTCACGGAGTCGACCATGGAAGGAACAACGTGGCCGACCCAGCCTCCACGCCAACCGACCCCTGGCGGGGTGCACTGGACCCATAGCGCCCGGCATCGATTTCCGGATGGCGGCAGGTCAACCTGGTCACGCGGACCAGCGGCAACGACGTCACCGTCGACGCGCTGCTGTTGCGTCTGCACACCGAGACTGCCGGCCATCGCGGCGCCGTCCTGCCCATCGACGCGCGCTGCGGTTCCGGTTCGGCAAGGCGCTGACCAGGATCAAGACCGGGCCATGCCGCGGGTCACCCCATTTGTTCCAGCGGTCTCGGATATCGCAGCTGCTTCAGCCGTACGTCATCTTCTCCGAGAAAGTTGGGCGGTATAAGCCGCTTGCGGCTGAACGGCCAATGTATCCGACGCCACCATCGCGTTTAGGTTCGTCCGGTGACCACCACCACCCGGCCGGCCCTGTGGCGGGCCCAACACGCCTCGACGCCGGCCGCGCGCCTTCGGTGGCATCTACCGGTCTGGATCGCTCTCGGCACGCTCGGCGCGGTCGGCCTGTTCTGGCTGTCCAACGGTGGCGTGAGCGCGCTGAACGGAGGCCCCGGCGCGTGGGTCACCTCGATCGGGCGCTTCACTGGTCTGGTCGCCGCGGATCTGCTGCTGATCCAGGTGGTCATGCTGGCGCGAGTGCCCTGGATCGAGCGTCAGTACGGCCAGGATCTGCTGGCTCGCTGGCACCGCCTGGTCGGCTTCACCTCGTTCGGCCTGATGCTGTCACACATCGCGGCGGTCACCCTCGGGTACGCCGACCGCGAAGGTTCCCCGCTACTGCGCGAGGCATGGAGCCTGGTTACCACGTACCCGGGGATGCTGCTCGCCACCGCGGGGACGGCGGCGCTGGTGATGGTCACGGTCACCTCGATGAGGTTTGCCCGCGCCAGGCTCCGCTACGAATCGTGGCACCTCCTGCATCTCTACGCGTACCTGGGCATCGGTCTGTCGCTGCCACACGAGTTCTGGACCGGCGCCAACTTCGCCCAGCCCGCGGCCCAGCTGTTCTGGTGGACGCTGTACGCCATCGCCACCGGCAGCACCCTGCTGTACCGGATCGGGCTGCCGCTGTGGCGCAGCGCCCGCCACGACGTACGGGTCGAGGCGCTGGTCCGCGAGTTGCCCGGCATCACCTCGATCTACTTGCGCGGCCGGCACCTCGACCGGCTCCGCTTACGCGCCGGCCAGTTCTTCCTCTGGCGGTTCCGGGGCCGCCGGGGCTGGACGCGGGCGAACCCGTTCTCGCTGTCCGCGGCGCCCCGGTCGGACCTGCTGCGGATCACGGTCAAAGACGTCGGCGACGGCACCGGGGCCGTGGCCGGGTTGCTGCCCGGTACTCGTGTGCTGATCGAGGGCCCGTACGGCCGGTTCACCGGCGACGCACGCCGCTGCGCGCGAATCACGCTGATCGCCTGCGGCATCGGCATCACGCCTATCCGCGCGCTGCTGGAGGCCGAGCACTACCGGCCTGGCGACGCCACCCTGATCTACCGGGCGCGGCGGCCCGAGGACTTCGTCTTCCAGGCCGAGATCGACGCGATCGCCTCTAACCGTGGGGTGAACACGATCTTCCTGCCCGGCTCGCGCGGACCGCGCAACTCGTGGCTGCCCGACGGTCACGGCGACCCGTTGGCCGCCCTCACCGGCATGGTGCCGCACCTGACCCGCAGCGACGTGTTCGTGTGCGGGCCAGAGCCCTGGATGGAATCGGTGGTCACCACCCTGTACGACGCCGAAGTCCCCGACGGCCAGATCCACGTCGAAAGGTTCTGGTGGTGAGCGGGAACGCGGGTGGCACGGCGCCGCGAGGGTCGACGGGCCGTAACGTGATATGGCTCGCCGTTACCACGGTCATCCTGGTGCTGCTGCTCAGCTACAAGACCAGCATGGGCGGCGCGCCACCGGCCCCGCCCACGCAGCCGCCCGGCGTGGTCGACCAGCCGACCGGCTCTCCCGGTCCCGGAGGCTCCGGGCAGCCGGACGGCTAGGACGGGCGGGCGGTCGTGGTCAGCGCTCCCCGCCGGGCTGGCGGCCGCCCGAAGGCTGGCCGCGCGTCGCGGGTCGTCGTGCTAGACGCGTCGAGGCCCGTCGCCTCGGAGGCGCCGGGATAGCCATGCAGGCCACCGTGGCCAGCGGTGTTCCCACTCCAGGCGGAGGATCTCGTTGGCTACCGCCTACGGATCATTCGGCCTACTCGTAAGTCCGACTCGCACAACATGATCACGCAGGCGCTCGTGTAGATCCTCGGCGTGGCCCTCGTCCGTCACATCGAGCACGACTCGATCACCCTCGGTGCGAGCGACTTCGCGATCGGTGAAGCCCGGACGATGAAGTCCCGGCGGGCGCGACAAGACCTGCGCAGCACATTCAGAATTGCAGAATTTGTGATTCGTAGATCAAGTGTCAGACTGGTCGGCATGAGCGACGCAGACGTGGCCACGGCCGAGGCCGGCGCCGTCGTGCCCCGACCGTCCCCGGCCG
>Ga0307405_10000169_pt1 | contig 24062 bp, 15 predicted proteins | sample 322Cmetagenome_2_FD_203311 | JGI IMG/M metagenome (GOLD analysis project Ga0307405, IMG submission 203311) | Maize rhizosphere microbial communities from greenhouse at UC Davis, California, United States - 322HYB-C-1 | ecosystem: Host-associated > Plants > Roots > Rhizosphere > Soil | place...
CAAGAACTCCTACGATGGTGTGGGTCGTGTCACGCAGACGGTCAACTACTGGCTCTCCATCCCAGCGGGCACCATCAACACGACTGAGAAAATCGGTTTAGCCATCGTGCTGCAGCCAGCACTAGATCGAACCAATAGTTTCAGCTACGACGCTGCAGGCCGCTTGCTGAGTACAACCGACCCGCTCAACTACACCGAAAGCTACACCTACAACGGCCTCGGCCAGAAGGTCACTTTCACAAACAAGAAGAGCTCGGTCTGGTCCTACCTTTACGACGCAGCGGGCCGGGTGATCAAGGAAACAGCCCCGGCAGTGGAAGTAACCGCCGTCAAGCTGGATGCAAACGGCAAGCTGATCGTTGACACCGCGAACTCCGGCACCGTAGGCATCGTCACCCAGATGACGTATGACGCGCTGGGGAACCTGAAATCCCGTACAGAAGCGGCGGGTCGTGTTGAGCAACGCGTGACCAGCTACGAATACGACGCTGTGGGCCATCAGGTCCGCACGATCTTCCCCACGGTCAATGTCTACAACGCCGCCGGCGACACGCTCACCACGAATGGTGCGGGCGGACTTGCATCACGCACTGAGGTGGCCACGACGCTTGAAACGCGCACGACCTACGACGTGTTCGGCAATGCCATCACCAACCGCGACGTCGCCGGCAGCTACAGCTACAAGACGTACGATGTCCTGGGACGCGTCAAGTACGACGTCGATGCGCTGGGCTTTGTCACGGGCTACGTCTATAACGTCTGGGGACAAGTCACAGAACTGACCCGCTTTGCCAATGCGACCACCCTGGCCGCCAGCACACCGGCGAGCCTGAACGCAGCGCAAGTCACCACTGCCGTGAATGCGGCCGGTCTCGACCATGGTCCCGACCGCAAGATCACGACCACCTATGACCGCGCCGGGCGCGTGACCAAGGTCGTTGAACCGCAGACCTATACCTACGACTCCTCGGCCCCCGCGGCTTCGCAATACGCCAGTGCCGGCCGCACCACGGTCAACACCTACAACGCGTTCGGTGACATCACGCGCGTCGGTCTGCTCAAGAACGCAACGCAGAACACCTGGGTCTATACCAACAACTACTACAACCTGGACGGACAGCAGGTCGCCAGTGTCGACGCCTTGGGTTATCTGACAACCCAGTCTTTCGATGCCTTTGGCAACGTCAGCGTCCGTACCGAGTACGCCAAGGCCGTTGCGAGCTGGAATGCCGCTAGCGCTCCGGCAACACCGCCCACAGCCGTCGCAGACCTCACCAACGACCGCAAGACCAGCTATATCTACGACCGCATGGGCCAAAAGCTCAGCGAAACGCGTGCGCGTGTGGAGTACAGCGCAACCACCAACGGCACCAGTACACCCGTCGACTTGGTGACCAGCTATGCCTACGACGCGGTCGGCAACCTGACCCGCACCACAGACGCTGCCGGCGGCACAACCTACAGCTACTACGACGCGCTGGGTCGCGTGCGTGCCACCGCCTCGCCGAGTTCAGCGAACGGCAACCTGACGGCCGTGACCAAGTTCCAGCGCGATGCGTATGGGAACGTGGTCGTCAAGACGGAAACACACGTCTATAAGTCCACCGCCGCTGCGGATGCACTCGTCGCGCCAGGCGCTACGAATCTGGTGCCCGGCCAGACCTTGGCCGTAGGCCAGAGCATCTATTCCGCCGATGGTCGCTACACCTTCACGCTGCAGTCCAACGGCAATTTGGTGGTCCTTGACCGCCACGACAACAACCAAGTCCTGTGGAACTCACAGACCGTCGGCTCCGGTGCGACCAGCTTTGTTTTCCAGGCTGACGGCAACCTGGTGCTTTCAGGGCCGAACGGCGCGATCTGGACCGCTGGCACAAATGCGAAGGGTGGGGTCAACCTCGTCATGCAGGGCGACGGCAATCTTGTTCTCTACACCTCCGCAGGCGCTGCGGTCTTCACCACCGGGGCCGACAACAACTCTGGAATCAACGCCGACCGCGTAACCTACACGCAATACGACAAGCTCGGCCACGCCACCCAAAGCACGGACGCGGCCGGCTTCAATCACTACAGCTCCTACGACGCACGCGGCAACGTCGCCAAGGAATGGCAGCTGGTGACCGATGGCGGCAACTCGAGCACTCTTTTCCGAGCGTACCAATACGATAAGCTGGGGCAGCAGACGCACATCATCGATCCGGCCTCGCGCAGTCAAGTCAGCGGCAGCACAGTCACGACCGTCACTCAGGCCCAGGCTGGCCTGGTGGACACTGCGCTTGAATACAACGGTTTCGGAGAAGTCACGCGCAAAGGCGTCAACGGCGGACGTCAGGAGTACTTCAACTACGACAACGCCGGACGTATCTGGCGCACCAACTCGGGTGATGGCGTGGACAAGGTCGCACTGTACGACCTGTTGGGCAATCAGACGGCCAACATCACAAGCTACGGCAAAGCGAGCAACGACGTCAACCTGTTGAGCAGCTTCTCGACACCAGACGCGGTGGCGGCGGCCGATCTGCGTCGGACCGACATGGTCTATGACTTGTTGGGGCGACTGAGCTCGACCATTGCACCGCAACGAAACGACGCCACAGGTGGTGCACAAGTCAGTCGCCTGTTCACTCAAGGGACGATCACCGGATCCAGCTCGCCCACCCGCGATGACGGCGGCATGGCGAACGGCAGCGTTGGCACGAACGTCGTGAACCTTTCCTGGTCGGCGCTGCGCAACCTGGGCAGCGGTGACATCAAGGTCGTGATGGAGTACATGACCAAGCCCTATCCGGTGACGCCCATTCCCCTTGATGGCAATGGCAACCCCGTCACGACCGACGAGTCCGGCCAGCCGCTGCCGCCGCCTCAGATGGTGGCAGGCCAGCCCCGCAGCCGCACACAGTTTGTCACCAACAATGCACTGAACACGAACAGCCTGACGATGCGTTGGGACGACGCCGCGAATGACCCAAATGGCGGTGTCGGCCGCATCACAAAGATCACGATCTACAAGAAAGATACCTACGGTAATTGGCAGCCCGTGATCACCGAAGGCACGGTGGGCTATAGCGGTCAAGTCATCGACTTCGACGCGCCAACCGATCCTTCCAGCACCATGCGCCTGCAGATCCGTGCGTCCGGAAGCACGGGCGAGAACGGCTGGAGCGACGCGCCGCTGGTGAATTTTGGCGACATGCTGCGATATAACGCCAGCAGTCTGCCGCCCGGCAGCTACGAGTACCGGGTCACTCAGACCACGAGTGCGGGGGTCGCGACGGTGACGGCGCGCGGCACGGTAGCCCTGACCTCCCCTCCGCTGGCCACGATCAGTGTGCCGCTCGGCTTCTACCAGACGAGCCTGACTACGCTCGGCCTGTTCACCTGGTCTTCACCTGGTGCCTCGGTGGAGCAAACCTTCCGCTTTCGCCCTGCGGGCAGCAATGGGGGCTGGACGACCGTGGCGGTCTCGGACCGCGGCAACGGTCGGGACGGTGTCGAACTTTCGCTCATTGCCGCCGGCAATTACGAATACGAACTGCTTTGGAGCCGCGCGGGTGAGGGCGTTCCTTACGCTCATGCGAAAGGCCCGCTGACTTCGACGGGCTGGGTACCCCCGAAATGGGTGCCACCCGTCAATCTTCCGGTCATCACCGGCGTGTCGATCAAGATGGTCGGCAGCGGCGGCAATGACGAGTCGGGCAACCCGATCGGCACATCGACCCCCACGATCCAGTGGCCGTACTCGACGACGATCAACGCAGGCAACGCAGTGACCTTCCGCTATCGTGCGCAGGGAAGCACTGGTGCCTGGAGCACACTGACCATCACAAGCACCGCGGGCAGCAACGAGTCGAATCTTCCGATCGGCACGCAGAGCGTGAACATCGCGAGCTTGTCGCCAGGTCTGTACGACTTTCAGATCCTGGCGACCTACACCTCGCAGGGCACAACCCAATCGGTCGCACAGGCCACAGGCGTTCTGGACAACCGGAACACGCCGATCATGGAGACGCGATCGGGTGTCAATGTGTTCCCCTACCAGGTCCAGGTGGGCACCACCCCGATCTATGCCAGGGACGAGAGCGGCAACATCATCTACGAGACCGTCCACGAGACTCAGTATCAGACGCAGCAGGTGCCTGTCTGGGGCTGGGTGCAAGTACCGCGGGTCGAGGCATATCAGGTGGCCGTCCAAGGTCCACCCATGATCAGCGGCTACGACGAGTCCAACAACCCCATCTATGTGCGTGACATGTGGGGGAACATCCAATACGAAACGGTCTACCAGACTCACTATCGCACCGTCTACGACAACGTTTGGACGATCGTCGGCTGGCAGTCGCAAACGGTTCCGGTGCAGGTACCGGTTCAAAGACCGGTCATCACCGGGTACCAGCCGGTGTACGAATGGCGCTACAACTATGTACCTTACTCTTACGAGGTGCAGGTTGGAACCACGCCCACCACAGTCCAGGACAACACACCGCCTTACACGCCGGGATACTGGACGCCGCTCCTTCCACCTCTTTTCGCCTCGCAGAACACTACCGCCGCCGGCAGTACCGCAGCCAGCGAAAACAACACGGACGGCGCAGCTGCAGTCCAAACGCCAACGGTTCAGGGGGCGGGCACCACCACCCGTCCGGTGGTGAACCAGAACGTAGACCGCTGGGGCAACGTGATCTCGATCAGCGACCCACGCTCTGCGGCTTGGGTCACAACCTACAGCTACAACGCCAACAATCAATTAGTCAAGCAGACGCAACCCGACGCCAACGGTGGGCAAGATCCGGCCGGTGTGGCAACGACCCAGCTTTTCTACGACAAGCTTGGCCGCCAGATCGCAGTGAAGGATGCCAATGGCAATGTCCAGGGCCAGGCCTACGACGCGCGCGGCAACCTGATCCAGGAGCTTCACGCCGATGGCGGCGTGATCAACAACAGCTATAACGTGTTCGGCGAGAAAGTAGGCACCGTCGACGCGATGGGTCGCTCTACCAGTTTCACCTATGACAGCCTCGGCCGGCTGCTGACTACCACGCGTATGGCAGCCAACATCTGGGGCTGGGCAAGCCCGTTCGGCCCGTCGGTGATCTCGACAGGGGCAATCACCGAGACGAGCAGTTGGGACCAGGCCGGGCGCAAGCTCAGCCAGACCAATGGCGGGGGCGAAATCACCCGCTACGCCTATGACCTGCGCGGCAACGTCATCAGCACCACCCAGGACATGGGCCAGGTCAAGCGAGCCGCCTTCGACTCCATGAACCGAAAGATCGGCGAGATGGATGCCAACGGCGCGCTTTCCACTTGGAGTTACTCTTATTTCGGGCAAATCACTGCCCATCGCGACATCGGTGGAGCCACTTACAGCTACACCTACGATAACGCGCGCCAGCTCACAGTACAGACCAATTCGCGTGGCCAGAACCTCAAATACTCCTACGACAAAGCTGGCCAGCTTCTGCGCATAGACGATACGGCTGTGGGCAAAGTCACGACCTACGCCTACGACCTGGCGGGCCGGCACGTGCGCGAGACCACCACGCAAGGCAACGTCACCTATCAAGACAACCAAATGGCCTACGACGCGCTGGGCCGCCTGCGCTGGGTGGCCGACACCAACGCGTACATCACGATTGACTACGACAAGGTCGGAAATCGCAGTCACGTCCACACCAAGCTGAACTACAGCGGAGTGAGTAGCCTGCTCGGTCAGGTCGACCAAGTTGAAGAGTCTGATCGCTACTTCGCCTACGACCAGATGAATCGCCAGACTTTGGTGGACTCGGCCACAGCCAACGGCAGCGTGCTAGGTACCAAGGGACACAAGCTGAGTTACGACAAGAACGGCAATCGCACACGCGACGAGTACACGGGCGTTCGGATCGTGCAGCAAAACGGCCAATGGACGGCCGTGGGCGGCAATATCGTCGAGGACTACAGCTACGACAACCTCAATCGCCTGACCACCACCGTGCGCGACGGCGCGCTGGTGGAGTCACGCGGCTACGACGGCGCGAGCCGCGTCATTTCAAGCACGCCCGGCGGCCTCGGCGTGGACTACGTCAACCTGCACCGGTGGTATCGCGGCACCAATGGCACTGATGCTCTGCAGGGGCGTAGTAGCCAATACGACCGCAACGGCCGTCTGATTCATCAAGCAACTACCGAGTACATGGTGTCCGCGAGCGCGGTCAACTACACCTATGACGACGAGGGCAATGCCCTGTCGTACCTGGTGGCTGACATGCTCAACGGAACCTTCACCAATACCGTCAACACGGTGGAGCGCGCCGAGGGCTATCGCACATCGACGAGCCTCAGCGTGACTACCAAAGCAGCCACGGGAACTCTGGTATCTCAAGGCGTTCTAGGCTACAGCTATGACGCCAACGGGCACCTTCGGTCCACCGGCGACATTGGCCAAATCGCACAACCGGACCTGCGCACGCACAACTTCATCAACGACGCCAACGGCAACGCCCTGTATGCCTACTACGCCTACGAAGGCACTCCCGACAAGCGCGTGAACGGTCAGCGTCAAGTGGTGGTGAACGGCGAAGTGCTTGGCCGGTTCGGGCTGCTGACGGACAACCGGTTCGACGGCACGCCCCTGGCGCCCAGCGGGCCGATCTTCACGGTGCAAAGTGATTTCAGCTTTGGGTACCAGTCGATCAATGGCAACTACCCTGCCGGTTCGCCAGGCAGTTACTCGGTGGGTGTGAGCGACACACTAGAGACCATCGCCAAGGGAGCGTACGGGGACTCGAGCCTCTGGTACTTGATTGCGGATGCCAACGGGTTGAGCAGCAATGCGGATCTGCGTGCGGGCCAGGTACTGCGCATTCCGGCAGCCACCAGCAGTGCGAACAACGTCAATACGTTCAAGCCTTACGACCCGAGCAAGATCGCCAACGACTCGCCGACGATGATGGCGGCGCCGCAGGCCCAGGGGGGCGGGTGCGGCGCGATCGGGCAGATCATCATGGTAGTGGTGGCTGTGGTGGTGACGATCTGGACCGCTGGCGCGGCTGCGGGGGCGATGGGCGCCGCTACGGGCGCTGCGGGCGGAACCATGAGTGCGGGCATGGCGGCCTTGGGGGGAACCTATGGAGCCGGCATCGCCGTAGGTGCAGGGGCCATTGGCGGCGCCGTGGGATCCATCGCCAGCCAAGGCGTAAGCATTGCCATCGGCGCGCAGGACCAGTTCAGCTGGAAGGGGGTGGCCCTGGGCGCGATCGGTGGCGGGATCTCCGGAGGACTGGGGGCCGTTGCCAACGGTGCGGTTCCGGCGCTGCAAAGCCTGGCGGGCAATGGCCTGGGCGTCACGATGGCGCGTGCGGCGATCGGCAGCGCGTTGACCCAGGGCATTGCCGTGGTCACGGGCCTACAGGACAAGTTCAGCTGGAGGAGCGTGGCGGCATCGGCCGTAGGGGGCGGCGTGAGCGCTGCGGTCGGCGGAGCCTTGGGGAATGCCAATGCCTTCGCGGGGCTTGGAGAGTTCGGCCAAGGAACTGCCATCCGTGCCGTCTCTGGATTTGCTGGGGGTATCACGACCGCCGCATTGCGGGGCGGGCGCGTCAGCGCGACTCAGGTTGCAACCGATGCGTTTGGTAATGCGTTGGGAGAGTCCATCGCGGCTGCCAACCATAGCAGCGGTAATAGTTGGACAGGTACCGCGAAAAGCCCGTATGTGGATCCCGACACCGGTGATCACATCGTGTTCAACAACACGCCGCCGAACAATGACTTCTCGCGCACCGATGCGGTGATGGCTTCAGCATTGGATTGGGGGAATAGCAGCCCTCAGTACGTTGACCGTTCCAACGATGTGCTGGTGGCTGGACCTGGTGGCATTCGAAGTGGATCAAGGCTCACCATTACCACCGGCTCGCCCGACGATGATTCGTCGCTCGAATTCATAGAGTGGAAACTTAAACAATTGGAAAAGGAAATTCAAAACAGATCGAACGCAAGGGCTGCGCGTGCAGCCGAATGGGCTGAGCGAAATTCCTTCATTGCTGGAGAAAATTCCGCCTCTGATCAGGTGAGTCGCGCCTCGCTCAACATCCCTATTCGAGAAAGCTCAATCCCACTCGGAGGCAGCGGCTCGGGTCTGACCATAGAGAGCGATTTCCCCTTCCCAGCAGCGCCAACCGAGCCGGGATTTTCGCGTGGACTGGCCACTGGGCAAATCGATAGTGTTCTTGAGCGCGCAGTGACTGGACAGCTAGCGCCCACCGTGGCAGAGAAGGCCGGCTGGGCGGTGCGCGGACTGGCGGCAACCCCGATCAATTGGGCTGGCGACGTGTTTGGTCTTATGCGGGAGGTTGGCAACCAGTATCAGGACTCGTACAACGGCATCAAGAGCCTCGTTCAGGGTCAGCCGTACAAGACGACCAGTGCGCTGGCCGACAGCATTCGGCGCAACGGTGCGTTGGGCACTGCAGGCAATCTCGCGCACGCCATCGGCTCGGCACCAAGCCAACCGTTCTTTGATGCGCTGGATGGCAAGTGGGAGAAGGCAGGGTCGGGAGCGCTGGGCGCTGCCGGCTTTGGTATGGGGGCAGTGCGTGGTGTAAGAAGCATGGGTGGCGTCTCGATCGATGCAGCGGCACCGATTGCCTATGGCACGCCGTATCGTCAACTATCGAAAAATGCGCGCGCCACGCTTTTGGAGAAGGTTGAAAACCGCACCATCACCAAGGAGGAATGGAAGCGTCTTGATTGGAACGAGCGGCTCACAGACAGGCGGCAAGCCGGTATAGATGCGTTCTGGGATGCTGAAAGACAACGACTGACCGACGGCCTGCCTGGCTCTCGAAATTGGTCACCGGAGGTTACGCAAAAGATTCTCGATGGTGGCAGACCGCAAGGTATCTTTAGCCATCACAAGTACAGCGTCTCGCAGTATCCTCAGCTGGCGAATGATGCTGCGAATATTGCTCCAGCTACCTTCTTCGAGCACCTCAAAAAGTGGCATGGTGGTAGCTGGGGGAATCCTTCTCATGGCGTGCCTGTGAACCCGAACATCCCCGATCAATTCTGAAGACGATATATGTCCAAGGTCGTGTTTCTTCTCCATGACGTCGGCCCTAACAGGCTCGATGTGATAAAGACGTTGCGTTCAGCGTTCGGGGTCGGGCTGCAGGAAATCAGTCATGCAACCTCGACGGCGGTGCCACTGATTGAGCGCCATTTGTTCGATAGAAAGGAACCGGCGTTTCCTGGGATCCTGCTAGCGTTGATGTCGCAACTTCAAGCGCTTGGCGCTTCGTTTACGGTTTATCAAGTGCTCGATCATCAATCGTTCGACCCATCGGGGAAATATTACGAAGTGACGATTGATCGGCTAAGAAACTTGATAGATTCCCGTGAAGAATCTTTACAAGAGCAGCGAACACTAGGGGGGCTTGAAGATGGTTCTTCTTGAGGTTCTTGTAACCCAATCCACATTGAACGCGTGCGCGCAGTTCTGACTCGTAGCTGCTAGAAGTAGAAAGTCCTCCCCGCCTCAGGCGCCTAGGCTGAGGTTCGTGAGGGCTTCGTCGTTGCCGGTATTCGTTACTCAGTTCTGAACCAACACGGTCTCTAACATCTGATTCACAAAGCGCTGCCTAGCCTTAGCAGGCTGCTGAAATACTCCCCTTCACCGTCGGCATCCGATGCCCCTCGAACGTTGAACAGTGATCGATTCTTCACTTGAGAACAGACCCCAGAGCATGCGCGGCGCCGACACCTTCACCGAGAGTTTGTTCACCATACGCAAGCTTGAGGACTTCGTGCCGGCAGACCATCCGCTGCGCCCGATCCGGGTCATGGTCAATGAAGCGCTGCTCAAGATGGATCGTTTGTTCGCCGGCACGTACGAGGCCGAGATCAAAGGTGGTCGCCCCAGCATTGCTCCCGAGAAACTGCTGCGTGCCATGCTGCTGCAGGTGTTCTACAGCGTTCGCTCGGAGCGTCAGCTCATGGAGCAGACCCAATACAACCTCTTGTTCCGCTGGTTCATCGGCCTGGCCATGGACGATGCCGTCTGGGTGCCCACCGTGTTCAGTAAGAACCGCGAACGTCTGATCGCGCACGACGCGGTTGTCGAACTGTTCAATCTCATCGTCGAGACTGCCGATGCCAAGGGCTGGCTGTCGGGCGAGCACTTCAGCGTCGATGGCACCCTCATCCAGGCCTGGGCCAGTCACCGCAGCTTCGTGCGCAAGGATGGCGGCAGTGACGATGACAAGGATGGCGATGGTGGTGAGGCCGCCACCGCCCCGAGCGGCAGCACCAGCTTCAAGGGCCACAGCCGCAGCAACGACACCCACGCTTCGCGCACCGACGCCGATGCGCGGTTGTACTGCAAGGGCAAGACGGCCAGTGAGATGCGCTACATGGGCCATACCCTCGCGGACAACCGTCATGGCCTGATTGCCAACGCCATGGTCACCACCGCCGATGGTCATGCTGAGCGGGAAGCGGCCAAGGTCATGATCAATGCCGCTTGCGAGGCGGCGCACGACGACACGATCAGCATCACGCTGGGCGCGGACAAGGGCTATGACGCGCAGGAATTCATCCGCGCGTGCCAGGACATGGGCGTGATCGCGCACGTGGCGCAGAACACATCGGGACGGCGCTCAGCGGTACCCGACGTCATTGCTGCGAGCGAGGGCTACGTCCTGTCGCAGCGAAAGCGCAAGCTCATCGAGCAGGGCTTCGGCTGGGCCAAGACGGTGGGACGCATTCGCCCGGTGATGGTGCGCGGCCTGCAGCGTGTGGACCACCTGTTCGTGCTGACGATGACGGCGTACAACTTGACGCGTATGCGCTCGCTGGGGCAAATCCGTGCGCAGGCGCATTGAAGCCGCCAAGGGCTCCGAAGCGCCGTCCAAATCAGCGAAAACGACGCCGAAATTCGGCCTCCGACGCGCCATGTGAAAAATGACTTCTCGCCAGCGAGGATGGCTCACTTCGCAGGGGAGTATTTCAGCAGCCTGTTAGGCAGCAGCGCGATGGCCTCGATCTGCTGCTACCACTTGGGCACCGGCCCGCGCTTGGCGCGGCCGGCCTGCTGCCCCTCGCCAAAAAACTCCTCCAGCGACACTGACAGCGTGCGCGCCACCATCGGTAGCGCTGACGCCCGACGTGCCCTCGCAGGTACCGCGGGGTGAATGGCCTGACGGCCATCTCAACACAACGGCCTTGCCCCTCGGTGACGCTAGTCGTTCCCTGGGTTCACTTGGTGGCGCACCGCTGCGCGCCTGCGCACTTGGTCAACGGCTTAGGCCTATTCCATCAGCGTGAAGCTCACTCGCGTGTTTGCCTGAGGTTTTTCGGGATTGGCCGGATTAAAAACTGCAATGGCGTTGACGTTCATCGTGCCCGTCAGGCCATGGCCAGACATTCCGTATTTGAGAACGGCATGCCAGCCCGTGGCTGTGTGGCTTTCGCCAGAAATGATCACGCCACCCGATCCCGTCGACCAGGTCACCGGCATGTCCGATTGAAGATCCACCGTGTCGCCGTCTTTCAATGCCACGGTTTGTGTGCTGTTTGCCAGCGGCGTACCGTTCACCAAAGCGCTGATTTTCGGCGCAGGGAGCACCGTGATTTCGTAGGGAAGGCTTCCGCCGTTTGCACCATACTCCGTCGAACAGTTCAGGTCCGAGCAGACTTGAAGCTGGAGGTTGCCTTTGTGGGTGCCAGCAGCAAGGGTCCAACTGAATGCAATCGGAGCTAGGTTGACGTATGTGCCATTGCCGCTGTCGATCAGCTGCTGACGAGCAGGAAACAGCACATCCGCGTTGGTGACGAACACGTACAGGCCGGCGACCTTCGCACCCGCGAGTGTGGCAGTCAGCTTTTGCATGCCTGGAGCGGGCATGGAGCCGTCGCCCGCAGCAAGAACAATCTGGGCGATGGCAGGCGAAAACACGACGTCCACTGCAGCGCTCGAGGAGCCCGAATTTGTCCCGCCGGAGCTGCCAGTCGAGCCCGTGCCAGCAGCAGAACCCGTACCGCTTCCTTGATCTGCGCTCCCGTTGTTGCTTGGAGTCGCCGCGGCTGGTAGCGCAAGTGGGATACCGCCTCCCCCGCCACCGCCGCCTCCTCCCCACAGCCTGTCAGCATCACTCCGGCCAAAACTCCAACGGCGCAGAATGCGTGCGCGCTTTCCCACTTCACCTTGTGTGTCTACTTTCTTTGATGTGGCCGAGGCACCTGCCACGACCTGCGGCACTTTCCCAACCGCTCCGAACGCCTGTCGCGTGACAACGTCTCGGGTGTCTCCGAGCGATTGGCAACATATCCAGCCGAATACTCGTGTGTTTAGCTGGTGCACTCATTTCCCGCGTGCGCACGAGGGCGCTGCCTTTCGCATCGCATCCCATCAAACGACAATGTCGACTCTGCTCAACCTCGCTCGCCGAAGCCACGTTCCAAAGGCTGTCTCATGCAAAATCTCGACTCGAATGCGTTCGATGCGCTCATGGCCTCTGCCATGGCCGCCAGCCAGGCCAACGACGCCGTCCGTGCCATCGACGGCTTCCAGCAAGCCAGCGCGGCACGGCCTAGCGCGGCATTGCCGCAGTTCATGCTCGGTGCAGAGTTTGCAGCGATGGGCGACATGGGCCAGGCCGAGACAGCGTTGGCCAACGCAACGCGGCTGGCCCCTGATTTCCCGATGGCGCGCTACCAACTGGGTTTACTGCAGTTCAGCTCGGGCCGCGCCGCCGTCGCGCTCTTGACCTGGCAACCGCTGCTTGAGCTTCCGCCATCCGATCCGCTGCCCCACTTTGTCAACGGCTTCGCGGCGCTGGCACAAGACAGGTTTGACGAGGCACTCGCCCACTATGAAAACGGATTGGCCCTCAACACGACGAATGCCGCGCTGTCCAGCGACATCGAGAAAGTGATCGGTGGCATCCGTGCGCTGGCGGCCCGGCCCGATGCGCCAGAGGCCGCAACCCTCGGAGCCTCCGATGCCCCGGATGAATCCGCGGCGCACATCCTGCTTGCAAACTACCAGCAGCAGGGCCGCGCTCACTGAGGGTAGGCTTTCGCGCTCCAGCAAGTCGTCCGCCACCCTCGATGATCGATCCCACCACGCAACTCGCCACGATGATTCGCGCACAGTTCCGTGCGCAGTTTCAGACGCAAGCCAAGGCGCTCGGGGCTGCGGCGCGCGAAACGCCGCAGGAATCTCGTGTCGCCAGGCAGGCCGATGGCGAGCCGGACACGCTGGGTCCGGACAGCACCGATGCGCAGATCAAGCAGATGGTCGCGTTGCGCGTGCGAGCCTTGTCGCCCGACGATCCGCAGCGCCAGCGCAAGGCGTTTCGCCTGTTCCTGGAATCGATCCTGATGCAGACCTTCGGGCGCGAACGGATCGATGGCCTCGCCTTCGATCAGATGGTCGATGCGGTCATGCAACGAATGGAGACCGATGCGGAGCTCCATGCCGCCATGCGCGAAGCGGGCGGTCTTCTTTTGGCCGATGCGACGCCGGGCGCGCCGCTGGCGCCTCCCGCTCGATAGGTGACGTTCGGACCTCAGCCGTTCTCTTCTGCTCCGGAGGGGATCAGGTTGCCGAGATCAGTGCCGAAAGGTGCTGGCATGCCGGCCAGGATGCGTCGCCCAAAGCGCTGCACGTCGCTGGCATCTTTCACTTCACCGGTGAGCAGCGCCTGGGCGTAACGACCGGAAAGATTGGCGCGATCCAGGCGCAATGCCAATTCCACGTGCTCCTTGGCCTCGCTCTGGCGCGCCTGCATCGCCAACGCCACCGCCAATCCGCCATGGCTTTCCGCGAAGTTGCGGTCCAGTGCGAGCGCGGTTTCGAAGCTCTCCTGAGCGCCCACCAGGTCGCCTTGCAGGATCTGCGTCCAGCCCAGCCCATGCCAGGTGCCGATGTGCTGCCCCATGACGGCGAGCGCCTTGCGAAACGCCTCGTAGGCCCGCCCCAGGTCGCCGCTCAGCAGGAACGCGAATCCCCGTGTCGACCAAGCCCGCCCGTCGGTCGGGTGGCACTCCAGCGCGGCGTCGGCGAACTGGCTGGCCGCAGCTGCGTCACGTTGTGCCAAGGCAAGCGAAGCCCGCGTCACGAAGGCTTCCACCGGTTGCTCGGGCAGCGTTCCGTTGCTCAGGCTTACATCGCACCAGCGCTGCGCGGCACCGAAATCGGAGGCATCGATCGCAATCAGGCTGGCAATACCGGCCGCCTGCGCATCGAGCGTGCCATGCTGCTCCGCGGTCCGCGTCCAATCCATCGCCCTTTCGAGCTGGCCATCGTGATGCAGTGCGCGTAGCCACAGCTGTTGCAGAGCGCGCGCGGCGACCGGCGGCTGGACGCCGGCCGAAGAAGTCGCGGTCTGCACCTCGAAAATGCTCGCCAGGCGCCCCACGCAATCGGCATGCCGTCCGCGGCGCAGCTCGATGAATGCGAGGTTGTGCATCAGCACGTCGATGAATCCGGGTGGCGGTTGCGGCGTGTCCGCCAAGGCTTCCAACACCGCCTGCGCTTCGTCGTAGCGCTGCTGCGCCAACCAGTAGTCGCCCTCGCGCAGGCGCCAGCCCAGCACGTCGGCCTCCAGCATCTGCGCCTGGCGCATATGGAACTCGGCACGCCCCCACTCGCCACACGACAAGGCGGTCTCGAAGGCGGTGATCAGCAGCGCGTTGTTCGACGGATCCTCGCGCAGGAATCCTTCCATCCGGTCGAGGCGCTGCCGCATCGCAACGACGCGGGGATCGGTCGACTGCGCCTTGCCGAGCGAGGATGCGGCCGAGCCGGCAGCGGAGTTCGCGGAGATATCGTTCATTGCAGGAATTCGGTAGTGAAGATATGGGTTGGGATGGCGCGTGTCACAACGACACGTCGAGTCGGGCGTCTTTGTCGAGCAGCTCGCGCAGGCGCAGCAGGCCCTGTCGATGCAGCTGCGAGATCCGCCCGCGCGTGACGCCCATTCGCGCAGCGATCTCGTCGAACGGAATTTCCTGCAGATAGTGGTGGCTGATCACAAATTTCTGCTGGTCGCTCAATTGAACCACCAAGCCGCGCAGCATGGTGCCTAGCTGCCGGATCTCCGTCTTGCGGAAGTAGCTCACCTCTGGCGAGGGTACATGCGATGCGCCTTCGCCGTCGAAGGTCTCCGCATTCACCATGCCAGTGTCCTCCAGCAGCACCCCCAACGCGATGCCGATCCCCACTTCGGCGAGGTACTTGAAGAGCTTGTCGGCGGTGCGCGCACTGGTCACGCCGGCTCGGTGCGCCGCCGTGTCCTCGGGATCGTCGTCTAAGTCGGCGTCGTCCTGGGCGGCCTCCTGCTTGATGGCAGCCAGCCGCTCCTGCTGCAGCCGGGAACGAACGCTGATCTGCTGGTTCTTCTCGGTAAACCGAGCCAGGCCGTTAAGTATCGAGCCCTGCACGCGCTTGGACGCGAAGCTGTTGAACTGGTTGCCCTGCGCAGGATCGAAACGGTCCACAGACTCGATCAGCCCGATGCGGGCGAGCTGGAGGTAGTCGTCGAACTCCACGTCGTCGGTGGTGCGTCGGCCGTACAGCCCGGCGGCCATCATGCGTGCGTAAGGCAGATAGTGCCGGATCAAGGCGTCGCGAGCCGCTGCGTCGCCCTGAGCACGCCAGCATGCCCACAGCGGCGCGGTGATATCCGGCCCCTTGGACGGCGCATCCGCCGTCTCGCGCGTCGGCGGAATATCCATCGCGCCTGCGGCGAACGAGGCTGGCGTCGGGGGCAGTGCGGAGCTCAGGCGTGCCATGGGTGATGCATTGCGAAGCGAGGCGTCGACATTCAGTGGAAGCTGCCGACCAGGGCCTTGAGCACCAGGCTCCAGCCATCGACGAGGATGAACATCAAGATCTTCAGTGGCAGTGCGATCGTTGTCGGCGGCATCATCATCATTCCCAGGGCCATGAGGATGCTCGAGACGAGCAAATCGATCAGTAGGAACGGTAGGAAGATCACGAAGCCGATCTGGAACGCGGCGCGCAACTCGGACAGCATGAACGACGGAATCAGTTGCACGTTGCTGATGTCATCCATCGACTTTGGTGTCTGCGCTTTCGACAGCTCCACCATCAGCGCGAGATCGGCCTCGCGTGTCTGCCGCACCATGAATTCACGTAGCGGGGCCACGCCCTTGCCGTAACCGTCCTCCATCGATAGCTTGCCGGCCATGAACGGCTCGAAGGCATCCTGGTTGACCTTTTGCAGCACGGGCGACATGGTGAACAACGTCAGAAACAACGCCAAGCCGATCAACACCGTGTTGGGTGGCGTCTCGTTCATCCCGATGGCGTGCCGCAGCATCGACAAGACCACGATGATGCGCAGGAAACTGGTCAGGCAGACGAGCAGCGCCGGCAAGACCGCCAGCACCGTCAATCCGAGCACGACGCGCAGAGCCTGGGCGGTCTCGGTCGCAGGCGTCGCAGTGCCCGGCGACGTGCCGTTGGAACCACCGCTGACGATGCCGTTGCGCACCACGGGCGCGGGCGCGCCCGGGCGCGCGGTGGCCGCGCTCGCCGATGGCGTCTTCGCCGTGGCGGCGGAGCGCTCTTCAGGGTTGGTCGCCGGTTTGGCCAGGGTCTGCGTCTGCGGCGCCGATGAAGACGGCGTGCTCTCGAGCGTCGTCGGCAGTGCAGCGCCGCCACTCGCAGGCGGCACGGGGACCTGCGCACCCACAGCCGCATTGGCACCGGACGGTGCGGCACTCGTCACCCCGGCAGCTTCCTCAATGCCCTCGGTCTCCTGGGCCCGCGCATCGGAGAAAGACCCTGCGACCAGGACGACGAACGTCAACACCAGCAGGACGAACCATGACACGCGACCCGATCGGCGCCAGCACTTCATCGCTCGACCTCCCCTGCGGTCGGCGGCGACACTGGCTCATGGACCGAGCCTTGTGATAGCACCTGGATCGATTGGTCCGTGCAGCCCAGCAGCAAACGCTTGCCGTCCCACACCACCACGTGCAGGCTGTGCCGCGGCGACAGCCGGGTGCTCGCCACGCGCTGGATTTCGGTCGAGGACACCTTGTCGATCCAGCCTCCCAGGCGAAGCCACGAGGCGGCCGCGTTGCCCGGGACGGCTTGTCCATGGCCTGCGCCTTGGGAAGCCTGCTTGCGCCGCCCCACCATGACGCCGTAGAGCAGCAATCCGCCCACGGGCAAGAGCAGCGCCCACCAGCGACCGCCGAAGTCCGCATCCTCGGATGTGGCACTGTCCCGTCGCACCGGAATGCTCGACGGCAAGGGCGTCCCCACGGCGTGGGGCTGATGGCCGGACACAGACGCCGACTCAGGCCTGGTCGCCGACTCAGCTGTCGATCGCTCCCCCTGCGCCCACGCGGGCACGGCGAAGCACACGGCACCGGCCGCGGTTGCGCCAGCGGCGATTCGCCGCCAAAAAGCCGTCCGCACGCTGGCTCGCTCGCCCGTGGTCGACCACGGCGCCACTTCGGTCATCAGTCAGTTCCCAGCGGTGAGGCCCAATGCCACGGGCAGCTCGGTGATGCGAACCGCGAAATGTCCGTCCACCGCGACCAGCTGACCGCGCGCGACCACCTTGCCTTCGATGGTCAGGTCGACCGATTGATCGATCTCCCGGTCCAGTCGCAGCACCTGGTGCTCCTTGGCAGCCAGGAGCTCGCCCACGGAGATGCTGGCCTCGCCGACCACGACCTGAAGCCTGGCCTTGATCTGGTGCAGCGGATTCCAGTCCTTGAGCACTGGGCCGCCGCTGGCCGGCTGCAAGGCGTCGCCATCGGCGTTCGCGTGCAGGTCCGGCAGGGCGATGATCTGCGCGGTCGTGTGCGCCGTCTGGCCCTGCCCCAGGCGGGCCCTGTTGTCGATGGCGCCCACGCGGTTGTCGGCCGCAATGCCTTCCACGGCTGTTGTCATTTGAAGCTTCCCTTCGATGATGGAGTGTTGTGTGATGCGCCAGCGAACGAAACCGTCGGCGCAGCTTGTCCCGGCGATGCCGCCGGATGGGAGGAAGAACCGGACGAGGGCACCGCGGCGAGCTCGATGGCCAGCCGGCCCTCGCTCTGCCCCAGCCACCCGTCGCACACCCGTTGGCCATCTGCACCGACCACCTGGGCCGCGGCATCGAGACGATGCGCGAGCGGAATGACATCGCCGACGCGCAGGCCCTGGATCTGTCCGAGGTTGAGTTGCGCGCCTTCCAGCATCACGCGCAGCGCCACGCGACGATCGGCCAGCGCGAGATCGAGTCGCACCTTGGATTGGCTGCCTGCCCGGGGCGTCGAATCGCGGCCTAGGGATGCCGGCGCTTCCTCGCCCAGCACAGCCACCACGGCGTCCCAGGGCAGCGCGAGCGTCCACTCGCCGCCGCACCACGAAGCACGGATGCACAGTGCACCAGACCAGGCTTGCGCAGCGGGCGTCGTTCCCGCCCGGTCGACGTCGGCGCGAGCTTGCAGCGGCAGGTCTGCGAGGAAGACACCGAGCCGCTGGAGCCAGTCGGACCAGGCCGCACGCGCCAATGCTGCTGCCAGCCCAGGACCGTCCGTGGCGGTCGGGCCACGCGCCCCCTGGCTCGGCGAGATCCCCGACGCAAGCACTGGGTTGGCATCGGCGGCGAACATGCGTTCGGCCACGGCGCGCATCGCAGGCAATGCCGGGTCGGTATGGGTGGCTGAGGCTCCCTCGAGCCCCGCAAGCGCCCCGCGAGAGCCGCCCGCGCGGCGTGGTGCCTCGAATGCCCAGCAGGCACGTTCCGCGGTCCCCAGACGCCACGCCCCATCGGGCTCCACGACTTCCACGCGCGCCGAGGCGACGAGATCGGCTGGTGCCGGGAGCCACTCCTCGCTCCATGCGCCGATCAGTGCCGCGAATCGCGAGGCCAGTTCGGTCCTGCGCGACGGCGACCAGCTGCGCAGCGACCGCGCGCGTTGCATCGAGGCAACCGCATCCAGCAGCACGCCGTGTCCGTCATCGGAAGAAATCGCGGACCTCATCTGCTCTTCATCGAGAACAGTTCCTGCAGCATGTCGTTGGCGGTCGAGATGACCTGCGAACTGGCCTGGTAGCCGCGCTGCATGATGACGAGGTCGCTGAACTCCTGCGACAGGTCGACGTTCGAGATTTCGACGCGGCCGGACTGAACCTTGCCGAACTCACCCTGGCTCGCCGCGCCATAGTGCCAAGCGTTCTGGTCGAGCGCCTCGAACTGGTTATCGCCGATCGAACCGACCGCATCCTGCGAATCGAAGCGTGCAAGCGCCAGCTTGGCGCCCTTGACGGTCTGTCCGTTCGAGTAAGTCATCACCAGGGTGCCCGTCGTGTCGAAGGCGGCACCTGCGAGCGTGCCGGGACCGACGCCGTCCTGCGAGTCGACCTTGAGGCTGGTCTGGCCAGCGAACAGCACGACGTCCGAGCTGAAGTCCAGCGTGAGCGCCATCGATGGCTGACCGGTCGGCGTGTAGCTGGCCTGCATGATGGCGGTCGCGGCCGTCGGCTTGCCGTTGACGAACACCATCTCGCCCGTGTGGACGACGGTGCTGCCATCCAGCAGCTCGACCTTCATCGTGGTGCCGGCCTGATCCGAGCTCTTGACCGTGAACTTGATGGACAACGCGTGGCCGGTGCCCCCGCCATCGACGACTGTGATGCCGCCCGCCGTCTGGTCGGTCACCGTGTTCGACAGGTTGCCGGAAAAATCCACGCGCGACGTAGGTTTGCCGAGGTTGATCATCTTGCCCGTCAGCGAGATCGGCGCAAAGTTGCCGTTCCCGTCCATCGACATGACCTTCTCGCCGTTGATACGGCTCACGAGCGTGCCGTCCGTGTCGAACTTGAACTGCCCGGCACGCGTGTAAGTGATCTTTTCCTGCGCGTCCTTCAGCACGAACAGGCCTTGCCCATCAATCGCCATGTCCAGATCGTTGCCCGTCTGACGCAACTCGCCCTGCTTGAATGACATGGTCGTACCTGCCGTATTCAAGCCGAAGCCCATGTGCTCGCCCTGGCCGGTGCTCCCGCTCGTGCCGCCGCTGGTGTAGAACATGTCGGCGAACTGCAGGCTCGAACTCTTGAAGCCCGGTGTATTGAGGTTGGCTGTGTTGTTGGCGATGACGCGCAGGCCACGTGAATAGCCCAAAAGGCCAGTCATGCCAACATAGATTGATTCAAGCATTGAATTTCCTGTGAAGCAAAGTCCGCGATCAACGGACCGCGGCGAGTTGACTGAGGGACACGTTGTTCAGCGTGGCTCCGGCGGTGGTCTGGACGGTCAGAAGTGGCGCGCTTCCAGACAGCGACAGCGCACTGACCGTACCTGTGACCGTGCCGGTGGGTGTACTCACGTCGACGGTCTTGCCGATCAAACCGACGGATTGCAGAGCCGCCTGGTTCGTGATCAGGGTTTCGATCTTGGTGTTGAGCTGCTGCGTCTGCTCCAGACTCGTGAACTGAGCCATCTGTGCCATGAACTGTTGGTTGTCCATGGGTTTCAGCGGATCCTGATAGGTCAGCTGTGTCAGAAGAATCTTGAGAAAGTCTTCCATCCCCAGACTGTTGGCCTGAAGGTTGGTTGCACCCGAACCGCTCACTGCATCAATAGCCATCACGCCTCCTTGGAGTCAATTGAATCGAACATGAATGGACGCGCGATGGCGTCGTTCCCAACCGCGACGCGCAGCGGCGTTGACACGCCATCGCGCCAAACGATCTGACCGTTGCACACCACCTGGTGCAGGCGCTCGCCACGGGTGCGCATGCCGCGCTGCAGATCAGCCACCCACTGCGGCAGCATCGCGGCGAGCGTCGCATCGTCCGCACGCATCGCGATCCAGACGGCCTGCCCCTTCGGCGTGCTTTCCTCGTGCAGGCGGACTGGTGCCAAGGTCCGGCTCGTGGAGGTTGTGCCCGCCTCTACACCGCGGGCTTGTGCCGTCGCTTGCGTGCGTCCCGGAGCCGATCGCGCCGGCTCGGCGGTCGATTCGGGTCCCTCGCCTGTTCCCGGCAACGCCATCGCAGCATCCGGTCCGATGGGGGCCCTCCCCGAGATGGACGTTGGCGCCTGTATATCCCTTGCGGTTGACGTTGCGGGCGCATCGAACATTTCGTTGCCAGCGCGTCCGGCCTCTGGCGAGCTGAACGGGGTTGCGCCCGTCGACTGCGCCTCGTCTGCCACCGAACTCGCACTCGCGGAGCTTTGCGCCGTCGAAGGCGCCTGTGCCTCCGAGGACCGCTCGAACGACGAAAGCGTCCGTGCTGCTGCCCGAGGCCCACGGGCCGCCTCGGATGGTCGTGCCAGAGGTTCGCGCTGGCCCGGGTCCCGCAGTTGGTGTTCGCGCTCCGCGAGGTCACGCAACGGGAACTCGCGCGCCGAGAGCCCTCGGGGCGCCGCCGCGGATGCGCGAGCGGCACCGGGTTGCGGCATGCGTGTCGATCGCGCACTTTCGCGCTCGGCAGCGGCGTTGCCCGTGGTCAGCATGGGCTTGAACCAGCTGTCCAGCTGCGCGCGTTCCATCTCGCGCGCCCAGGCCAGTCGACGCTCGGCGCTGTCACCGTAGCGGGCATCGTCCGGCGAAGCGGAGCGCTTGAGCAATCCTGTCGGGCCGGGAACAGTGCCAGTGGGGTCGGTCGCGCTCATGGGTGTTGCTCCGGGACATCGAGGGAGGCGCGCGAACTGGCCGAGCGTGCCAGCCAGTCGCGATCCTGCTCGTTGAGGTTGCGCTGACGCATCTCGTCGCCGTATTGCGCGAGAGCATCCTCCTTGTGTTGAGTCAATCCCTCGAGACGGACCTGCTCGCGCAGGCATTGCTGCCTGCATCGCTCGCAATTCGTACGTTGCTCCTGGCGGGTCTGGTCAAGCTCAAGCCATTGCTTGCGCAGGCTCGTCAGGTAGCCCAGATGGCGGCGGTGCGCGACCGGGTCGAGGCGCTGCATCAGCGCCTGGCCGAGTTGTTGCGCCTGCTCATCGTGCGTGGCCAGCAACTGCGCGAGCTTCGCTTCGGTTTCGGCGAGCTGCTTTTGCGCCTGGGCCAGCGCCGTCATCGCCTTGTCCAGGCGCCATTGCTGGCGCTGGCGAACCGGTTCCAATGCGTACGTGAAGCCTCGCACATCGATGTCGCGCGCAGAGGAAGCCTGTCCGGACGTGGTCGACGCCATCATGCGCTGCCCCCCGGATTCCGTCCCGCGGGGGCCGTGTCTGATGCCAGTGCCACGCGCAGCGCCTGGATGGCCTGCGCGCGGTCCACACCGCCCTTGCTCTGGCGCAGCCATTCCTGCAGCGCCGGCTCGATCTCTATGGCGCGATCGAGCTCGGCGTTCGACCCTCGCTCGTAGGCACCGATGTCGATCATCTGCCGGTTGCGCTCCAGCAGCGCCAGCTTCTGCACGGCCAGCACCGCCAGCGCCCGCTGCTCGGCATCGGCCAGTTCCGGCATGAGGCGGCTCACACTCTTGAGCACGTCGATGGCGGGATAGTGGCCGCGATGGGCGAGTTGGCGCGTCAGCACGATGTGACCGTCCAGGATGGCACGCAAGGCATCAGAGACCGGCTCGTTGAAGTCATCGCCTTCCACAAGCACCGTGAGCAAGGCCGTGATCGACCCGCCGCCCGGCGCCATGCCGCAGCGCTCACACAATTCGGGCAACTCGGCAAACACCGAAGGGGTGTAGCCGCGTGCGGTCGGCGGTTCGCCCGCAGACAGGCCAACCTCGCGCCGCGCCATCGCGAAGCGCGTGATCGAATCCATCGTCAGCAATACGTGACGCCCCTCGTCACGGAAGTGCTCAGCAATCGACAGGGCGGCGTAGGCCGCGCGCAACCGCGCGAGCGCCGGCTGATCCGAGGTGGCCACGACGACGACCGAGCGGGCCAGCCCTTCCGGACCGAGCTGCTTTTCGATGAACTCGCGCACTTCGCGCCCCCGCTCGCCGATCAGCGCAATGACATTGATGCCACCCTGCCCGCCGGCATCGCCCTGTGCCTTGACGTGGCGAGCCAGCAATCCGAGCAGCGTGCTCTTGCCAACGCCGCTGCCCGCGAAGATCCCCACCCGTTGACCCAAGCCCAGCGTGAGCAGGCCGTCGATGCTGCGGATCCCGGTCTCCAGCACGCGATCGATCGGCGGGCGTCGCATCGGGTTGATGGGGGTCGCCTTGAGAGAACGGCGTGACGTCGCCATCGGCTTGGGACGACCGTCGAGCGGTTCGCCAAAACCGTCGATCACGCGTCCGAGCAATGCCGCGCCAACGCCGATCTGCGAATCCGCTCCCAGTGCGTGGACCTCGCAACCCGCAGCAATACCTTCCACCGAGCCATAGGGCATCAGCGTCACGCGACCAGGCTTGAGCCCCACGACTTCGGCCAGCACGCCGGGCACCTCGGTGCCCTGCTGCGCGGCCTGGCCCTTCGGGCCGGCAGGCCGCACCATAATCCGGCACAGTTCACCCACGGCAGCGTCGGGGCCGAGCGCGTCGATGGCAAGGCCCTGCATCTCTCGCACCCAGCCGATGCGTCGGTGCAACTCGGCGGCACGCAGTGCCTCGCGGCTGGCGGTCAGTGCACTCATGTCAGGTTCCATCCCCCGCGGCGGTGCGTCCGGTCGCTGCGCGCGAACGCAGCAGCAGATGACGCAACACCTCAAGCTGGGCTTCCAGGCGTGCGTCAAGACCACCCTCGGGCGAGCACACGATGCATCCGCCCAGGACCATCTCGGCATCCGCGATCCACTGGATGTCGTCGTTGGCGAAGACCTCGTCCTGCGCCGGCTCTCGCCGCAGCGTGGCCAGGTCGTCCGGATGAAGGTGCACGGCCACCAGTCGGCGTCCGCGCAAAGCGCGAACCGACTGAAGCAACTGCGAGCGCAGTCCCTCGGCCGTCGCGACGTGCTCGCCAAGCACCCGGCACACCGCTTCGAAGGACAGTGCGAGCATGTCGTCCTCGACGGCGACCAGCCGCTCCTCGATCCGCTGAGGAAGCGCTTCCAGGAGCTGAGCCAACACCTTGACCCGGGCCTGGTACGCGACTTGGGCTTGCTGCGTCAGTTCGCGGCTCAACTTCTCGGAGTGCTCT